>Ga0224507_10001022_pt1 | contig 11148 bp, 10 predicted proteins | sample SF_Jan12_sed_USG_3_FD_170159 | JGI IMG/M metagenome (GOLD analysis project Ga0224507, IMG submission 170159) | Sediment microbial communities from San Francisco Bay, California, United States - SF_Jan12_sed_USGS_13 | ecosystem: Environmental > Aquatic > Marine > Sediment | place: USA...
ATTGGAACAATCGGATTTGTTATGGCCGAAGAATCAACAAATGAATCAACAGCTCAAACAATCGAACCGCACAAAGTTGGATTTTTTGAAAATGCATTTGATGGATTTAGATTCAAATTTGCCTTCAATAAAGAAAAGAAAATCGAGATAGCCCTAGAAAGAGCAGAAAAGAGATTAGCTGAAGCAGAACTAGTATTTGGAGAAGATCCTGAAAAAATTGCAGCAGCTCAAGAAAAATATGATGCATTTGTTGCTGAGGCTGAAGAGATTTTGGCAAAAATTGCAGAAAATCAAGCAGATGACGGAAACGAATCTATGGAAAATCTAGAAAAAATTACTCGTATCCAAAATAAGTTTGAAAAGCACAGAGCACAGTCTGAAAAGATATACACTCGTGCCCTTGAAAAATTTGAAGAAAATAATGCAAGTGAAGAAAAAATCGAGAGATTTGAAAGCTTCTATGAAAGAGCTCTAAATCGTAGCGACGAAATGGAAGAAAGAGCACTTCAAAACAAGGAAAATGCAATAAAGCGACACAAAGCACTATCTGAAATGTCTGACAATGAACTTCAAGGACTTGTAGAAAAAATTGACTCTAAAGAAGGTTTAACTCAAGCTAGAGTTAAAAGAATAGAACAAGAACAAGTTCGTGTTCAAAAATTTGCAAAGATAAAAAATCAAGAAATTGTAAGGGCACAAATTCGTCTTAACAATTCCGATTTGACAGCTGAGCAAAGAAAACGAATTGAAGAAAGAATTAAAAACGTCAATCAAAAAATTGAAAGATATGAAGAAAGGGCTATGCAAGAACCAAGGCAAGCTGAAATGAACATTGTTCGAAAAACAGAAATGATGAGAAAAGCTATCCAAGAGGAAATTGAGAGCAGGGAATACCTGGATGATTCAAAAGATAATATTCTTATCAATGAAACTGAGGAATATATCAATGATTCAGACAACGAACTTATTGTAAATTCTAGCAAGTAAATTCTAACATAAATTTTTTATTTTATTTTTAAGCCCCACTAAGGGGCTTTCCCAAATTTTAAAAGTGCTAGAAGCATCATCAATACATGGAAATTGCAAATGATGTTTACAAAATAAAGGGTGATGGAAACGTGTATCTTATTCTAAAACCAACCCCCACAATTATTGACACAAGTGACCCAGTGGACAGCAACTACATAAAATCCGAGATAGAAAAAATTATCCCTCTAGAAAAAATCAAAATAGTTCTCCTAACCCATCTACACTACGATCACTCAGGAAACGTAAACCTTTTTCCAAATGCAGAATTTTATGCAGACAAGGAAGAAATTGAAAGTTACAAAAAAAATCCAAAAGATTTTTTCTTTCACGATATCTCTCAGGAAACGCATAATATTCTGAAGGAAAAACTACAACCCCTACCAGAAGAAATATCCGAATTAGAAGTAATAAAAGTCCCAGGACACACAAAGGGGAGCGTCGCCTTTCTGGATAAAAAAAGAAAACTCTTATTCTCAGGAGATACAATATTCGCAAACGGAATCGGAAGAACAGACTTCAACAACTCCCTCCCAGAAAAAATGGAAAAAAGTGTAAATAAATTAATCCAAGAACTCAAAGAGGGAAATCTGCAACTTTGTTCTGGGCATGACTATTAATGGAATACAAAATCAAAAACTTAAAGCTAAAAAACAGATTTCTCTTAGCTCCAATGCTAGAGCCAAACGACATCGCATTTAGACTTCTCTGCAAAAAAGCAGGATGTGGTCTAACATACACCGGAATGACATCGCCACTATCAAAGCAAAAATTACACCTAGATGACAAGCCAGCACTCCAACTTTTTGGAAATAGCGAAAGAGGTGTCAAAGAATTTATCAAAAAATATGACAAAAATGTTAGCTTGTGGGACTTCAATCTTGGATGTCCATCAAAACTTTCAAAAAAATCAACGCACGGAGCATTCATGCATGAAGACTTTGAAGCAATAAAAAAAATTCTAAAAGCAATGAAAGAATCAACAAAAAAACCAATCACCATAAAACTAAGAAAATCTGAATACGCAATTGAAATCGCAAAACTCGCAGAAAAATATGTAGACGCGATAGGCATCCACTCAAGAACAATCCAGCAAGGATATTCAGGAGAGGTTGATTATGATTTCGCCCTAAAATTAAAATCATCAGTATCAGTTCCAGTAATATTTTCAGGAAACATCGATGAGAAAAATGCAAAAAAAATCCTAAAAGATTTCGACTTTGTATTCATCGGAAGAGGAGCAATTGGTGACCCAGAAATTTTCGCAAGGCTAATAAATAAAACTACAAAAATAAAATTCGCAGACTACATAAAATTAGCAAAGAAATACAAATTATTTTTCAGACAAGTAAAATATCAAGCAATGAACTTCACAAAAGGCCTCGCAAATGCAAAAGAGATAAGAAAAGGTTTAATCGAAGCTAAAGCCATTGAAGATATTGAAAAAGCGATGAAAACAAATAAATAGCCTATTCTTTTTTACAAAACATGTTAGGCAAAATAATCATGACAATTCTTATGTTGGCAATATTAACTCTTTCCCTATTTGCTGTGTACCAAAACGCGCCACGATCTCCAATAAAACTAACAGCAACTCAATTAATTCCAAATGAAACAGCAATAATTGAATACGGGGCAGTTCCCGTTTTCGCTAAAAACTTAAGATTCAACCATAAAGTAATTTCCTATGCTATAGATAATAGTTGCTCACAAACTAGAAAAAACGCAATGCTTGAAGCATTTCTCTTGTTTTCAAACGAAATGAAAATAATATCTTTTTATGAAACAGGTGGGAATGCCGATATTGACATTGGCTGCTCCGACGATTACATTGAATTAGGAGAAAACCTATTCGCAGCTGGAGAAGGTGGTCCATCAAGAATAATCAATACAAGCTTATTCAAAACAATCGAAAAAGGGAAAATATGGATATATGATGACCCAAGATGTAATTATCCAACTGTCGAAATACACGAGCTATTACATGTTTTTGGATTTGACCACTCTCCCGACCCGAATAATATAATGTATAACACCTCAAGCTGTGACCAAAGAATAAGCAAAGACATGATTGAATTGATAAATAAACTATATTCTATCGAGGCGCTAGCAGATGCAAAAATAGATGAACTAAACGCAACCAAGAAAGGAAGATATCTTGATTTTAATATAAGTGTGCTAAATGAAGGACTTTGGGGAATTGATAATATCACACTAACAATTACCGCAGATGGCAGAGAAATTCAAACAATAGATATAGGAGAGATAGACATAGGATACGGACGAACCCTAAGAGCAGAAAATGTAAAACTCCCCACGAGAAATATCAAAAAAATCGAATTTATTATAGACAAGGAAAACACCATAAAAGAATTAAATAAAGACAATAATTTTATGGAAATGGCTGTTGATTCCCAATAAAACTTAAAAAGTTAAAGCAGATAATTTCTTCATGGAAGACGTGATTAAAGAGTATAAAAGAGACGACTCGCTAGATTATTTAAGCATCCTAAAAGCACTAATGGAACTTCCATTCCAAGTTGGAAAAAATCTACTAGCGGATTTTCTAAATGGAGATTACAAAAACAAATCTGTTATAAAAAACCGATTAGACGAATTAGATAATTTTGGCAAACTACTCTGGAATAAAGATAAAATTTTTAGAGAAGTAGATAGACTAGTTGCAAACGGGCTAATTGAAATGGTTACAAGTGACTACAATCGCTTCATAAAAGTTTTGTCATTAACAATCAAAGGACGAAACGAAATTACTCACCCAACGCTCCATCAAAAGAAACTATCCAGCAAAGTAGATTTCAAAAAAACAGAAATAACCGAAGAAGATAAAATAAAATTCAAAGAAATGGACAACTTCCTCGGAATATTTAATGACGAACAAAAAAAGGCAATTATATCAGAAAATAAAAACATACTCTGTGTCGCTGGAGCGGGATCTGGAAAAACAACTATATTAACAAAAAGGATTGAATTTTTATCAAAATATAAAAGAATAGATAAATCAAAGATTTTAGCAATTACATTTACAAAAAAGGCGAGAGAAGAAATGGCAAAACGACTTAATGAGCTCGGAATAAAAGGTGTTGCGGTACATACATTTAATTCATTTTGCGAAGGTATACTCAGGAGACACGGGGCAAGAATTTACGGAAGAGACATTAGAATGCAAACTTACGGAGACAAAATTCTTGCGATGAATATGGCCCTAGCCTCTATCGGACTAAATATGGAAGATGTAATCAGCGGATACTTTACACCCGCACAAAGAAAATTCAAAACTGGAAGCCAAATGTCCAACAGTTTTATGCACGACTGTTTTTCGGTAATGGACTATTTCAAAATAACTGGAGAAAAAGAATACAATTTCAGCAAAAATGTCGAAGAAAAAAACAAAAATAACGCAGAACGAATTTACAAAATCACACAATATCTAAAAGAACATATGGAGATGCAGGGACTAAGAGATTTCACAGATCAAATCATAGACGCAATCAAATTCATAAAAAACAGCCCCGAAGATACTCCACAATTTGAATATATTTTAGTCGATGAATACCAAGATGTAAATGCAATGCAAATTGAATTAATTAACTTACTAAATGCACCAAATCTGTTTGCGGTTGGAGACCCACGACAATCCATTTTTGGATGGAGAGGTTCAGACATAAATTATATCTTAAATTTTGAAAAAGATTATGGAAATGCCGAAATAATCCATTTAACAAAAAACTATCGAAGTGCAAAAACAATCGTTGAATTTATGAATCATTCTATAAAAGAAATGGGACTCCCTGACCTGGAACACCACCAAGAATCTGAAAATATGAAAATTAGGGTCTTAGATTTTGATAACGAAAATGCAGAACGAACGTTTGTAATAAATAATATCATAGACGGAGATGTCCCAAACAATGAAATTTTTATCCTAGCAAGAACAAACCGACAACTCATGGAAATGTCACAAGTTATGAAATCAAAAGGAATCAATCATGTGGTAAAAACAGACGAAGTTAGAAATCCCACAGATGCGTCAGAAGGAGATATAACACTAGCAACTATTCATGCGATAAAGGGGCTAGAGGCAAAAAAGGTTTTCATAATCGGGGCGAATGAACAAAATTTTCCATGTAAGGCAAGTGACCATCCAGCAATTGAAATGGTAAAGACAGAAGAATATGACAAAGAGGAAGAAGAAAGAAGGCTGTTTTATGTAGCCATCTCAAGAGCAAGGGAAATTCTATATATAACTTACTCTGGCAAAAAACCAACATATTTTATCAATGATGAAATGAAAAGGATTAGCTCCCCAGATTTTATACAACAGGCAATAACCTCCGACGAAGAGTTAAACCAAAATATAGTTGGAGAATTAAAAAGTTGGAGAAATACACTAAGCGAAGAAAATTCACTTCCAGCCTATACGGTTCTCACAAACAACACAATTGAAGGCATCGCAAGAAGCACGCCAACGACAGCTGAAGAGCTATCAAAAATTGACGGAATCGGACCATCCAAACTCATGAAATATGGAGCAAAAATTCTAGAAATAGTAGAAGAGTTTAGAGAATAAAGACATATTTCGGGATAATTATTTCAATAAATTATCCCATTTTATCAATAAACCTTTCAAAATCAATTATCTTTAAATAGTTGGAGAACTAATAATAATAATGGGAAGGATTCTGGGAACAAGGACAACAAAGGACGATAAAGTGGTCTTTGAAGTAGAAATGGATTACGAAGACTCGTTAAAACTAAAGGGACATATCAAAAACATCCATGTCTTCTCCGAAGATGCAGCAGAAATCAAAACAAACCTCTCTCAAAGGGGCGCAAACGAAGCAACAAAATATTTCTTAATTCCAAAAGAATTACGCGAAGATCTTGAATTTAATAAAAATGTAAAATGCCAAAAGATAGAAACAGATACTCGAAAAATTTTTATTTTTGTCGTAGATAAGGTAATGGACTAATGGGAAAATTTAAAATAAAAAGGGAGAGCACTGGCATTATTGGCATTGATAAAATGATAGATGGCGGATTTCCACAAGAGGGAGTTATCGGCATTTCTGGACCACCTGGAGTTGGAAAATCCATTTTCAGCCTACATTTTATACTAGAGGGGGCAAGAAAAGGTCAAAAAAGTGTTTACATAAACTTAGAAGAACCTAGAAAAAATATTTGTAACATGATTCACCAATTTGATTTCGGAAAAGAATTCCTCGAATTAGAAGAAAAGGGATTAATAATCATAAAATGCTTTGACTATAATAAATATGAAAAAATTCAAGAAGATTTATTAGATCATGTAAAAAATGACAAAGAGATACAAAGACTAGTTATCGACAGCTTCAATTGTTTTTTCGCATCAAATTATAATGCCGAGAACAAAGCAGAAGCAACAATCCGAAAAATGATTATTGATGCATTCTACAAAATACGAAGACGAAAATTAACAACATTACTAACACTAGAAAAAGATAATGGAACATCAAGCTTCAATATCCCATATCTAGTCGATGGAACAATCGCACTAGATTACTTAGATATGGGGACAATCGAACGAAGAATTTTTATCCCAAAAATGAGATGGACAAACCAATGCAAAGATGGAAAATCCTATGATATCTGTGAACAAGGAATCAAAATAGACGACACCGAGTGGGGTGAGTAATGGAAAGCATAAAAGATTATTGGATTAAAAAATTATTATTTCCAAAAGTATTTATTGTTGATAAACCAGGAATAATAATAAGTAAAGTTTCTTCTAAATTTGGCAATAAAGAAAATAAAAGAAGAATGATCTTTTTATTTGAAGATATATTAATAAACTTACAACTAGAAACTACAAAAAAATTAGGAAAAGCTGAAACTTCTAAACTATGGTATAAAATTGGAAAGGATATTGGAACAAGATATATTCTTTCGTCCAAAACAAAAAAAATAAATAAATCCTTAATGCCCATAGTTATTAGGTATATCTTTTCCAGCCTTAGGGCTAATGGTATGTCTATATGTGAAAAAATAGTCTTCAAAGATGATTCTCTCACATTAGAAGGAAAAGATAATATTGTATGGAGAAAGACAAGAGATGGAAGTGTTTTCGCTGGACTTGTTAGTGGGATTCTAGGGCCATTATTCAAGGAAAATATTGAAGCAAAATGGATAGAAAAAAACGGGAAACAAATAATAATCGCCAACAAAAATATATCTAGAAAATATATTCCAAATTTTAAAGAACTTTTACCATCTCAACAATATGATACCTTAAACTTTCCAGAAGATTCATTCTGTAAAAAACAATGTCCTTCGTTTAACGATTTTGTAAAATTTAAAAAAATAGATATTCGTAATGGAAAGAATTATTTAAAATCTACCATAATCATTCCTTCTGAAATTGGATTATCTGGGATAGTAAAAAGTAATTATTATAACATCAAAGAAGAAAAATTATTAGAAAAAGTAATTATAAGTAGCGCAGAAGAAGTTTATGAAAAACTATTTAAGAATAAAGAAAACCTAAATGAAAATTTAAAAAGTGTTAAGAATGTACTTTGTGCACTAGGATGGGGAATACCATTCCATAGAATATCCAAAAAACATATAACATTCTCTTTTTTATACCCCCCTTTAAGTAAATATGAATTCACATATCAGGCACTCGTCCTAAATGGGTTTTTAAATAGAATACTAAAAAAGAAATTTAAAATAAAAAATATGAAAATTGACAATAATTCCAACACAATAGAAATAAGATATGAAAGAAACGATCCCTAAAGTAAATATTTCAACTTTAACATAAAATAATGATACATAAGAAATAATTTCCTATATATTGGGAACCCTCTAAAAGCAATACTAGAATCCATACTATCATCATTATTCAACAATTTAACATATTCCTCTGGGACACTAGCCATTTGCCTCAAAAGCACTTCGTTTGTTGGATATTTTTTCTTAAAGGACTTTAAAATAGACGAATTATCATACCTATCAATTCTAGATACCAAAAAAGAAAGATACGATTTTAGATATTTCTTTTTCCACTTTTTTTGGTATTGTTTTAAATTCTCTTGTTTAATTGCTCTCGCCAATATTTTTGAAGAATCCAATATTGGTACAAGTCCTATGGCTGAAGAAGTAAAAGCATTGCCAAAACTATCTCCCAATAAGGCCATATTTCCACAGACTATTGGAAAAATTGGAGCGTTAGGGATAACTTTCTTTTTTTCTGAAATAATTTTAAAATTATCTACATGATTCTTAAAAAATTCATTTTCGGGAATTTCAATTAAATTATAATCTATCTTTTTTACATATTGCCAATATCCATGAATTATCTTATTACCCACTACATAAAAATCTTCAAAAGAGCAACCATCACCAAAAATATAATAATAATAATCTCTATCTATATTCTTTATATCCCCCTCAACAATTCTAGCCAATCCTACCCAACTTCTAATTGGCAAAGGTTCTTTTCTAAGTTTTCTTGAAAAAAACGATGCCCCAGAACAATCAATAATATATTTAAATTTAAAATTTTTATCATTTGTAAGTAAAATATCTTTATTTATAAGACTAGCTTCTGTATCGTTAAATAATGCATCTGAATTATTTAACAAATGTTTACAAACTTCTTGGTATATAACAAAATAATCTTCTTTATCTATTGTTGCTGAAATATTCTTATATGATCCTATTTTAATCCCCTTAAATTTTTTAACATGAGGAATCCCATACTCTTCTATATCCTTCTTCAGCATAACCCTATATCCATATCCTGCATTCGCCCCAATCTCCTTCTTGTCGATAACCAAAACCTTCCCTTTGTATCCAATTCTCTTCAAATTATAAGCCAAACTACATCCTGCAATTCCCGCTCCAATAATTATCACATCATAATATTCCATTATAATCTCCTATATTAACAACAAGATACAAGACATAAAGAAGAAGAATTATTAATCCAATAAGTATTATTTCCGGGTTAATTGCCTTATCAAAAACAAAGGCAAAAGCAAAAAGAATTATCATTAACCTGCACATAATATAAGCCTTAATTTCCTTCCCGCAATTCATATAAAAATCCATAAGGATTTTAAGACTAAACATTATAATTATAACTAATAGAAATTTCTTTCCCAAATCAAAGAAAAAGAAAGAAGCTAAAGTAAGAATAAAATAAACCTGAAGAAGATAATTTGTTATTAATTTGCCATCTTTACGAACTGTCATCAATGTCTTATACCCTCTTTCTAAATCTTCTTTCCATCCATTCATATTTTTCATTGGAGTCATTAAAGCAAGAGAAGAAAAGAAAACTCCCGAAAGCTTTAGGGTTGTAAAAAAATCCAAATTAACTATTAATGCCGCACTAATTATCGGAATTACTCTATGACAAAGTGCAAGAGCGATGGAGTCCCCAAACAGAATATGTCTAGATCCTTTGCTATATATAAAACTCATTAATATTGTACTTAAAACCGCAAGGAAAATTACATAATTCGCCAGAGAAAGACAAAAGGCGAGGGAAAATAAAAAAAATACTGAGGTATTTGCATATTTGAGAGGGAAATCATTATCAGTTTTCGCATTAATAATACTTCCTGCAGAATAAATTATCACAAAACAAAACATTAGAATTAGGACATCTAAATTATATTTATTTGCAAATGCCATAACCACCACCACAGAAGACAAAGTCATTAAACTTCTCTCTACCCTTGTAGCTCTAATCAAATTCAAAAACGCAGAATCACCTCCCATGCAATTAATTAATCACTAATATTCTAGTTTTTTATTACTATAATCGGATAACATAAATCATCAATTTGAAAAAACACCCCATTTTTTATCCACTTTTAGTAATAAAAAATATAACAAATCTACCCTAAATATACCCATGAGATGCTTTTTTAAAAAATGTGATATGTCTACCGGTGGTTCGACAAAAATCTACGACATAACCGATGAAATTATAAATTACATCGCAGAATCAAGAATAAAAAATGGGCATATAACCATACAACCCTTACACACTACAGTTGGAATTTATCTGAATGAGAATGAAAAAAGACTTTTATTAGATTTTGAAAACTATCTAAAAAAAAACGTGCCATTCAAAAATGAATACCTACATGATGATATTGAAAGTCGAGAAGATTGTCCCAACGACGAACCCATAAATTGTCACAGCCACATAAAATCTGCACTCTTCTCAAATCCCTCACTATCACTCATTATTTTTGGAGGACAGCCACAACTGGGAAAATACCAAAGAATTCTATTTGCAGAATTTGATGGACCATGCCCAAGACAACATAAATCTAGAAGGAGATATGCAGTCAGCATAATTGGAGCCTAATGGATTTCACTGACATCTTAAAAAAAGATATCCCAAAAATTAACAGCCTTATTGAAAAATCAATTCCAAGAGATTTAGAAAACTGGATGGACAAAATTTCTAAAAAATCGGAATGGGAGCATGATATCGAAGCATGCAATAATTCCATTAGCAAACCAATTTGGGACCTATTAGACAGGGGAGGAAAAAGGTGGCGGCCGTTTTTAATGGAATTATCCCACCATGCAACTGGGGGACATGAAAACATTGATAAATTTTTACCAATTCCAGAAATAATACATAATGGGACTCTTATGATTGACGATATAGAAGATAATTCAGAAACCCGCAGAGGAAAACCATGCATTCATAAAATCTATGGAGAAGACATATCAATAAACGCAGGAAACATGATGTACTATATCTCAACAATTGATATATCTAAAAACGAACTTAAAACCGAAACAAAAGTTAAAATTTACGAACTAATTAATGAAGAAATGATAAAACTACATTTCGGACAGGGAATGGATATTTTTTGGCATCGTAACGAAAAAGTACCAAACGAAAAACAATACTTACAGATGTGCGCCTACAAAACCGGAACCCTAGCTAGAATGTCTGCGAAACTAGGAGCAATTTTAGCAAATGCAAGTAACGAACGAACGAACGCACTCGGAAAATTTGCAGAATCTATTGGAGTTGCATTCCAAATACAGGATGATATTTTGAACATCTCCCCAGGGAAGGATTGGGGG
>Ga0224507_10001023_pt1 | contig 11142 bp, 12 predicted proteins | sample SF_Jan12_sed_USG_3_FD_170159 | JGI IMG/M metagenome (GOLD analysis project Ga0224507, IMG submission 170159) | Sediment microbial communities from San Francisco Bay, California, United States - SF_Jan12_sed_USGS_13 | ecosystem: Environmental > Aquatic > Marine > Sediment | place: USA...
CTGTAGTGAATTCTTTAGAGCAAGATAATTTGAATTCTGCACGAATAAATCTAGCCATGATTGTGAAGAGAAATACCAAGAATTTGGATAAAAATCATGTTATTTCAGGTGTCCTTGAAAGTATTAGCGAAAATACTGTTGATGGAATTACTGGACCTATGTTTTATTATGCACTGTTTGGATTGCCTGGAGCATTTGTGTATAGGGTAATTAACACTGCAGATTCAATGATTGGATACAAGACTGATATTTTCAAAAATATAGGATGGTTTGGAGCAACTTGTGATACAATTTTGAATTATATTCCCTCTAGACTTACAGGATTAGTAATGATAATTTCTGCTGCAATTTTACAAAAAAATTGGAGAGAATCATACAAAGTTATGATGAGAGATGGCAAAAAAACTGAAAGTCATAATGCAGGATATTCCATGGCTGCACTTGCAGGCGCTCTTGAAACAAAGTTTGAAAAGATAAATCATTACAAATTAGGCGATGGCAAAATTACCCTAACAAAACAACATGTGCACTCTGCAATTTCGATAATGAAGCTTACCTCAATTCTTTTCTGTGGAATGATATCCATTCCGATAATAATTGTTTTATCTCTAATTGGATGGTGGATTCATGCTTAAAGAGATTGGTTCTGTTTTTTCTTTTCTAACAATTTTTCCATCAACAAATGCAACCTTAGAAAATATTGCAAAATACATGTATGTTTTTCCTATCGTTGGAATTGCTATTGGACTTTTAGTTGGTTCATTAGGTTTTGGATTGTCTTTCTTTTTAGAACCTCTGCTAGTTAGCTTGTTAGTTGTTGCATCAATTGCAATAGTTACTGGAATACATCATGCAGATGGTTTGGCTGATTTTGCAGATGGGTTGATGGTAAAAGGTTCAAAAAATAAAAAACTTGAAGCTATGAAAGATCTCTCTACTGGTTCAGCAGGTATTGTTACAATTGTGTTGTACATTATTGGTCTGATAATCACCCTTTCTCTTACCAGTGGTTTTGATTTGTTTAAGGCAATTTTAATTAGTGAAATTTTGGCAAAATTTTCCATGGTTTTGATGGCTAGTTTAAGTAAATCAGCTTCATTAGGCTCAAATTCCCCATTTGTTGAATTTATGAAAGATAAGAAAAAAATTATGGCAGCATTTCTCATCATGCTAATTCCTGTAATCATAATTGGTGAAACTACAGGTTTGATTATGCTTGGTGTAACTATTGTTTTGACTTTGTTTCTCTTAGCTTTGTCTACTCGTAGTTTTGGCGGCATTACTGGCGATGTACTAGGAGCTACTAACGAATTTACTCGATTAGCTTCTTTGATGGTGTTTGTTTCTATATGATTGGACTTGTTATGGCTGGTGGCAAAGGCTCCAGAATGAATTTGGATGATGAGAAATTACTACTCAAATACAAAAAACCTGTAATTCTTCATGTAATCGATTCATTAAAAAATTCAAAATCTTTTTCAAAAATAATAGCTGTTACCAGTTGCAATTCTCCTAAAACAAAAAAATTACTGGAAGAAAATGACATTGAAATTTTTGATACATCCGGAATTGGTTATGTGATAGATCTAAATTTAACACTAAAAACTATTCATGATCATGTTTTAGTAACCTCTGGTGATTTGCCATTGCTTGATGGAGAAATAATCAAAACAATAACAAATCAATATGATCCTAAAAAAATTTGGACTAGCATTCTTGTTACTAACAAATTTTTAACTACCCTTGGTCTAAAATCTAATTTCTCTGTTGATTTTGATGGCCAAACATGCCATTATACTGGAATTTCTTTGGTTAATTCAGAAAAAATTTCTTCCCTGGAAAATCTAGTTGAAAATTATATTATTATTAATGATAAGAGAATTGCATTTAATCTAAATTCAAAATGGGATTATGATTTACTCAGCACTACTTGAGATCTTACCATTTATCTGGGCTTTTGAACCAGTTGGTTCTGATATGGCATTTCCACAGGAATTACATGCTATCTGCGTTGATGCATGAGAATAAACTACTTGTAGTTCACCGCATTCATTACAATTGACTTTTTGAAACTTGCTAGATGGTTTTGGAATTCCAATATGATCTTTCTTCATGCTGCCACCAACTCAAATTTCTTAATTCTAACACCTGTTTTATTGTATTTCTTTTTACACACAGTACATGTCATGATAGGAGTAACTTTCTTAGTAACTTTGGCTGGCTTTGCTAGTTTTGGGAATTTCTGTCCACCATATCCCTTTTTACGTTCTGCATGTCTACGTTCACCTCTTGCAGAACCACGTCTTTTTCCAGCCTTGTAAATGGAGACCTTTTGTTCAGTATGTGTTTTACATTTTGCACAATACTTTCTGATCACCTTAGGAATGTTCATATCAACAAGATCTCTTCGACCGTAATTTAAGCATTGAATCTATAATAGGCGCAAAAACCAATTAAAAATCATGACTTCCAGTCTAGCAAACTCGATCCAATCTTTAAATTCTGTAGCAATGGGTGACAAAAAAGCCGATCTAATTTTAAAAAATTGCAATTTATTGTCTGTCTATACTAGAGAAATTATTCCAAAAATCCAAATTGCTATCACTAATGATAGAATTGCATATGTTGGCCCTGATGCTACACATACACTTGGTTCTAAAACTACAGTAATTGATGTAAAGGAAAAATATGTCAGTCCTGGTTTTGCCGATCCACATTTGCATATTGATCAATTTGTATTACCATCTGAATTTGCAAAAAAGGCTCTTCTTTGTGGTGTTACTTCTCTTTTTTCTGATCCAATTGATATTGTTAGTGTTGCAGGATATAGGGGATTTCTAGAATTTCTCAAACTTGGTGAAAATCTTCCAATTCGAATCTTTCAGGTAGTTCCAGGAGGTCTTCCAGTTGATGCAAAATTTAGTAACAGTAAATCTCTCTCATTATCGCAAGAAAAATCTGCAGTCAAACATCCCCACGTTCTTGGTTTGGGTGAAGTTTTTTCATGGACAAAAGTCATTCTTCGTGATCCTAACACCATGAAATCACTCTCATCGATGCTTGAGTGCGATTGCATAATTAATGGACATACTGCAGGTGTAAGTGAAAAAAAGCTTAACGCATATGTTTCATCTGGAATCCTATCTTGTCATGAACCAATCAATTTTGATCAAGTTTTAGAAAGATTACGTCTTGGAATGTGGATAATGATTAGGGAGGGTTCTATTCGACGTGATTTGAAGGAAATAATTCCACGTGTTTTGTCTCATGGAACATATCTTAATCGCTTAATGTTTTGTTCTGATGGACTTGATCCACTTGACATTACCAAATTTGGTCACATTGATCATTGTATACGTGAATCAATCAAACTCGGCCTAAAACCTATAGATGCAATTACGATGGCATCTAAGAATAACTTTGATTATTATAATATGGGAAAAGATCTTGGTGGAATAGCCCCTGGAAAACTAGCTGATATTCTAATTTTTAATGACTTGAAATCATTTAAGCCAAACAAAGTCTTTGTTGGAGGAAAACTTGTAGTCTCTAATGGAAGTATTGTAACTCCTATCAAGAAAAAAATAATTTCTCCTTGGATTAAAAAAACTGTTAAACTAAAAAACTTCTCAAAAAATGATTTCCTTATAAAATCAAAAAAGAAACAGGTTCTTGCAAATACCATTTTTATGCAAACTGAAATTATTACAAAGATGGGTTCTGCTGAGCTTCACACAAAAGACGGCCATGTCTCTGCCTCATTGGATTCTGACATTTGGAAAGTTGCTGCTTTTGATAGAATTCATGGAACTAATCGACATTCTATTGGATTTCTTGAAAATTTTGGTGCTGATATAGGTGCATTTGCTTCTACGTGGAGTTTTCATGAAAATGATATGATAGTTATTGGTTCAAATGATTCTGATATGGCACTAGCTTCCAATCATATTATCAAGAATCAGGGTGGACTTGTCGTAGTTAAATCTGGAAAAATTATCGCTTCTTTACCTTTACAATTGGCTGGAATTATTTCAACTGATTCTTTTGAAAAGGTTTCATCTAATTTTGAAAAAATTAATAACATTATTGTTGATTCAGGATGTAATTTTTCAAGACCTCATTTAATTCCTTTATTCTTACCTTTTTTGGCTTTGCCATCTGTTAGAATTCTTTCAGGCGGGATTGTGAATGTAAAAAAACGATGTTACATCCGACCGATCAACTAAGCAATGTTAAAAAGGGGGATTTAGTGAATTGAAGCTGAATCTAAATGGCATCAATTCAACAAGGACCAAATGGACCTGTTTTAGTTCTCAAAGAGAGTGCTTTACAGCAAAAAGGTAAAGATGCTCAACAAAATAATATTGCTGCAGCAAAGTTGGTTGCACAATTAGTAAGAAGTAGTCTTGGTCCTAGAGGTCTTGATAAAATGCTAGTCGATTCATTAGGCGACGTTACGATTACAAATGATGGTGCAACCATTCTAAAAGAAATTGATGTTCAGCACCCTGCAGCCAAAATGATGGTTGAAATTTCTAAAACAGTGGATAATGAAGTGGGAGACGGTACAACATCTTCTGTTATTTTTGGAGGTGCATTATTAGCAAGAGCGGAAGATCTTCTTAACAAAGATGTTCATGCTTCAACTATAATTGATGGCTATCAGGCTGCATCTGATAAGGTCCTTGAAATTTATTCCGATTTAGCAAAGAAAATACAGCCTGATGATAGAGCATCTCTTCTAAAAATTGCTGTAACAAGTATGCAATCAAAATTAATTTCTGAAGATAGTGATTCCCTTTCAAAAATTATAGTTGATGCAATTCTGAGTATCACAACTAAGAAAGGAGATGATTATTTTGTTGATCTTGAAAATATCAAAGTAGAAAAGAAAGCCGGAGGTTCAATTGACGATACCCAAATTGTAAAAGGCATTGTTTTGGATAAAGAAATTGTTCATAGTGGAATGCCTACTAAAATTGAGAAAGCAAAAATAGCATTAGTTAATTCGGCATTAGAAATTGAAAAAACTGAACTTAGTTCGGAAATAAGAATTACCGATCCAACACAAATGCAGATGTTCTTAGAAGAAGAAAACAGGATGTTAAAGACTATGGTTGACAAATTACATGATGTAGGAGCAAATGTCTTGATTTGTCAAAAAGGAATTGATGACATTGCACAACATTATTTGGCAAAATATGGTATTATGGCAATACGTCGTGTCAAAGAAAGTGATATGATTAAACTTTCTAAGGCTACAGGTGGACGTGTAATAAGTAATCTTGATGATCTTTCAGAAAATGATCTTGGTATTGCAGACTTGGCTCATCAAAAGAAAGTTGAATCTGACAAATGGGTTTTCATTGAGGGTTGTAAACATCCGCAATCAGTTACATTACTAATTCGTGGTGGCACTCAAAGAGTAATAGATGAGGTTGATCGTTCAATTCATGACTCTTTAATGGTTGTAAAAGATGTTATTGAAAAACCTGCAATTGTTGCAGGCGGGGGTGCTCCTGAAGCATTTGCAGCCTCATTACTCAAAGATTGGGCTGATCATTTTGATGGAAGAGAGCAACTCGCAATAAAAAAATATGCTGAAGCATTAGAGACAATTCCACTTACAATTGCTGAAAATGCAGGAATGGATCCAATTGATACAATGGCTAATTTAAGGGCAAAACAAAATCATGGCCAAAAGTGGACTGGAATTGATGCTAGAAATATGAAGATTGCTGACATGATGGCAATTAATGTTGTAGAGCCAATAGTAGTTAAAGAACAGATAATTAAATCTGCAACTGAGGCAGCTTGTATGATTCTTAGGATTGATGATGTAATTGCCACATCTGGAGCTCCAGGTGGTGGCGGTATGCCTGGAATGGGTTAAAATTTTAGTTAAAGCTTAAGCGTTTTAATTTTTATAAATTATTGTTGTACAAACTTGGTGTAGATTTAGGTGGGACTAAAATAGAAGCTGTACTTCTTGATGAAAATCTTAACGTCATGGAGAAAAAAAGAATCCCAACTCCCCAAAATGATTATCCACAAATTCTTAATTCTATCTCGTCTCTTATATTGGACATATCTGAAAATGTTCCTGATTTTTCACTAGGTATTTGTACGCCAGGTGCAATTTCTAAAAAAACAGGATTAATAAAAAATAGTAATACTCAATGCTTGATTGGCAGATCATTAAAAGAAGATTTAGAAAATAAACTTGGGAAAAAAATATCGATGGAAAATGATGCTAATTGTTTTACGATGGCTGAATCTACACTGGGTGTTGCTGTAGATTATGGTTTAGTTTTTGGTGTAATTCTTGGGACTGGTGTAGGGGGAGGAATTATAATCGATAAAAAATTACATTCTGGAAGAATTAACATTGCAGGTGAATGGGGTCATCATACATTACATCGTAATGGCAATTCATGTTATTGTGGTAAAACGGGATGCGTGGAAACTTACATCAGTGGTCCTTCCCTGGAAAATCAATGGACTAAACTAACCGGTAAATCACAACCTTTGCCAGAAATCCTTTCTAATATAGATAATGAAATTGGAAAAAAATGGAAAGATGAGTTTTTAGAAAATTTTGGATATGGTTTAGCAAATGTAATAGATATTCTAGATCCGGATGTAGTTGTTTTAGGTGGTGGTTTGTCAAATATCGATTTTTTGTATACTGAGGGAAAAGAATCAGTTTACGATAAAGTATTTTCAGATTTAGTTGATACACCTATGCTGCAAAACAAATTAGGTGATTCTGCAGGGGTTTTTGGCGCATGCATGCTTTAATTTGGACATCCTTCCATCTTTGAAATTGAATATCCATCTGTCATTATTTCAATCTCCATGTCTTCCGGAACTGATTGTGTGTGACAAAATTTACATTCTTTTGTTGTCACTACGGATGATTCTTCTCCAATTGATTTTAACCATTCTTTTGCAAAATAGATTGCTTTTTCTATATCACTCTTATCCGTTACAACATCAAAATGCATTGTATGCCCATCTTTTGCTTTTACATATGTGTCAAAAACATGAAAATCCATATCAATCACAAACTTTTTTGTATTCCAAATTTGTCACTACTGTGGTTCAATCGTTGCCGGCGGTTTACTTGAAATGGTATAGGTAACCCATGTAACATCTTCAATCTCATTTGTTATTCTATTACTCATTTTTTCTAATAATCCATGTGGTAATCTAGTCCAATCTGCGGTCATTGCATCTATCGAATCTACAACTCTGATCATGACTATATTTCCATATCTACGCTCATCTCCTACAACTCCTACTGCTCTGTCATCACCTACTGCTGCATAGGCTTGCCATACTTTTTCATACAAACCTGCTTCAACTAATTCATCTTCAACAATTTTACTAGCTGTTTTAGAAATTTCCAATTTTGTTGGAGTCACTTCTCCAATAATTCTCACAGCTAAGCCTGGACCTGGAAATGGATGTCTCATGAAAAGTTTTTCAGGAACTTCGAGAATTTTCGCAATTTTTCTTACCTCATCTTTGTACAGATCTCTTAATGGCTCTAAAATTTCTAAATTGAGCCAATCTGGTAATCCACCTACATTGTGATGAGATTTTATCACTGATGCTGGTCCCTTTGACACCCCACTTTCAATTACATCTGGGTATAGTGTACCTTGAGCTAACCATTTGAAAGGGCCATTTTTTTCGGCAAATTCAGTAAAAACATGAATAAATTCTTCACCTATAATTTTTCTTTTATTTTCAGGATCTTCGATTCCTTTGAGTTTTTCTAAAAATACATTTGCTGCATTAATTGTTGTAAAATCTACTTTGAAATTATCTTTGAACATCGCTTCAATTTCTTTTTCTTCATTTAATCGTAACAAGCCATTATTAACAAAAACACACTTGAGTCTATTTCCTACTGCTTTGTGAATAAGTAGTGCAACTACCGTTGAATCTATGCCACCGCTAACTCCACAAAGTATGTTTCCTTCTATTTTTTTAATTTTTTCTACAGCTGTATCAATAAAACCTTCCATAGTCCAATCTTGTTTTGCTTTACAAACCTTCAAAACAAAATTCTTTAGAATTTCTGTACCTTGTTCTGTATGTACTACTTCGGGATGGAATTGAATCCCATAAATCGATTTTTCCTCTGATGCAATAGCGGCTGCCTTTGCGCTTTCTGTGTGACCTATCACTTTAAATCCAAATGGAATTTGCTCTGCCTCATCTCCATGACTCATCCACGCTCTAACTGATTCTCCAATTCCATTTAGAAGATCTTTATCACTATCAATTGTTAGTAATGATGAACCATATTCTTTGTTTGCTCTTTTTACTTTACCGCCATACTTGTTCACAATCAGTTGATGACCATAACAAATTCCCAGTAATGGTAAATCCATATCAAAAATTCTATTTTCTGGAATTGGCGCATCTGAATTATAAACACTTGATGGACCTCCAGAAAAGATTATTCCTGTTGGATTTAGTTTTTGTAATTCTTCATAACTAATATCATAAGGTACAAGTTCTGCATAGACTGAAAATTCTCTAATTCTTCTACAAATTAAATGACTATACTGTGACCCAAAATCTAAAACTACTATTTTGTCCATATTATCACTTGTTGATATTTTCAAGCATTCGGGTTAATGACCATCCTGCCGTATTGATTAACTCATTTATTCTTTCTTTTTGTCTATAGTTTTTAATTACAATTTCTCTAATGTTTACTCCATTTTTATTAATAATATAATCAATCACTGATTCTTTTTGGATTTTTCCATTTTCTGCTTCTGCAAAATCTTTCTTTTTCATTTCTCCAATTATTCTGTCCAAGAAAAATGATTTGAAAGGTGGGGTATCTGCATTAATCACAATTTCATTATCTAAAACTATGGAAACTTGTTCTGGTGTAATATACGCATTAGCGATTATTTTACCATCATTTACTCTCTTAATTGGAATTGAATTCTCTACAGGTTTTTCTATGGTCTCCTTTTTTGGTTCCACCTCTATTTTTGTTCCTAATTGAGAGGCTTTTGTAAAGCTTGAACCTTTTAAGAACAAGTCCAAAACTGTGATGTTTTTTTCGATCATTTCTATGCCCTCTTGATGTTTGTCAATTTGCTCGATCAAGCTTTCTTTTAAAGCAACAATTTCTCTAATTTGTTCCTCTGAGAATTTCATAATTTGATAAATGAGGGATGAGTATTAAATGCATTCTAGGTAATTATGATATCCAGTTTCTTATATGAAATTTTTTCAAATCCACTAATTGACCTTGATGTGGTAAATAATTCGGATTTTGTAATGGCGGATAGCCATTCTAAAAGAAATTCTCCTTTTTTTAATTTCATTAATTTTACTTTTCTTTCTGATTTTTTAGTTTGTGAAAATTTCCCAATTCGTTTCCCAAAATCCATCCCAAACAAAATGATTTTTTTTGCTTCATAATGATTTGCTAGAAAAACTCCTCTATCTCCATCTGTAAATCCGCCAAAATTTTGAATTTTGTTAAATGGTGTCGATTGCGATGTACCAATACAATTTTTAAATTTTTTTACCAATTCTAATTTTTCTATATTGTCCCCATGTGCATGCACAACGAATATGGATTTCGTTTTTCCGATTTTTTCAAGTGTATTTTCATCCCCATCTAAATCTGTAACGATAATATCTGGAATTATTCCATTTTCTACAAGTGGTTTAATTGCACTATCTGCAGCAATTTTTACCGTTTTTTTATATTTTTTTAGTTTTAGAATGGCAGTTGACAAAGATGGTCCAGAACCAATAACTAAAACTGTTTTTCCTTTTATCAAACTAATGATTTTTTCATTGGTATTTGATTTTTCTAAAATTGAATCTAAAATAATAGCAGATTCTTTATCCTTCTTTTCATCATACTTGAATTCTTTCAAAATATCTGAATACTTTTTTCTCCAACCTAAAATCGTCATATAACTCAAATTGCATTAGTTTTTGATAAACCATGTGGCAAAAATTGGTAATGTAAGAGTGGGTGGAAAGAATCCTGTACGTATAATGGCAATTCTAAACACCAGCCCTGAATCATTTTACAAAAAGTCTGTTAACACCACTAAGACTCACATAAAAAATACTGTTAAGCAGATGGAAAATCAAGGAGCAGATTTTATTGATGTTGGAGGTATGTCTACTGCACCTTATTTGTCCACCTTGGTATCCGAAAAAGTTGAGTCAAAAAGAATTCTAAACGCAATTAAAATAATTCAAAATTTTACTAATCTTCCAATATCTGTTGATACTTGTAGGGCTAAAGTTGCCCAAGATTCTTTAGAATATGGTGTTGAAATAATTAATGATATTTCGGGTTTAAAATATGATGAAAAAATGCAAGAAGTTATTTCAAAATTTGTTCCATCTCTAATTTTATGTGCATATAATTCAAAAATCATTCTTGGTAATTCTATACAAACCACAAAAAAACTTCTAAAAGAAAGCTTGAAAATTGCAAAAAAATCTAATGTTCCTTCTGAAAAAATTGTTTTGGATCCTGCTATTGGATTTTTTAGAAAAACTGGAAAAGGTCCATTTTTTACAAAAATCAAATCAGATTGGTTAGAAAGAGATCTATCTATAATAAAAAATCTAAATTTAATTAAACAGAATTATCCAATTTTGATCTCTGTTTCAAACAAATCATTCTTAGGTAAAATTATAGGAAAAGAAAATCCGTCTGATCGGTTATTTGGTTCAATTGCTGCAGAAACTGTTTCGGTATTGAACGGAGCCGACATTATTCGTACTCATAATGTAGAGGCTACTAAAGATGCAATAATGGTAGCGTCTCAGCTATCCAAACGACACAAAGGCTTATAATCAATATTTTACTTTCTTACAAAGGTTTCATTGGAATTTAAAGAAGGATTAACATTTGACGATGTTCTTCTCGTACCCAAATATTCAGATATTACAAGTAGAAGCCAGACTGATCTAACTACAAAACTATCTCAAAATATCTCAATTAGCATTCCTTTTGTGAGTGCAAATATGGATACTGTCACTGAATCTTCTATGGCAGGAACTATGGCTCGTGCTGGAGGCATAGGAATAATTCATAGATTTTTGACGATTAAAGAACAAGCAAATGAAGTT
>Ga0224507_10001024_pt1 | contig 11138 bp, 8 predicted proteins | sample SF_Jan12_sed_USG_3_FD_170159 | JGI IMG/M metagenome (GOLD analysis project Ga0224507, IMG submission 170159) | Sediment microbial communities from San Francisco Bay, California, United States - SF_Jan12_sed_USGS_13 | ecosystem: Environmental > Aquatic > Marine > Sediment | place: USA: California...
AATTAACGGAACCTCACTTAGTCTGTTGCCCCACAAGAACACGCTATTTTGAGAGCTCTGTTCTGCGTGCTTTTTGTAGTTCGTTTCGAAGACATCAATCATGTAAGCATTGTCATCTAGTTCACCAAGCAAACTATTTAACAAATGCTCTAGCTTAATAAGGCCGCCATGACCTTTTGTGACGCGATCTGAATAAGATTTAAAGAAATCACCAAACCTAACAAAGACAAAGGCTAAAAACGCACCGAGAAATGCACCAGAAGCCGCCTCCGTGAATTTATTGTCCACATCAATAAATAGCTTATTGAAAACTTCCGCGCTGAATACAGCAATGAATGCCAATACTATGACTAACAGTATTGCTGATACCTTTTCTCTCATTGTGCCCTTCCTACCTAACGTATGTTATACGGATACCTTAAATAAGGTGATATGCGGATTCCGTATAACACTTTATTTAAGGTCATATTTTTTCTTCCATCATCCATGTTATCTCCTTGTTTCTTCTGCAATTTATATCATGAGCAGGGGGAGCCTACAAATGAAGAGCCGTGTTATACGGATATTAAACGGCATTAATGGCAACTTAATGCGCCTCATCCCAATTATTTCCGATATCCGCCTCTACCAGTAGCGGTACATTGAGATCCGCAGCTGATTCCATTAGTTCGATAATTTGTTTACGAGCCTCTTCGACTTGATCCTGTCTGACCTCAAACACCAGTTCATCGTGAACCTGCATGATCATCTTTACTCCCTGCGCCTCATCGGTGTCACTCTGTAGCCATTGATCAACTGCAAGCATCGCTCGTTTGATGATGTCGGCAGCGGTTCCCTGCATCGGTGCATTGATGGCGGTGCGTTCGGCATATTGGCGACGTTGGCCATTGCTGGAGTTGATGTCGGGTAGGTAGAGGCGGCGACCGAAGAGTGTCTCGACATAGCCTTGGGCTTTGGCTTGCTCTTTGGTCTCTTCCATGTAGTTCTTTACGCCAGGGTAGCGGGCAAAGTAGAGGTCGATATAGTTCTGTGCCTCGGCGCGACCGATGGAGAGTTGTTTAGCGAGTCCGAAGGCCGACATCCCGTAGATGAGGCCGAAGTTGATTGCCTTGGCGCTGCGGCGCTGATCACTGGTCACCTCGTCGGCGGGGATCCCGAAGACCTCGGCGGCAGTGGCGCGGTGAACATCTTCTCCGGCACTAAAGGCCTTGAGCAGTCCCTCGTCACCGGAGAGGTGCGCCATAATCCGTAGCTCAACCTGTGAGTAGTCGGCGGCAAGAATGACACTTCCCTCGGGTGCGATAAAGGCCTGACGGATGCGTCGCCCCTCGGGGGAGCGAATGGGAATATTCTGTAGATTGGGATCGGAGGAGGAGAGTCGTCCGGTCGCCGCCACTGCCTGATGATAGGAGGTGTGAACCCGTCCGCTATCCATATTGATCATCTGCGGCAGCTTGTCGGTGTAGGTCGATTTGAGTTTGGCGAGGCTACGATATTTGAGGATCAGCTCCGGCAGCGGGTAGTCGAGCGCCAGCTCCTGCAGCACCTCTTCGGCGGTGGAGGGCTGTCCCTTGGGGGTCTTTTTGAGGATCGGTAGTTCGAGCTTCTCATAGAGGATCGCCTGAATCTGTTTGGGTGAACTGAGGTTGAAGGACTCTCCTGCCTCTTCAAAGGCACTCTTTTCGATCTCGACGAGCTTTTGGGCAATCTCGTGGCTCTGCTGTTGCAGCATCGCGCTATCGATCAGCACGCCGGTGCGTTCGATGTTGGAGAGAATGGAGAGCAGCGGCATCTCCAATTCGCGATAGAGTTTGAGCAGACCGCGCTCCTCCAGCTGTGGTAGCAGGGTCTCGTGCAGTGCGAGGGTCACCTCGGCATCTTCGGCGGCATAGGGGGTGGCGACCTCAATGGAGACCTGATTGAAGGTGATCTGCTTCGCCCCTTTACCGGCCACCTCTTCATATTTGGTGGTCTTGCGCCCCAGATATTTGAGCGCCAGCGCATCCATATTGTGGCGGGTGGCGGTGCTATCGAGCACGTAGGATTCGAGCATCGTGTCGTGAGCGATCCCCCGGAGGTCGATATCGTGATTGGCGAGTACCGAGCGGTCATATTTTAGGTTCTGTCCCACCTTAAGCTGTTCGGGATCTTCAAGGATCGGTTTGAACTGGGCGAGTACCGATGCTCTATCGAGTTGATCGGGTGCGCCGGGGTAGTTGTGGGACAGCGGCAGGTAGGCGGCGTGTCCAGTCTTGACCGCAAACGAGAGGCCGACGATGAGCGCATCCATATAGTTGAGGCTGGTGGTCTCGGTATCGAAGGCGAAAAGATCGGAGCTGCGTAGTTTTTCAAGCCACTCATCGAGCTGCGCCTGTTCGGTGATGGTCTCGTATTCGGGCTCCATTGTCGGGGCGACTATTGCAGGTGAGTCGGGTGTGGTCTCCCCGCCACCTAACAGCTCCCGCAACCATGTCTTGAACTCATACTTCGAGAAGATCTGCTTGAGCTGTTCGTTATCGGGCTTGACCGGTTTGAGGTCATCGATCTCGGTGGTGAGCGCCTCATCCTCTACATCACATTTAATCGTGGTCAGTTCACGTGAGAGGGCAAGTTGGTCGAGATTGTCGCGTAGGTTCTCGCCAACCTTGCCTTTGATCTCCTCGGCGTGGGCGACAATCTCATCGAGTGTGCCGTACTGGGTGAGCCACTTGACCGCCGTCTTGGGCCCCACCTTGGGGATACCGGGGATGTTGTCGGAGGTGTCGCCCATCAAGGCGAGGTAGTCGATGATCTGCTCGGGAGTGACCCCGAATTTATCGACCACGCCCTGTGGATTGAGCAGAGCATTATTCATGGTGTTGATCAGGGTTATCTGATCGGTTACCAGTTGAGCAATATCCTTGTCGCCTGTGGAGATCAGCACCTGATGCCCCGCCTTGGCGGCCTGCTGTGCCAAGGTGCCGATGACATCATCGGCCTCAACGCCAGGGATAGAGATCAGCGGTAGTCCCATGGCCTCAATGACCTGATAGAGCGGTTCAATCTGCTGGCGCAGCTCATCGGGCATCGGTGGGCGGTTGGCCTTGTACTCGGTGAACATGTCATCACGAAAGGTCTTGCCCTTGGCATCAAAGACCATGCCGATGTGGGATGGGTTGTACTGCTGAATCAGACTGCGGGTCATATTGACCACACCGTAGATCGCGCCGGTAGGCAGACCCTGGCTATTGCTGAAGTTGGGCATCGCGTGAAAGGCGCGGTAGAGATAGGAAGATCCATCCACCAGGATGAAGGGACGCTGTTCTGGGCTTGGTGACATGTTGTTATCTATAATTATGGGATGTTGTATGGCGGTGAATCATACCCGATAACGTTGGATATGCATCGGCCAAAAGTTGCAAGACTGGACAACAGGGCTGATCTAGTAGATATTTCTGCACTTATATTTACTGATCTGCAAGGCTCATGCGACTAACGACTATTTTACTCCTCTCTCTACTGACTGGTTTGTTGCCGCTGCGAGTGGCGATGGCTGCCGATTTGGAGGGAGATCAAATTCCCCCTCCGCTCCCCGAAGCGATGGTAGAGGAGGGGAGCTTTGAGCCTGAGGTGACGATTATCAAGCGTAAAGAGACGCTGGTAGAAGAGTATCGTCATAACGGCACACTCTATATGATTAAGATAACTCCCAAGCGTGGCTACCCTTACTATCTGATTGACAGTGATGGTGACGGCTCACTGGAGACGCGCCGTAATGAGCGTGATAATCCTGAAGTGGTTCAGTGGCGCCTATTCAGCTGGTAATCGCAGCGCTGTTATATCTAAATTTTCTCTAATTAATGTCTGTTTATACTTCCGTTTCCGAAGCGGAGCTCAGCAATTTTCTGGCCTATTACGATCTTGGCGAGCTGGTCGATTTTGAAGGGATCAGCGCCGGTATCGAGAATACCAACTACTTTGTGAACACTACCCGTCAGCAGATGGTGCTGACCATCTTTGAGAGACACGCATTTGATGAGATGGGCTATTTTCTTGATCTGATGGCACACCTTGCCGAACATGCCGTCTCTGCACCTCATCCCTTGGCGGATCGCAATGATGACTATCTGCGGATCCTTAAAGATAAACCTGCGGCACTGTTGATGCGTCTTTCTGGCGACTGGGCGAGGCATCCTACGAGGGCTCACTGTGCCGCGATTGGTGCCGAGTTGGCGCATCTGCACATGGCTGGCGAGACATTCGAGGGAGAGCGAACGAACGATTGTGGCCCAGCTTGGTGGCGTGGTACGGCACAACTTATCGCTGATCGTCTATCGAATGAAGAGCGAGTGCTGCTGGAAGATGAGTTGGCCTATCAGAGTCAATTTCGCCTAGTTGACCTGCCGCGCGGGGTGATTCATGCCGATCTATTTCGTGATAATGCCCTGTTTGAGGGTGAGCGGCTGACAGGTCTTATCGACTTCTACTTCGCCTGTAATGACCTGCTGCTCTACGATATTGCGGTAACGGTGAACGATTGGTGCTGTGAGGCTGATGGCTCGCTCAATCGGGACAAGAGCCTCGCACTGCTACAGAGCTATCACAATATTCGTCCGCTTACGGCGGCAGAGTCTCAGCTCTGGCCAGTGATGCTTAGGGCTGGCGCACTACGTTTTTGGCTTTCGCGTTTGAAGGATAAACTCTTTCCCAAAGAGGGGGAGCTGACCCAGATCAAAGATCCGGCTGAGTTTGAAAATATTTTGCGTAAACAGCGAGAGACAAATGAGAATTTTATGACCGATTTTCGAGGGCTTGCAGGGTAATTCCTACGTCCAGTTAGTCGGTGTTTCTCCTACAAAAAATCATAACATTGCGCTAACTTATTGATGCTGTTTGAATTTGCCAGTTATCCACAAAAGCTGTGGATAACTTTGTGGATAAAGTCGATCGATCGCCCTTAATTCGGCACCGTTACGCCATTCCTGTTAAATTGAACAGAAAATAGACAGCTTAAAATTTTTCAATAAAATCAATAAGATAGATGTTGGTGTGGGCTTTCGGGTTGGCGATTACTAACCTATTGTTGCGCTATTCTAATTTTTTACGTTTTATTGTGCATAAAAGTGTTGACAGTGACCGAGAGGTCGGTTTAAAGAGCCCTTTCTAAGGGCGATCCCATGTTTTATCGAGGGAAGTTGAGTTGTTTGTTAAAGATTGGCGGCCTATTGATCCAGTGCGTGACGAATGGCGATGGCCAATTCGCTTAAATTGTAGGGCTTTCCTAACAGATTTTCGGCCAGTCGGAGGTATATCTTCCGCTTGCCATTGGTAAATTCCTCACGTTTTGAGGTGAAGCCGGAGGTGAGCAATATCTTGATGGTCGGTCTCTCTTCAATGGCGGCAAATGCGAGATGGTAACCGTCAACACCGCCTGGCATGACGATATCGCTGAAGATGAGAGCAATATCCTTTCGTCTGGAGAAGATCTTCAGTGCCTCTGTCCCGCTGTGGGCAACGATGGTCTGATAGCCGAGCTGCTGGAGATAGCTTTCAGCAATTTCAGCCAGAGTCTCTTCATCATCAACGATCAGGACAGTTTCATTACCACGAGGCAACTCTTTCGGCTTCTGCACAGTTGGTGAATCGCTACTATCTTCCGCCCGAGGGATGTAGATATGGATGGTTGTTCCCTGCCCCTCCTCGGAGTAGAGCTGTATCTGCCCCCCGGAGCGTTGAACAAAACCATAGACCATACTAAGCCCCAGTCCTGTGCCCTTGCCGCGCTCTTTGGTGGTAAAGAAGGGAACAAATATTTTCTCCTGGATCTCAGTGTTAACACCCGTGCCATTATCGCTGATGGAGATCATCACATAGTCGCCTTCGTGGGCATTGGTATATTGCTTTACGTAGTTGGCATCGAGGTGTTTGTTGGCCGTCTCGATCACTAATAACCCGCCGTTAGGCATCGCATCACGGGCATTCAGAGATAGATTAAGGATGGAATCTTCCAAATCCCCCGGATCGATTGAAATGGGCCAGAGGTTATCTGCAAGGTTGGTCTCTACTTGAATGGTCGCAGTCAGTGACTTGGCAATGAGTTCCTGTAGATCGGCAATAATCGGATTGATCTGAATAACCTTTTGCCCCCGGCTGTCCTGCCGAGAAAAGCTGAGAAGTTTCTGGGTCAGTTGAGCGCCGCGTTGGGTACTGCTCAAGGCGCGATCGATTCGTTCTTGTTCTGCAGGTCTATCGTCAAGGTTGATTCTAAGCAACTCAAGATTGCCCATAATGATTCCCAAAATATTGTTAAAGTCATGGGCGACCCCTCCGGTGAGTTGGCCGATGGCATCCATCTTTTGGCTGTTGCGGAGCATCGCTTCACTCTGTTGATGCTCACTGATATCTTCAGCAACGCTGACGTAGTGCGATATTGAACCATGGGCGGGTTTTATGGCCGAAATAGAGAGCCTTAGGGTGAAGGTCGAGCCATCTTTTCTCTGAGCAATAAACTCGCCACTCCACCCCAGTCCCGAGGAGATGATGGACTCCATATGGTGGATCTTTGTTTGATCCTGCTCCCCCTGTTCATAGATAAAATGCATCCCTTGGCCGATAGCCTCTTTGTCGCAATAACCTGTCATGATCTCAAACTGAGGGTTTACATATTCAATCATTTTATCGGGACGGCTGATCATCACAGCGACAGGACTCTGTTCGGTGGCCATCGAGAGGGTGCGAAGCTGCTCTTCTCGATCCTGTAGCTCGCTGACCATGACATTGAATGAGTAGGCAAGCTGCCCCAGCTCATTATTCTCTTTTAACCCTTCGATTTTGGTGTACTCACCCTTTCCAAGCTTGAGGATTGCGTCGGTCAGTTGTTTGAGGGGGCGCAACAGATTTAGATTCATCAGGTAGATGGTGAGGGGGATAATAAATAGAGCTGTTATCAGCAGCACAATGAGCGCAGCGCTGCCAAAATCTCGAAGTTGTTGCTCTATCTGCTCCTGCTTCAAGCCTACGATAAAGGTACCTTTATGGCTGTGAAGAAGAGGGAGTGATGCGGCGCTAAAAAGATAGCCTCCGCGCCTTATCAGGGTATTTGTGTGACCGTTGATATGGGACTGTTGCAGGGTTGGTTGGGGTGGCATTTTTTCATTAAGATAGAGCCGTTCTAACTGATTTGTGGGCTCTGTTCCTGCAAAGAGAATAGAGAGTTTAACGCCGAGGTGGGCAACGGTGGCTGCCAGTATTTTTGCAGAGACTTCATGGGCGACAACGACCATACCGATCTGTTTCTCAGTGCCATCGCTATTGGTTGTGAGAAGATAGTGCACACTCGTATTGAATAGAGTTTGGTGATTTACGATAAAGTGAGAGTGGGAGTTGCCATCAATATAGTCGGTGCTATTGCTCTGTAGAACGGAGGGAAGCGGTTTACTATAGGGGAGGAACTCTCCCGAAAGTCCTAATGCAACAAGGACTGTGCGCTTTCCCCCTCTGTAGGAGATGTATCCGTTTAGAATGCTGTCCTCTTTATTAAGGTAAAAGGCAACGATCTCTTTATCTTCATCATAGACGGTGGCAACTTCGATACCGACACTGCGCATCTGTAGGGCCAGATTACGAGCCACCTTCTCTTTTTCAGCATCGAAGATGAGGGGTTGATAATTTTCAGTATCTTGATAGCGATTGATCAGATTGACGGAAGCGATGAGATCTTTTTGCTGTGTGAGGCTGCGAGAGACGCTTAAGGTTCGCTTGCTCAAAGATGAAAGTTTTTCGTGTATCTCTTCAAGTGCACGGAAGATCTTCTGTTGATGTTGTTCGGTTGAACGTGATGCAAATAGCTGAAGAAAGAGGGCGCCGTTTAGAGTCAAAGCCACGAGCAGGGTGATGACCAAAAATAGGATAAATTTTCTTTGCAGGGTCAGATTTGGCATATTAGTCCGCTGAAATTTGGTCAATTGGTACTAAATAGTAACTATTGTAAATATAGCCCATATTGACCCTATAATCTTCATGTTTTATGAATTGAGCGCGACCAACTATTTGTCCGGCGGGCGTTAAGGATGTCTCCAGAGCCTTAGCTTCAGAGGAGCCCTCTCATATTTTGGGTGTTGGGTAGGCAGTGATTTTTGAGGTGGGAAGGGTAGAGCCTTGCAGATTGAGAGAGGGCGTTCTATCCTGAGGCAGGTATTTAAATAGGCCATGACTATAATTATGACTATGAGCAGCGTGTTGTATGGGGCGAACGGGATTACCTCCTGTTCTGTAGCCTTGGTGGTCAAGAAAAACCACAATGAGCCAGGATAGTTTGCTGGGATGAATAGTGTAGAGCCATCCTATCCTAAGCTGGCAGAGCAAAATCTTACCGGGGTTGCAGAGATAGATGATGATCATCGCGTTCTGTTTGAGCTGCTCAACCGTTGCCAGCGACTCTCTGCCCGTGAAGATCTCTTGGCAGAGATGAATCTTATTCTTGGGGAGTTACAGGACTACACTGTTTACCATTTCCGACGTGAAGAGCTGATAATGGATGCTTGTCGATATCCGCATCTTAAAAATCACCAGCTGGTTCACGGCATGTTGATTAAGCGGACGGAAGGGCTTGTTGCGGAGCTCAACCGTGGTGAACTTAAGCAGGGCAAGCTGATTGATTTTTTAAGAAATTGGCTGCTAGATCATGTGATGACGATGGACAAAGCGATTGCACCCTACTGTAAAGGTCGAGAGGCAGCGATTAAAGAGGCGCTGGAAGGTGATGATTAAACATATCAAGAGAGAGCAAATGTAGTGGATAAGGTCTACATCATTGATGATGATATTCAGATTGTGGAGTTGCTTTCACAGTTTACTTCAATGCTTGGCTATAAGGCGGAGGGATTTACTAACGCGGTCGAGTTTTTTGAGGTCTACCCCGAAGATTCACAGAACATCGTGATTATGCTCGATCTCAATATGCCAACAATGGATGGTATTGAGGTGATTCGCCAGTTGGCGGTGCGAAAATCGAATGCGTCGTTAATTTTAATTAGTGGATATGACTCCAGCGTTTTACGTTCAGCGGAGAAGCTGGCTCACGCCCATAATCTAAATATTATAGATTCACTCACTAAACCGGTATCGTTTGAGCTATTGGAGCTTCTATTTGAGAAAATTAGTGGTAGTGAGACACCTCAATTTGCGCAAAAGGTTGAGAGTCAGCGACCGATCCAGTTAAGTGAGTTGCGCGATGCGCTGATTGGTCGGCAGCTTAGACTGCATTATCAACCCCAAGTGGATATCAAGACCGGTCATTTAGTTGGTGTTGAGGCGCTGGTGCGTTGGCAACATCCTGAGCGGGGGCTGCTCTACCCAAACCATATTATTCCCATGGCTGAAGAGTTTGGCTTGATGGGCGATCTTACCGCCCAAGTGATCAATATGGCCGTTACACAGTCGCGCCTCTGGCAAGATGAGGGACTGTGTCTTCCTGTTTCGGTCAATATTTCAGCAGAAAATATTACCAGCCTCACCTTTCCAGAGCAGCTTACGGAGCTGCTTAAAGCACACCAATTTGACCCATCACTGCTGACCCTTGAGGTGACGGAGAGTGAACTAATGGGTGACCTGATCACCTCGCTGGATATCTTGACGCGGCTGCGTATGAAAGGGCTCGATCTCTCGATTGATGATTTCGGCACCGGTTATTCATCGCTCTCTCAGCTTCACCGTATTCCATTTACCGAGCTTAAGGTTGATATGAGTTTTGTGATGAATATGTGTAAGGATGATGAGGCGATGGGCATCGTTAAAACCTGCATTATGTTGGGACATGAGCTTAAAATGAAGGTGGTAGCCGAAGGGGTAGAGAGTGGGGAGATTCTCCAACGACTTGAGGCGCTGGGCTGTGATATTGCGCAGGGTTACCATATTGGTCGGCCAATGGATGTGATTCAATTAAGAAGTTGGATGAACAAAAATAGCGAGCTCTATCCACTGTATGCAGAGGTAGTCTCAGATTGATCAAATAACACCATTTTGTGTGGCTATTTGCTCTATGACTAATATGGTTTAGACTTAACCCGTTGATAATAGTTAAAAAGGATTGAGCACTATGTGGTTGTTTGGCGGTAATAGTGGTGACGATGAGGGGATGGATCTATTTATTGGCAATCTGCCCGATAAGACATCAACTTACGATGTTGAGCAGTTGCTGGGTGATCACGTTGAGGATGCGACCCTAAAGTTTAGTAATAAACTCTTTACCGATGGATCTGCCATCAATTTTTGTGTGGTCGCTTTTCGTTCTCGAAAGAGGGCTGAAAAGGCGATGAAGGCGATGCGTCTTAAGAAGCTTGGCGGTGAATACCTTACCGTGCATGAGTTTAACTACCGCTCCTACCAAAATGATCGCCGCGAAAATTTGCATCAAAATGGACTGGACAGTGAGTTGCGAGAGGAGGAGCGGCGTCGACAGGAGAAGGTTGTTGACCCATTTGATCCTGCACCAGAGGTGGAAGAGAGTATCGATTCGAGTAAAATCAGGGTCTCTGGTTACAACGCCTTTGCCCGCAAGGGATAGATTGCTTCCTTGGCTTGACTGCCACCAATAACCGTAATCGCTACCGGTTTTCTCCATGGAGTCTCTTCGGCTACAATAGCTACTCCTTAACTGCTCGACTATCAATCCAATCATCTAATATGAAGATCACTCTCAACGGTGAGCCCCACGAACTTGCCGACGGTGCCACGGCACAACAGCTTATCGAACAGCTCGATCTGGTCGATAAACGGCTGGCGATGGAGGTCAATCAGGAGATTGTTCCTCGTTCTACCTTTGCAGAACACACGCTGCAACCTGCTGATGATGTCGAAATTGTACACGCCATTGGCGGTGGTTAAGCTAAACATAGAGAGCATTATTTCCCTTTTACCCGTTACCTAACAGGAACAGATATTCCCATGTCTACACACTCCGATCCGCTTATTATTGCCGGCAAAGAATACAAATCGCGACTGCTCACCGGAAGTGGTAAATATAGTGACTTGGAAGAGACTCGTCTGGCAACTGAGGCGGCTGAGGCGGAGATCGTCACTGTAGCGATTCGGCGTACCAATATCGGTCAAAATCCCGATGAGCCCAATTTGCTCGATGCACTACCGCAAAAAAATATACC
>Ga0224507_10001025_pt1 | contig 11130 bp, 4 predicted proteins | sample SF_Jan12_sed_USG_3_FD_170159 | JGI IMG/M metagenome (GOLD analysis project Ga0224507, IMG submission 170159) | Sediment microbial communities from San Francisco Bay, California, United States - SF_Jan12_sed_USGS_13 | ecosystem: Environmental > Aquatic > Marine > Sediment | place: USA: California...
TGCAGTCTCATACTCCACGTGTGCGGTGGCAATAGTAATTCCACGCTCTTTCTCTTCAGGAGCCTTATCAATCTCATCAAAGGCTGAAAAGTTAGCCTGTCCTTTAGTGGAAAGAACTCTGGTAATTGCCGCTGTAAGAGTGGTTTTACCGTGATCTATATGTCCGATGGTACCCACATTGACATGTGGTTTAGTACGCTCAAATTTTTCCTTAGCCATCGCCTACCTCGTTATCCTCATTCTGTTAAGCAGTTATATGCCACGTATTTTCTTGATCACAATTTCGGCTTCTCGCGCCGGAATCTCTGAAAACTCATTAAATTGCATTGTAAAAGAAGCGCGTCCCTGAGTAGCGGAGCGTAGATCGGTTGAATAACCGAAAAGCTCTCTGAGCGGTGCGTCAGCTTTTACGATTTGAACCGTTCTTTCTGCGTCAACGCCTACGATCTGTGCCCGCTTCTTATTGAGATCATTTAAAACATCGCCCACGTGATCCTCAGGCGTCATGACCTCTACTCTCATAATCGGTTCTAGTATAATCGGGTCTGCGTCCATAAGCGCCTTCCGACAAGCCACAGAAGCAGCAACGCCAAAAGCCATCTCCGTAGATCGATCCTCGTCATAGGACCCGCCGATCAACTCAATTATAGTGTCCACCATCGGGTAGCCGATCTGCGGCCCGGAATCAAGACTATCACGGATACCTTTCTCAACAGCTTTAGTAAATTGAGCAGGTATCGTTTGTTCATCTATATTGTTAATGAACACTATTCCACTACCCTTATTCCCAGGGCTCAAGCGTAATTTTACGTGACCGTATTGCTCCTTACCCGTTCCAGCTTGCTCAAATTTCTCGTCAACTTCAACAGCTTTGGAGATTGCTTCTCTAAAAGCTACCTGAGGTTTACCAACATTAGCAGAAACCTTAAATTCCCGCATAAGCCGATCAATAATTATCTCCAGATGAAGTTCACCCATCCCAGAAATAATAAGCTGACCAGTATCACCATCAATTGAAACCTTGAAGCTTGGATCTTCCGATACCAACTTATCAAGACTCTCAGTGAGCTTGACCTCATCAGCTTTGCTTTTAGGCTCTATGGCAATTCCGATAACGGGTTCAGGAAAAGTCATCCTCTCAAGAATAATCGAATCTCCGCTTTTACAAAGAGAATCACCAGTAGATGAGAACTTAAGCCCCACAATGGCACAAATCTCTCCAGCTTGAATTCGACTAACTTCTTCACGTTTATTGGCGTGAAGCTTGATAAGCTTACCGACCTTTTCCTGCTTACGCTTAATCGGATTATAAACCTTGTCGCCGACGTTCAGCACTCCGGAATAAACCCTGATGAATGATAGGCTTCCCACAAAAGGATCAGTTTGCAACTTAAAAATAAGTCCACAAAAATTCTCTTTTACTGAAGGATCCCTACTAACCTCTTCCTCTTTATCGGTAAGACCAACAACAGGATCTTTGTCGATAGGAGAAGGGAGGAATTTGATCACGCTATCTAATAGTGGCTGCACCCCTTTATTTTTAAAAGAGGACCCACACAATACCGGAACAACATCTTGATTCAATACAGCTTTTCGCAAGGCTTCGGTGATTTGCTCCGAAGCTATGTCACTATCATTTAAATATTTGTCCATGATCCCCTCATCGAAGTCGGCCAACTTCTCGAGGAGTATCATTCGGGCGGCCGATGCAAGGTCTTTGATGTCCTGAGGAATATCTTCTACAACAATGTCATTCCCCAAGGATGCTTCGTCAAACGAGAGCATCTTATTTTCGATAAGATCTATAATGCCCGTAAAACTATCTTCACTGCCGACCGGAATGGTTACTGGAACCGGATTGGCCAGCAGTTTCTTTTCGATCTCCGTAACGCATTTATTAAAGTCGGCACCAACTCGGTCCATCTTATTAATAAACGCGATTCTCGGGACCTTATATCGGTCCGCTTGTCTCCAAACGGTTTCCGATTGGGGTTCAACCCCACCAACTGCACAAAATACGCAGATCGCACCATCAAGTACCCTAAGGGAACGTTCAACTTCAACCGTGAAGTCAACATGCCCAGGAGTATCGATTATATTTATCCTATGCCCCTTCCACTCGCAAGTGGTAGCGGCTGAAGTAATTGTTATACCCCTTTCTTGCTCTTGCTCCATCCAGTCCATAACCGCCGTGCCGTCATGAACTTCGCCAATCTTATGAGATCGACCGGTGTAATAGAGTATTCGCTCTGTAGTCGTCGTCTTACCGGCATCAATGTGAGCCATTATGCCGATGTTTCTAACTTGAGAAAGAGTTTCGTCTTCAGCCGTTTTCATAGTATTCAACTGTATGTATATTTTTACGATATAGGTAAAAATGGTGCTCTTTCTAACTTAGTTCGAGCACCTTGTCAAGAACCTTTTTACTTAATCGCAAAAAAACAGTGGGCACTAGAAAACAAGGAACCTCTTACCATCTGTAATGAGCGAAAGCTTTGTTTGCCTCGGCCATCTTATGGGTATCGTCTTTTTTCTTTACTGATGCACCACGATTACTATAGGCATCTAGTAGTTCAGCAGCCAACTTTCCAGACATAGTTTGACCACTTCTTTTCTTAGCAAAGCCAATGATCCAACGAATAGCTAGTGCGTTTCTTCGCTCAGCCCGTACCTCTATAGGTACTTGATAGGTAGCCCCACCAACCCTCCTGGATTTAACTTCAACCCTCGGACGTACGTTTTCCATAGCGGCGTCAAAGACTGCAACAGCCTCTTCTTCCTTTACCTTATTGGCAATAACATCAAAGGCATCATAAATGATTCTTTGAGCTACGGATCTTTTCCCGTCCAACATCAATCCATTTATAAACTTAGAAACCAATACGCTGTTATACTTAGAATCAGCTGGAATCGGTCTCTTATCAATTAATTTACGTCTTGGCATTTCACTATCTCCGTCTGCACAACAGACTAAAATTTATTTAGGCCGCTTAGCTCCATATTTCGATCTTCCCTGTTTCCTATCTGAAACACCCAAAGTATCAAGAGTACCACGCACTACGTGATAACGAACACCTGGAAGATCTTTTACACGACCGCCACGAATGAGCACAACAGAATGCTCCTGGAGATTATGACCAATACCTGGAATATATGACGTCACCTCTATCCCATTTGTCAACCGTACCCTTGCAACCTTACGAAGCGCAGAGTTAGGTTTCTTAGGGGTAGTAGTATAAACACGTACACACACGCCCCTTCTCTGTGGACAGCTTTGAAGAGCGGGCGTATTGGTCCGCTTCGTCATAACCTTTCTTTTTTTCCTGACAAGTTGATTAATTGTCGGCATGAAGAGAAACTCCTATATTAAAACCTTAGAGCCATATTTTTAAAAACAGCGTAAACTAGTAAATTAGCGCATGTCTCAAAAACTGTCAATATAAAAATAAGTAGTATCGTATTATTTAATCTGATACCGTGAAAGACCCGTACCAGCAGATATAAGTCTTCCCATGATTACATTTTCTTTTAGACCTGTGAGATAATCAACTTTTCCGGTCATTGCCGCATTAGTCAACACCTTGGTGGTCTCCTGGAAAGATGCTGCCGATATAAAAGAATCGGTAGAGAGCGATGCTTTTGTAACTCCGAGAAGCAAAGGTTCTGCTGAAGCAGGTTGAAGTCCCTCTTCCAACAGTTTCTCATTTTCCTCGCTAAATTTCCACCATTCAACCTGTTGGTCAAGCATGAAAGAAGAGTCACCGGGATCAGTAATTCGTACCCGTTTAAGCATCTGGCGTACAATTACCTCGATATGTTTATCATTAATTTTAACACCCTGGAGACGATATACTTCTTGAATCTCATTAACAAGGAAACGGGCCAATTCCTCGGCTCCCAAAACCCTAAGAATATCATTAGGCAAAATGGAGCCATCCATTAATGCCTCACCAGCCTTAACATGATCACCCTCGTGCACTGACACATGTTTAGCTTTCGGCACCAGGTACTCACGAGATTCACCGGTCTCAGGGGTAATGATTATCTTCCGTTTACCTTTCAGATCCTTCCCATAACTAACAACACCGTCAATTTCGACGATAACTGCCTGTTCTTTGGGTTTACGGACTTCAAATAATTCGGCGACTCGAGGAAGACCACCTGTAATATCTTTGGTCTTGGTAGTTTCCCTAGGTATCTTAGCAACTACTGTACCAGGGGTAATTTCCACACCTTCATCAACCGTAATAACAGAGCCCACAGGTAATGCATACCGGGCCAACAGCTCTCCGCCAGGCAATTTCGCCGTACGACCCCGTTCATCTTTAATGGTAATACGCGAGTTAAGCTGTTTAGTAGATGAAGGCAGGGTGATAACCTTAGAGGCCTTACCTGTTACCTGATCAACCCGCTCCTGCATGGTATCGCCTTCGATAACATCACCATATTTTACCCGCCCGCCAATCTCCGAAACAATAGGGATTGAAAAGGCGTCCCAATCAGCTATTATAGTACCCGGCTCAACCATTGTGCCATCAGGGACGAGTAATTGCGCACCATAGTTAATTGGAAAACGCTCTCTTTCTCTTCCATCCTCAGCCAAGATGGTAATCTCAGCATTACGATTCATAACAATCCAGTAACCAGCGCTATTGGAGACTGAATGTAATTCTCTATACTTTACAACACCACCACGTTGACTACGGATTTCTGCTTGCTCAACTGATCTACTTGCCGTACCACCAATATGAAAGGTACGCATGGTCAACTGAGTACCAGGCTCACCAATGGACTGAGCTGCAATAATACCAACCGCTTCTCCGATATTCACCATATGTCCGCGTCCAAGATCACGACCATAACAAGCAGCACAAACCCCTTGTTTGGATTCACAGGTTAGAACGGAACGAATTGCTACGCTGTCAATACCAGCGGCTTCAATAGCCTCGACCCTTTCTTCTGTGATTTCCTGGTCCATTTCAACCAGAACTTCCCCAGAATAAGGATCTACAACATCATCTTGGGCGACCCTACCTAAAATTCTGTCCCCGATACGTACGATCACCTCACCACCTTCCACCAGCGGCTCCGCAACAGACCCACGCATTGTCATACAATCTTTCTCGACAATAGTGGAATCCTGGGCAACATCTACCAGTCTCCTGGTTAGATAACCAGAGTTCGCTGTTTTTAATGCAGTATCAGCAAGTCCCTTTCGAGCACCATGGGTTGAGATAAAGTATTCCAACACATTAAGACCTTCACGAAAGTTTGCCTTAATGGGAGTTTCAATAATTTCACCGGTTGGTTTAGCCATCAAACCACGCATACCAGCAAGCTGGCGAATCTGATCTTTAGAACCTCGAGCCCCGGAATCAGCCATGATAAATACAGAGTTAAAACTCTTTGATTCGATGAGGTTATTGGAACTGTCACGGATATAATCCACCGCCATTTCATCCATCATCTCTTTAGCAACCTTATCAGTTACTTTAGACCAAATATCAACGATTTTGTTATACTTCTCACCGTCGGTAATAAGACCATCAGAGTATTGCTGTTCAACTTCCAAGGTTTCCTTCTCAGCATTCTCTACCGATTCCTCTTTGCTGATCGGAATCTTCATATCATTAATACAGATGGAAATACCAGCTCTGGTTGCATACTCATAGCCCATATCTTTAAGCCGATCTGCAAGAATAACTGTTTCTTTAGTTCCGGCATGGCGATAGGTATAATCTATAATAAAGGAGAGTTCTTTTTTACTGAGCTCCTTATTGGCAATACTAAAAGGCAGTTTTTTAGGCAACAACCCTCCGACAAGTAATCGACCAATGGTTGTATCGACTATTTTGCCTTCTATACGAACTTTCACCCGAGCTTGTAAATCTGCTGCACCGTGATCATAAGCAATTCTGGCCTCATCTGGAGAACTGAACAACAACCCCTCTCCCTTGGCCCCAACTCGTTCTCTGGTCATATAATACAAACCGAGCACGATATCTTGAGTGGGTATAATAACCGGAGTACCATTAGCAGGAGACAGAATGTTGTTGGTAGACATCATCAACACCCTTGCCTCAACCTGAGCTTCAACGGAAAGCGGAACATGAACCGCCATCTGATCGCCATCAAAGTCAGCATTAAATGCCACACAAACTAGAGGATGAAGCTGAATAGCCTTCCCTTCAATGAGTGTTACTTCAAATGCCTGCATACCCAAGCGATGCAAAGTAGGAGCACGATTAAGAATTACCGGGTATTCCGTGACGATTTCATCTAGAACATCCCATACTTCTTTAACCCCTTTTTCCACCATTTTTCGGGCGCTTTTAATCGTAGTGACATATCCTTTTGCCTCCAAACGATTATAAATAAAAGGCTTAAAGAGTTCCAAGGCCATTTTTTTAGGCAGACCACATTGATGCAAACGCAGATGTGGACCAACCACAATTACTGATCGTCCAGAGTAATCGACTCGTTTACCAAGTAAATTTTGACGAAAACGACCTTGTTTACCTTTCAACATGTCAGAAAGGGATTTAAGAGGCCTTTTATTAGGACCGGTAATAGTACGTCCCCGGCGACCATTATCAAAAAGAACATCCACAGCTTCCTGTAACATTCTCTTCTCATTACGGATAATAATATCCGGAGCATCCAGCTCGATAAGTCGACGCAAACGGTTATTTCTATTAATAACTCGACGGTAAAGATCATTTAGATCAGAAGTAGCGAAACGCCCACCTTCCAAGGGAACCAACGGCCTCAAATCAGGAGGCAGGACAGGTATCACATCAAGAATCATCCATTCCGGCTTATTGCCTGAATCTTTAAAAGCCTCTACAACATGCAGTCGTTTACCGTATTTTGCACGTTTGGTCGCCGAACCTGTCTCCTTCATCTCTGTTCGCAAACGAACAGAGAGCTCGGGGAGCTCAAGATTGGAAAGCATCTCTTTGATGGCTTCCGCTCCTATTCCAACCCGAAATTTCCCGGGGAATTCTTCCTGAGCAGCACGATATTTTTCCTCATTTAGCAGACTACCCACCTCAATTGCTTCAACTTCTGAGTGGACTACCGCATAGGATTCAAAATAAAGTATCCGCTCCAACTGCTTGAGCGTCATGTCGAGGATAGCCCCGATTTTTGAGGGAAGACTTTTAAGAAACCAAATATGAGCCACGGGAGCGGCAAGCTCAATGTGACCTAATCTTTCCCGGCGTACCTTTGACTGGATGACTTCAACACCGCATTTTTCACAAACAACTCCACGATGCTTCATCCGTTTATATTTACCGCAATTACATTCGTAATCCTTTACTGGTCCGAATATTTTTGCACAAAATAAACCATCGCGCTCCGGTTTAAAGGTACGGTAATTAATAGTCTCAGGTTTACGAACTTCGCCATGAGACCACTCACGAATTTTTAATGGTGATGCTAAAGAGATTCTAACCCTATCGAAGTTAATCGGTCCTTTCGGTTTTGAAAAAAAACTGAACAGTTCCTCCACGATTTTCTCCCTCTTATATAGTAAATAACCGCATTAAAGTACGGTAAGAATTGGTAATGCGGTTTTTCATGTTTTACCGTGCTCCTTCTGCCCTGGAATTAATATCCAAGACTCTATTCGAGCAATTCAACATCCAGACACAACCCTTTAAGTTCTTTGACAAGAACATGAAAAGACTCGGGCAAGCCGGTTTCAAGGAAGTTATTGCCTTTAACGATTTTTTCATACATCGCAGTCCGACCTTCAACATCGTCAGATTTAACGGTAAGGAATTCTTTCAACGTATAAGCCGCGCCGTACGCTTCCATTGCCCAAACCTCCATCTCACCCAACCTCTGACCACCAAATTGGGCCTTACCACCTAGTGGCTGTTGAGTAACCAGAGAATAAGGACCAGTGGAACGAGCATGTATTTTATTGTCAACCAAGTGGTGAAGCTTAAGCATGTACATGACACCAACAGTGACATTATTATCGAATCGATCACCAGTTAAACCATCATACAGAACACTTTGACCAACTTCATCGATTCCTGCTTCAACTAAATACTTTCTAATATCGGCCTCGGAAGCACCATCAAATACTGGTGTAGCAACATGAATACCTTCAAAATGCTTACGGTACATATCAATTAATTGGTCATCGGATAGACTCGTGGTAAGTTTATCATACTCCTCTTGGGAATAGATCTTGCCTAATTTATCCTTGATGGCTGCCAATTCATTCTTTCGTGCCATATTATGTAGTTGTTCGCCCAATTTTTTAGCAGCAAATCCGAGATGACACTCAAGAACCTGCCCAACATTCATACGAGAAGGAACACCCAGCGGATTGAGTACGATGTCGACCGTGGTACCATCAGCAAAGTAAGGCATATCCTCTTCAGGGAGTAAACGAGATACGACACCTTTGTTACCGTGTCGACCAGCCATTTTATCGCCAACTGCAAGTTTTCTTTTGGTCGCAACGTAAATTTTTACCATCTTTACAACGCCTGGAGGCAAATCATCACCCTTCTCCATGCGTCCAACAATTCCCTCAAACCTCTCACGAACAAGTTTGGCCTGATTATGAAATTGATTAAAGACTTCTCCAATTTGATCTTCGTATTTAGCTCGCTCGGAAAAATCAAGGTTTCGTAATGCGTTGAATTCTATTTGCGCTATTACTTCTTCATTTATCTTTTTACCGAGTTTAATAATAACCTGACCATCACTATTGAGAATATCGTCCTTGACAGTCTTATCAATAAAGATATCGGTGAGGGATTTTCGAACTCCATTTTGCAAGCTGATAAGTTCGTCTTCCATATCCCGATTGAGACGTTGAATTTCCAACTCCTCTATCATTAAGGAACGTTCGTCTTTATCCACTCCTTTTCTGGAAAATACCTTGGCATCAATAACAACACCTTCAACACCTGGAGGTACCCGCAGGGAAGAATCCTTCACATCACCAGCTTTTTCACCAAAAATGGCGCGTAACAGTTTTTCTTCCGGTGACAACATGGATTCACCCTTAGGTGTAACCTTACCCACCAACATGTCACTGGGTTTAACTTCAGCTCCGATACGAACTATTCCGGAATCATCCAGATTACGAAGTGCTTCCTCACCAACGTTAGGAATATCCCGAGTAATTTCTTCTTTACCAAGCTTGGTATCCCGAGCCATGGTTTCGAAGATCTCTATATGAACGGATGTAAAGGTATCTTCCTTTAACAATCGTTCGTTAACCAGTATAGAATCCTCAAAATTATATCCACGCCAAGGCATGAAAGCTATGGTAATATTTTTCCCTATAGCTAACTCACCAAGTTCAGTAGAAGGTCCATCAGCAAGAACTGTTCCCTTAGTCACCCGTGTTCCAGGAACTACTAGCGGCTTTTGGTTAAAACAAGTATTTTGATTGGATTTCTTATATTTTGACAAGCGATACAATCCAACACCAGTAGCAAAACCGTCAGTACCAGGTTCATCATAGCGAATTACCACCCGATTTGCATCCGACTCCTCAACAACACCATCTCCTCCAGCCAAAAGACAAGCACCGGAATCCTGAGCAACATATTTCTCAATACCGGTACCCACTAAAGGAGAGGCAGTTTTTAAAAGTGGAACCGCTTGACGTTGCATATTCGAACCCATCAGAGCACGGTTAGCATCATCATTTTCCAGAAAGGGAATAAGAGATGCGGCCACCGAAACAAGTTGATTGGGAGCCACATCGAGTTTAGTTATCTGTTCAGAAGGAACGATAACAACCTCCCCTTCTTGCCGAGCAATGATCGAATTTTCTATTATCTTATTATCGCTATCCAACTCAACTTTAGCTAGAGCTATAACTTGATCCTCTTCCTGGAGAGCGCTATGATATTTTATATCTTCAGTAACCTGACGATCGTTAACAGTCCGATAAGGAGTTTCGATAAAGCCATATGGATTCACCCGCGCATAAGTTGCAAGAGAAACAATAAGCCCAATATTAGGTCCCTCAGGAGTCTCAACCGGACAAATCCTTCCATAATGAGTAGGATGAACGTCTCGTACCTCAAAACCTGCCCGTTCCCTCGATAAACCTCCGGGTCCGAGAGCAGACAGTCTCCGTTTATGAGTAACTTCAGACAAAGGATTAGTCTGATCCATAAACTGGGACAACTGACTAGTTCCGAAAAATTCTTTAATCGCTGCAGTCACCGGCTTAGGATTGATCAAGTCATGGGGCATTAAGGTTTCAACCTCTTGCAAGGTCATTCTCTCTTTTATAGCCCTCTCCATGCGAACCAGTCCCATGCGATATTGGTTTTCAACCAATTCACCCACGGTTCTTACCCGACGATTACCAAGATGATCAATATCATCACCGTCTTTCAGCGCATCTTTGATTGTCACCAAGTGTTTAACGGCCTTAACAATATCTTCTTTGGTCAGAGTTTTGTTTTCAATGGGGGTTGTAAGGTTCAATTTTGTATTGATCTTATAACGCCCGACCTCTGAAAGATCGTAAGTTGATTCGTTAAAAAATAAATTATCAAAAAAGTTTTGAGCAATTTCTACCGTTGGCGGGCTGCTGGGCCGCAACCTACGATAGATTTCAATCAAAGCTTCTTCTGAGGTGGCCGTTTTATCGGCTACTAAAGTTTTACGAAAAGATTCCGATACTGAAACACCATCAATGAAAAGCAGTTCAAATTCACTAATTGAACTCTCCTGCATCTTATCAAACATTGATTCGGTCAACGCTTCATTACAACCGCAAATAAGCTCACCGGTATTTAAATCTACGATATCAGTGGCACAATAGCGGCCCAGTAAATCGACATCCTGGACAGCAACATGTGTAATTCCAGCCTTTTGAATGCGTTTAACAAGATTTTTTGTAATTTTACGACCGGTTTTACCTAATATTTCACCATCTTCAGGATTAATGATATCGTTGATTACCCTTTGACCGATAAAGGTTTCAGGTTTAAAGACAATTTTATAACCATCTTCTTCAACTATGACATTATCCGTATAATAAAATTTTCTTAAAAGTTCTTCTGTATTATACCCTAGTGCTTTCAGCAAACAGGTAACGGGAAGTTTTCTCCGTCTATCAATACGAACATATAA
>Ga0224507_10001026_pt1 | contig 11128 bp, 11 predicted proteins | sample SF_Jan12_sed_USG_3_FD_170159 | JGI IMG/M metagenome (GOLD analysis project Ga0224507, IMG submission 170159) | Sediment microbial communities from San Francisco Bay, California, United States - SF_Jan12_sed_USGS_13 | ecosystem: Environmental > Aquatic > Marine > Sediment | place: USA...
GTGGTTGTAGTTAGAGCCTAAGTGATGGAAAGATCATGACAGTATGGGGGATTGATATAGAGTGAACGGTGCGATTAAACAGTCCATCTCTACCAAATTATTACGCATCATTTTTGCGCTCTATCTACCGCTTACACTGCTGGTCACGTCCACACACATATTTATCGAATATACCAATACAAAGCAGGATGTGCTGGATGAGCTTGGGCATATTGAAGAGGCGTTTGAACCACAGCTACAGAGTGCACTCTGGAACCTTGATCAAGATCAATTAAGCTCGGTAGTTGATGGTATTTTGCACCTTCCTATGGTGGTAGGTGTCGATGTTGTTGAGTTGGAATCTGGACATAAAGAGTCACTGTATGGACAGCGCGATAAAGAGTATGTCCACTCTTTTGTAGTGAGAAAGGATTTTGGTGAAAGCCACATTCAACTTGCAAAAGTTCAGCTCTATACAAGTCAGCAGGTTATCCTGGATCGCGTCAAGATAGGTTTTGCATTTATCACGCTTAATGCGTTGATCGTTGGTGTTAGCCTGTTTCTACTCCTGCGCTATGCCCTCCGCCGCTACCTCTTTACACCGCTCAATCAGTTCACCTCTAAGATTGGAGGCATCGATCTTGAGAATATCCATTTTCGCCTTGATCTGAATGGCGAAGATGATAATGAACTCAAGCTGATGGAGCAGTCATTTAATACGATGTTGCAACGGATTGAGAGTGATAAGGAAAAATTTATTGCGATAAAGCAACAGATACAACAGCGTCTGGAAGGCGAGGTGGATAAACGCACCCGACAACTGCAACTTGCTGTTGAAGAGGCTGAAAGCGCTAATCAAGCCAAAACTAATTTTTTGGCCAATATGTCACATGAGCTGCGTACTCCTCTGCATGGAATCATGAGCTTTTCTGCTTTTGGTTTAAAGAAACTTGAGTCGGTAGAGCGAAAGCAACTGGGTCACTATTTTGAGTCGATTCATACATCAGGTGAGCGTCTATTACATCTCCTTAATGATCTGCTTGATCTCTCCAAGCTTGAGGCGGGTAAAATGCAGATGGAGTTTGCGGGAGCTGATCTACAAGATGTAATTAAGAATGTTATGGCGGAGCAGCAGGCAAACTTGAGTGAGCACCAACTTAATGTTGAGCTCACGCCTGTGAATTGTGTTGTCAAGGGGGAGTTTGACAAGCTACGTATAGGGCAAGTGGTAACCAACTTTATCTCTAATGCAATTAAATATGCACCACAGGGAACCTGTATTACCTTCACGGCTACTTGTGGTCAGCTCTATAAAGGAACCATTGAGGCGATTGGTGTCAGTGTCGCGGATTCTGGCAAAGGGCTTCCTGAAAGTGAATTGGAGTCGATTTTTGATAAGTTTATCCAGAGCAGCGAGACCGATACCGGGGCAGGAGGAACGGGCCTAGGGCTATCCATCTCACGAGAGATTATTGAAGAGCACAATGGAAAAATTTGGGCAGAAAACCGACCTGATGGTGGGATGTTGTTTCAATTTCTTATTCCGATAAATCAGGATGGCCTGTTCATCGAAATGAACGAATAGGTATATTAGTCGCAGTTTATCGCGTCTTACGGCGTAAAAGCAGGTAGATTGCCCCGGTGCCGCCATCTCGATTGGTTGCGGAACAGAAGGCGAGCACCTCGTCTCTCTGTCTTAACCAGTGGTTTACCTTCTGTTTTAATATCGGTTGGCTGTCGTGAGACCCTTTCCCTCGTCCATGGATGATACGCACACAACGTACCCCGTTTTTAATCGAAAAATGGATGAACTCAGTGAGTTCAACACGCGCCTCGGCAACGGTTCGGCCATGTAGATCCAGATCTATTTCAACGGGAATCTGGCCTCTGCGTAGCTTCTTGAGGGTGGCTTGCTGTAGCCCCGTTCGATAGAAGAGGAGCTGTTCATCACTTTTGACAGGATCTCCCTCATCGGAGAAGAGATCGTCTCTACCTTCAGACTCAGAATGTTGTGGATGTAGCCGTTGAGGTAGTGGTTTTTGCCGAAATGGCGGGGGGATTTTCTGTTCTAGTGGTTTTACATCGGTAACGGCATCTTTAAAAAGGGAGCTCTCTTTGTTGGAGGTGGATTGTTCTTTTGATGTGGTCATGGGATGTAGAGGGCTGTAAAAGTGGGTAGTATACGCACTATGAAACAGTCGATGAAAATATTGATTAGCAATGATGATGGCTATCTCGCCCCGGGAATTCGGGCATTGGCCGACGAGCTGGCTAAAATGGGCGAGATCACCGTAGTTGCTCCAGAGCGGGATCGCAGTGGCGCGAGTAACTCATTGACTCTGGACTCACCGCTTCGAGCCAAACGAGCTGAGAATGGCTTCTATGCGGTAGATGGTACCCCAACTGATTGCGTTCATCTGGCGATTACTGGCCTGCTGGCAGAAGATCCCGATATCGTGGTATCGGGCATTAACTCAGGTGCCAACATGGGGGATGATGTGCTCTATTCGGGCACTGTTGCGGCAGCAACCGAAGGGCGATTTCTGGGATATCCGGCGATAGCGGTCTCGCTGGTTGCGCAATCGGGACACGAGGTGAGCCACTACGCCACTGCAGCAAAGATTGTCACTACGTTGATGAAAAAGCTCGATAATCATCCGCTGCCAAGCAATACCATCCTCAATGTCAATGTTCCCGATGTGCCATGGGAGGAGATTAAGGGAATTGAGGCGACTCGTCTGGGCCATCGTCATCGTTCAGAACCCATTATAAAGAGTCAGGATCCACGTGGACGACCTATCTACTGGGTTGGCCCCTGTGGTGAAGAGGCGGATGCTGGTCCGGGGACAGACTTTTATTGTACTCGGCAGCAAAAGGTCTCTGTTACCCCGTTACAGATCGATCTGACTCGCCATCAATTACTTGATGATTTGAGTCAATGGTTGGCAGGTTGAACGGCATCTCTTCTCCAAAACTGGATATTCGTGGCACGGGGATGACCTCGCCACGGGCGCGTGAGCGTCTGATTACGCGTCTACGTGAACAGGGTATTGCTGATGAGCGGGTGCTCGATATTATCTACAACATGCCTCGCCACCTATTTGTTGATGAGGCACTCTCACATCGAGCCTATGAAGATACGGCACTGCCGATTGGTAGCGGTCAGACTATCTCTCAGCCCTATGTCGTGGCACGTATGACCGAGGTGATTCTTGAGGTAGAGCCAAAACGGGTACTCGAAGTAGGTACCGGCTGTGGTTATCAAAGTGCGGTTCTTAGTCAGCTTGTCGATCAGGTCTATACAATAGAGCGTATCGATGCACTCTATCGCAAGGCATTTCGCATCTTGCGGGAACTTAAAATTGGTAATGTGAAATTGCGTTACGGGGATGGTTATGCCGGGTGGCCGGAAAATGCCCCCTTTGATGCAATTTTGGTCGCCGCCGCACCCGATGAGATTCCTCCGGTATTGTTGCATCAACTGAGCGATGGGGGGCGGATGATTATCCCCGTTGGCGTGAGCGGCAATCAGCAGTTGGTCTCTATTACTCGACGTGGTGAGGAATTTTACCAGGATGATCTGGATCGTGTGTTGTTTGTGCCCATGCTTCCAGGGGCGGGTTAATCAATTATGAAGCTATTTTCATCCCTCTACGACAAAGTTATTCTCTGGGCGAAACACCCCCATGCGGATCGTTATCTAGCAACACTCAGCTTTGCTGAATCCTCTTTTTTTCCTATTCCGCCGGATGTGATGATGATTCCTATGGCGCTGGCTCGCCCAGATCGTGGGTGGCGGCTGGCACTATTAACAACACTCTTCTCGGTCATTGGTGGAGTTGCCGGTTACATGATCGGTCTATGGGGCTTTGAGCTGGTTGAGCCTATTATCCAGCAGGCGGGTTATTTGGATCGATTTGAGAAGGTGGTTGCCTGGTTTGCTGAGTGGGGGATCTGGATTATCTTTATCGCAGGATTCTCTCCGATTCCATATAAGTTGTTTACCATCTCTGCGGGAATGCTGCATATGATGTTTATCCCTTTTGTGATGGCCTCAATCATCGGGAGAGGGGCTCGCTTCTTTCTTGTTGCGGGGCTTATTCGTTGGGGAGGTACAGCGATGGAGCAAAAACTGCGTCGTTATATTGATCGCATTGGATGGACAGTGGTTGCCTTGATTGTGGTTGGTGTTCTTATCTATTACTTAAGGTAGTCCGGCACTGAATATGAGGTATCGAATACTCTCAATTCTGTTTTTAGTCATAACTCTTTCCGGATGTGGAACTATCGTTTTTCCTGGAACAGAGAGAGCGCATCAGCAGCAGTGGCGCGGGGGGGCAAATTCAATACATCAGGTGAAGAGGGGGGAAACCCTCTACTCTATTGCCTATCGTTATGGCGTTGAGTATCGAACTCTAGCCAAGTGGAACAAAATAAAATCACCTTATCGAATCTTTATTGGTCAAAAACTGACACTGAAGCCACAGATAAAACACCGGGTGAAGAAGGGGGAGACGATTTACTCGATCGCATTTCGGTATGGAGTCGATTATCGCTCTTTGGCCAAAGACAACAAAATTGTCGCCCCTTATCAAATTCTTGTAGGTCAGCAGTTGAGGGTTATTCCTCAAGCTAACTCCCCCTCGGTGGTCGCGTCAAAAAAGCCAGCATCAATCAAAAAGCCTAAACGGGTCACAACATCAATTCGTGGAAAGACCCGGTCAAAAAGAAAGAAAAAGCCTACAAAAAGTGCAGCCTCTTACTCTAACAGGAAGGTCTATTGGAGTTGGCCGGTTAAAGGAAAGTTGGTGACTACCTTTTCACCGAAAGATTATCGGAAGGGGCTTGATATTCGTGGTAAGGTCGGATCTAGAATAGTTGCCGCAGACTCTGGTGATGTGGTTTACAGTGGTAATGGTCTGCTCGGATATGGAAATTTGATCATTATCCGGCATAATTCCTCTTACTTAAGTGCCTACGGGCATAACCGGAAATTGCTGGTTAAAGCTGGCGCCAAGGTAAAAAAAGGGGAAAAAATTGCCGAGATGGGACGTACCCGTAAGAAGGGCGCTATTCTACATTTTGAGATTCGTCGTAACGGAAAGCCGGTTAACCCGCTCCGTTATTTACCTCGAAGATAATGAGTGATATTGAATTTTATGACTGATATGAAGCAGGATAAGAAGCTACATTTAGTAGACCCAGATAAGCCCTCATCAAACACACTGGATGCGACTAGGCTCTACCTGAGTGAGATTGGCTTCTCCCCATTGCTCAATGCTCAAGAGGAAATTGACCTAGCTCGTCTTATCCAAAAAGGTGATGAGGCTGCGCGTAAGCACATGATTGAGTCCAATCTTCGTCTAGTGGTTAAAATTGCTCGAAGCTATCTCAACAGGGGGCTCGCTCTGCTCGACTTGATTGAAGAGGGCAACCTTGGACTGATGCGCGCGGTTGAAAAATATGATCCTGAGCGAGGTTTCCGTTTTTCGACCTATGCGACATGGTGGATTCGTCAAATGATGGAGCGGGGACTGATGTGTCAGACTCGAACGATTCGTCTTCCTGTTCACATTGTTAAAGAGATTAATGTCTATATGCGTGCAGCGCGTAAGCTTTCACTACAGCTGGACCATGATCCAACGCCTGAAGAGATTGCGGAGCTTGTTGATAAGCCGATTGAAGATGTGCGGCGGATGCTCAAAATTAATATTCCGGTCACCTCTGTCGATCTTCCTATTGGTTATGAAGATGGGCGCACGATTGTCGATACGCTAGTTGATGAAAACAGTGTTGATCCAACGGCCATGCTTGAGAATGACGAGTTACGAGAACACTTTGATCAGTGGCTCTCTGAATTGAGTGATAAACAGCGCGAGGTGATTGAACGTCGCTTTGGACTGCATGGGTACGACAATCAAACGCTAGAAGAGGTAGGTAAAAATCTAGAATTAACTCGTGAGCGGATTCGTCAGATTCAAAATGATGCGCTAAAAAAACTGCGTCAGAAGATGACACAGGAAGGGCTTACTCAGGATCTGCTATAACATAATCGCTGCGGCAACCTTTCGCTCTTCTGCGGCGAGTAGATTATAGGTTCGACATGCCGCACGGCTGTCCATCACCTCCACGCCGACACCTTGTGCCATAAATGGTGATAGCTGTTTCGGAGTAGGAAAAGTGAGCTTTTCCCCGGTGCCTAAAATTAAAATCTCAACGCCAAATTCAGATAATACTCCCGATAATTCTGCAACATCCTGACTGGTCATGGTATTAACCTGTTGGATACTCCAGTCTGTATGGAGTTTTGTGGGTGAGATGATAAAGCTTTCTGTTAGCGTAATCAGGCCATCAATTGGTGCAATTTTTAGTTCAATATCCCCACCTGGAACGGCGATTTCGACCCCTGTAGGGGTAAAGCTGTGAATTTGATAGAGATGGTCGCTGATATCTTGGGCAATATTCATTGTTTCGGGTAAAATGGCTACTTGGTTGTGGGGGAGTGCCGTTGGGCGCTGCTCTGCTGAGTATGATACCCACTTTTAAGGTTTACTACAGTGATCGAAGATTTCCCACGCATTAAGCGACTTCCCCCCTATGTTTTCAATATCGTTAACGAGTTGAAGGCGAAGGCGCGAGCGGCTGGGGAAGATATTATCGATTTTGGTATGGGCAATCCCGACCAGCCAACACCCGATCATATTGTCGATAAGTTATGTGAGACTGCACAACGTGGCGATACGCATCGTTACTCGCTTTCGCGAGGCATCCCTCGTCTGAGACAAGCGATCTGTAACTGGTACAAGCGTAAGTACGATGTGAATCTTGATCCTCAGACCGAAGCGATTGTCACCATCGGTTCCAAAGAGGGGCTGGCCCATCTGGCGATGGCAACGGTCGGTCCTGGTGATGCGGTGCTGGTGCCCAATCCATCTTATCCTATTCATCCCTACGGTTTTGTCATCGCAGGGGCAGATATTCGTCATGTACCGATGGTCAAGGATCGTGATTTTTTTGAAGAGCTAGAGAAAGCGATTAAAGACTCATGGCCCAAACCAAAGATGCTGGTACTTAACTTTCCCGGTAATCCTACTGCAGATTGTGTTGAGCTCGACTTTTTTGAGAAGGTGGTCGAGATCGCCCGTGAACATGAGATCTGGATCGTTCAAGATATTGCCTATGCCGAGATTGCTTTTGATGGCTATGTTCCCCCATCGATTCTACAGGTGCCCGGTGCAAAAGATGTGGCAGTAGAGTTCTACTCACTTTCCAAGACCTATAATATGCCGGGCTGGCGTGTTGGCTTCATGGTCGGTAACCCGATTCTTGTCAGTGCGCTACAGCGTATGAAGTCCTATCTTGACTACGGCATGTTTACGCCCATTCAGGTAGCGTCGATAGCAGCACTTGAAGGGGATCAAAGTTGTGTTAAAGAGATTCGTGATATGTATCAATCACGTCGTGATGTGCTCTGCGAAGGGCTTAATAATGTCGGATGGGAAGTGACCCCTCCCAAGGCAACCATGTTTGTCTGGGCACCGATTCCCGAAAAATACAAAGAGATGGGCTCGCTCGAGTTTACCAAAAAATTGTTGCAGGACGCCAAGGTGGCGGTCTCCCCTGGAATCGGTTTTGGTGAATATGGTGATGACCATGTCCGCTTTAGTCTTATTGAAAATGAGCACCGTACCCGTCAAGCCATTCGTGGTATTCGCGAGATGTTCCGTAAAGACGGCATCCTCAAATAATTATTTATATACTTTTGGAGTAACGAATTGAATTCGGTAAAGATCGGTTTACTAGGACTGGGTACTGTTGGTGGCGGTACGGTTAACGTTTTAAAACGTAATGCAGCAGAGATTACTCGACGCGCGGGTTGTAACATTGAGGTCATCAGTGCCTCGGCGCGTGACCTTACCAAGCCGCGTATCTGTGATACCGCAGGTATTGAGTTAACTACTCAGGCGGCAGAGATTGTTGAAAATCCCGACGTCAATATTGTGGTTGAGTTGATTGGTGGTGACACGCTGGCTCACGAGATGGTGATGCGTGCAATTGCCAACGGCAAGCATGTCGTAACGGCTAATAAAGCACTTATTGCCAAGCACGGTAATGAGATCTTTGCAGCGGCGCAGAAGCAGGGCGTTATTGTTGCTTTTGAAGCGGCAGTGGCTGGCGGTATTCCTATTATTAAGGCGATTCGTGAAGGACTTGCAGGTAACCATATTGAGTGGCTTGCAGGAATCATCAACGGTACCGGGAACTTTATTCTTACCGAGATGCGTGACAAGGGACGTGATTTTGAAGATGTTCTCGCCGAGGCGCAGAGCCTTGGTTATGCCGAAGCGGATCCAACATTTGATGTTGAAGGGATCGATGCGGCACACAAGCTCACAATTCTCGCTTCGATCGCATTTGGTATTCCACTTCAATTTGAGAAGGCGTTTACTGAAGGAATCACCAAGATCACCCGCGAAGATGTTGAATATGCCGAGGAGCTGGGATATCGCATTAAACATCTGGGCGTTTCACGCCGTACCGACAGCGGTATTGAACTGCGCGTCCACCCAACTTTGATTCCTGAAAAGCGCCTTATCGCCAATGTTGATGGTGTCATGAATGCCGTGCTTGTTCAGGGTGATGCGGTTGGACCCACCCTCTATTATGGTGCCGGTGCGGGCGCTGATGCGACGGCTTCGGCTGTGGTTGCTGATATCATCGATATCGCACGAGTGCTGACGGCTGAGCCGAGTCATCGAGTCCCCTATCTGGCATTCCAGCCCGATCAGATGGCCGATACGCCAATCTTGCCAATGGAAGAGGTGGTCACCGCCTACTATCTACGCATGTCGGTTATCGATAACCCCGGAGTTCTGGCAGAGATTACTCGCATTCTTGGTGAATCAACCATCTCCATTGAGGCGATGATTCAGAAAGCAGGCAAAAGCGAAGGTGATGTTGTTCCCCTTATTCTTATGACCCATGAAGTTAAAGAGGGGTTGATGAATCAGGCAATCAATGCGATTGAAAAGCTTGATGCCATTCAGGGTGAAATTGCTCGAATTAGAGTCGAGTCCCTGGAATAATTGATAACAGTGAAATACCGTTACAACAGGGGCTATATGGCCCCTTTGTTGTTTTGGAAATGATAAATTGAGACATCTCTCCATTCATCTCGCATCTATCGCACCGCTGGAATTTTATCGCGGAGAGCAACCATCACTTCCTGCGCTAGAGATGCTAACGTGTCACGGGAGTGCTGTACCTTTCACGCTGGTAGGGGATAGCGCTATCTTTGAAACGGTGGCTCAGGGGAATATCTCCTTTGCACAACAGCGTCTCGCAGGAGAACAACGGCAGCCAGAAAACCTTGATAGTGGATTCTGGTACTGCGCCGATCCGGTCTACCTACAGGCTGATCGTGATCAAGTATTGCTTACCCACCCAATCTCTATTCAAATTAAAAATAGTGAGGCCGATGCCTTGATTGAGGCCTTTAACCAACTCTTTAAAGAGGATGGTGTAGAACTCTGGCGAGCTATGAGTGAAGGAATTGAGGAGGGTGATGGGAGTGCCGAACGCTGGTATCTTCGAAGTGAGAGACCATGGCTGCTATCGACGACTTCACTGGATCATGCAGAGAACCAAAGCATTCGGGAACTCCTGCCTCAAGGTGAAGATGCGCTACGTTGGAGCAAATTGATCTCAGAGGTGGAAATGCTCTTCTTTGCTAACCCGATTAATCAACAGCGTAGTGAAAGAAGAGCGCCTCTCATTAGCGGGATCTGGCTATGGGGTGAGCAAAAAGTAGAAAGTAGAAATGCCACACCCTGGTCTATCCTATTGGGTGAACATCCTCTACTCAAAGGAGCCTGCTCGTTAAGTGGTGTTGCTCAAGTGGGGTTGCCAGATTTATTGGAAGAGGTAATCAATACTCAATCTAATACACTCATTGTCGTTGATGAATTGCTTCAACAACAACGTACCGGAGCACATCATGAAATTCCTCCACTATTACAGGCGTTGGAACAGACGCTGTTCGCCCCAGCATTGGCAGCATTAAAACAGGGAAAAATTGATCAATTCTCGATTCAGCCCGCCAATGGAGAGGCATATAAAATAAAGCGTCGAGACTTGATGCGATTCTGGCGCAGGAGTAAGCCTGTCTGGCATGAGGTCTAAGGTCACCATAGAGCGCCATCAATTTAGCGGGGATGAACATTCCATTGCAAGTGTTGCCCCAGTTATCGAACGACTATTGCAACATCGTGGCATAACATCGTCCGATGAAATTGAGTTTGGTCTCAAGCATCTATTGCCGCTTAATGGATTGCTCGGTGTCGATCATGCCGTTGAGATTGTTCATCAGGCGCTAAAATTGAATCAGCATATTCTTATTGTTGGTGATTACGATGCTGATGGAGCCACCAGTACCGTCGTGGCGATACGTGCTTTGAAGATGATGGGCTGCAACAACGTCTCATATCTTGTTCCCAATCGTTTTGAGTATGGCTATGGCTTAACCCCTGAAATTGTCGAAGTGGCTCTTAAAGAGAATCCAAACCTTATTATTACTGTCGATAACGGTATTGCCAGTGTTGCAGGTGTCGCTGCGGCTAAAGCGGCAGACGTTAAGGTCATTATTACGGATCATCATCTTCCTGGTCGTGAGCTGCCTGAGGCTGATGCCATCATCAACCCCAATCGAGAAGAAGATCAATTCCCCAGTAAAAATCTCGCTGGGGTGGGGGTTATTTTCTACCTGATGTTGGCACTTCGCTCCTATCTGCGAGAGATGGATTGGTTTACCGAACGGCAGATTGAAATTCCTAATCTGGCCAAACTACTTGATCTGGTCGCGTTGGGTACAGTAGCCGATCTAGTTCAACTTGATCGTAATAATCGTATTCTGGTGCAACAGGGGCTTGCACGTGTAAGGGCCGGTGAGTCATGTGAGGGAATAAAAGCGCTCATTCAAATTTCTAAGCGTGATGAGAGCCGGCTCACCAGTCAGGACTTTGGTTTTGCCCTCGGGCCACGACTCAACGCCGCTGGTCGCATGGATGACATGACCATCGGTATCGAGACACTACTCTGTGACGACCACTTCCAGGCGGTGCGTTTAGCCACTGAGCTAGATGAACTCAAT
>Ga0224507_10001028_pt1 | contig 11117 bp, 7 predicted proteins | sample SF_Jan12_sed_USG_3_FD_170159 | JGI IMG/M metagenome (GOLD analysis project Ga0224507, IMG submission 170159) | Sediment microbial communities from San Francisco Bay, California, United States - SF_Jan12_sed_USGS_13 | ecosystem: Environmental > Aquatic > Marine > Sediment | place: USA: California...
AAAATAAGCGAGGCCCGAGATAAAATAATAGGAGGCGCAGCTTTTATTGAAGTGGCCAATGAGTTCTCTGAAGATCCTTCGGTGAAAGTCAATGGCGGTGACTTAGGTTATTTTTCGGCTTTCTCAATGGTTTATACTTTTGAAAACGCGGCATATAACACAAAAACTGATGAAGTTTCATTACCTTTTCGTACGCAGTTTGGTTATCATATTTTAAAGGTTGTTGACAAAAGACAATCACCCGGTGAAATAGAAGTAGCCCATATCATGGTGAAAAATAATGTTGAAGATACTGCCTATGCCGAAAATAAAATCATGGATATTTATCATAAATTGGAGCAGGGAGATGATTTTGGTCAAATTGCCATTGAGCATTCTGATGATCAGAGTTCTGCCAAAAAAGGCGGTAAATTACCGAGGTTTGGTACCGGTAGAATGATCAAATCATTTGAAGAGGTTGCCTTTAATCTAGAAAATGAAGGTGATTTCTCAAAACCATTTAAAACCGATTATGGATGGCATATTTTAAAATTGTTAAAAAAATATCCGGTAAAATCGTACGACGAATTGCATGATCAGCTCGAAGGTAAAATAAAAGGAGGTAACCGATCGGTATATGTAGAAAAAGCCCTTGCCTCAGAGTTGTCAAAAAATTATACACTTAAAGAAAACAAGCAAATACTGTCATCATTTTATAATAATGAAACTGCTGAAATGACATCAGACAACGCTTTGTTGCATATTGAAAATGAGGTATATACGGCTAAAGATTTTTATGATTTTTCATTGAATAATAAAAATAAGAACATAGAAGCTTTGTATGATGATTTTAAAAACAAGATGATCATTGATTATTATAAAAATAATCTGGAGTATACCAATGAAGCATTTGCCCTTACTTATAAGGAATATCAGGATGGCTTGTTGTTATTTGAATTATTACAAAAGAATATCTGGGATAAAGCAGAGAATGATTCTGTGGGGCTTCAACAATATTTTAATGCCAATCAGGAAAAGTATACCTGGAAAAAAAGAGGTGTATTGACCATTGCGAGTTGTACTCAAGAAGAAAAGGCTGTTTTGGTAAAAAAATATATGACAGAAGGCAAGAGCACTGATGAAATTAAGGATTTGATCAATGAAGGTGCTACGATCCATGTGCTTTTCAGTAAGGCAAAATTGGAAGAAGGCAGTAGCAAACTGCCACAAGATTATGTGTTGAAAAAAGGCGTGTCTGATATTTATACAGATGAACCGCATCATTTTACGATTATTAATACTTCTGAGATCATTCCTCCTTCAAATAAAAAATTAAACGAAACACGCGGGGAAGTTATCAATGATTACCAAACTTATTTAGAAGCAATCTGGGTTAAGGAACTTCACGAAACTTACACGGTTAAAATCAATAAAAGAAATTATAATAATCTGAAGCGTGAATTTAATAAACTATGATAAAGCATGTTGTATTATATATAGGTCTGGTTGTTGTCTTAATTTCTTGTAATAAGCAGGATGCCTCGGAAGATGCTATTGCAAGGGTTTACGACAAATTCCTGTATGAAGAAGATATTGTTAAAAGTTTACCCGATAATTTAACCAAAGAAGACAGTGTTTTAATCAGAAACAGTATCATTAACGATTGGGCCACAGAAGAATTGCTTTTAAATAAAGCGAAGATCAACTTAGAAGACGAAAATGACGACATCAACAAACTGGTGGAGGATTATAAAAAAGATTTGTTGATTGAAAAATATAAACAGGCTGTTTTACAGCAGGAATTAGACACGGTAATAACCCAAATGGATCTGGATGAATATTATGAGAACAATAAAAATATCTTTAAATTAAATGAAGATTTAGTTCAGTTGAAATACATCTATTTTAACCATGAATTGAACGATGAAAAAGAGTTTATCAAGTTGTTCAAGCAGGATACAGAAGAAAGCGACAGTGAATTGATTGATAGAGAGTTGGAGTTTAATTCCTTCAATTTTAATGACAGCATATGGGTGAGCTATAAATCGGTTCAAAAGAAACTACCTTGGTTGAAGGAAGAAAATAATATAAAAAAAGATCAATTTATTCAAAAAGAAGACTCATTAGGAGTATATTTGGTCGCTGTAAAAAATGTTTTATACAGAAATGATATTGCACCTAAAAGCTATGTAATTCCTTCGATAAAACAAATGATTTTGCATAAGAGAAAATTAGAATTGACAAAAAAAATTGAACAAACATTAGTAAATGATGCTATTAACAAAAAACAATTTGAACAATATTAAAATGATAAAAAAAATATTTTTAATTGCACTAATCGGTTTAGGGGTCCATGTGAATGCGCAAGAAAAAGTAAAGGTAGATGGTGTTGCCACGGTAGTAGGAAAAAATATCGTTCTTAATTCAGAAATTGATGCCTTTAAAGATGAATTGATTCAGCAAAGCGGGGGTAAAATTGAGATTTCAGATTGTGAAATGTTAGAGCAGATCATGAATAGGAAATTATTAGCGCATCATGCAGTAATTGATAGTGTGATTGTAAATGAGGCAGAGATCAGTGCTCAGGTGCAGCGAAAAACAGATTATTTTACACAACAACTGGGTTCTGTGGAGAAGATGTTGAATCTTTATGGTTTTGAGAATATGAAAGATCTAAAAGATGAATTACACAGAGTGGAAAGAGAAGCCTTGTTGATTCAAAAAATGCAACAGCAATTAACCACTGATATAGATATCACGCCTGAAGAGGTTAAAAGATATTACAATAGTTTATTGGCAGAAAATAATTTACCTGAAATAGGTTCTGAAATAGAATTATCGCAAATAGTTTTAAATGTGAAGCCTTCTGAGGCAGAAACAAAAAGAGTTATAGACAGATTGAATGAAATTAAAAAAGAAGTTGAAGAAGGCGCTAATTTTAAAATGAAAGCTATTCTGTATTCAGATGATCCGGGTGTAACTCAAAACAGTGGGTTTTATACCATTGAAAGAAATAGCCCCTTTGTTAAAGAATTTAAGGAGGCCGCTTTTAGTTTAGATGAAGGGGAGATATCAGAACCTTTTAAATCTGATTTTGGTTATCACATTTTAATTGTAGAAAAGATCAAGGGAAAGCAAAGAGATGTTCGTCATATCTTGATACAACCAAAATCTGATGATGCTGCTAATGAAAGGGTAAAAGATTCTTTAACGCATTACAGAGATCAAATTTTAAAAATGGAAATAACCTTTGAAGAAGCCGTATTAAAATATTCTGAAGATAAAGATACCCGACAAAGCAAAGGTATCATTATGAATCCTGAATCGGGAGATACACATTTTGATTTGACCAGAATGGATCCCGATTTGTATTCTAAAGTGAGCGGTTTAAAAGAAGGTGAGATCAGTAATGTTTTTTATGAAGAAACGCGCCAGGGTAAAAAGATGTATAAATTTATTTTGTTGAAGAGCAAGACCGAATCACATACTGCAGATATCTCTAAAGATTATGTAAAAATTCAAGACTTGGCTTTACAGAAAAAAAAGGCTGAAGCCATTGAAAAATGGTCTGATGAAAAAATAAAAGACACCTATATTAAAATCAATGAAAGCTATTTAGATTGTGATTTTAAAAGTAACTGGACTAAAAAATAATTTATCTGATGTCTGACGTAAGTAAAATCAATGACCTTGTAAAGAACTTTAAAGTATTAAAAGAAGAAATTGCAAAAGTAATCATTGGTCAGCACGATGCAGTGGATCATGTTTTGCTATCCGTGCTCTGTGGTGGTCATTCTTTATTGATTGGTGTTCCTGGGCTGGCAAAAACACTGTTGGTAAATACAGTCGGACAAGCTTTAGGTTTAGATTTTAAGAGAATACAGTTCACACCAGATTTAATGCCTTCAGATATTTTAGGCAGTGAAATTTTAGATGAAAGTCGACATTTTAAATTTATCAAAGGACCCATATTTTCGAATATTATTCTGGCAGATGAAATAAACAGAACTCCTCCTAAAACACAAGCAGCTTTGTTAGAGGCTATGCAGGAAAAATCTGTAACAGTGGCCGGTCATCATTTCAAGTTAAATTTACCGTTTTTTGTATTGGCTACTCAAAATCCAATAGAACAGGAAGGTACATATCCCTTACCCGAAGCCCAACTAGACAGGTTCATGTTTTCTATTTATTTAGATTACCCTTCTTTTGAAGAAGAGGTTTTGGTCGCAAAAAACACCACAAATGATGAGAGTATCTCGATAAACCCGATTTTTACACCGGAAGATATTATTGCGTATCAGCATTTAATTCGTAGAATTCCCATCGCAGACAATGTGGTGGAATATGCTGTAAAACTTGCAGCAAAAACCAGACCTGATTCAAAAACGGCTCCTGAAATCGTTAAAAATTATATCGATTGGGGAGCGGGACCCAGAGCTTCTCAGAATTTAGTTTTGGCAGCCAAAGCTTATGGGGCTATTCATGGTAAGTTTTCGCCTGATATTGAAGATGTTCAAGCCGTGGCAAAGGGCATATTAAATCATCGTATTGTAAAGAATTATAAAGCCGAAGCAGAAGGCATTTCCGAAAGTCAAATTATCAAGTCCATTTTATAAGTAACTCTCACTTTCTGAACAACTATTTTTTTGATCTTTCAGGTCCGAAATATTTTATTAAAATACTTATTGTTAATAAAATAAAATGTTTGTATATTTGCAGGCCTTTTGAGCGAAATCAGATTTTCAAAAAGGCATGGAAAAATAATATAAATTTCTCTTCATTATTTTAATCGCGTAATAATCTGAAAAATAAGAAGATACAAATTTTACAGACATATGTCTACACTACAAGAAAAATTAGATTTATACACTGGTGAAGCTGAAAAACTAGGTATAAAAATTGAAGCAGATTTATTTAAATTGGTAACAAAAGGTCTTGGACCATCCATTTACAAAGATGATGCTGAATTGGTTTCATGTTCTCAAAAAGCAGAATTAGAAACAATAAAGAAAAATTTCCTAATTAAAAAACTGGCTCTTAAAGATGGTGAAAATTTAGACACTGCCATTCAAACGGTATGTGAAAAAATGGGATCTGGAAATAAAAAGAAATACAGAGCTGTATTTTATTATTTGCTGGTTAAGGAATTAGGTGCAGAAGCGAATTACGAAGTTGTTGAAAAAGAGGCGGAAGCATCTCCTAAAGCAAAAGTAGAAGTTAAAAAAGAAAGTAAAAAAGAAGTGGTAGAAGAAAAAGTTGCAGAGAAAGTTACAGAAGAAGTTGTAGCTAAAGAAGTAGTTGCAGAACCTGTGGTTGAAACGAAAGTGAATCCTGATGAATTTTTAAAAGAATTTGATTGGAACAAGTACGAAGAAGGTATTGAGGCTGTTGATGAGAGTAAATTAGAAGCTTTTGATAAAGCTTTAGAAAATACTGTTGGTTTTGTTGAAGAACGTCAGGTTATTGATGGTGTGGTTGTTAGATTAACTGATCGCGAAGCAATTATTGACATCAATTCTAAATCTGAAGGTGTTATCTCTTTAAATGAGTTTAGATATAATCCAAATTTAAAAGTTGGAGATACCGTTGAAGTAAAAGTTGATAAATTGGAGGATAGTACCGGTCAATTGGTGTTATCACACAGAAAAGCCAGAGTTATCAAAGCTTGGGATAGAGTTAATAAAGCTCATGAAACTCAAGAAATCGTTACCGGTTACGTGAAATGTAGAACTAAAGGTGGTATGATCGTTGATGTATTCGGTATTGAAGCATTCTTACCAGGTTCACAAATTGATGTAAAACCAATTAGAGATTACGATCAGTTTGTAGATAAAAACATGGAATTCAAAGTTGTTAAGATCAACCATGAATTTAAAAATATTGTAGTTTCTCACAAAGCATTGATCGAAGCAGATCTTGCTGAGCAGAAAAAAGAAATTATTGGTCAATTAGAAAAAGGACAGGTATTAGAAGGTGTTGTTAAAAACATTACTTCTTATGGTGTATTTGTTGATCTTGGTGGTGTTGATGGATTGGTGCATATCACTGATTTATCTTGGAGTAGAATCAACCATCCAAGTGAAATCGTTGAACTTGATCAAAAATTAAATGTGGTAATTTTAGATTTTGATGATGAGAAAACTAGAATTCAATTAGGTTTAAAACAACTTAGCAAGCATCCTTGGGAAGCTTTAGATGCTGACTTAAAAGTTGGTGATAAGGTGAAAGGTAAAGTTGCAATCATAGCTGATTATGGTGCATTTATCGAAGTTAACGAAGGTGTTGAAGGATTGATCCACGTTTCTGAAATGTCTTGGTCTACGCATTTACGATCTGCACAGGACTTTGTAAAAGTTGGTGATGAAGTTGAGGCTGTGATTTTAACTTTAGATCGTGATGAAAGAAAAATGTCTTTAGGTATCAAACAATTACAACCAGATCCTTGGACAGATATCACCACAAAATATCCTGTAGGATCTAAACACACAGGTACCGTAAGAAATTATACTAATTTTGGTGTTTTTGTTGAGTTAGAAGAAGGTATTGACGGTTTGGTTTATATTTCAGATCTATCTTGGACTAAAAAAATCAAACACCCATCTGATTTTGTAAAAGTTGGTGACAAGCTGGAAGTTGAAGTTTTAGAATTAGACGTAGAAGGACGTAAATTAAATTTAGGTCATAAACAAACCACCGAAAATCCTTGGGATGTACACGAAGCAACCTATACAATTGATTCAGTACACAAAGGAACCGTTAAAGAAATAAACGATAAAGGTGCGATTGTTACTTTTGAAGATGGAGTTGAGGCATTTGTTCCTGGACGTCATATGGATAAAGAAGACAAGTCTAAAATAACGAAAGGTGAGACTGTTGATTTCAAAGTTTTGGAATTCAATAAAGAATATAGAAGACTGGTAGTTTCTCATTCAGCGATATTCAAAGCGCAGGAAGAGAAAAATATCAAAACAGCGAAGAGCAAAGCAGATAATGCTGAAAAATCAACGCTTGGAGATCTTGATGTTCTTGCAGATTTAAAAAAGAAAATGGATTCTGGTAAATAATCCGGCTTCCTTAACATAATTTTAACCGTTCTTATTTTGATTAACTCAAAATTTGAACGGTTTTTTTATTGCCCTATTTCAGGTATAAAGTATATTTGCGATATCTAAAAAAAGCTTATGACATTAATAAAATCAATTTCCGGAATTAGAGGTACCATTGGAGGTAAAGTTGATGACAATTTAACCCCTTTAGATGCTGTTAAATTTGCAGCAGCTTATGGTATTTGGTTGATCCAGAGAAATGAAAATAAAAAAGGATTGACTGTAATTATCGGTAGAGATGCTCGTATTTCAGGTAAAATGATCAGTAGTTTGGTATCAAATACTCTGGTAGGACTGGGTATCAATGTTGTTGATTTAGGTTTGTCTACCACACCAACGGTTGAAATTGCCGTGGCATTGGAAAAGGCCGATGGTGGTATCATAATTACTGCATCCCATAATCCAAAACAATGGAATGCACTCAAATTATTGAATGAAAAAGGTGAGTTTTTAAATGCAGCAGATGGTGAAGAAATATTGAAAATTGCCGAAAATGACAATATTCATTTTGCTGAAGTTGATGACTTAGGTAGCTATAAAAAGCTAAAGCACTATATAAAGAAACATATTGAAGAGGTTTTAAAATTGGATTTGGTTGATGCTGAAGCGATAAAAAATGCAAACTTAAAAGTGGTGGTAGATGCTGTTAATTCAACTGGGGGCATCGCAATTCCTCAGTTGTTAGATGCATTAGGTGTAAGCTGTGTGCCTTTGTATTGTGATCCTAACGGTCAGTTTCCTCATAATCCAGAGCCTTTGGCCGAGCATTTAACCGAAATATCTGCCCTGGTTGTTAAAGAAAAGGCACATCTTGGTATCGTTGTTGATCCTGATGTAGATCGTTTGGCAATTGTAAATGAAGATGGTTCTATGTTCGGTGAAGAATATACACTGGTGGCTTGTGCAGATTATGTTTTATCAAAAACTTCAGGCAATACGGTTTCAAACCTTTCTTCGTCAAGAGCCTTAAGAGATGTTACTGAAAAACATCAGGGATCTTATGAAGCCAGTGCGGTGGGCGAAGTCAATGTGGTAACATTAATGAAAAAGAACCATGCTGTTATTGGCGGAGAAGGTAACGGAGGAATCATTTACCCTGCCTCTCATTACGGTAGAGATTCTCTGGTTGGGGTCGCCTTATTCTTAACACATTTGGCTAAATCAAAAATGAGCTGTAAAGCGCTGAGAGACTCTTATCCAAGTTATTTTATGAGCAAAAATAAAATTACGCTCACGCCTGAATTAGATGTAGATTTAATTCTCGAAAAAATGGCTGCTACCTATAAAGATGAGGAAGTTAGTACGATTGACGGTGTTAAAATTGATTTTGAAAAAGAATGGGTGCACTTGCGAAAATCTAATACAGAACCGATTATTAGAATTTACACCGAAAGCTTTTCTCAGGATGCTGCAGATCATTTGGCTGAAAAGATCATGAAACAAATTGCGGCTATTGCGCATTTATAATAATTAAATATCTTAAATTCAATGGATAATTCTTTAGAAAAATATTTCAATAAATTTCGTGAAAATATTGTTGGAATTGATCAAAAGTTCGAATCACCTTTCGGAAATAATCAAATGATTTATGCAGATTGGACAGCGAGCGGGCGTTTATATCGGCCAATTGAAGAGAAGATGTTGAAAGAATTTGGTCCGTTTGTAGCCAATACACATACAGAAACTACTTTTTCGGGTTCGGTAATGACCCTGGCCTATCACGAATCGAGAGAAATCATCAAAAAGCATGTCAATGCCAATGAAAATGATGTTTTGATCACAGAAGGATCAGGCATGACAGGGGTGGTCAATAAGTTTCAACGACTGCTTGGCTTGCGTGTCCCTGAAGATTTAAAAGAGTTTTACAATCAGGAAGAAAATAAACCTGTTGTATTTATTACACATATGGAGCACCATTCAAACCAAACATCATGGCTGGAAACAATTGCTGAGGTTGAATTGATTCCTTATGATGACATGGGGCTGGTAAATATTGACGGCCTTCAGGTGTTATTGGATAAGTATAAAGATCGAACTTTAAAAATAGCTTCGATAACGGCTTGTTCAAACGTGACAGGTATTCAACCTGATTATTATAAAATAGCTAAAATAATGCATCAAAATCAGGGTCTCTGTTTTGTTGATTTTGCCTGTTCAGCACCTTATGTAAAAATTGATATGCATCCCGAAGATAAAGAAGCTTGTCTTGATGGCATTTTCTTTTCACCACATAAGTTTTTGGGTGGACCGGGTACATCGGGTGTTCTAATTTTTAACAAAAAACTATACAAAAACAGAGTGCCTGACAACCCTGGAGGTGGTACTGTATATTGGACAAATCCCTGGGGAGAACATAGTTATTTAGATGATATTGAATCACGTGAAGATGGCGGAACACCGGGTTTTTTACAGTCAATTCGTATCGCGCTGGCCATTCAATTGAAAGAAGAAATGGGTGTTGAAAATATCCATAAAAGAGAAGAAGAAATCAATAAGATCATATTCAATAGATTGAAACCTGTTGAAAATTTAGTGATATTGGCCGGGCAGCATGAAGATCGTTTGGGCGTTTTTTCTTTTTATATCAATGATTTACATTTCAATTTAGGCGTTAAAATATTAAACGACCGATTCGGTATTCAAACACGTGGGGGATGCTCATGTGCAGGTACTTACGGACACTTTTTATTGCATGTTGATCAGCAGGAATCTCATCAATTGGTAGAGAAAATTGCCGAAGGCTGTTTGCTCGATAAACCGGGATGGATCAGAATGTCAATTCATCCAACAACTACTAATAAAGAAGTTGGGTTAATTTGTGACAGCATCATTGCCCTGGCAGAAAATTTTAAAGACTGGGGAAAAGATTATGAGTATAATCAAGCCAGTAATGAATTTGTTTATAAAGGCTTCAAATCCAAAGAAAAAGAGTTGGTAGCTCAGTGGTTTAAAAAATAATTTTCTATATGCGTGTTTTTATCGCTTTTCTTAGAGGTATTAATGTTGGTGGGCATCATAAAATTAAAATGACCGATTTGCAAAATACCTTATCTAAGCTGGGTTATAAAAATGTACAGACTTATTTGCAAAGTGGTAATGTGATCTTTGAATTTTCGGATGCTAATCCTCTGGAACTTCAAGATCAAATAGCAGCTGCAATTTTATCTGATTTTGGACATAAAATAAAGGTGATCGTGTTAAGCAGAGAGCATTTTATGAAGGCTTATAAGCATCTGCCTTCGTTTGATGAAACCGATTCTGAAAATAAAAGTTATGTGGTCTTTCTCGACAGAAAAGCAAACCCTGATGTGTTTTTAGAGATAAAAAATGCGCCTGACCATAAAGAAAAGATGATTTTAAATGATCAAATTATTTATGTTCATTACTCGAATGGTTACGGTAATTCTAAAATAAATAACAATTTTTTCGAAAGAAAACTCAATCTTGTGGCCACCACACGAAACAGGCGTACAGTGCGTAATTTATTTGAAAGGCTGACTAAAATGTAAGGACTATTGATACAGGAGGCATTAAATGGTACAAATATTGATTAAGTAACCTTATAAAAGGAATTAAATAGAAGTATTTATTCAAAATTGAATTTGAAGACTTATCTTTGAAAAAAATTTAACTGCTAATCACATCATTGGCACTTTATTTTTTATTTCCACATATCTAACAATAATAATTAAATAAAATTCTCTAATATCTATGGCAAAATCGCAACAGACATTTAATAAACAAGAAAAGGAAAAGAAAAAATTAAAAAAACGGGAAGATAAACGTAAGAAAAAAGAAGAACGTAAAGCAAATTCAAACAAAGGTGCAGGCTTTGATAATATGTTTGTTTATGTTGATGAGTTTGGTCAGTTAACCGATACGCCACCCGATCCTTCAAAAAAATTAATTGTTGATGCCGAAAGTATTGAAATAGGAATTCCTAAAAAGGAAGATTTAGAAGAAGAAAGCAGTGATAGACTGGGTAAGGTATCTTTTTTTGACAGTTCAAAAGGATTCGGGTTTATCATTGAA
>Ga0224507_10001029_pt1 | contig 11116 bp, 10 predicted proteins | sample SF_Jan12_sed_USG_3_FD_170159 | JGI IMG/M metagenome (GOLD analysis project Ga0224507, IMG submission 170159) | Sediment microbial communities from San Francisco Bay, California, United States - SF_Jan12_sed_USGS_13 | ecosystem: Environmental > Aquatic > Marine > Sediment | place: USA...
AAAATTGGGGATATGCCAGCTTCCTCACGTCGTCTATTTCGTAAATCAGCATCCCCAGCCGCTCAATGCCGAATCCTGCATTGAACACAGGGTATCTGATGTTGAAATTGGCCAGGGCTACAGGCGAATACATTCCTATGTCAGCTATCTCGAGCCACGTGCCCTTATAATTAACGAATACCTCCTGCTCTTGCCCGGGGGCATAGTACTTCGATGTTGCTATCTTGGTCTCGAATTTTATGTCTGAGAAGCCATATTTTTGCATGATGTCCCTGGTAACCACCTCTCCCGCAGCTAGAGACATTTCAGGGTCCATCACCACGATGGATGCTGAATGGTGGACTCGCAAATGACGGGCGTCTTCTCTCTGTTCGTTGCGATATCTGGGACCCACGGAGAATAAAGCGACTGGAAAGATGACCCTGTCCTGTAATGCTGCTATCGTATGAAACCAGGTAGCCGTCATGTGACTCCTCAGAGTCTTGTTGGAGGGCACGGGCTGGAGTTCTTTCATCTCAGGGAGAACATTGTCTAAAAGGTCCGTGGCCTGATAATCAGAGATACCCAGTCCAGTAATGAGTTCTTCAATAAGATTATCCGCCTCGATTTCGCCTTTCTTATAATTTCTCAAAATAGTCTGTAATTTCTCAATGTCAATTTCCTCTGCTATTTTCTTTAGTTGGGCTATTCTTTTTTCACTCAGCCCTATATCAGGTCGGGGCATTTCAGCTAAGTAAAAAGCCCTATCGAGGATAACCCGGGCTTCTGGCCCATACTGCTTCACCACATCGCTGTCGGGCAACAGTGTGAGGTTCTCAACCTCGTCAAAACCCAGGTCCAGTAGAATCTGGCGGGATTTTTGAATTAATTCCCTGACGAGGTGTGGGTTGCCTTTCTTCGCCAGGGAGATTTCAGTGCCGGTTGGGATAAGCTCCGCCGTAGCTGTCCAGGCATCGATAAAATTATTTTTGGCCCGCGTCTTTATGCCATCTAAATCGAAACCCATCGTGTTGCAAAGTATATCCTAAAGACGCAACTTTCTTCTACTGAGTGAAAAGGAATTTAGCCTGGTTTTTTCAGCTCTCTCTTAGTATCGATCCTTTTTCGCTAACGCGGTTATTTTAAGTAGCCCCGCAATTACTAGTAGCCGAATGTTAAACTCTGCTGTGCCAAATATCGGAACGCCAATGACCCATTTCAATAATTCAAGCCGACTCAGAGATGCCAAAACCAAACCCGGCTAGTTCTCCAAAGGGAATTAGTTTTGAAGTGTGTTGCCTATGTGTCTTCGGGGAAAAAATCGTTATCCTATTGACAGTTGAAATTGCAGGTTATTACAATGGATTTATGCACAATGTAGCGGGTGTATTATAAAAATCATTTGATCGGGAGGTTGCCATGGATAATACAAAGGTTTTGAAGAAGGTTGAGATATTTCGTGGATTGAGCTTAACACAACTTGAATCCCTAGCGCAGATCTCAGAAGAAAAGAAGTATCGTGGACGCGAGACTGTTTTTACCGAGCGTAGCACAGGTGATGAAGTGTACATCATAAAAAAAGGCAAAGTATGCATAGAGTTGGGGTTAAAAGGCAAACCTGATACGGCCACAATACAGCGATTGAGTGTTGGGCAAATTTTTGGTGAGTTGGCGTTGGTCGATAAGAGAAGCCGTTCTGCAACTGTTGTATGTGAGAATGACTGCGAGATAATTACTATTGATAGAAATAAGCTTGATGAGCTTTTCGAACGAGATACTCACCTTGGCTATATCATTATGAAGAATCTGGCTCAACTACTAGCCGAGCGGCTGCGCAGGACAGATTTAATGTTAGTAGCAAGCGTCCTGTGGGAATAAATCGGGGGTCTTGATTATGGAAGAACTACGGGTAGACGCATATTCCCCTCCCGAAATCGCCAAAAGGATTGCCGCAGTTGCCGAAAAGAAGTCAGGCCTCGACTTCTTCAGGATGTTTGTACTAGGCATACTGGCAGGGGTGTTCATTGCCCTTGGCGCTGAGTTCTATACTCTAGTAGTGCATGATAGTGGACTTGCCTTCGGTTTGAACAATCTAATAGGCGGGCTAGTTTTCTGCCTTGGCCTCATTTTAGTTGTAATTGCCGGAGCAGAACTTTTTACCGGCAATACGCTTATCGTTATGGGCTTTATCGAACGAAGAGTCAGCGCACGGCAGCTTTTAAAAGGTTGGAGCATAGTGTATCTCGGTAATTTGGTGGGGTCACTGGCGATGGTATTACTTATGTATTATACGGATCAGTGGGGTTTTCATGGTGCCATGGTCGGGGGTAAAGCTCTGCTCATCGCTAATGCTAAAGTAAATATAAGCTTCCTTGAAGCATTTACGAGGGGAATTCTCTGTAATGTCTTGGTCTGTCTGGCAATCTGGCTTGCTTTCAGTGGTCGCAGTACAATTGATAAGATTGTGGCGGTGATTTTTCCCATTACAGCATTCGTAGCATCTGGTTTTGAACATTGTGTGGCAAACATGTACTTCGTCCCTATGGGGTTGGCATTGAAAGAGCAAGCTGATGTTCTAGCGGCTGCCCAGAGTATGGCAGGTCAGCCGATAATGCTGGTTAACTTAACGGTAGCCGGTTTTATTGTTAAGAACTTGATACCGGTCACCTTGGGCAATATTATCGGTGGGAGCTTGTTAGTCGGGGTCATTTACTGGTCAGTGTACCTCCGACAGTTCTCCTTTCGAAGCCTGTTTTGGGTTGCTCAAGTGGGCTTCCGGCTCATATTTCTTTTTAACCCCAGGGAGCTTGCCCCGTCACGGATAGCAGCTAACTTTTCCAGCTTCTATAGCTTCCTTCGCAGAAAGCCGAAGCGTAGTCGTCCTTTGCCGCGTGACCTCACGACTCTTATTGAAGAGGATACTGAAAAAAAGGACTAGGCTGGAGGTTCACATATCATCGTTTAAAGGGAGGGGCATAATTTATATCATGCCCTTACTCTCTTTTTTGTACGCTTGAGTCCTGCTTTAAGGGTCGGAGTTTAATAATTTGAATTTCCCCGAATAAGAAAGACTTCGCTGCGTCTAGGGCTTATTCTTTCCAGTACCTGGCTACAATCAAAATAGGGTGCTGGTCAATCGGGATATTTTCAACACACGTATCAAAGAGTAACCAGTTTTTTATTCCTTTTTATCCTTTTCGCCCGGGGTGTCTTCTGTCTTCTCCACCTCGAGTGTGCATTCCGTTACCAGTGCGGCAACTGCACCGAGCGCGGCCAATACCGGGGCTGCCAGGACCGTTACTGCAGCCACACCAACACCTGCTGTCAGCGGGATGTCTATCAGGGGACGATCTTTGTATATTAAACGGACTCTTCTGATATTTCCCTGGTGTATTAGCTCCTTGACCTTGTCGACGACTTGACTTCCATCTACAGTGAATTTCTCGCTTGCCATTGTTGTTAGCCTCCTTTCATTCTTTATCTTTATGCCTTTAGCTTCGACCTATGTTGTTAATATATTGTACTAAATATTGCTTCAGCATATTAAGCGCCGCTTCAACAGCATCTAGCTTGTTTCCCTCTCGATCTCCCTGAAAGGTATGTTTCTGACTCAGGCTTGTGTCTTCGGCTGCCAGACCCAGGTAGAAAAGTCCCACTGGTTTTTCGGACGTGCCACCTGCAGGACCGGCAATCCCGGTAGTGGAGACGCATATATCTACATCCAGGAGCTTCCGGCCACCTCGAGCCATCTCCAAAGCTGTTTGCTCGCTCACGGCGCCATAATTTTCAATTAGCTCTTTTTCTACTGCCAGTAAAGCAATTTTTACCTCGTTGCTGTAAGCTACTACAGAACCTTTAAAATAATCCGAGCTGCCCGCGACATTAGTTATCCTGTCAGCTATCCTGCCGCCAGTAGCTGACTCGACAGTGCCTATGGTCAGCAATTCCCCGGTTCTGGCCTCGTATTCTCTTATCAGTTTGGCAATTTCCACTTCCAGTTCCGCCATTATCTTTTAATTTTAGCATGTCTGCTTGCTATAATTCAGCAGTGGCTGAATTAAGCGACACAATTACCTTTCTGGGCACCGCTGGTGCCAGGTTTGTAGTGACTCGCCAGTTTCTGGCTTCAGGAGGTGCCTGGCTCATATTTGGTAACACTCAAATACTCGTTGACCCCGGTCCTGGCTCCTTAGTCCAGGCTGCTAAAAGAAAAGTTAGCCCTGTTAAGCTGGACGCTATTATTTTATCTCACAAGCATCTGGACCACAGTGGTGACATTAACATCATGATTGAAGCTATGACCGATGGAGGCACAAAGAAGCGGGGCACAGTCTTCGCTCCCGCTGATGCCCTGGATCAAGACCCGGTCATCCTTTCTTATCTACGGTCTTATCCCCAGAGCATACAGGTCTTAACTGAAGGCGGGTCTTACAAGGTAAACGACGTTTCTTTCAGGACCCCCACCAGACACAAGCATCCCGTAGAAACATACGGCTTCATCTTTCAAACGCCGCGGTATACTTTCTCCTGGATTACTGATACCAGATATTTTGAAGATTTGGCCGGTCACTATGAAGGCGACTTGCTAATTATCAATGTGGTCCGATTGAAGCCAGGGGCTCCTCTGGACCATCTATCCCTCCCTGAAGCTAGAAGCGTAATAGAGGAACTAAAGCCCAGGATAGCTATACTTACTCATTTCGGCATGACCATGTGGCGGGCCAAACCATGGGAGCTGGCTAGAGAACTCAGTGAAGAGACCGGAATCACGGTCATCGCCGCCAGGGATGGTATGAAATTCGACCTGGCACAGTTAGATTAACCCCAAAAAGAGCTGAGGACTTTATAGGACCCTGGATAAAATCGATTTTAAGCCAAACCGGGTTCCCACTAAAATCGCAAGATTTTCGTGCGTGGAGTTAGATAAATGATAGGATACAGGCGATACCGTAGTTAGTCCTAACTCACCATCGTCCTTCTGAATAATACAATCCCCGCCGCAAACAGGACGACTGCCCAGCCGATAAGCCAGTAAATATCGAGTGTGATAGCTGAGAAGGAGGAGCCGTTGAGAACAGCCCGGGAGGCGTCTATGCCATGGATGAAGGGAAGGGCTCCAGCAACGCTTCTGAGAGCCGAAGGCATACGATCCACTGTGAACCAAGCCCCGGAGATCATGGCCATGGGAACGATGAAGAGCCAGGAAATACCCGCTTGAGACTCGCTTTTAACCAGGCTGCCTACTATCATGCCTATCCCGATAGCGCAAAGCCCGATAAGAAAGAAGATAAGAAAGGCATGCCCCAGATTGCCGATAACGGTTAAGCCCAGCGCCATCCCCACGCCAAGATAAATCAGCGTGGAGACGATGAGCACCGGAATAAAGGGCAGGGAATAACCCAGAATGAAATCCGAGGGTCTCGCCGGGGTGGTGAACAATCGAGACAGAAAGCCTTTCTCCCTGTCACCGGCGATTATCTCCGCCGCTGTGGAAATCAAGATCATGAGTCCGTAAACAGCTATCCCTGGAAAGTAGAAATTGACAGCCGGATTCTTTATTTTACTTTCCGTTCCTTTTAGCTCGACATGTAAAGGGGGAGCCACTCCCAGGAATTCAGAGCCAACAGCCTCTATTATGGGTTTCACCTGCAGACCTATCATCGGGTCTGCTGCCTTGTAGACTAATTCCAGGTTGATAGTTTGTTGGGCTTGCTGCGCCGCCTGGAATCCCGAAGGAATGAATAAATAGAATGATATTTTACCTTCATCCAGGTCCTTTTGGGCCTGAGTTTCTTCACTGTATACGGGCTCATTCAGCTCGATAGCCTCTATGCTTCCAAGAGTTTGTATAAAGGCAGAGGAGCTTTGGGAGCCGTCTTCGTCGACTACGCTCATCGCAATGGGGCTGGCCTGTCCCCCGCCAGCAGCGGCGATAAATACCAGCATAAAGGCAACGGGCATTCCCAGGAGGAAGCCTAGAAGCACGGGATTTCTATAAATCTCCTTCAGGTTCCTTTTACCGATTTCCCAGAATTTCATTTCCTTCACCCCCTTCTAGTCTCTGAGCTTCTTTCCCGTTATCTGGATGAAGACGTCCTCCAGGGTTGGCTGCTCTAAGGCAGCGGAATAAACAGTAACTCCTCGAGAATGGAGATAGTCCACGATTCCTTTGAAGTCTAAGTCCTTATGGTAAATCTTAAGCCTCCCCTTGGATATCTCCAGCCTGGAGTATTTGCTTTGCAGGTCCGCCATCACCTCAGCGGTGATGTTTTCTGTTGAGACGACCATGCAGCGCATCTCAAAGATATTTGTCTTCAGCTCTTGAGCAGTGCCCAGAGCTACAACCTTTCCTTCGTCAATAATCCCTATTCGGTCGGAGAGAAAATCCGCTTCCTCCATATAATGGGTAGTAAGAAGAATTGTCTTCTTACCCTTGAGCCCAGCTAAGTATTCCCAGATGGTCCTTCTCGCCTGGGGGTCGAGGCCCAGGGTAGGTTCATCCAGAAATAATACCTGGGGGTCGGAAACAAGAGCCATGGCGATGCTGAGCCTTCTTTTCATCCCGCCGGAAAACTTCCGCACCTGGTCTTTGGCCCTTTCCATAAGCCCCATCGTCTCCAATAATTCCTTAGACCGCCTTTCTACTGTGTCAGAGTTCAGGCCGTGGACCTTACCAATCAGCCCCAGGTTCTCCCAGCAGTTAAGGCGCTCGGACAGAATGGTATCTTGTGGCGATACCCCGATGGCCTCTTTAACTGCAAATGGTGTTTTGACTATATCATGACCCAGTATGGAAGCAGTCCCCCTGGTTGGCTTTAACAGGCAACATAACATCCGGATAGTAGTAGTCTTTCCCGCCCCGTTAGGGCCGAGGAGGGAGAAAAGCTCGCCTTTATTTATCTCCAGATCAATGTCATTGACCGCTACTAAGCCGTCAAACTTCTTGGTTAGCTTAAAGGTTTGTACTGCATTCATTTCTTCACCCCCCTCTTTTTATAAATAGTACTACAATTAATGTCGTGGCAACAATGATATCTAATGGGCAAAAGACTGACTGCCACTCTATTTATTAGGATTTCCGGGTTCCTTATCTAGGCAGGAAGGTTTTTAGTAAATTCCATGAAGGTTCTAACCTCAGTTCCCAGATATATGATGTGTCTACCACGTCAGGGTTATTGCACTTCCAGCATTCCTTGGTGGTAGTTGCCGCCTCACGACGGTCCCAGTTCTTCATTATCTCATCAAACGGGGAGGTCCTTATATTTCCATAGGGCCTGTGATAGTTGAAGCAGTTGGTTACGTTGCCCTCTGGAGTTACGGTTACAGAAACAAAAGGGGCGCGACAAACGTAAGGCGTCATATTCAGCAGGTATCTCTGCAAATAAGTTCGGGAATTATTTATTGGATAGCCTTTCTTTTTCAGATCGAGCAATTCCCTGGCTGCTTGCTGCTCCGACTCCCGCGATGCCAGAACCCCCTTGTTTGACTCCCCGGTTTCCCTTGAAATTCCTTCCTTTGTCGGACAGACCCAGAGTGATACGCCGAGAGAGCGGGCCAGTGCTGCCATTTGCCCCATCATTTTTTCATTTCCTCGATGGAGGAGGCAATTAATTACAATTTTCCTGGGCAAGTTCATCCTCTTTAAGATTTCTATGCCCTCAACAGCCCTGGCGAAAAGACCCGGCAAGCCCCTGAATGAATCATGACCCGTGCTCTCGGGATAGTCCAGTGATACTATGATGGAGTGTACTTCTTTGCCGATTTCATGTGCCCTGTCAGGTAGAAGGAATCCGTTGGTGATGACGGTTGTCATCATTCCGTTTTCGCGGGAAGAGCGACACAGCTGACCAAGGTCCTGGCGCAGTAGAGGCTCACCACCCCAAATCGCATTCAATGCGAATCCCTCAGCCTTGGCGCCCCGATAGAGCCGTTCGATTAAGCTCGTTTCAAGCTCATCTGCTTCATTATCGCGCCAGATACACGTGGGGCAATTGCAATTGCACCGTCCTGTGACCAGATGTGAGAGAAGAAAAGGGCCGCGCCTGCCAAATCGGCTTGCCAGCAGAGTTCCAATGATACTGGCAATCTCATTCCACCCCAATCGTGCTCCCGCACCTTGTTGCTCCTCTATCATGGTACTGACCGCCCCTCATGCTGAATCAACCCTAAAAATCCTTTGATTTTCAGGGATTCATTTAATTAAAATAATAAAAGCTTCCTGGCAACGACATATTTTCCCGGAGGGTTGCCCCTCGAGTATCGTCTGCGCTGGAGCGTTTCACTTCCGTGTTCGGGATGGGAACGGGTGGTTCCACTCCGCTAGAGTCACCAGAAAGCTCTTTGATTAATTATAGACTATTCCAAGAGTAATGTGCAACTTTGTACAGGGCAAGCCATTGATGACATCATGACATAGAGTTGCCACGAATTGACTGGTCCAAATTAGTGTCTGTATAATGCTAGTGGTATTTTACGATGGCGCAGGACTTACCCAGCAAAGAAAAGAGCAGCTTGTCTGCGAATATGCTTTTTTCTGTGTTGAGGATCTTGGATGCGGAGAATAGACTGCTTGAGCGTGCTGACCAGAAGGCAATATCATTGCTCTCTGCCCTGGGTGTGTTTATGGTCTTCTTCATCGTCTACTATCGCCTCGTCCCCATTAATGTGTTCACTGTTATATTGCTTTCAATATACTTCGCCTTTGCTTTAATGGCTATAGTTAGCCTGATCCTGACGGTACGTCCCAGGATTCGTTTGGTTGAGCAGGAAACGGGGGACATGGATAAGGTAGCCGCATGCGAGCCAGCTTTCTTTGTGGGAATCTGCAGATTCCCCACTTTTTCTGCTTACAGGCAGGCTCTTGAGGATATGATAAAAGATGAAGCGACAACTATTGATGTCTACACCAGGCAGGTCTTTGGTTTAGCTCAGGTCAACGCAGCGAAGTATAAAAATATCCGTCGTGCTGTCCTTCTGGTTATTGTCGCACTGGCAGCGGAATTAACTCTTGTAGCTTACCTATTTATCTACTATTACGGCCAGGGGGCAACACTGCTCCCACCGATTACCGGCTAGGATTTGTGGTGCGGTTTGACCTTCGGAGCTTATTTTTGCCCTGTCTGCAATTATGCGTCATAGTTGAGATATGCTTCTGGTTTACCTCGCCTGTGAATCGGCACTTTGAACTGTTCCGCCTCATTTGGAAAGGGGGGCTTTCTGACTAATTGGATGACTTGCTGCTTACCTGTGATATAATAATTCAGAAGTCTCTCATAGAATAGGCTTGTTATTATGGACTGGGGGATACAAAACCGTCTGGCGCAATTAATTCAAGCGGATGGTCGCTGTTTGTTCCTACCCGTGGACCACGGATATTTTCAAGGTCCTATCACTAAGTTGGAGAACCCGAGTATAACTCTCGAACCTCTTCTTCCTTACACCGATGCGATTTTCATCACCCGGGGAATCTTAAGGTCATGTGTAGACGCTGACAAAGCAAAACCAATTATCCTGAGAGTATCTGGCGGCACCAGCGTAGCGGGAAAGGACCTGACTCACGAGGGCATAACCACGTCTATGGAGGAAGCCATCCGGCTCAACGCCTGTGCCGTGGGCATATCTATCTTCGTCGGGACCGACTATGAGCACGATTCCCTGCTAAATCTGGCCAGGCTTGTTGATGAAGGAGAAAGGTATGGTATCCCGGTAATGGCAATTACTGCTGTGGGCAGAGAACTGGGAAAACGCGATGACCGCTATCTTGCCCTATCCTGTCGTATTGCTGCCGAGCTGGGTGCCAGGGTGGTAAAGACATATTACTGTGAAAAGTTCGAGAAAGTCACTGGCGGCTGCCCTGTTCCAGTAGTCCTCGCTGGCGGACCGAAAGCATCTTCGGGATTGGATGTGCTCAAGTTTGTCCATGACGGGATCGGGAAAGGCGCCATAGGTGTGAACCTGGGTAGAAACATCTGGCAGGATGAACACCCTGTAGCTATGATCAGGGCAATCCGTGCCATTATTCACGAGAACGCCGCTCCCGAACAAGCCCAGGAACTATACGATAGCATAAAGGATGGAGTGGTATAGTATCTTTGCTCGCGATTGAAGAAACCCCAGATCCCAAGGCCTGAAGTGAAGCTCTAAACTCTAATATCTAAATCCTAAACAATGTCAAAGCTCAAAATACAAATGATAAAAACAGTTTAAAAATTTGAATTTTGACATTGAAATTCGCTTACAGCTTGAGATTCAATATTTAGAATTTATCTCAGCCCTTTGGTCTGCTGACGGAGAACTGCCATGCGTGTAGCTATGTATTACAGTAACCGGGATGTGCGGCTGGAGGAGATGCCCACGCCACAGATAGACCCTGGCGAGGTCCTGATGCAGGTGGAAGCCAGCGGCATCTGCGGCACCGACTTGCTGGAATGGTACCGCCTGCACAAAGCACCTTTAGTACTGGGTCATGAAGTTGCGGGCGTGGTTGCTGCTGTCGGAGAGGATGTGGAACATTATAAAGAGGGTGACCGGATTTGTGCCGCCCATCACGTTCCCTGTAACACGTGTCATTATTGCTTGAGCGGGCATCACACAGTTTGCGACACCCTCCGCCAGACGAACTTTGATCCCGGCGGCTTTGCCGAGTATATAAGGCTGCCGCGCATCAATGTCGAGCAAGGTATATTCCCCTTACCCGATGGAGTATCTTTTGAAGAGGGGACCTTTGTTGAACCGCTGGCTTGCGTCCTGCGTGGGCAGAGACTAGCCAATCTACAGACGGGGCAAACTGTGCTCGTTGTTGGCAGCGGCGTTGCCGGGCTGCTCCATATACAACTGGCCCGGAATTCGGGTGTCGATTACATTATAGCCACGGATATAGTCGATTATCGCCTGGAGGCAGCGCGAAAATTCGGAGCCGATGTTGCCGTTCGCGCTGAGGAGTATACACCGGAATGTGTACGTCAGGCAGCTGATGGTCGTCTTGCCGATCTCGTCATAATATGCAGTGGGGCGGCATCAGCTATGAACCAGGCATTGGAGTCGGTCGAGCGGGGGGGCACTGTCCTCTTCTTTGCCCCCACAGTGCCGGGCGTCAGCATTTCCATATCTGTAAACGACCTGTTCTGGCGTAATGAGA
>Ga0224507_10001030_pt1 | contig 11113 bp, 7 predicted proteins | sample SF_Jan12_sed_USG_3_FD_170159 | JGI IMG/M metagenome (GOLD analysis project Ga0224507, IMG submission 170159) | Sediment microbial communities from San Francisco Bay, California, United States - SF_Jan12_sed_USGS_13 | ecosystem: Environmental > Aquatic > Marine > Sediment | place: USA: California...
ACCTCTTGGGAAAATTACTACCGACCAGGCAAATGCCCTTGAAAAAGAGCTTGCCGGATCCGGTCCCTTCAAGGTTGCCGTTGCCATGCGCTACTGGCACCCGCGAGCAAAAGAAACCCTTGGGAAGCTTCAAAATGAGTCCATGCAACGCATCATAGCCCTGCCCCTTTATCCCCACTACTCCATCGCCACCACAGGCTCCTCTGTTGCCGATCTGGTAGAAGCAGCTCAATCTTTTTCACCCCCCTTTGAAATTGCCGATATTGGAGCATGGCCGGTACAGCCGGAATATATCAATGCCCTTGCAACGACCATAAAAAGGGGTGCAGAATTATTCGAAGAAGAAAAAGTCCAGGTGGTATACAGCGCCCACAGCCTGCCGGTTAAATTTATCCAGGAAGGCGACCCGTATGTAGAGCATCTCAAACTGACCATCCAGGCTGTTGAATCAATAACAGCGATGCCAGGCAAATTATGCTTCCAGAGCCGCAGCGGCCCGGTAGAATGGCTGTCTCCATCACCACCTGACATGCTCGAGCAGCTTGCTGAGGAAGGGTGCAAGAATGTTCTGATGGTGCCGATCTCCTTTGTGTCGGATCACGTAGAAACATTATACGAGATTGACATGCTCTACCACGATATGGCCCAGAGTTTGGGCATAAGAATGGAAAGAACTGCATCCCTTAACTGCATGCCTGAGTTTATTGATGCATTAAAAGAGCTGGTCCTGAAAAAAATCTCGGAACTGGAATGGTAAAATTTGAGTTGCCAGGATTTTTGAGGATACTTATTTTATTAGTAATAATCATCATGTAGTGCCATCAGGTTTGAAAACCATGGAGGAGAGCGTATGAAAAAGAGCGACCCGAAGGGTAAGAAAACCAGCGCGATGAGTAAACACCAGAAGATTCTCATTGGTATTGCCATCGCTTTCCTGCTTTATTCGGTTATCGGCTTCCTGGTGCTGCCGGCGGTATTAAAAAATCTCCTCGAAAAAAAGCTCACAGAAAACCTCAAGCGCTCAGTCACCATTGAAACCATACAGATAAACCCTTATTTGCTTAAGGTTTCCTTCAACAATCTCCTCATAAAAGCCCTCTCACAAGATGATGATTTTATTGCCTTTGATCAGTTGTTTGCCGATCTTGAGGCCATCTCTCTTTTCAAGCGAGCCCTGGTCATCAAAACCCTGACATTAACCGGGACCCGGGTGAATCTTGCCCGGAATAAGGATCTATCCTATAACTTTTCTGACATAGTTAAATCTTCAAGCCCAAAGGAAAAAACTGACTCAAAGCCCTTTCTTTTTTCAATCAACAACATTGAAATAATAAATGGTGCAATAATATTTCTCGATGAGCCTAAAGATACAACCCACAGGGTAGAGAAGCTGAATCTTGCCGTTCCCTTTCTGTCCAACGTGGTGCACCAGGTAGAAGTAAATGTACAGCCGGCCTTTTCCGCCATAATAAATGATACGCCTGTGAATCTGTCAGGCAGGACCATGCCCTTTCATAATACCCGCCGCACGGTTTTTGACATCCAGATAAACAATATCGACATCCCTGAATACCTGGCATACCTTCCCAAAATTGGCGACTTGACACTGAAATCAGGATACCTGGATATCGTTGCTGTCCTGGGATTTGAAATGCAGCCCGGCGATAAACCGGCAGTCACGTTGACCGGCGACTTCTCCCTGAAAGAAATTGATGTCACAGAGATACAGGGTGAGAGTTATTTGTCGATTCCACAACTCGATGTAACAATACTTGACTCCAGGCCCCTGGAACAGGATTTCCATTTGTCAAACGTATCCCTGCGCGAGCCGGAGTTTCTCCTTCGCCGCAGCAGCAACGGTGATATTCTGCCTCTGGCCCTGTTACAAAAGAATACAGCATCAAAACCTGCTGAATCCGATTCTCCTTCCAAAGAGATGACCCTCAAACTTGTTGTGGATGAAACTGTTTTAAGCGGCGGCACAATACGATTTGACGACCTGGGCAATGCTGAGCAATTCCAGACGACCATGCATCCTGTTGCAATCAAAGTCAAAGGTCTCTCAACATTGGAAGATGCAGAAGCGACCTATGACATCTCGATGCAGACCGAAGCCGGGGAAACTATTGTGGTGGATGGTACGCTGAGCCTGAATCCTCTGCAGGTCAATCTGCAGGCAGACCTGCAGGGCCTGCAGATACCACGTTTCAGTCCATACTACGCTGAGATAGTTACAACAAAGGTTATAGACGGCACTCTTGATCTGGCTGCAGACCTGAATTATTCCAAGACTGATGGCGCTGAAATCATACGAGCGGATAACATTACAATCCTTCTCGATTCTCTCGCAATCAATGATAAAAACAATAAGAAAGTGCTGACAATCCCGACATTGTCAATCCGGGAGACGTCTCTCGCTCTGAATGACCGGCAACTCACTATTGGTGACTTTTCCAGCAATGATGGTGAACTGCACCTGGTACGCCAAAAAGACGGACTGGTCATCATCAACGAACTGCTCAGGCCCAGGGAGGCTCAAGCAATAAAACCTGATACGGTTGAGGCAGATACTTCTTCACCATGGATGGTAACTCTGCAAAAAGGTGCCATCAAACAATACAGTATCGTTTTACTGGATCATGTGGCTGCAGAGCCCACAACTGTTCTAGCCGATAAAATCAACCTCATTGCTGAAAACATCTCAACCATTAAAAACACCAAGGGCCTGGTTGATCTTGATCTGCGTATTGATAAAAAGGGAATCGTTTCAATCAAGGGACCAGTCACCATTGAGCCGCTGTCAACTTCACTGGCACTTGATGTTGCCAACCTGCAGGTAAAAAACCTGCAGCCCTATTTTGCCGACAAGGTCACCCTGGCTAACAGTAACGGGTCCGTTTCACTCAACGGACAACTCATGGTGTCAAAGGGCAAAGATAAACAATTAAATACTACATTCCTTGGAAACGCAGGAGTTGCAGATTTTTCATCCTTTGATCCGGTTGTTGGTGAGGAATTTCTCAAGTGGAAAAATCTCCGCCTTGAAGGAATGGAGTATGACTCAGGTCGTTTTGCATTCAGGATCAAAGAGATTGGCTGGCGGGATTTTCATAATAAAATTGTCGTGTTTGATGATGGTGTTGTCAACCTGAAGACAATCATGAAGGATTCTGGCGAGCCGGATACAGAGGCCCAGGAAAAAAGTGCGCCGGAAAAGGGGGGGAAATCTCTGCTGGTTGAAATTGACTCTGTAAAGCTTGAAAATGGAAAAATTGATATTCTGGACCGTAACATAACTCCAAATTATGCCAGCAGTTTCTCTGAATTATCCGGTACCATTAAGGGATTATCATCACAGGCTGATGTCATGGCAGAGGCAAATATCAGCGGCAAATTCGACCAGCATGCCCCGCTGCTTATCACCGGTAAGGTGAAGCCCCTGGGTGATGAACTTTTCGCCGACCTTGTTATTAATTTCAGCGATATCGAACTAAGTCCGACCACCCCTTACACAGGGAAATATATCGGTTATACAGTCGCCAAAGGCAAGCTTTCCCTTGACCTGAAATACCTGGTGGAAGGCAGAAAGATAACAGCCCAGAACAAAGCCTTTCTTGATCAGTTCACACTGGGGGAAGCGGTTGAAAGTCCGGATACAATGAATTTGCCTATTAACCTCGCCATTTCCCTGCTCAAAAACCGCAAGGGTGAAATCACTTTAAACGTTCCTGTAAAAGGCGATCTTGACGATCCGGAATTCAGCATTGGAGGTATTATATTCAAGGTCATCATCAACCTGATTGCCAAGGCAGCCACATCGCCTTTTGCTCTCCTGGGGGCACTCATCCCTGACGGTGAGGACTTGCAATATGTTGATTTTGCATCTGGCAGTTCCCTGATTGAAGAGGGAGACACCAAAAAGGTTGAAACCCTTGCCAAGGTACTGTACGACCGGCCTGGACTGGAAATGGACATCAAGGGCAGCGTCAATGCCGAACAGGAAAGAAAGGTATTACATGAAAAGCAATTTGAACTGCTGCTGAAAAATGAAAAATATAAAAATTTATCCAGGGAAAAAGCTGAAAGCACGTCTCTGTATGAAATAATTATTGAGCCTGAAGAATTTGAAAAACTTCTTAAAAAGGCCTACAAAGAAGCGACCTTTGAAAAACCGAAGAACGCTCTTGGCTTTACAAAGAAATTACCCTCCGAAGAAATGGAAAAACTGTTGCGTGAAAATATTGTAATCACAGACGACGACCTGCGGTTACTGGCCATTCAAAGGGCAAACGAGGTAAAATCCTTTCTGGTTGAGACTGGCCCGGTTGAACCGGAAAGATTATTTATTATTGAGCCAAAAACAGTTGCTGATGCAAGCGGCGCCCAACAAGTTGAAATGATTATCAAGTAAAGAGTATAATAAGCGGTATTTGTTTTTAAAAGAAGAAAGAAAAACAGATCAATTTTTCCTGACCTGATTCCGTCGCATGCGGATATTCATCAGCAGGCCGATACCGATAAGGGTTGTCATCAGTGAAGATCCACCATAGCTGAACAGGGGCAGCGGGATACCTACCACCGGCAGAAACCCCATGACCATGAGCAGATTAATAATGGCCTGCCAGAAAATCAGAGAAACAATGCCGAAAGCCAGAAGCACGCCGAACTTGTCACGGGAGGCCAGACAGACATTAAGTCCCCAGAGAATCATGAAAAAATAGACGGCCAGAAAGAAGAGGGATCCTGCAAAACCCCACTCTTCAGCCCAAACGGAAAAGGCAAAATCGGTATGCCGCTCCGGCAGGAAATGCAGGTGCCCCTGGGTCCCCTTCAGGTAGCCCTTACCAAATTTAAGCCCGCTGCCCACGGCAATCTTGGACTGCATAATATGGTAACCGCTGTTGGTAGGATCACTTTCAGGACTTAAAAAAGTCATGATGCGCTGCTTCTGATAGGGTTTTAAGAAGAATTGCCAACCGATCGGGATTACTGCACTGCAACCTCCAAAAATAATCCCTATTGTTGACCATTTCAGCTTTACAAAGAGGGTCATGGAGATAAAAATCCCGGCAAACATCAGGGCAGTCCCAAGATCCGGCTGCATGAGGACAAGAATGAAAAATAACCCGGTCAGCGCCATGGGAATCAACAGTTGCCCGATTGTAAAACCACGGCCTGTATCCTTCCGATAATAATAGCTGGCTAGCGAGATAACCAACATCAACTTGGCCGGCTCTGAAGGCTGGAGCCTGAAAAAACCAAGGTTTATCCAGCGCTGGGTTCCGGCAATATTGCTTCCGAGCAGCAGGGAAGCCAGGAGAAGGCAGACGGCAATACCATAAAGGATGTAATTCCAGGTTAACAGAAGCCGATAGTCAAATAAGTGGATGATCATGATAAAAGAAAGTCCTGCCAGGAAAAAAAAGAGCTGCCTGATAAAAACTGTAGTGGTCGAAGCTCCTCCTGCGTAGGTGGCACTGTATAGATTTACCAAGCCCATGGCCGCGATCAGAAGCACTGCAACAAGCATTACCCAATCGAAATTTTTTATCAATTGCCTATCAATGCGAAACATTATTATCCTTTCCCTGATGTTTTTTGCATTTTTTCTTATTGCAGAACGTTCTGATTTTCCTTTGCTTTATTGGTCTCTAATTCAGTTTTTTGGGCGAAATATCGCGCCAGGACTTTTTTTGCTATAGGGGCTGCAGCAGATCCGCCGTGACCGCCATGCTCCACCAGAACTGTTACGGCAATTTCCGGATTTTCTGCCGGTGCAAAACTGGTAAACCAGGCATGATCCTTATGTTTATATGCCACGTCCTCCTCATCAGTTTCTTGAAATTTCTTCATTGATACGACCTGGGCCGTACCAGTCTTGCCGGCAACTGTAACATCTTTTAATTGAGCTTCTTTTCCGGTGCCGTGCCTGTCATTTACAGCCCCGACCAACCCATCCCGAATGAGCTCCAGGTATTTATCCATGCCGATGAGTTCAACATCTACTATTGGTTCAAATTCCCTGATGATCTGCCCTTCCGGATCAATAATCTTTTCAACCAGAAAGGGTTTGTACAGAATGCCACCATTTGCAAGAGCAACGGTCATTTGGCACACCTGCAATGGCGTGACGAGATTAAATCCCTGGCCGATGGCAATAGAAAGGGTCTCTCCATCCTGCCAGGAAACGCCTTTTGCCAGTTTTTTCCATGCTGAGGTAGGAATCAAGCCTGACTTTTCATATTCGAAATCTATTCCGGTTTTATGACCAAGCCCCATACGGTTGGCGTATTCTGCCAGGGAATCAACCCCTATTTTTAAGCCGACCTGGTAGAAATAGACATCACATGATTCTGCCAGAGCCCGGTGTAAACTGACGGGTCCGTGACCGCCCTCCTTCCAGCACCCGTATCTGCGGTTGCCGAACTTCATGGATCCGGAACAGTAAAAAACCGTATTGGGAGTTATCACCCCTTTTGATAGCCCGGCAAGGGCTGTGACTATTTTATAGGTGGATCCGGGAGGATATTGTCCCTGTATGGTTTTATGCACCAGGGGCCGTTTTATATTACCGAGCAGAGCCTGCCAGTTTTTTGTTGAAATGCCGCCGACAAAATCTTCCAGATGAAGAGGTGGTGCACTGGCAAAGACAAGAAGCCGCCCCGATTTAACATCCATGGCCACAACGGCACCTGCCTTCCCTGCCATGGCCTTCTCTGCTTCCAGCTGCAAATCCATATCAATGGTGAGTTGCAGATCATTACCGGGAAGAGTCTCCTTGCCCTTTAACTGCCGCTGCTCAAAACCATGGGCATCGACTTCCATATACATGGTACCTTTTTCTCCCCGCAATTCATCTTCATAAAGCTTTTCAAGTCCTCTCTTGCCAATCTGGTCGCCACCCTGGTAATTTGCCGAGTTCTTTTCCTCCAGTTCCTTCAAATTGATCTGGCCCAGGTAGCCTATCATGTGAGAACCAAAATCTTCATACAGATAATCCCTTCTTGGCAGAACCTCGATTCTTACGCCAGGCAAGTCATAATGATTATTCTCAATATACACCAGGGTTTTCCAGTCAATATCCTCCTGCAGCAATATCGGAATATGTCTGGGATTCTCCGCAGCCTCTCTCACTCTTTTAAGCAGGACCGCTATTTCTTCATTGAGAATTCTGGATAGCTTTTTAATAATTTCATCCGGATTGGGAGAATCCTCCTTTACCCATACAATATTAAAATTTGGACGGTTGGTGATTATGGTTCGTCCCTTTCGGTCCAGGACATTACCCCGGGAAGCCACAACATCGAGCATACGAACCCTGTTATTATCCGCCTTATCCTTGTATTTACTGCCATAATGTATCTGCAAAAACCACAGACGGGCCAATATGACAGCAATAAAGAAAATGATGACAAGCGTAGCAGCATCCGTTCGTTTCTTCAGCTGGTTCAGCTCTTCTGCATCAACTTTTCTTAACTTCGTTAAGGTCTCTTTTGGGGATTGCATCTGACAAAATTCACTAATTGAAACGATTTGAACTTTTTGTTCCCAGAAAGCGCCCAGAAGCTTTACTGCTCCTGTAAAAACTCATAATATTATCAAAGATTCCAAAAACCGGCGTCCCTATAACTGCAAGTATAATCAGCTGGAGTAGCATTATTCCCCAGGACCATTGGGGTGGAGAATCCGGTGTCAGAAAAAAAGAAAAAAGAAACATCCCTATACCAACCAATATATAACTGATAACTGCAAGGGGAATCTGGTAGGCGAACTCATTGATGGCAATCTGACTCGAAATCCCTTTGATAAAAGCGAAAACCAGGAGATAAATTACCGGATAAAGCCCTAAAAAAACTCCGGAAAAAGCATCCATCAGTAATCCCAGCAAAAGGACAACGAGCGCCCCTCGCAAAATACCTGCCTGGCAGGCGATATAGACAATCAATAAAAAAAGGAGGTCGGGTTTGCCTAACCAGACTGGCAGCAGCTGCAAAAAGGTTGTCTGCAGAACAAGAAGCAATATGCCGAGGATCAGAAAAATAAGTATAAACATTGAAGGCTAACGTTTATTCCTCTGTGAGAGAATCTTTTTTCATGATAATTATGAGATACTCCAGTTGAGAAAAATCCACTGCAGGTTCAATTTCGATTTTTTGAAACATCCCACGACGACTATTCGTAATCTCTAAAACAGATCCTACTATAAGCCCTTTGGGGAAGACCCCTCCAAGCCCTGAAGTAAGGACAAAGTCCCCCTTTTCAACCACAGCACTTTTTAAGACATAATTAAGGCCAAAGGCATCACGCCCCAATCCCTTCACAATACCGTGGACTCTTGTTTTCTGTGTTATTACATCAACAGCGCTGTTTGGATCCGTTGCCAATAGCACCTTGGAATAATTAGGAGAGGATGTCAGAATCTGCCCAACCACACCCTCAACAGTTACAACCGGCATGCCCTTCTGGACACCGTCACTGGAACCACGATTAATTGTAAGTGTGCGGAACCAGAGAGATGGATCCTTGCCAACAATTTCTGCTGTTAAGGTGGGTGGAGGGAGGGACTCCTTCAGTTCCAACAGCTTTTGCAACCGCACATTCGTTGCCAGGGCTTCCCTGTATTCGATATTGGCAGTCCTGTATTGGAGTAATTCCTGCCTGAGTTGCTCATTCTCCTCCCTGATACTGAGTAGATCTAAATACTTTTGCCTGATGGAGCCTGAATAGTTGGAGACTTTAGAAATTGCTGTCTGAAAGGGGCCGATAACTTCAAGGCCAAACTTGTGGAGAACGGTAAACTCCTTGCGGCCTGCCATGGAAATAATCAGGATAAGTATTGCAGTCAGAAGGCAGCCGAAAAGCAGAAAAAAACGTAGCTTCCCTGACCGTTTCCCTCTCTTCCTCATCGTTCTACTCAACTGGAAAACCTCTCTTTGCCGAATGCTTACAACAATGGCATAATTCCGGGATATACTACCTGATCACTCCTACCGGTCACCAGTTGATCTTAACTTCTTTCAGGATATCGATGTTATCAAGTGCAGCACCTGATCCAAGTACTACTGATGAGAGTGGATCCTCTGCGATAATTATGGGCAGGCCTGTTTCCTTGTTGAGACGCTGGTCAAGATTTTTCAGTAAAGCTCCGCCACCGGTCAACATAATACCCTGATCAACAATATCGGCAGATAATTCAGGCGGGGTCAGTTCCAGCGCCATCTTCACCGCATCAATAATTGCATCAACCTGTTCCGAGATCGCTGACCTGATCTCGGCTGAATTTATGGTAAGAGTTTTCGGAACACCGGAAACAAGATCGCGGCCCTTGATATCCAGAGTCTCATATGGCTCCACGGGCATGACATCTCCGATGGTGGTCTTGATCAACTCGGCTGTCCGCTCGCCAATGGCCAGATTGTGCTTCCGTTTTATATAATGCAGGATAGCCTCATCCATCTTATCCCCGGCAACCCGAACCGATTTGGAATAAACAATACCGGAAAGCGAAATTACCGCAACTTCCGTGGTGCCGCCGCCAATATCAACTATCATGTTTGCAGTTGGTTCAGTAATTGGCAATCCGGCACCGATTGCTGCTGCCATCGGCTCCTCGATCAGATATATTTCCCGGGCCCCGGCAGATTCGGCCGATTCCTTAACCGCACGCTTCTCAACCTGGGTAATTCCCGAAGGCACGCTAATTATTATGCGGGGATGCACAAAGGTTCGCCGGTTATGTACCTTATTAATAAAATAACGGAGCATTGCTTCCGTGACTTCAAAATCGGCAATAACACCATCTTTGATGGGCCGCGTGGCAACAATATTACCCGGTGTCCGCCCGACCATCATTTTGGCCTCTTTGCCAACAGCCAGCACCTTATTGCCCCTGCCATCCTTGCGAATTGCCACAACTGAAGGTTCACGCAGTACAATGCCCTTGCCTTTCATGTAAACAAGGGTGTTTGCTGTACCGAGGTCAATTGCCAAATCGTTTGACATCCAGCCAAGAATTGAATTTAACGGCGAAAACATTGAAGAAGTCCTTTTTATAGTATTAAAGTTGAATACAAGTAAGTCTTTCCTGAAATATGATGCATATCGTAAAAAATTTCACAGTCATCAGCGGGGCTTGCTACTATCAATATATTACCGGCCGCAATACCTGTCTGCATCGCGCTATCGAAGTCTCACTTCGTTCCCTATCTGCGATGCCGACAAATATGGTCCTAGCACGCTGAATAGCATAAGTCCACGAAAAACAATGCAATCTAACAAAGTCTCTTGGGCTTGGCAAGAGATATGGATTGAATGACCATTGATATACCAGAAAGACCTTGACACTTTCTTTCCAAACATGGTATCCAACCACCACTTTCCGCCTATGTATTTGGACAATGGAAATGTGGGGCTATAGCTCAGCTGGGAGAGCGCTTGAATGGCATTCAAGAGGTCAGCGGTTCGATCCCGCTTAGCTCCACCACACAAATGTCAAAAGAGAGTCTGAAGCGCCAGCTTCACTTCCGCCCTATTTTGCCCATTCCGGGGGAAAGAAAAGTAAATTATATCTAACACGAAAGCAAGATAATACACTGAATTTAATATTTTTATTACACTTGTAATATATTGTTTGTATACTTAATATTAATTTCACATGAAATTAAGCAAGAATTATTTTTATATCTCTTACCATAAGAAATACCTAACATTTAAGTATCATAACAAAGAATACTATGTGGCTGAAGTCATTTAAATTCACTATCCTGATAATTACCTCCATACTTCTTCTGGCCATCATGAACAGTTGCAGTGATCAACAGGATCCACTGCCGCCAGAGAGTCCTGCTGCAGCCCCAGAGAAATTTTACCTGGGACTTATACCGGAACAGGATCTGTTCAGCCAGAAAAATAGATATGCCCCCTTAGCCCGTTATATTTCTGAAAAGGCCGGGATTGATGTCGAAATCAAAATGCTTTCCCGCTACGGCAACATCGTAGAAAATTTTACTTCCAGCAAGCTGGACGCCGCTTTTTTCGGCAGTTTTACCGGCGCCATGGCAATCAAAAAACTTGAAGTGGAGCCTCTTGCAAGACCGCTATGGCTTGACAACTC
>Ga0224507_10001031_pt1 | contig 11099 bp, 7 predicted proteins | sample SF_Jan12_sed_USG_3_FD_170159 | JGI IMG/M metagenome (GOLD analysis project Ga0224507, IMG submission 170159) | Sediment microbial communities from San Francisco Bay, California, United States - SF_Jan12_sed_USGS_13 | ecosystem: Environmental > Aquatic > Marine > Sediment | place: USA: California...
CTTTTCTTGGGTCTTTTTGACTTCGTTTTGCTAGTGGGGTTAGCTCTACTGGTTGTCCGACTAAAAATCCAGGTCCACTAATTTGTTTTCTACAATATTTCCAAAGAGTGTCAACAAGTCTCCATTTGTCTACATTTGGATTAAATTCCATTTTTAATTCGCTCAATTTTTTAATGATGCCTTTTTTATCTGTATCATAGATATCTACTCCTGTTTTTTCTTTGATTAATTTTTCAAAATCAAATATTTTCCACTTTTTCCCCAAATCAATCTTATGTCCCGATGATTCAAATTTAAGAGTTCCTAACGTTGCCATTGCAATTTCTTTATACATTTCTTCAGTCAATTTCATACCATCTTCGAAATTTGCGTATGCCCAATAAAATTCCATTTGTGTATAGTCCTGAAGATGTTCTGCATCCATTCCCTCATTTCTAAATTGCCTTCCAATCTCAAATGTTTTCTCATACCCTGCTACTAATAATTTTTTCTGCCAAAGCTCTCCCATTGAAATTCTTAAGTAGACATCTGTATCAAGTGCATTGTGATGTGTTTCAAATGGAGACGCTGCGGCTCCGCCTGCACTATTTTCCAAAACTGGAGTTTCAACTTCTAAAAAACCTCTATCAATTAAAAAAGTTCTAATTGAATTCCAAAATCTTTGTTTTTTTATGAAAATGTCTTTAACTTCTTCATTCACAATAATATCCAAATATCTTTTTCGCAATTTTTCCTCTTCATCTTTTAGTCCACCATGTTTATCTGGCAATGGTAAAATGGATTTTGTTAAAATGAAAATCTCTTGTGCCATAATTGAGATTTCTCCTGTTTTCGTCTTTACGACCTCTCCATTTACACCAACAATATCCCCAGAATCAATTTTTTTAAATGTGTCAACAACTTCTTCTGGAACCTCTCCTTTTTGGACAACTATTTGAATTGTGCCACGCAAATCTTGTAGGCTAAAAAATGAAAGTTTCCCAAAACTTCTCTTGGTCATAACTCGACCAGCGACAACGGCATTCTTTCCGGACTTTTCTTCTTCCTTTAATTTCGCAAAATTTTCTTTGATATCTATAGAATGAACTCTTTGGTCGTTTAAATCAAATCTGTGAGAATATGGATTGACTCCTTCTTTTCTAAGTATTTCAATTTTTTTAATCCTCTCTTCGATGATTTGCTTTTCTCTTCCTGTCGCTTCTACCATAATATTATATTGAAATTATCTTTATAAAACTATCAAATTAAAATCTTAAGATTTTGAAATCCTTAAATTCCCCAGACCATCTCTTTTCTTTAATCTGCACATTTCTAATCTGAGAGTGTTCTGGGCCCTTCTTAACCAACTGTATTAATCTCTCTATTTGCTCCGGTTCGCCTTCAGCGATAATTTCGACATCCCCGCTTTCTAAATTTCTAACAAAACCCGTTAGTTTTAGATTAGTGGCATGCTCTTTTACGAATTGCCTAAAAAAAATTCCTTGTACTGTTCCTTGGACTATAAGATGTGCTGCTTTTTTCATATGATAAAAAAAGGAAGGGTGTTTTTATAGATTCCTATCTAATTCATTATGTAATATTGTAATGACCTGAGAAGCAAAGAGCACTTTTGGACCTACTGATACTTGGTCTATTTTTTTCAAAAATTTTGTCTTGTCTTTTGGAAATCCTTCATGATCTCCGATTATGAAAACTGGTTTTTTATTCAAATCTATTTTCCTAATATCTTCTCCCCTTCCACTTAACAATAAAACATCTTTTCCTTCTTTATCTAGTTCCTTTACGAGTTTTTCAAAACTTTTCTTCTCTATTGAGGCTCCTGGTAAAATTTCTAATAAACCTTCTTTGTCTGGCGACTTGTAAAGTAATTTCTTGATAAGTCCCGCAACATTCTTTTTTGAGATAGATAAATCTCTATTTGACTCCAAGACTAGGTGTCTTGGTGCACTTGGGGGACCGTCAAAAATTAAGTGTAGTTTAACATCTTCCCTCATGGCATTAGAAATAAAAAATACTGAAATAATTACATTGCACACAATATCCATTCGCCCGGCCTGCATTAAATTATCTTTAATCATGTGCCCAGCGGTTACGGCATTTCTTGAATAATAAATAAATTCTCTCATAATTAAGAAAAGAGTTTGAAGTTTATAAGCTTAGGTGAAAATTGTGATATGTACTATTTCTGAGCTAATATTTAAAATCTGATTTTTCCCCAGAATTCCATTGCTTCCATTAATTCCTTATGGCTTCTTCCGTAATGCTCTAGTGTTTCACCTTCCATTGTAGCATCTACTGCTTGTCTCATTGCGGTTGCCCCACTGCTTGTTCCATCAGGGTGTCCATGCACTCCGCCACCTGCTTGGATGATTATATCCTTACCAAAATTTTTTATCAGGTATGGGATGTGTCCCGGATATATTCCTCCTGAACAAACTGAAAATACTGGCTTTAATCCATCCCAATCCTGTTCTAACCTGTGCTTGGTTTTACCAACTCTTTTGCTTTCTATTTCTTCACTGATTTCGGCAACTTCTCTCTTTCCGCCTCTCATTTTTCCGATTCCTGTTCCAATATGTAGACTATCAACTCCAGCCATTCTTGCGAAATCTGCGACACACATCATAGATAATCCATGATTTGGATTTTCGGTAAATGCACCATGCATTGCTCTATGTGCATGGATTCCAAGTTTACAATTATCTCTTAATGTTTCAAGGCTTGAGAATCCTGCTGTAATAATATCGTGCATCACGAATTTTCCGCCAAGTTCTTTTACTAAATCTGCTCGATGTAACATCGTCATTGCTTCCGATGTAACGTTAATTAAATATCCTTTCTTTTCTCCTGTTTCTTCTGAGGCTTTGTCGCACATTTCTAAAGTTTTGGCAGCTCTTTTTTCAAACGGGTTGAATTTTTGCGAAGCTAGATTTTCATCATCTTTTACCAAATCACATCCACCCACCCAACTATCATAGGCAACTTGCGCGTGATCTTTTGTTTTTAATCCTAATTTTGGTTTTACGATTGTTCCGACAAGTGGTCTATTTTTAACTTTCAAAATTTTTCTATAGCCTTCAATTCCATAGCGTGGACCTGGAAATGTCTTTAATAATTTTTTTGGAAATTTGATATCTTCTAGTCTTAACCCCCTTACTGCTTTCATACCAAAAACATTTCCTGCAATTGAAGACAAAATATTAGAGACACTTCCCTCTTCAAATAATTCTTGTGGATATGCAATTTTGACCCAATCACCAGAAATAGCAAAGGCCTTTGCTCCTAGTTTATTTACATATTTTTTGTTAGATGAAACTGGAGTCCATGTCCCGACAGAACTTTCCAGGGCGACATTGTTAATTGCCTCTTTGAGTGACATTCCTTCAGGTGTTACCTTAAATAAACAGATTAAATCATTACCAGTTGGCTTATATGACTGGTTTATAAACGCGTATTTCTTTTCTATCACCATCTTTACCTTTTTAATTAAAATCCCTTTTTATTATTTTGCCTAATCTTAAAATCCATATTAAAATAAGCAGAATTGTTAAATAATTTAAGACCTGCTAATCTAACTATTATTTATGAATTTTAGAATTATTCGGAAAATCCAAATACGGGCTTAGTAACTTCCCCGGTCATCATTGTTAGCTTTTCACTCATATCGTCTTCATCCTTCATATCATCACCCTGCTTTTCCCCATTCTTCATATCTTTATCATCCTTTCCGCCTTTTAGGCTAATAAGCTCCATTATAAGGTCTTTTGCGTCTCCTTCCGCACTAGCGGGAGTGACTATTGCTGAATTAATTAAACTTCTAACTTTAAGATACATCCTGATTCCATCAGTGAATCCCTTAACTGCACCTTGTCGCTGTCTTTGGTCCCAGGGAGGTGACTCAAGCTCTCCACCCGCCATATTCTCTTCCTCGAAACGAATTAAGTCATAAATATCTTCGACTTCAACTTCTATTTTAACATCCTCAGCAGGAACTTCTTCAGGCAACATCGGCTTTACCTTGATAACATCTTCCTCATTTATCTGAACATATAAATTAAATACAATTTCTTTTTCTTCTGAACGCGTATCAACAATCTGGAAAACGACATCTGCATTTCCATTATATTTATCAATTATCTCATTAATCAAATTCATCAAATCTTCATTCTCTCTAATTTCCACCTTCTCTTCTTCAGTAAGTCCTTCCTCATTTGACCTCTCTGCATTCTCTTCTGGCGGTCCAGGAAACTCGCCATCTTCCATTGATTTCTTCATCTCATATTTGAAAAATTCCTCAGATGGGAAAACCCAAACTCTCATATATGGTGAAACAACCGTAACCTTCTCGTCTGTCCAATCCATATCTACAGTTTTAATCTCCTCCCAATATTCCAATCTACCGAATTCGGTCTCATATTCAAAACTAATAGGGGTAATATTCATAACATCTCTAACATCGTTCTTTCCAAGACAGTGCATTCTCTCTGCGAGCTGTCGCTGAATGTCAACATTATTCCAATAAACTTCGTAAATTCCACCTTGTGCTTGCTCCCATTCATTTGCAGAATTAGGTAAATATTTCTCAAAAAACCATTGTGCAAAGCCTAGATTAAAACCTTTCTCAAACTCTTTTCTCTGTTTTACTAAATTATCTAGATCTTGCTTACACCAATCTGCATCTCCACCAGTATAAAATTCGTTCTTCAATCCTTCAATTCTCTCAAAGGGTTCTCCCCATCCACCAAACCAGATATATCCGTTATTCTCACCTTTCTCGGTTTGGCATCCGCCGCCAACCTGAAAAACACCCTTTTCTTCCTTGTGTTTATCTTCTTCTTCAAATTCTTTCCACCAGTCTGGCTCACCGCTCATACACTTATCAATACAATCATCACTGGCAACACAACTTTTCTCACATACTACACTTTCTGTGTCTATGTCGCAATCCATATCTTCTCCACAAGTATCTCTGATGCAACTCTGGACACAAGGCCTCTCGCAGTCATTTGCACATCTCTCCTTGTCCTCTTTTTCTCTCTGCTCCCGCTCTTTTCTTTCTTCATTATCCCTTCTATCTTGCTCCTCATCTCTTCTATCTTGCTCCTCATCTTCCTGCCTTTGCCTGTCTTCCTCTTCATGACTGTCATCAAATACTTCATGGTCTTCTTTTATGTCTTCTGTAACATCGTCTTCCGGTTCGTCCATAATAGAATCATCTTCGGTGTCATCTGTGATGGCGTCTTCCGGTTCGTCCATAATAGAATCATCTTCGGTGTCATCTGTGATAATAACCTCTTCACCCTCTACAACGTGTCCAGTAATCATATTCAGGCTCTTCATCAAAACGCTGGAAACTCCTACTACCATTTCCTCTATAGGGCTCTCCTGGGATTCGTCTTCTGCAGGGGCGTTATTCTCTTCTTCAACTTCAGTCTTCACTTCAATTTTATCTCCTTTATCTCCTTCAACTTCAGTCTTCACTTCAATTTCTGCATCCGTATCACCTTGCCCTTCATTGTTGGTTTCAACCTCAACTTCTTTTTCCATATCGCCATTGCCCTCGATGTCTCTATCAGTCTTCACCTCTTCCCTGACTACTTTTGGAATTGAAACACATTTCCCATTAGAACATACATCATCTTCACCACCGCAATCGCTTATTGTTATACACTCATTGCCAGCGATAGTTGGAGCCTCAAAATTCACAACTTTACACATTCCATTTTCTTCACCACAATAAAAATTCTCTGTTGGCTCTTCACACATTGCCGCAGTGCTTTCATCTTTAGTTATACAATTATTTCCACACTTCACACATTCAGAAGAACCACTTTCACATTCTGCCCCGGTCTCTCTCCACTGTCCATCGTCGCAAGTCCGAGTGACTACTTTCTTCCCGTCGCTACAGACACTAACATCTTGCTCCCATCCTTCGCATTCTGATTCACATCCCATTAATTCAGTAATCTTACAAATCCCCGTGTCTGCCCCAAATCCTTCCTTCACACATTCAGCAACTCCGCATGATGGCTGAGCACAATCTTCGGTTGTTGCACACTCTTTTTCCTCTTCAATACATATAGGAGGAAGAGAGCACCCATTCTCATCTTCACCTTCAAAAATTACCTTGCCAGAACACTCTATCGCATCATATACAGGGCACTGTTCAAATGTACAATCCGACTGACAGGTTCCATTTTCCATTTCTGTATCCTTCTCGCCATCTTCACAGATATGATTACCACACACAGGCTCTGTGGATTCTTCAATATCTTCTTTTGCCTGACATGTTTGTTGTATGCAATAAAAATCTACATTAACATCTTTAGTTTCATTGCCATCTGTTATAGTCTGCACTCCTTCTCCACAAATCTTCCCACCACACTGAGAATCGGCACAATCTATTTGTTCGTTATCATTATCATCCACATTATTATTGCAAATCTCTTCACCTTTCTCTTTAAACTCTTCAACAAGCCTTTTTTCAAAACCTGTTTGAGTAAAATAAAACTCTTTCTTATGGTAGCCAGAGAATAAGTCCGAATAGAAATCCTTTCTTTCCTGGTAGTTCTTTTCTTGCAATTCCTTTACTGCTTTTCTTTGTTTTTGGTCTTGTTTTATCCATCCATAATTTTGATCAAACTCATAACGATCTTTATCGCTCATGGATTTCATTTCCTTTTCAAACTGCAATCTAACTTCATCCCAAACATCATTTGATTTTTCATTCCAAGCGTTATTTAATATATTAAGTTCCCAAGATGCTTCATCGGCCCCATTAAAATCATCAAATTCAAGATTACTTTTAATCTCATTTAATAATCTCCTTGCCTCTGACTTAAGTTGATCGGTACTCATGTGTCTATATTTCATTTTAAGGTGTTCATTATTAGCAGGACCATTTCTTCCTCCGTCAAAATTCATTTTTCCTTCAAATCGCATATCTAAATTAATCCAATTTTGCTCACATTCATCACACATCTCAAGTCTCATTACTGCATCAAAATCATCTCCTTCAAAAACAGAAATTTCGCTCAAAAGAATTTTCTGGCTTTCTCTCTGATTCTCGCTTCCAAAAATTGATTTCATTAAATCTTCGCAATTACCTTGTGATTGCATGAAATAATTCTGAAAAATTCTCTCTGCATTTACACTTTGCTTTGCCAAGTTTCTAGCATTTGAATTACTTGGCTCATCATTAAATTTTTCAGCCAAGGATTGGATTTCAGAAATCTTTCCTTCTATGTCAAGTTGTTTATCAGGTCTCTTGAATTCGGTATTAAAATTTAAATTATATACTAGTGCTCCGTCCTCAATATCTGAAAATTTTCTCTCTTCTTCGTCCTCAAAAGTTTTTTTCTTAAAAATAAATGGATGTACCTCCATCTTTATTCTCAACTTTTTTCCATCAAAAACTATTCTTCTCCATACAGGAACTTCATCATCAAGTCTTACGTCATGATTTGCGCCTTCAGCCCAAACCCATCTGGTTTCCTCATTTGGTTCTCCTAGTGTCTTCTCAAGCTCCCCCTGATTAACAATTCCACCAAACTCTCTACTTGTTACACCAAGAATTTCATTCATTGATTCTCGAGCTGCACTCACATAAATCATTAATTGAACATAATTAATATTTCCAACTTCGTACTCCTGAGCATAATGAGTAAGCTCTTGCATTTCAGAGTCAATAGTGGAATCTGGGTTCGCAAAAACGCAAGGAATCAGAGCTAATGATAACAATATAATAAATACTCCCAGCCTCTTCATGGTTATTTATTGGGTGGTCTATTATTTAAGGTTTTCTAAAATTCTTGGTTTTAATAGCACTAATTAAACTCGCATCAGCAGATGTGCCTATGGGTAAAAACTTTAGTTTTTAAGAGCACTAATTAAACTTAAAAACTAACTTCTCTGCTTTTTATTATGGGGCTGTAGCTCATTGGGAGAGCACACGGCTGAAGACCGTGGTGTAGGGAGTTCGATTCTCCCCAGCCCCATTTATGAAATATGACAAACTAATTCGTGATAAAATCCCCGAAAAAATCCAATCCAAAGGAGAATCTTTCAAAACACACATCGCTAACGATGATGAATTCTGGAATAAATTAAAACAAAAACTTGATGAGGAAGTTGAAGAATTTCTTAAAGACCCCTGTATTGAAGAGTTATCTGATGTCCAAGAAGTTATTAATGCTATTGCAGATTTTAAATTCGGTGGAATAGAAAGTCTTGAAGAATCCAGAAAAACAAAATTCGAAAAAATTGGTGGATTTGAGAAAAGAATAATTCTTGATGAAACAGACAGGGGATGAATACTTTTATAAATAAAAGATACCATTATTTATTATGAAGAGGAATAAAAGAGGTGCAATGGAAATGTCCATTGGAACAATTGTTATTATTGTGCTTGCTATGTCTATGTTGATTTTAGGAATGGTTTTGGTCAGAAATATTTTTAGTGGTGCATCAAGCAATGTCTTACAAATGAATGATAAAGTTAAAGACCAAATTAATAAATTATTTGTTGAAAATAAAAGGACTGTTGTTTATTTGCCAAACCAAATCGCAAAAATTAAGCAAAATGAAGATTGGGGAATAGCATTTGGGATTAAGAATTTAGCGAAAGGAGTGGCAGAGGCAGGTAGATTCCATTATGAAGTAACAGTATCAGATCCAGATGTTTTAAGAAAATGTGGAATTAATGAACAGGCTATTGAAAGCTGGATTAAAACAGGAAGAGAGGACGATGTTATTATTGCCCCTGGAGAGTCTTATGCTGGTGTAGTTAGGTTTGCAGTTCCGGTAGCATCACCACTATGTACAGTGAGATTCCATCTTGATGTAACAATGGAGAATCAGCCTTATGCAACAGACTTCTTCGATATTGAAGTTCTAGCTTAAATTTAAATAATTGTTTTAGCGTTTTATTGTTATGAAAATTCTAGCAATTGGCGACTTTCATGGGAAATTTCCTGCGAAGTTAAAAAAAATAGCAAGGGGAAATGATATAAATTTAATTGTTAGTGTTGGGGATTACGCCGGGATAGATAGATGGAAGCCGTATATCATCAAGCGTTTCAAGTTGTTTAAGCAAGGGAAGCCCCTGCCAACACTAGAAGAATTTTTCGGGAAAAAAGGGGTCAGGGATTTATGGAGAGACGATTTTCTCGCTGGGCAAAAGATGTTAATAGAATTAGACAAAATTGGAAAGCCAGTCATAGCGATTTTTGGAAATGGAGACGACGAATGGTACAAATATCCATTCGATAAAGACGTTGATTTGGTAAAAGAGAAAACAGTTAAGGTTCTAAAAAAACTTCAGAACTTTAAAATAATTACATATGGAACAATGGTTTTTCAAAATATAGGTTTTTTGGGATTCGGAGGATATATGGACATAGATGCCCACTTTGAAGAAGATCAAATACATCTAAATGAAGGAGCTTTTATTGCAAGAAAAACAAGAAGAGAGAAAAGTAGAAAAAAGCTATACACTAACCTAAAAAAGATAAGTTCAATGGCTAATAAAATTTTTGTCTTTCATTATCCTCCATTGGGTTTTTTTGACATCATTCACGATGTAAAAGACAATGTAATGAATGGAAAAAGCGCAGGCATAAACTTCTTCAGAGAAGCAATCTCCGAGCAAAAACCATCCTTGGCGCTATGCGGACATATGCATGAATATCAGGGAATGAAGAAATTAGGAAAGACAACTATTGTTAACCCAGGTGCAGCTCATGATGGAAAATGTGCGATTATAGACTTTGATGAGAAAAAAGGAAAAGTTAAGAAGGTGGAATTTATTAAATAATCATGATACAACTCTACAATACACTAACTAGAAAGAAAGAAGAATTTAAACCAATCAAAAAAGGGAAGGTTGGGATTTATACTTGTGGACCGACTGTTTATTGGTTTGCACATGCAGGAAATATGAGGGCATATATTTTTTCAGATGTTTTAAAGCGGGTTTTAATGTATAATGGTTTGGACGTTAAACATATAATTAACATAACAGATGTTGGGCACTTAACTTCAGATGCAGATTCTGGGGAAGACAAGCTAGAGAGGTCTGCAAAAAAAGAAGGGAAAACAGCAGAAGAAATCAGTCATTTTTATGCCAAGGCTTTTCAGAAGGACTTTAGTAATTTGAATTTAATTGAGCCGTTTAAATGGACTTGGGCGACTAAATATATTAAAGAACAAATTAAAATAATTGAAGGCTTGGAAGAAAAGGGCTTTACCTACAAAACAACTGATGGAATTTATTTTGATACTTCTAAATTCAAAGATTATGGAAAGCTTTCAAATAAAAAAACTGAAGGACTTAAGGCCGGAAAGAGGGTTGCTTTGGGCGAAAAGAAAAATATAACAGATTTTGCATTATGGAAATTTAGCGACAATCCAGGGTCAAGACAGCAGGAGTGGGGATCCCCATGGGGTGTTGGATTTCCGGGTTGGCATATTGAATGTTCGGCCATGGCGATAAAACACCTAGGAGAACATTTTGACATTCATACTGGGGGCGAGGATCACATACCAGTTCACCATGAAAATGAAATTGCACAGAGTGAATGTTATACAGGAAAGGGTAAATGGGTAAATTATTGGATGCATGGGGCATTCTTAAATATCAAAGGTGGAAAGATGTCAAAATCATCTGGAACAGTTAAAACAATCGACGAATTAAAAAGTGAAGGTGTGAGTCCCCTGGCTTATAGGTACTTTACTTATACAGCACATTATAGAAGACCACTGACGTGGAGTGATGAAGCACTCGAGTCTGCTGTGAACGGGTTCAAAAGATTGCGAAACATTATTGCAGGAATAGAAAACACTCGTGGAACAAATAAAGAATATTTGAAAGAATTTGAAGAAAGAATTAATGATGATTTGGACATGCCGGGTGCGATTGCAGTTTTATGGAAATTAGTTAGAGATGAAAAAGCTGAAGGAAAAATTGGAACAATCAGAAAAATGGATAAGGTCTTCGGATTGAGACTATTAGATATGGAAAAAATTGAAATTCCAAAAGATGTTAAATTAATTGCAGAAGAAAGGGAGAAAGCGCGAGGCGGAAAAATTGGGCGAAGAGT
>Ga0224507_10001034_pt1 | contig 11090 bp, 13 predicted proteins | sample SF_Jan12_sed_USG_3_FD_170159 | JGI IMG/M metagenome (GOLD analysis project Ga0224507, IMG submission 170159) | Sediment microbial communities from San Francisco Bay, California, United States - SF_Jan12_sed_USGS_13 | ecosystem: Environmental > Aquatic > Marine > Sediment | place: USA...
CATTTACAACTCAGTCAATCCTTATTCCCAAAGGAGAAAACAAGAAACGCAACTACAGGTTATATAATCATGAGAACAAGTCAATAGGTAACAACCTGTATTTCATTAAACTGGTTCCTTGACAAAGGAGACCCTCTCATGGCAAATACGAAACTGGCAATCTGCATAACGGAATAATTATCAACAGAGAGGACAAAATGAAAAGTTATCGAAAGGAATTATGGTTCGAAATCCCGACGAGAAGAGCTTTTATCAATATTACTCCCAAAGTCAATGAATGTTTGGAAGAATCAGGAATCAAGGAAGGCTTTGCACTCATCAACGCCATGCATATCACCGCTTCGGTCTTCATCAATGACGATGAATCCGGTCTCCATCACGATTACGAGGTGTGGCTGGAAAAACTTGCTCCCCACGAACCGGTGAACCAATATCGTCACAACGGCTACGAGGATAATGCCGACGCCCATCTGAAACGGCAGGTGATGGGCCGGGAAGTGGTGGTCGCCATAACCAACGGCAAACTTGACTTCGGCCCCTGGGAACAGATCTTTTACGGTGAATTCGATGGCGGACGTAAAAAACGGGCCCTGGTAAAGATCATTGGCGAATAAATGACATAATCCGCACCCAAAATGGTCCTGCCTGATTTTTTTCTTTGACAAAAAAGATACTCATCCCCGATAATCATTATGCAATTAGCGATGACAGCTATATAAACTTGTTTTTGCGTCATTATCAGCTTCTACAGATCCAGATATGCGCCATAATCACCAGGGCAATTCGCACAAGGAATGCGGTCGCCCTGCTTTTAATTAATTGCGAAAGGGGGACAAAAGGCGATGACAGTACAGCAGATCAAGAAAATGGCAATGGCAATGGGGATCAAACCAGGCAAAATGAAAAAAGCGGAGATGATCCGCGCCATCCAGGTTTCGGAAGGAAACCATCCTTGCTTCCAGACCGCTGACAACAACTGCGACCAAGCTGACTGCTGCTGGCGAAGCGACTGCCTGACCACTCACTGATCGCGCCCCGGTAATACAACACACAGACTCGCTGCTTCTCACGGCAATAACATTGCCGGAGACAGCGAGTTTTTTTTATTTTCATAATTAGACGTGACCGCCTGAATTGCCGCCGACTTGCACCTTTTCCCTAAACCTGTTAGTGTCAGGATCACATAAACAGCACGAACCATATCAAAATGGTTCATCCATCTGCGCATTTCCGGCTTTCCTATTCACGTCGTTTTCTTCTGCACGAAGAATCTCGTATTTCCTTAAATGGTGTCGGTATTTTTTACCACGGCAATTCTATGCCGGGCATGCCCACATGCAAGGAAACAGTATGTCTACGCAAGAATCACCGGAAACAGTCACCTCCCCCACCGCCCCTGCTCTTTATCCGGACTCAACTCCATCGCAATGGGATGACTGGCGCTGGCACCTGCGTCACTCAATCACAAAACTTACCACCGTAGAACGTTTACTGGACATCGAATTCCCAGAAGAACGGCGACAGGATCTTTCCCGAACCATCGATCACTTCCCCATGTCCATTACTCCCTATTATTTTTCCTTGATAGATCGCTACGATTTTGAAACAGATCCCATCTTCCGACAGTCTGTCCCTGACCCGGAAGAACTAAACATCGGCCGCTGCGACTGCACCGACCCTCTTGCCGAAGACAAAGACAGTCCGGTGGAAGGTCTTACCCACCGTTACCCGGACCGGGTGCTGTTCCATGTCTCCAACCTCTGTTCAATGTACTGCCGCCACTGCACCCGCAAACGCAAGGTTGGCGACGTGGACTCCATCCCCGACAAAAAGAAACTGCTTGCCGGCATCGAATACATCCGCAACACTCCAGAGGTCAGGGATGTTCTGCTCTCTGGCGGCGACCCTTTTCTGCTCAGTGATGAATTGATTGACTGGTTGCTCGGTGAACTGAGAGCTATCGAACACGTTGAGGTAATCCGCATCGGCACGCGTACACCTGTGGTGCTGCCACAGCGCATCACTGATGACCTGGTGGCTATTCTCAAAAAGCACCACCCGCTCTGGATCAACACCCATTTCAACCACCCTCGGGAACTCACACCCCGCGCCTGTCGCGCTCTGGCCAAACTCGCCAATGCCGGAATCCCGCTTGGCAATCAATCGGTGCTGCTGGCAGGAGTTAACGATTGTCCACGAATCATGAAAAATCTGGTTCAAAAACTGGTCAAAAATCGGGTCCGCCCTTACTATCTTTACCAGTGCGACCTCTCGGAGGGGTTGAGCCATTTCCGCACCCCGGTCGGAAAGGGCATCGAAATCATAGAAAACCTCATCGGTCACACATCAGGCTTTGCCGTCCCGACCTATGTGATAGACGCACCGGGCGGCGGCGGCAAAATTCCGGTGATGCCCAACTATCTGATCTCCTGGTCAACCAACAAGGTGATTCTGCGAAACTACGAAGGGGTGATCACGACCTACAAGGAGCCGGACTCCTACCAGCCCTTTTTCTGCGACCGCAACTGCGACGAATGCCATCTCCAGTTGCCATTGGATGCTGTTGATGACGACATCCATTCCATCGGCATTTCAAGCCTGCTTGCCGACTACGAAGACGCCACTACCCTGACTCCGGAAACCAACGAGCGCATGGAGCGTCGTGACGATGCCTGACCAGATGCTGAACATCGGCGCATCGACTCTTCAACATGGCCACGACAGCAGTCGCGTCTACCTGATGGAGCTTGCCGACGCTGACATGCCGGGCTTGCTGCCCAAAGTCAATGTTCTGGCAAAGCAACAAGGATATGGCAAAATCTTTGCCAAGGTTCCGGGACACTGGGTCTCCGACTTTACCAACGACGGATTCGCCACAGAGGCCATGGTCCCCGGATTTTATATGGGCAATGAAAACGGCCATTTCATGGGCAAGTACCTTACCCCGGACCGCGCCCACGACCCGCACGGCGAGGAAATAAACAAAATCCTGTCCGTTGCAAGGGAAACAGGGGTTCGGCGAGCGCCAGACCCGATCGAGCCATATACAGCCAGAGTATGCACTGCCGACGATTGCCAGGAGATGGCCGCCTGCTACAGGTCGATTTTCCCATCCTACCCCTTCCCGGTGCATGACCCTGCCTTCCTCGCCGCTACCATGGCGGAGCATGTCACCTATTTCGGCATCTGGCACGGCAAGGAACTTGCGGCTCTTGCCTCTGCTGAGCAATATCAACGCAGCGGCCATGTGGAGATGACAGACTTTCTTACCATGCCCGCACACCGGCGGCAGGGGCTCGCCGGCACGCTTCTCGCAACCATGGACAGAGAGCTCACTCGCCACGGCATAACCATGGCTTATACCATCGCCCGGGCACTCTCATTCGGCATGAATATTACCTTCGCCCGGGCCGGTTATCGACACGGCGGCACCCTGATCAACAACACCCAGATCTGTGGACGCATCGAAAGCATGCAGGTCTGGTACAAACAGTTGCTCTGAAACAGAATTTCTGACGCCGACAATTGCACAAGGGGACATCAATACATACATTTTTTCTATTGCGTTCATATTCTCAGCGCGCTATGAGTGCATAAACATTTAATTATATGATCTGTTTCTCAACAAAATCGAGCAGCTATATTCACTTGAACTCGTATCCGGCATGAAAACCCCGACCTCAATACCGCCCTATGCCATGCCGATCATCTTCTTCGGAATGGTCATCTGCACCGGCGCCATTCTTCTGCATAGCTCCATCAGCCTGACTACCGCACAAATCTCATGGATGGATGCTCTCTTTACCGCCACCTCGGCAACCTGCGTCACCGGCTTGAGCGTTGTCGACACCGGCACCTTTTTCAGCCGGTTCGGCCAGAGCGTGATCATGGTTTTGATCCAGGTCGGGGGCTTGGGGATTATGACCTTCACCGGACTCGCCTTTTACCTCTGGCGGCGGCACGTCTCCCTGAGTGACCGGATCGCGGTAGGTCAGAGCCTGCTCCATGATCCCGCTTTCCATCTCGGCAAATTCCTGATCCGCATCGTCCTCTGGACCCTCACCATCGAAGCGACCGGCGCCTTGCTGCTCTTTCTCCAGGCCCCTAACGACTTCAGCCCTTATTCGGCCCTTTTTCATGCCATATCCGCCTTCTGCAACGCCGGCTTTTCTCTCTACAGCGACAGCCTCACCGCATGGCGGGGTAACATCGGTATCAATCTGGTTGTCATGCTCCTGATCATTCTTGGCGGCATCGGTTTTTCGGTTCTGGTGGAATTACAGGAATGCGCCAGCCGCAAATGCAAACCGAGCATTGCCCAACAGGGCCGCAAACTGAGCTGGTATGCCCAGACGGTTCTCAAAACAACCATATTCCTGATCCTATTCGGCTGGATCGCCATCTACAGCGCCGAGTTTATCGGCTTTAACGGCAATCTGCCTGCCGGAGAAGCGATACTCAGCGCCCTTTTCCAGTCGGTTACCTGTCGTACCGCCGGTTTCAACACCGTTGACATCAACCATATGACCAACGTTTCCCTGCTGATTATGGTGATGCTGATGTTCATCGGCGGCGCACCCGGCTCCTGTGCCGGCGGCATCAAAGTAACCACCTTTCGCGCCCTGATCGCCTTTGTCCGTTCGCAACTGAAAGGCCGCCGTCAGACCGTGATGGGCCGGTTCGCCCTCAACAGCGACTCGGTCAACAAGGCCCTGATCCTACTGGTTTTTGCTTCCGGCATCATCGCCTTCGCAACCCTCCTTCTCACCATCAGCGAGGGCGGCGACATCCCTCATCCGGAGGCGCGCGGCCTCTTTATGGATCTCTTTTTCGAGGCGGTTTCCGCCTTTGGCACCGTTGGTTTGAGCACCGGTATCACCCCCAAACTCTCCATGGCCGGCAAGAGTATCATCACTTCCCTGATGTTCATCGGTCGACTGGGGCCCATCGTCTTCCTCGTTGCTATTCAGAGTTTTCAAGAGGAACTCTTTTACGACTGGCCCGAAGAAAACATGCTGATTGGTTAGGAGAAAAAAATGAGCAATACCCTGCAAGCCGGCGTCATCGGCCTCGGCAAATTCGGTTACAAGTTCGGAAAAACCCTGATGGAACTGGGCCACACGGTGGTGGGCATCGACAGCGATCCCGATAATATCAAACGCGCCCAGCATGTCTTTAGCCAGGTTTTCCAGGCCGATGCCACAGACAAAAAAGCCCTGGCCCAGATGGGGGTGGCGGATCTGAGCCATGTCCTGGTCAGCGTCGGCGACTCCATTGCCGCCAGCGCGATGATTTCCATGTACCTCAAGGAACTGGGGGTGGAGGTGGTCTGGGTCAAAGCGATCAACGGCGACCATGAAAAACTGTTGCAGAAAATCGGCGTTGACCAGGTGGTGATGCCCGAGCACCTGGCCGCCAAACAGCTTGCCAACCGCATGGCCATCCCCGGTTTTATCGAGCATCTGCCCTTTGACAAGGAGATGGTAATCAAGGAACTGGTTATTGATGAGTGGGCAGGCAAGAATTTGCGGGAGATGGATCTCACCAACCGCTTCAATATTCAGGTCATCGCCACCCGGCAGGCCGGATCGGAAAAATTCAAATTCATCCCCAAGGCGGATCAGCGCCTTGAAAGCGGTGATGTCCTGGTGGCAATAGGCCATGTCGAACAGATCGAAAAACTGAAATCTTGAACCAATAACCGCCCTTTTCCAGGCCAGGATTACATTCCCATGGGTACAAGCATTACCGCACGGTACGAAAAAACTCTAGATGGTCGCCGGATCATTGATGTCACGATTGACAAGATAGAAGAACTCTATGACCGCTTTGACAGTATTGCCAGCTACAAGAAGAAAGACCTGGATGAAGAATTTGTCGAGTATCTGAGCCAATGTGCGAAGGAACTTAAAAACCAGGACTTCCTGCTGCGAATCAATATGCAGGAAGAGGAAACCAAATCGAAAACCGATCGCCTGAGAAGCAGCATCCACCATTACTTCGCCTACTTACAAGAGCTTGAGCGTCGCCAGATCAAAAAACATCTTACCCGTGCGTGCTGCCTGCTCGGCCTCGGCATTACTCTGGTCTTCATATCCCTTTCTCTGGGCGCACGCTACGATGATGTCCACAGCATCCTCAAAGACATTGGTATTGAGGGAGTTACAATCGTTGCCTGGGTTTCGGTATGGGAAGCTGCAACGGATCTCATCTTTGAATGGTGGCCTCATTTCCAAAGAGGGAAACGCTATGAGAAAATCGCAGCCAGTGAGATTTTGTTTCGCCACATTCCCCAACAATGATTGCTGCAATATCAATGCATCACGAATAAGCCCCGCAAAGGAAAGTAAACCATGACCAGGGTCTCCGATAGATCCGTCACCCTTTTCGACGAGGCTGCGGCCAGTTGGGACAAACCCATACGAGTGGAACTGGCTCGAGCCGTTGCCACAGCCATTCTCGACCGCATCCCCTTCGACCGAAAACAAACTGCCATGGAATTCGGCTGCGGCACCGGTCTGGTTACCGCCCTGCTCGCCCCGCACCTGCAAAGCGTTGTCGCCACCGACACCTCAGCCGGCATGCTGCGGGAACTGGAATCCAAAATCCAGGCAATCAAGCTCACCAACATCACCACCAGAAAAATCGACCTGACCCGTGATCCATTGCCGGAGGAACGTTTTCAGCTCATTTTCAGCAGCATGACCCTGCACCATATCGAAAACATCGGCAACCTGTTGCGGATATTTCACACACTCCTAGAACCTGGCGGCCACATTGCCCTGGCCGATCTTGAACGTGAAGACGGCACTTTCCACAGCGACCACACAGGAGTTGTTCATCTGGGGATGGAGAGTGGCGAGCTCCTCGCCTGGGGAAAAGAAGCAGGATTCATCGACTTGACTGTGAAAACCGCGCATGTCATCCGCAAGGAAGGCAACGACGGCAAGGAGCATGAATATCCGGTCCTGTTACTCTGTGGAAAGAAAAGATAGGAACCAGGAAAGAACGGTTCGCAAAGGATCAATGCCTATCTGGTCTGATAAAACGCCTGGTATTCATCCAGGCTTGCTGTCTGCGCCAAGACCCGCATATGATTTACCTCTGCAAAATTATCAAGCATCAACTGTACAACATCACCGTCAAGCGCCTTGTTTTCAGCCATATCAACAAGAACCCGACGGGCATCCTCCGGAGTCATCCCTGACCGGTAAGGCCGGTCTTCGGTAATGGCTGTAAAGACATCGGCAACCGCCATCACTCGTGCTCCCATTGACAACTCATCGCCACGCAGATGAAAGGGGTAGCCCTTGCCGTCAAGCCGTTCATGGTGATAGGCGGCCCATTCCCGAATATTATCCATTTCCCGAAAATTTCGCAGCACCATGAATGTATAGTAGGTATGCGCCTTGACAATGCTGAACTCGGCATCGGTGAGAGGTGCCGGTTTCTCGAGTATCTCAACAGGCACCGCCAGCTTGCCGAGATCATGGAGGTTGCCGGCGATCTTCATCATCATGCACTCTGATTCGGAAAACCGTGCCAACCTCGCAAGACTCGCGGCACATGCCGAAACACCACTTGAATGGGTGGCGGTAAAACGACACCGGAAGTCGATAATATGGCCGAACAGTTCAGTCATATCCAGCAGATCATCGCAGTCAAGTTTCTCATGGGCAAAACCGGATTCGGCAACAACTCTGGTCCCCATGGAAACATTAGCGACATCAAGCCAGAAAGCTTCCTTCCCTGCCAGCTCAACAAAAGCCTCCAGTAACTGCGGATGGAAAAGCTGATCTTTCCTGCTCTCGATCCGGTCTATAATATGCTGCCGCTGCAGGAGAATATTTGTCTTATCGCTGATCAGTACATCAATGCGATCGGCCAGATGAATAAGATGCGCGCCAAGTGGAACCTCTTCATCACAATAAGTCGCGCCTTTGCCGTTTTCCCAAGGCAAATGATGAAAACGGACAATTTGGGCAACATCGATAAAAGGACGAAACTTGCGAATGAGCCGGTAACCATCGAAGGCATGTTGATGCGGAGAGAAGGAATCGGTGGAGCCTAGTTCAAAATTGAGGGTCATCACCCGATCCTGCATGGAAAGGGCGCCGGAGTCATGGAGAAGGCCTGCAATCAAAGCCTCTTTGCGCAACGACGATTCCATGCCCAGTTGTTCGGCAAGGCGTAAAGCAATAAATCCAACCCGCCGCTGGTGGTTGGCCAGAGCAGGACTGACGAGATCCATGGCCGTGGACAGGCATTCAACCAAATCCAGAGTGGAGATTGAGATAACTTCCTTCAGTGACGACATAACAAGACACCCGGATCAAAAATAACACATTGATTACGATGTGGCAGTTTAACAGATAGTTATTGAGACTGAACGAAATTACTTTGAAAATAATGCGGAAGAGTAATCAAAGAAGACGGGCAAGACGGTCATCTGCTTTGCGGAGGCGCAGGCTGACCACACTGACAATCTGACTGAGAAATTTTACCCCAAGGACGGGGTGCTCCTTGACCAGCAAATCAAACGATTCACTGGTTAATTCAAGGAGGGTGCTTTCTTCGGTGGCAACAACAGATGCGTTTCTTTGTTCATGGGCGACAACCGAGATCTCGCCGACCATGGTTCCCGGCTCAAGGATAGCAAGCAGGATGTGTTTGCCGGCAAAGGAGGTTTCCTTCCTGACCGCCAGCTTCCCCTCGACAAGAAACCCCATAAAATCACCGGGCTCCCCTTCCCGCATCAGAACAGAATCTGACGGCCACCGGCGTATCTGCAGGTACGGACAAATGATCTCAAGTTCGTCATCTGTCAAAAAACGAAAGGCAGACTCAGCATGTGCTGTGACCAGATCGCAGGGTACAGAAGGAGAGGTGGAAGACATAGCGGTTACTTGGCCGCCTCTTTATTGGCGATCTTGTCTTCCAGCCTTTTCACCAGCCCCGGATATTTTTCCTTCTCGATGATCGAATCAAACTGGGTGCGATAGTTACGCACCAGACTGACGCCTTCGATGATCACATCATACACCAGCCATTTGTCGTTCTTGTTGCGCAATTTGTAGACAACCGGGGTTTCGGTGTTGTTTTTCACCACCACGCTCGAAACCATTGCTTTGTCGTCCTTTTTCTGCTGCTCCTTGAAGATCACTTCTTCGCCGGAGTAGGAGTTGATCCGGTCGTAATAGGTGTTTTCAAGCAACTTGGCAAACAGGAATACAAAATGGTCCTGCTCTGGAGCGCTAATCGTTTTCCAGTTTCTGGCGAGGGCCAGTTGCGACATGGCACGAAAATCAAAACGGTCATACACCAAATCTATAATCTGCTGGCGAAAAGACGCAGCCAGTTCCCCATTCAATTCAGGTTTATGATCCCGGACAATACGCAAAATCGCATCTACGGACCCCTTCATCTGATCAATTGGCTCGGAAGCAGCGGCTGATACTATCTGCAAACCGGCAAACAGAAAAAATACTGACAGCAGGGCGATGGCGACCTTTTTCTCGGCTCTCCGCTGTAAAGTCATGTTTATCTCCTTGAAATTCTGGAACCTGCTACACTTTTCTCCGCTTCATAAAAGCGGTAAAACTCAATGCCAAACTACCATTGTTTCCTGAAACCCGGCCATACGCAAATCCTGCTCGGTCTGCTTGGCGGCAAGGAAATCATCCCCGCCCGGAACCTCAATACCATAGAATGAATAATCAGCTCGATGGTAACGGGTAACAACTCCCCCTTTGCCGACACGGGTTAAGCGTTCCTTTTGCTGCTCGACATTTGACGGATCACGGAATACACCAACAAGAACAAAATAACCCGACTGGACATTCTCCACAAAAACTTCTGGAATAGCTTGCTGACCTGTCTTCTCGAGCGAAAGCTCACGAACGTCCTCGACAGATCGAGCCTCCTTGTCCTGAGAGCCATCTTTCTTTTTACTGACACCATATCCTGATGCCGCATCAACCTCATCAATTACCCGGCTGTGACGATGTTGGGCGTAGGCATTCCTCACAGCCACATAAGGATCAAAAGATGCTTCCTTGAACTGCTCATACTCGCCGATATGCAAAGAAACCTTATTAACCTGTTTAGCCCCTTGCAATGCATAACCGACGCTTTGCCCGGACATTGTCAAATGCGCCAGCGGATCAAGAAAAGAATCCCCGACCGTTCCAACCGTATCGCGCAACGACGATGGCCCCAAAAAAGGCCAACAGATATAGAATCCGTTACCGACGCCATAACTGCCGAGTGTCTGCCCCAAGTCCTCATCACTAGCAACAAGGCCAAATTCATGGTGAGCGGGATCAGCCAGCCCGGCAATACCCAAAGTCGAATTAATCACAAATGAAGCCAATTCATGCCCGGCGCCAACGATTTTCCCCTGCAGAAGGTTATTCACAAATCGCACCGGGGCAAGAATATTATGAAAGGCATTACTGAAACACGTACGTACATCTTCATCGGCGAAAACAGCCTTATAACCAGTTGCCACCGGCTTCAGGACCCAAAAATACAACCGGTCATTAAAGGTAAAAAACACCCGGTTCAATGGCTCAAGAGGATCAACCATCCCGCCGTTGTTCTCTGGTATCTGTGCAACAAACTCGTCTGTAGCCCACTCGTCATCAAATGTGTCGTCTTCAACGGCCATAAGTCCCGGAACTGTCACCAGATTAAAAACAACCAGCGTCAGTAAAAAAGCGATGCTCCTTGGGGCCGATATATTAAACAATTTCCTCATATTTCTCTCTTGTTCCGCCATTTGCGAGAAGGCTGTTTCTCAACTTCACCATTTTCTTAAATTAAATTTCACCAAACCCGTGAACTTACACAGTGACAATAAAAATTATGCGACAAAATACCCACCTGAGACAAGACAAAAAACGGAACAATTCTCGTCAACTCAAACTTTGCCAAAAATATACTTGCTCACCAACTCTTCAAGATCAACCGCAGACTCTGTCTCCTCGATGACATCTCCGTCCTTCAAAAAATCATCCAATCCGCCCTGACTGATACGGATATACTTGTCTCCGATAATACCCTGGGTCCGGACGGAGGCAATGGCATCT
>Ga0224507_10001038_pt1 | contig 11084 bp, 10 predicted proteins | sample SF_Jan12_sed_USG_3_FD_170159 | JGI IMG/M metagenome (GOLD analysis project Ga0224507, IMG submission 170159) | Sediment microbial communities from San Francisco Bay, California, United States - SF_Jan12_sed_USGS_13 | ecosystem: Environmental > Aquatic > Marine > Sediment | place: USA...
CAAGATTACTGCCTGGATTTTTTAGATGATTAGGGCACCTATAGTTCTAGAGATTAATTCTCATAAAAAGAAAAATCCTTCGCCTACGGTTAGTACTACAATTACTGATTTTGAAACAGGGGAAATTTTTTGCAGTCACTGCGGCTTTGTGTTTTCTGAACGTATTGAAGATTCTGGTCCTGAATGGGGTTCTTTTTCATATGATAAAATCAATAATGAAAGGACCGGCAGTGGGGCGTCTTTGGCAAAACATGATCAAGGCCTATCAACAATAATTAATTCCATTGACAAAGATGCATCTGGGAAACCTCTTTCATCCACAATGAAAAAAAATCTCAAACAACTAAGAATGTTGGATAGAAGAAGCCAAACACATGCACCCATTGATAAAAATTTCATTCAGGCATTTAGCGAATTAACCAGATTAAAAGACAAACTTGTACTATCTAACACGATAATGGAAAAGGCAGCCTACATTTATCGTAAAGCAGTTGAAAGAGAATTGGTACGGGGAAGAACTATCTCCGGAATGATAGCAGCTGCACTTTATGCTGCATGTCGTGACACTGAAACTCCTAGAACCCTAAAAGATGTTGCAGATGCTGCAAATGTCAAACGAAAAGATATTGCAAGATGCTACAGATTGATCTATCGAGAATTAGATCTAAAGATGCCCGTAATAAATTCCATTCAATGCATTGCACGGATTTCTAGCAGACTGGAAATTACAGAAAAAATAAAGCGATATGCGATCAAAGTGCTCAAATCATCTCAAGAACATAAAGAATCAGCAGGAAAAGATCCGATGGGATTGGCTGGTGCTGCATTATATTTGTCATGTATTAAAAATAAAGAAGATAAAACACAACGGGAAATTGCCGACGCTGCAAATGTGACTGAAGTTACAATTCGAAACAGGGTCAAGGGTTTGAGACTTTGTCATGTTGTGGAACTGTAAAGACGATATTCGCATAGATCATATCAAGATGTTCCATCAGGGTTTGGAAGATGTTAAAGATCATGCCTGTTTAAAAAAAATAATATGCATCCAAGTACCACAAACGATTCCTTATTTTCTTCTGGAAAATGTAATAATCTTCCATGGTTTTTCCTACCTGTAATGTTGGAAATAATTACATTAATTGTTATTTTTAGATGGTTTGATTAGAAAATTTAGCCTGCATTTTGCATAATTAGTATACCATGTAACTTGTTTTTTAAAATGATCTTCGTTGTCATTCCAGGTCTTGATGTTTTGTAGGATTGAATTGGTTGTTGCCTGCACTATTTGATTCTGCACAGATTTTATCTTGTTGATTTGCTTGCCTGTATCGACAATTCCTTTTCTGACAGATTCTGGAAGTTCAGTAGAAATTCATAAAATCCGGTACCGTTTACGGCCAACTCTCCTTGACATAGGTGGTTTTACCGCTTAATGCAACACCCATCATCAATTCATAATCCAAGCTCATTTTCTTCTCTTTTCTGATTTCCAATCAATTAAACAGAATCAATCATGATGATTCAATCTCTTTTGTAGACAAAAGTCTGTGGTGTCTTTTTCAATTTCATACATGGCTTTTTTGTTTAATTGTCACTATGTGTACCGTCTTTTAGATGATTATAAAGCAAGAAATCGATTATTAAAACTGAAGTTGGAAAACCGTTGTAAATTTTTAAGATTATGGATTCGATATAAAACCGGATTGTGATTGAATTGATTCTTCATTGTAATTTGTGTTTACGATCATGATGTTGAATTATTTAATTTTTACACTGCAGATGTTTTTTAATTTCATCAAGCAAGTTTTGTATGCAACATTTAATACAATGCATGTATGATAGTGATTAGAAATTATTTTTGTTAAATCTGTAGGAATTTTTGGTTTGCAATGTTTTGTCTGAATGCTAAAACTACCTGTTACAATTTGTTTTTATTTGATGAATGACAACAGTATGTAACAGTGATGGTAAATTATTCAAATGATTATGATGTCAAGTGTCAACTAGACACTTGCAAAACCTATCCTGCAATTACAGATTCTGAAAGAGGAGAAATTTTTTGCGGGGGATGCGGTCTTGTGCTAGTGGATACAATGTCTGACTCATCACACCAAAACAACAGTTACTCATCAGGGGACTTTATGAAAATGGCACAAACAGGACCTGCCACGTCACTTACAATGAATGACCGGGGACTGTCAACAGTAATTGGCACCAACAAAGATTCGACTGGAAAAGCACTATCAGGCAAAACAAAATATGAATTTAACAGATTACGAACATGGGATCAGCGAAGCAAATCAAGGCAGACCGCTACATTGAGCAAGGCATTCACATTGATGAATGCAATGAAGACGAAATTGGGAATTCCAAACAACGTGGTTGAGACTGCAGCGTACATCTACAGAAAGGTAGTAAATGCAAAACTTACCCGAGGAAGAACCACCGTTTCCCTGGTTTCAGCCTCTTTGTATGCCGCATGCAGAGAGCACAATATTCCAAGAACATTGGATGATGTTGCCCGTGCAGGAAATGTCGAAAGAAGGATACTTTCCCGAGATCTGCGAACAATAGTCAACAAGCTTGGATTGCACCTTAACCAGTATGACACCACTTCATTTATCTCAAAGATCTCAAACAATATGAACCTGAAAGAAAAGACCACACGAGATGCATTCAAGATTTTAGACCTGTGTGAAAAAGAACAGATTACTGCCGGAAAACACCCTGTGGGACAAGCTGCCGCCTCGTTGTACATTGCATGTATAATGAACGGTGAAAAAATCAGTCAAAAAAAGTTTTCAGTGGAATCTGGAGTAAGTGATGTTACAATCAGAAACAGAGTCGCATTAATTACAAAAACACTACACATCATGGATTTATAATCAAACTTGCAAATTTTTCACAAGAATAAAAAATTTATTTTGCGGAAGAAGATCTGATTAGTTAGTATTAATTTGATTTATTGTTAGAGTCTTTTTTTATTTTTATGGTTAGAGTTTTTGATGACTAAACTTCTGATTCTTCATACTTTTCATCTTGCTCATAACCTTCTTTGAATTAAAGCTCGGGTCTTCCTCTTTCATTTCACCTTGTTCCAGTTTCTTCCATTCCTTTTCTAGATCTTTATTGGTGGTTCTCTTGGACATGAACTGTTATACGTAACACAATATATTGGCAAAGTCATAATTTTCAAGATTGGTATTCTTGTTTGGATTGAAATCCATTTGTGATAATCGCTATTACCGTTTATTACAATCTGATTGATGGTGATTGCAATGACAATTATTATTATTCAAAACAATGATTGAGATCGAACTAAAAATTGAAGAGATGCCACAGGCATATGTCGGCAAAGGGGTTGCAATCGTAGATCCTAAAATAATTGAAGATAACGGTTGGCAGCCAGGACAGGTTCTGGAACTATTCTCAAAGAAAAAAAGTCATGTTAGGCTATGGTCAGGATTTCCAGAAGACTATGGCAGTAAAATTATTCGTATTGACGGTCTTACTAGATACAACATAGGTGCAAGCATTGGAGAGAATCTAACTATCAACGCAGTTGAAGGGACAGAGGCAGAACAAATAGTATTGTCCCCTATTGAAAAAATCAATGCCGAGGGGTTGCACGATTACATGTCTTCGTTATATCAAGGACACCTCTTTACCATCGGAGATACTGTCATTGTCAATACCCAGATGGGAAGCAAGATTCAGCTGGTTGTAACCAGCACAAAGCCTTCAAAACCCGTATTTGCAACTGAGGATACGATATTCAAGCTGGGAAACGTTACAAAATTGGATGATCCGTCCATACCAAGAATAACCTACGATGAGTTGGGCGGATTAAAAAATGAGATCCTAAAGATTCGTGAGATGGTAGAACTGCCAATGAGACATCCTGAGCTGTTTGAGAAAATCGGCATATCCTCACCCAAAGGCGTTTTGCTGTACGGTCCACCTGGAACTGGAAAGACATTGCTTGCAAAGGCAGTAGCTGGGGAGACGAATTCCCATTTTACCTCGCTTAGCGGTCCGGAAATCATGGCAAAGCATTATGGAGAAAGTGAGGAAAAACTTCGAGAGATATTTACACAAGCTGAAGAGAACGCGCCAAGCATAATTTTCATTGACGAGATTGATTCAATTGCTCCAAAAAGAGAGGAGGTTTCAGGGGAGTTGGAAAAAAGAATCGTCTCCCAACTGCTGACATTGATGGATGGTATGAAAGGCAGAGGCAAGGTCGTAGTGATTGCAGCTACCAACAGGCCAGATTCAATCGATCCTGCACTTAGAAGACCTGGAAGATTTGACAGAGAAATAGAAATTGGAATTCCAGATGATGAAGGAAGATTGGAAATCCTAAACATCCACACACGTGGAATGCCATTAGATGAAAATGTCAAGCTAGAAAAAATATCCAAGACAACCCACGGGTTTGTCGGGGCTGATTTGGAAGTGCTTTGCAAAGAGGCTGCGATGAGATCACTCAGAAGAATATTGCCTGAAATCAATCTTGATGAGGAAAAAGTCTCAAAGGAAGTACTGCAAAAAATAAAGATAACAAGCGATGATTTTACAGAGGCACTAAAGGAAGTCAGGCCTTCTGCACTCAGGGAGGTTCTCGTACAAATTCCAAATGTCAGCTGGGATGATGTTGGCGGTCTGGACAAACTAAAAGAGGAACTGCGTGAGGCAATAGAGTGGCCATTAAAACACAAGGAGGCATTTGAATATGCTCACGTAAAACCGCCAAAAGGAGTATTGCTGTATGGTCCACCTGGTACTGGAAAGACTCTGATTGCAAAGGCAGTCGCAACTACAACCGAATCCAACTTCATCAGTATCAAAGGTCCTGAACTACTCTCAAAATGGGTAGGCGAATCAGAGAAAGGAGTACGTGAGATATTTAGAAAGGCGCGTATGGCAGCACCATGCATTATCTTCTTTGATGAGATTGATGCACTGGTACCAAGAAGGGGCAGTGGAGGTTCTGATTCACATGTTACAGAAAATGTGGTATCTCAGATTCTAACTGAAATTGACGGACTGGAGGAGCTCAACAACGTCCTGATAATCGGTGCAACAAACAGATTGGATATAGTAGACCCAGCGTTGCTCAGACCAGGCAGGTTTGACAGGGTAATAGAAGTTCCAAACCCTGATGTTGCAGGAATAGAGATGATTCTCAAGATTCACACAAAAGACAAGCCGCTTACAGATGATGTCAATCTGAAGACACTGGCAGAAATGGCAAAGGGATTTAGTGGTGCTGAAATTGAAGAGGTGTGCAATCGTGCAGCACTCTTGGGAGTTAAACGATTTGTTGAAAACAAGGAAAAAGATGTAAAATCAATCAAGATAACTCAAAAGGATTTGGAAGATTCAATTGAGGAAATAAAAAAGACGAAATAATTACCATGGTATGCAAAGGACTTTGTGTCAGATACAAATCAGGAAAGCCGTTGGGCATAAACAGCAGATATGAGTTTGGACAGAAAAGATGTTCCATCTGCGAGATTTTCATAAACTGGGACGGCAAGCATTGTCCATGTTGCGGCTATATTTTAAGGACAAAGCCCAAGGGAACACAGACAAGACAGAGATTGATGATGATGCAGAAGATAAAAAGAATGTAAGTACCAAGAGTCCAACTATACTGACATTATTTGCATATGTGATAATATCACTTTTAATGTAGAGAGAGATCTGATAAATGACAACCATTCTAGTTTTTGATTCCCTGTAACTTTGTCAGACAGTGTATTTTTAGATTGTAATCGTATTGTAGTAATTCAACTATATACTTACAAGATCAACAATATAACATAGATTCATTTGTATTGCAGTATGACTGAATCAAAAAAGAAGAAAGCCCCACAAAAAAACAAGAACAACAAGACAAAGCCTGAGAATCTGATGAAAAAGGAATATGTCGAATCATTGGAAAAATTAAAAGAAGAAATCAAAGAATAACAACAAACGTATGAAAAAGACTTTTTCAGCAACATCATCTTATGTTGTGAAATACATTTACTTTGTGATTATAGCAAATTTCTGAGGATTTTTTGTCTTCAGAAGTGAATTCACATGAAGGCAGACCTACACTGTTATGGGAGTGTGCAGCTGTCTTATCACGAATTCACTGAAACAAGTTACACATTCAAATTATTAAGATGAATGATAGTTGATTTAATTCAGAATGAAAACAATGCATCAATGTTTTAAATAATTACAACCAAAGAGATGGTTTTTTACTCATACTGATTTTAAACTAAATCAAGAAAATAAATTAAAAAATATTTTATATTTTAATTGGTTAAAATATACCTGTTACTTTTTCTTTTTATCCAAACATATCACTTCTAGATCTAATTCAATTAGTATGATAAAACTAGATTTAATTTTGAACTAAACTCAATTCTGAACAACCAGTTGATTTTATTCTATGTGAAATCAATTCAAGATCGCCTTATTAATTAAAAAATAATTCATGTTTCATGAAACCCAAAAAAAGTTTCAATGTAAGTGACTACGACCCATTCACCAACTATGAGTTTGTGTATGGCGACAAGTCATATAGGAATTAAGATGATTCATATCTCTTCTTTTCTTTAAAATATCTTTTTCATATTCGTGACAATATCTTTTAATTTTTCTTTAAATGAATATTTTCTGCGAGGGTTTTCGCCAATTTAGTTTTGCCTACATCCTTGAATCAGAGAGAAGCCAGGATAAAATTCATGAATTTAAAATTTCAATTGGTTGATCTAATTCTGAATAAAGTCAACTCTGTTCTACTTCATTAGCTAGAGAAAACGAACTGAAACCTGAGTAAAACTTCGAACAAATCTAAGAAAGCAACGAAAAAAGTAAAACAAACCAAAACTAAATAATCTTTTTTCTACTGATTTTATTTCTTGCATCACTTTATCATTTATGAATCAAGTAAGAATTTTTACCATTTGTTGTGTCCTAAACATTGTACTGATATTATAATTTGAACTAATAATAAAAAGGAAATTTGTTCTGTTTGTTGATGACAAGAGCAAAACTCTCTTCGCATTATGAAAAACAACACTATCAAAGTACAATTAAAAACGTGTTTAGAAATGCACACTGTCCAATTTTGATTCTATAAATTATTATGAACTGTTATTTTTCAGATCAGAATTTTTGTTGATACCAGTATTGTAAATGCCGTAATCAAGCCAATTGCCATCATGTTGAGAACCATGCCGTGTCTTACCATTGCCTTGATTGGAATCTGTGCCTTTTCATAGATGAGTGCGTTTGGCGGGGTTCCCATGGGTAACAAAAATGCAAACGATGTTGCAACAGTTATTGCAAACAAAACAGGCAATGGAGCCCAGTCGTTTAGCATGGCCATCGTTCCAACTATCGGGATGAATATTGCAGCAGTGGCAGTGTTTGACTTGACGTTTGTCAGAAACATGATCATTGCGACCAGCACCAGTATCACCAGCTCAAATGGATAGTCTCCGACAAACGAGAAAGAAAGGGCAATCCAGTTTGCCAGTCCCGAATCCACAAACGCCAAGGATAGCGCAAATCCGCCACCAAGCAAGAACAGTAGCCCATAGGGGAGTCTTTCAATTCCGGCCCAGTTCATCAGACTTTCAGAGCGTGTCTTTGGCAAAACAAAGAGGGAAATTCCCCCCAAGATGGCAATCACTGAATTTGTAATAAAAGAACTCCCAGGCTGCCACAAGGGCATGGTGAACATCAAGACCATCACCCCCAGCAATACAGAAAGCACAGTTTTTTGCTCCATTGTGATTTTCCCAATCAGGGATTTTTCCAAAAGCAATGTCCTTTTGATTTCAGATGTGGTCTCAAAGTTGCTTTTTCCGATCTGTGCAGTCATGTATAGTCCGCAAAGAACCAGCATCGAGACTGAAAGCGGCACCGCAAGCACGGACCATTCTGCAAATGTTACTCTGTGCGAAAACATCTCCATCACTGTTGCCGCATAAAGCAGGTTTGGCGGGGCTCCAATCAGTGTTGCCACGCTTCCAATCGATGATGAGTATGCAATGGACAGCATGAAGATGACCTTGAATTTTGTCGTAACAAAACTTGTTTTGGATAATGCTGTGAGAATTACTCCCGCAATTGGGAGCAGTATCAAAACGACTGTGGTGCTCATAACCACGGTGGACAGTAACGCTGTTGTAATCATAAACCCCCATACGATTTTCTTTGGAGAGTACCCAAATACGGATATCAACTCGTATGCAATTTTTTTATGCAGTCCTGACTTCTCTATTGCCAGCGCTATCATGAACATTCCAAGCAATAGCACAATTATCGGATGCATGTACTCGGCTGCAATCTCTTTGATCGGCAATATTCCAAATGTCGGGATTAGTCCCATCGGCAGCAATGCAGTTGCATAAATGGGAATGGCCTCTGTAATCCACCAGACGATCATCCATACAGAAATTGCAAAGACAACTTTTGCGGTTTCTGGCATTCCTTCAGGTGTGGGAATAAACAGGATCAGAAGAAACAGTACAGGCCCCAGACCCAGACCAAATTTTCTGAGATTAAACTTCATTTTTCGACAATTATTTTTCGGTTACTTTATTTTCTAATACATGGATAAGATCTTTGAGGTTTCTTCTTGGTTTTGGGTGTTTTTGCTGCGTAGGATAGCCAATGCAAAGAATAGATGACGGGATTAACTTCGTGCCTATTATCTTTGATACCTTTTCTTCATCAATCATTCCAATCCAAATGGAACTTAGACCCAACGCAGTAGCTGCCAATTGTGAATAAGCTGCAGCAAGAGTGGCATCTTGGATTGCAAATTTGGTGAGTGTTTTTTTAGGAAAATCCAATTTGACCCTGGAGGGATTTTTACAATAAACTAAAACCAGTGGCGCGTTGACATATGGCTGGTTGTTAGCAGCCTTTACTAGTTTTTCTTTCATCTTTGTATCTTTTACATAAAATATCTCAAAGCCTTGAAAATTTCCCGCAGTTGGTGCAGTATCTGCAGCAGCTAGAATCTTTTCGACTTTCCATTCTTCAATATTTTTTGAATCAAATTTTCTAGTTGATCTCCTTTTTGTCATGACCTCGAAAATATCAGTATCTATATTTTCAATCTTCTCCTTTGAATGATCTCCAAGTATGATGTTGAGCAAATCATCACGTGTGGTTGAATCCTCTTGGGTGTCATGAGGTGGAGAATAGCCTACGGGATAAATCTTGTCACCTTTTTTTGACATGGCTTTTGGATTGTTCTTTCAAAAATATACTTAGCTAATTTTTTTTAGTTGGATTTATCAGCAGTTGTTTTTTGCGGTGATTTCACTATCAACACTCTACAGCTAGATTTTGTTACAACCTCTGATGCAACACTTCCAAGAACCAATTTTTTGAAACCTGATCTGCCGTGAGAACCCATAACTATCAAGTCTGTTTTGCTTTTTTCAGCAAAGGAAAGGATTCCGCTTGCAGCAGATGGGTTGTGGACTATTTCAACTGAAACGGTGACATTTTCTGCAATGTTGGAATTTTGTATCTTGTTCAAATCTTCCTTTGCTTTGTTCTCAGCCTCATCATGTGCTTCCTGAGCACGTGACCAAGACATGCCAGACGTGTCAACATCACTTCCAATGATAGACAACAGTGTTACTTTTGAACCAAATTTTTTTGCAATCTCCAACGCTTCTTTAAATGCTAAATCTCCATAATTTGTAAAATCATAAGGAACTAAAATATTAGTTATCATGCATTAACAGTGGTATTTTCAAATATTAACATATGTGGAAAAAATCATGCCCATGTAAAAAAACAACATATGATCCACAATTAGAAATTTCAGACTTTTGTTTGATTTTTAATATCAACTCTTACAAAAACAACATAAAGAAAAAGAGAATTCTTTACGAATATCTAAGATATGTCAATTTGCTAGCACCAAGGAATAACTTACGGTGAATGGTTCTGTATTCAGAGTATGAAACCCAATGGCATTACCTGTAAATGTCATAGATCCTGCAGACCTTGGTGAACCAAGTACCATTCCATAGAATGCCTCGCCATCAGTAGTCCATTGTGGTATGTCTTGCAGTAGTCCTTTTGGCAGCGGACCGATCAAAGATACAAGTTGCAATGGTTCGGATGCATCAAAAGTAATGCTTCCACGATAATGTTCCTCATTTAGTGGCAACAACATTGCTAGCTGATGTTTTTCATGTCCGATTGCCGGGTCCTGTGTTGACGTCTTTGTACCAATCATTACATCGACGTTTTCTTGTGATAATTCTGTGTATGTTACAGCGTAGGTTGCAGAAAAAGGGTCAGTTTGCTTTGTGTGCAATGCAAGTGCATTTCCTGAGAATTGCCAAAATCCAGATGATTTTTCATTATCTATAAATGTCAATCCGTAGATGGTCTTGCCATCTGGTGTCCATGTTGCTTGGCCTTTTGCCATGTTTGGTTTTAATGGACCGTGTAATACTACCAGTTGAACATTCTCAGACGCAGTGTAACTTAGATGACCACGATAAACGTTCTCAGTTGGTGGAAGAATTATAGCTAGCTGATGTCCTTCATGCCCTTGTCCTGGATCTTGTACCGACGTCACTACTCCGGCCACGGTCTTTGCAGATCTATATGTGGTGTCTGCCTCCATTTTTTCAGCTCTTTTATCTCTTAGTGGGTTGTCCCTTGCTTTTTCAGACTCTTTAGATTTTTTTTCTTGTTTTACTTGTTCCTTCTTTTTCACTTCCTTTGGTTTTTCTGCTTCTGGAATTTCAGAACAGAGCCTATCTCCGCAAACTTTCTTTGAACCAACCGTAGGCAATGGTGTGCCTTGGCTTTTGACAGCTTCAGCAGGTTGAAACAGTGCTATAGGGCCTGCGATTGTCCCTGTTAATAAAATAGAAATTGCAAACGTTGCAAGAAAAATTGTTTTAATCATTATTTATTTCAATCAAATATTTAGGTTGTTTATAAATCATAATCTAAATACTTTGATTTCAGATGGTAATTGATTCAGAACAGTTTGAAATATTATTTATTTTACAATGGTGACTGGTACTTTT
>Ga0224507_10001040_pt1 | contig 11077 bp, 11 predicted proteins | sample SF_Jan12_sed_USG_3_FD_170159 | JGI IMG/M metagenome (GOLD analysis project Ga0224507, IMG submission 170159) | Sediment microbial communities from San Francisco Bay, California, United States - SF_Jan12_sed_USGS_13 | ecosystem: Environmental > Aquatic > Marine > Sediment | place: USA...
TTTGAGATATGACGAGCGTGATGACCTTTTTCAAAATGACATGCCAAACTTACCTACTGCTGAGCTTTCTCCGTTCATCTTAACCGATAATGAGCATGCTTCCATCGAGATGCTATTAAATGAGGTGGCACTCAACTTATTGAGCGTCGAGCAATTTTTCAATTATGCTCGCAAGGCAATTGAAGGTCGCGAATATGTAAAATTTGTGTTTACCAAAACACTCTCAGACGCCTTATCAATGGTTGTGCGTTGGGGCGAACATCATGGCATGTCTCGCGATGACCTCTCTTATTTAAATTGGTCGGTAATCTCTGAATTTCTTAACCAACCTGTTATGGATGATGTGGACAGGTATTATCTCGATATTATCGAATCTGCACGCAGAAGCATGTCGGCAGCACACGCATTTCGGCTTGGTCATATCATCTTTGGTGTTCGCGATATTTATGTTGCCACCCTTAATCGTAGCGTACCAAATTATGTCGGTATCGGATCAGCCTCAGGTCCTGTGATCCAACTTGAAGCCAATACGCCTACAAGTGTCAATATTAAAAATATGATTGTATGTATTGAGAATGCAGACCCAGGATTCGACTGGATATTTACTAAATCCCCATGTGCATTGATTACCCGTTTTGGCGGTGCGAATTCCCATATGGCCGTGCGCTGTGCTGAATTTGGTTTGCCAGCAGCGATTGGCTGCGGTGATCAAATTTACCAGAGAGTTGTTACCACAAGAAGTGTCGAACTCAACTGCGCGGAAAAGATATTGAGGCCCTTATATGCAAAATAACAGGCTGCGTATAGGTGTCACAATGAGGGTCTTGGAAACACAAGGGTACTATGAGCCACGTGATGCTTTAGCTCATGATTGGTCGAATTTATTGAGCGTAGCGCTACCAACCGCTTCGTGGCTGCCAATTCCGAATCTTGGGATAGAGGTCGCCCAAATTTATTGTGAAAAATGGGATATCAACCGATTGATCCTTACAGGGGGGGACGATATTGGTGTTTCCCCCATTCGGGATGAAACGGAACAATCTTTATTAAAATGGGCGAGAGAACGTGCTGTGCCAGTACTCGGTGTTTGTCGTGGAATGCAGATGATGGCATTGTCTGCAGGTGTTCCTTTGAAACCCGTGAAAGATCATGTGCGTACACGTCACCAGTTACAAGGTGATTTTGTACATGAAGTGAATAGTTTTCACAATTTTGGATTATCGGATTGCCCGCTGGATTTTGAAGTTTCTGCTATAAGCATAGATGGTGAAATAGAGGCTATACGTCATTCAGAACTACATTGGGAGGGATGGATGTGGCATCCAGAACGAGAAAAACCTTTTCAGGTCGCTGATATTAAACGTTTGCAAAGGTTGTTTGCATGAAAGCTATTATTTTAGCTGCCGGACGCGGTAGCCGTATGAAGGCTTTGACCGATGACCGTCCTAAGTGTTTAGTGAAGGTGCGAGGCAAGACGTTGCTTGATCGTCAACTTAAAACTCTTCGTAACGCCGGGATCAGCGAGATTGCCATAGTCACCGGTTACCAACGTAAATTACTTACAAATCGTGGACTGGTTGAATTTCACAATCCCCGCTGGGCGGAAACAAATATGGTGTCATCCTTGTCCTACGCCAAGGAGTGGTTGTTAGCTGAGCCGTGTATTGTGAGTTACTCAGATATTTTTTATGAGCCACCGGCAATAAAATTGCTTAATACCAGTGATGCAAGTTTAGCTGTCACCTATGATCCACACTGGCTAAAACTTTGGGAAAAACGATTTGGTGACCCATTACTTGATGCAGAAACCTTCCGCTTGAATAAAGACAAGACCTTGGCAGAGATTGGTTATAAACCAAAATCGTTGCAGGAGGTAGAAGGACAATACATGGGACTCTTGCGCCTTACCCCGGAAGGTTGGGCCGAAGTCTTGCGGATACGTGCCGATTTGACGCTTGAAGAATGCAACCGAATGCACATGACCGGCACATTACAAAAAGTCATTAACGCAGGACGTATTACCGTAAAAGCTATTCCGTACGAACTCTCTTGGGGCGAAGTTGACTCTGCTGAAGATCTGCTGATATATCAAAAACAAAGTTTCTGAGATCTTTCTGATTAATATTGAAAGACATAACCGAATACGCACTTTGAAGCAGGTTCTTTTTCATTTACGAAAAACACGATCCGTCATTATCATTCGTGATAGCAAATAAACTTTTTCGAATATCGGAAGAACAGGTGGTCTAATGTTAAAAAATATTCATCCCATGTCAGATGTACAAAGCCAAACTATTGGAGAAGGAACGCGCATCTGGCAATTTAGTGTAGTTTTACCTCAAGCAAAGATTGGTAAAAATTGCAACATTTGTGCCCAGGTGTTTATCGAGAATGATGTTGTGATCGGTGATAACGTTACTATTAAGAACGGCGTGCAACTTTGGGATGGATTGAGGGTCAAGGATAATGTATTTATCGGACCAAATGTCACATTTGCAAACGATTTATATCCCCGTTCAAAGAAATATCCAGAACAGTATTTACAGACGATTATAAAATATGGAGCCTCTGTTGGTGCCAATGCAACGATCTTGCCTGGTGTAGTTATAGGCGGTGGCGCGATGGTTGGTGCCGGTGCTGTGGTAACTAAAGATGTGCCTACCAATGCTGTCGTTATAGGTAATCCAGCTGAGATTATGTGAGAACTATGAGTTTAAAAAAATGTAAAATTATTGAATTACCTAAAATTTCCGATCCGCGTGGCAACTTGACTTTTATTGAAGAAATGCGGCACATTCCCTTTGATATTAGACGGGTCTATTACACCTATGATGTCCCTGGAGGGGCAGATAGAGGCGGGCATGCCCACAAGGCCCTCCATCAATTAATTATTGCCATGTCAGGAAGTTTCGATGTCAAACTGGACGATGGTCGCAATAAAAAAAAATTCCACCTTAACCGCTCTTACCAAGGGCTGTACGTCTGCCCTATGATGTGGCGTGATCTAGATAATTTTTCCTCTGGTTCCGTGTGCATGGTATTAGCCTCAAATCTTTACGAAGCATCTGACTATTACCGCGATTATGAAGAATTTATATCGGTGGTCTCTTCAAAATGAAGGTTCCCTTTCTTGATCTTGGTGCCGCCTATTCGGAGCTAAAGGCAGAGATCGAAACGGCTGTTCTTGCTTCCCTGCGCTCCGGCCGGTATATCTGCGGCAACGAAGTAGAATCCTACGAGAATGAGTTTGCCGCCTATACCGAAACCAAATATTGCGTAGGAGTAGCAAACGGACTGGACGCATTACATTTGGCCCTGCACGCTATGGATATTGGCATAGGAGATGAAGTTATTGTACCTACTAATACTTACATCGCTACATGGCTAGCAATCAGCCAATGTGGAGCAACCCCTGTGCCAGTTGAGCCATTTGATTCCACCTACAACATTGACCCTGGCCAGATTGAAGCTGCTATCACAACGCGTACCAAGGCTATTATTCCAGTGCATTTGTACGGTCAACCGGCTGACCTTGATCCCATCACCGTCCTTGCTAATAAGTATGGCTTGCGTGTTTTGGAAGATGCAGCTCAAGCGCATGGCGCACGTTATAAAGGCAATCGTATCGGGGCGCATGGTGACATCGTGGCATGGAGTTTCTACCCTGGTAAAAACCTGGGTGCGCTGGGTGACGCAGGCGCTGTCACCACCAACGATCCTGACATGGCAGACCGCATCCGTGTGCTGCGCAATTATGGCTCCAAAGTTAAGTATGTTAATGAATTGCAGGGATACAATAGTCGGCTTGACCCTGTGCAAGCTGCTGTATTGCGCGTCAAGCTCAAGGTGCTGGATACATGGAATACGAGGAGGAAAAAGATTGCCGCATACTACACTGCTGCACTGACAGAAACAGGTTTAGTGCTTCCTACTGTGCCTGCGTGGGCTGAACCAGTCTGGCATCTCTATGTGGTTCAATGTTCACAACGTGATGCCATACAGAAAACACTAGGTAAAGCTGGCATTGGTACACTCATTCACTATCCTATTCCACCACATTTGCAACAGGCCTATGCAAAAACAGGGTACTTTAAAGGCCAGTATCCGATTGCTGAACGACTAGCCAGCCAAGTGTTGAGCTTACCCATCGGTCCGCAGCTGGACAAAACGTGTATTGACCTAATCATAAACATTCTCAACGATTATGCAACAAAACTATAGTATAAATGGGTCTATCTGGATTTCCCAAATGGTGTATTGCACTAAAAATATGGGTCTAAAGCCCCTGTTGCTTTTGAGCTTGAGGTTGAAGGAATCTACGATCGAAAAGCACTACAGTTTTTGAGGTATAGAAACTCGCGATTTTTTGCACAGGATTTTTTCCTTCTATATTCTGTCATACTGTTAGGTTAGAAGAAAATGCCATTTGGGAAACCCGGATATATTCCCAAAAAAATATTTTTTTATATGTTATCTAAAAGAGGTATAAATGCTAGTTAAACACAGTATTATTATGATTTGCTACAACCAAGAGAAATACATAAGGACAGCACTTGATTCTATTCTCAATGAACAAGTTAAGCCTTACGAGATAATCATTGGTGATGATTTTTCTACAGATAAAACGCGAGAAATCCTAAAAGAATACCAGTCAAAATTTTCAGAAATTATTAAGTTGGTGTTTAATAATAAAAATCTCGGTATATTTGAGAACCTCAACAAGGTTGCGCCAATGGCAACTGGTGACATCATAAGCATTCTCTCTGGAGATGACTGGTATAAACCAAAGCTTATTGAAAATATGAATAAAAAATTAATTCAATTGAATCTCAACCCAATAAAATCAAGGTTTATTTTACTGCCACATACAGTTCTTCGTCGGAAGAATGGCAAAGAGAAAATCTATCGCAATGTTTCAAATGTATTAGATAGGTATTCACCAGTTGGCTCCGTTTTTCGCGGACTACTTCATACTAGGCATGTAGGTTTAAGCCGCGCTCTTTTTGATAAATGGCCTCTTTTTGAAAGTGACTCAGGGGACCTTGGACTCTGGACTGATTTTGTGCATCATGTATTGCTAACTCAACACATTGAGAGGCTGGTCATAATGGACTGCGAAGGACCTGTTTATTGCACTGGTGTAGGCATTACCTCAAAAACAAGTAAGGAATCATTACATCGTAGCTATCATGCCGCACTAGTACGCATTCAACGTTACCATAATCAAGGCCAATTATTATTAAATAATGTTGATGCCAAATATTTAGAATTTCTTATTCAGTGCAGATCACCAAACTTAAAATTTAATGCAGCGAGCGGTGCATGTGTTTTTCGCGCTACGTGGAGACTAGTTAGAGAAAAGGGAGCTGGGATTGGCTCAATTGGTAAAGAGTTATTACTTGTAATCAAAAGAGTATTTCTTAAACATTAAATTCAAACGGTAAAATATGATACCTAGAGCCCTCAAAAGAAATGTACAAAAAAAAAGTCATCCTTCAGGTCCCAGTTAACACTTTGCCTAAAAATATGGCTATATCCGAGTTTCCCAAACTGCCTTAAGCCCCAAGTCCCCATGTATAGAGCCCTTGAGTGCAATTTTAGAGTGCATGGAATTTTGCCGGAATCTGACCAGGAATATCGAGGTCTCCAACGGTTAAAAAAATCAAGTCAGAAAATGCCTCATGATTGCTAAAACCACTTGCTCTGTTTTTATCAAATGTCAATTACTTTGTCCGATTCGCGACAATTAACTCGTCCGGTCATCGTTTACCTTATTTCTTAAGTTATTCCCTCCTGATTTTTTGTTATTTATTGAATTAGCGACAATTAGATTTCGGTTAGTTGACATCGGTAATTGTCGCCAAGTTTATGCTAATTGCCCCCATGGCGAACATGGTTGAATACCATCATAAAAAGTTGTCATTTTCCGAAAGCGAAGCATTCGGAAAATGACAACTTTTTATGATGCACCAAGCGATAGCGCGGTAGATAGTTCCCCTGTGGTTAATTTATAACTAATTAACTCTTTTATGTTTTACCGTAAGATGGTTATGACCGATGCCTGTTATCATGCAAATCAAATTTGCCTTTACACAGTTAGGTTGTAATTGTCGTCGTGCCTGTAGAATATTAGTTGTTTTAAACCTGCACTCCAGAAGGTGGGGGAGCTTATTGCTTTAACAGATAATCTTTATTGTTAATATTGGTAATTGACGCTAAAAGATCAGGAGGCGTCAACTATCCCCGATTACGATTCACTGCTTGTTTCTTTCTAAAGCTATCGGCCTGTATCTCTACGATAATTGCGTGATGTACGAGCCGATCAATGGAGGCCACTGTCATTGTTGTATCCGAAAATATCTGGTCCCAGTCACTGAAAGGCTGATTTGCCGTTATAACCATGGATCCAGATTCGTATCGATTGGCGATTAGTTCCAAAAGAGCGTGGGTTTCAGCTTCGCTTTTTTTGACATAACCAATATCGTCCAAAACGATAACCGCATATTTATCTAGTTTAACAAAGAACTTTTCTAGCTGTAACTCATTACGGGCGCGTTGTAGCTCTTGAACAAGGGCAGTGGCTTGGAAATAGCGAACTCTTACCCCTTGCTCAATGAGACCGTTGCATATGGCCGCTGCCAAATGGGTTTTACCTGTACCGCTCGGCCCAAAAAATAGTAAATTCTTTGATCTAGTAACCCAACTTGTATCTGAAGCTAAGGCACCTATCTTCCCGGCTTCAAGGTTAGGAAGGTGGGAAAAATCAAATGACGATAATGTCTTCCCAACCGGTAATTTAGATTCTTTGTAAAAACGTGCTATACGACGACTGTAGCGTTGATTTACTTCCTCTTCACATAGCGCTGCAAGATATTGAGCTGGATCCCAACCTCTTTTTGCAACTTGATCGAGGTAACTTTCCCAATGAACAGCCATGGCAGATAATTTTAATTGCTTCAATAAGACTGGTAAGGTTGCGCGATGTGCCATCAGTGCGCCTCCTGTGAGCTTGAAAGTAGAACATTATAGCTTGCCGCAGGCGGCTGTTTGACCTTGACGGTCGGAATATTTGCTTCCCTTTTCTCAAACCTCTGTTGCAACGCATACAGGCTTGGGAGTTCCTGCTTACTCATAAGGGTCTGGAGGTAATCCCCTAACTGTTTTTCGCAATCGGCTCTGTGAGCTAATGCCAAGATGCCCACTATTGCCTTACAAGCCTTGCGGGCCTCCATTTCTTTATCCAACCAGGTCCACACAGCGGCATATGTCTCATTGGGCAAGAGATCATCCCTAATCTGAGGATATCGAAAGGCCTGTGGCTTACGTTCAAGGCTTGCAATTACATGTCGATAGTCCACCTGACGAGCCCTGTGTTTATGATCAGAGGCAAAAGTGCGTGGCAATCTAACCGTATGGGTCGCCCCAAGATAAAGATCAAGCCGATTATCGTAGATATGGGCTCGAAGAGATTCTCCGATCAGCCTTGAAGGTACTGTATATAAAACACGTTTGACCTGAATCGTGCTTGAGGTACTAACCCGAACCACTTGTTCTGTATAGTCAGCAGTGCGTTGCAATGGTAATGGTTGAAGATATTGACGCTCTATCTCTATTTTATCTTGTTTGCGTCCATTAATATCATAGATAATGTTACTGAGAAACTGCTCGTAAGCCGCCACGGAGTCAAAATCATTGGATTCGCGAAGCAGTAAAGCCTGATGAATCCGTTTCTTTAAATGGCCATGGGGTGATTCAATCACGCCGTTCTCGTGACCCTTTCCTCGATTGTTACGGGTTGGTTCCATGCCGTAATGTTTACAGAATTGTTGATAGCGCTGGGTGACATCTGCGCGAGCCGCCTTGGTCAAATTCCGATAACCAGCAGAAAGGCTATCGCTTCTATGTTCCTGAGGTGTACCACCCAAACGCCAAAGTGCATCCTGAAGCCCTTCTGCAAGAGCTGCATAAGATTCACCGCCATGGATAACCTTTACCGAGCACCAGCCACTGTAAGCGAGACGGAAATGATACAGAATATGCTTAAATGGTTGCCCCAAAATAGTAATCAGCACCGCTTTTAACGTTGTGAAATCAGATATTCCCATTCGGCCAGCCTCATTGTTCTACCGAAACATCACCTCCTTATCTGTCCCATGTAAAGCTCTCCACTCTTTCACCCGCCGTTGAAAAGTACGGAGCTTACTGTCTGGATATTCATCAGGATGGTCCTTTTGGAGCTTTTCGAAAAGAGTTATAGGGGTAAGTTTGGGCGTGTTTTTAAGTAATGGGACAATTTCACTTTCCCAAACTGCTAAAAATGGATCCAGCCGAGTTCGCCAATGTCGTTTGCGGTTGCCAAGTTGCAACTCGTTTTGCTCTATACGGCGACCGGACCGCTCCGAAATGTCCGCCTTAGCAGCTGCTGTTACCTGCGTTTTGCCTTTGTTACGTTCTTTCATGTATAACTTGACCTGTTTTAGATTAATGGGTTTTCCCGACACAAAAACCTCCCTTTTAAAAAGTTCTTTTTTGAGTCGGAATATACCAGGTTGAACCGGACAAGATAGTTGTCGTCAACCGGTCAAGTTAATTGTCACATAATACGTCGCTCTGATTTATCAGTTTTTGATAGGCTTCAGATCGTTTTCGAAGCGTATAGCGCAAAGGTATTTGGTCATTGGGGTACAATAACGGCATTATCACGATATTTTAACATTTCAAGAACATTTATTTATAATCAACTGGCAAATTTCGAAAAAGTTGTTGTGCAATTAATGGGGCCATCCATGCCCCCCAAACATCCAGATATTAAAAGAAATGCTGTTGAGGTAATGGCAGCATTACGACTCGAAGGAAAATGCAGTATTGGTAGCATTGTAGCCATAATGAAACGTCTTGGATTACAATTTTCATCGCAAGGAACTATTAGTAACTATCTAAATATACTTGGTTCACTTGTTCCAAACACTCTAAATGTTGAAAATGAAAGACAGCCGGTTGTTTTTTTGAGCGATGAAATATTTTCTGACAGACAACCAATACTAATAACAGTTGATCCGATTAGTTCTGCGATATTAAAGATTGAACTTGCAGATAAAAGACGAGCTAAAGAGTGGAAGAAACATTGGCTTTGTCTCGAAAATAATGGTTTTGATGCAATTTACCTTGTTACTGACGAAGGTACAGGGCTATGCGCTGCTTACGATGAGGTTTTCTCAGGTATCATGAGACAACCAGACACCTTTCATGCTATAGCTCATCGACTTGGTTTATGGATAGAACGACTTGAAAAAACAGCTTATAAGACTATTACAGAGGAGTATGATCGCGAAATAAAAATAGGTTCTGCGCGAACTGATAAAGTTATAGTCAAGCGAACAAAACAGTATGAATTATCACGGGAGAATGCTCAAAAGGCGGTAGATGTTTATGATAGCTTCACTTATCTCTATCATTGCATTATCACAGAACTGAAACCATTCCACAGTAACGGTATATTGCGAGATCGTAAACAGGCAGAAGATAATATTTATGCTGGTCTTGAGCTGGTAAAAGCACTGGGGAACAAAAAAATTAATAAAACGGTTGAGCAGATAATACGTATCATACCAACTTTACTAAATTACTTTGACATCGCATGCAATGTAGTTGCGAAACTAGATAAATTGCCAATCGATCAAAATATACTGTCGTCTCTTTGTTTAGCATGGCAATGGAATAAGGCCAAAATCAAGGCAAAAAAGGCGGAACGTAGGAATAGGTGCGCAAACAAGGAAGAATTTTGTCTTAATTTTGCAGAAGGATATCTTCAGGAAGATTTTGAAATTATCAAAGAACGTGTATACACAGAGTTGGATACAATCGTGCAAAGTTCAGCGTTGGTAGAGTGCATTAATTCTATTATCCGTCCATATTTGAATAATTCAAAAGGACAGGTGAACCAAGAAGCTCTCAACTTGATGATGTTTTATCATAATAATCGGCGCTATACTGCTGGTAAGAGGGTCAATAAAACACCTGTTGAAATATTAACGGGTGAACCACAAACTAAAGATTGGTTCAAATTGCTGCTTGAACTGGTTGAGAAGAAAGAACCTCAATTCTTTCCCGCAGCAGCTGCTTGATATAACATAGAAGTCGTTTCAACTATCCGGTTAGGGATTTTTTACACTGACAAGGTAAAATCTGGCTTCAGTGATATGCACTGGTGTGTAGTGACAGCATTGCTTATAAAAAAAGTGTCAACTACTTTTGAGCCGTTATGAAGGATGCCGTAATTTCAATATGAGACCACCAAAATACCGGATAAATTTGACAGGTAGTGAAAAAGCTGAGCTCGAACAAATCATTCGCAGACACAGCACACCACAAAATGAAGCCAGGCGAGCCAAAATTATTCTCTTAGCCAATGAAGAATGTCACACCAACCACGAAATTGCAGTGCAACTTGGAATAAATCCTTGCGATATTACACGTTGGACGAAACGGTGGATAGACCTGGCAATGGAGCCGGTCAAAATGCGGCTAAGTGATGCACCACGCTCAGGCGCACCGGATCGGATTACAGCGGAACAATGGTGTAACATTATAGCGTTGGCGTGTGAACCCCCTTCTTCCTATGGCCTTCCCATCACAAATTGGACCCATAAAGAATTGGCCAACGAGGTGGTCAAGCAAGGAATTGTAGATACTATTAGTAGTAGTTATCTTGGGCACGTTTTAAAAAAAAGATTTGCAACCTCATCGAAGCCGTTACTGGTTGAACGCAAAGCCCGATGAGAAAAAAGAAGAAAGAATTGCCGACATATGTGACATTTACCATCGAATCCCCGAAACGGAAAAGGAGATTGCCTTCAGCACAGATGAGATGACGGGTATTCAGGCACTTGAACGGATAGCGGATGATCTCCCCATGTCAGCAGGAAAGCCAGTCGCCAGAGAGTTTGAATACATCCGGAATGGTACACAGACTCTGATTGCCGCCATGAATATTTCTACCGGCAAAATTGATGCTGATTGTGGCGACACACGTAAAGAAGAAGATTTTGCTCAATTTATCGAGCGATTAATTCATGAA
>Ga0224507_10001041_pt1 | contig 11072 bp, 16 predicted proteins | sample SF_Jan12_sed_USG_3_FD_170159 | JGI IMG/M metagenome (GOLD analysis project Ga0224507, IMG submission 170159) | Sediment microbial communities from San Francisco Bay, California, United States - SF_Jan12_sed_USGS_13 | ecosystem: Environmental > Aquatic > Marine > Sediment | place: USA...
CAAGGAGGGCACTGTGGGGTGCCTTAGAAGCAACGACTACGATAACGGCGACGGCAACGGCTACGGTAAGGGTAAAGGTGAAGGTTACGGCTACGGTTACGGCTACGGCTACGACAGCGGCGACGGTTATGGCAACAGATACGGCAACGGCAACGGCTACGGCAACGGCTACGGCAACGGCTACGGTCACGGCCACGGGCGAAGCAACACTGGTCCAAAGCCAGACCACTTACTGCTACTAGCTGCACTGCAACAAACATTATAGGTTACCTAGAATCAACCCGATCCATTTCGGATCACATCACGAGAGGAAACACCAATGAGCATTTCATCTAGCGCAATACTGGCAAGATTGAACATCAGCGTTTGGACAGCAAACAAGTTAGACCGGACCGCCACGGATCAGGTGACATCAACTAACCGTGCCGACAGTAAGGCTGCGCAGGTTCGCAAGAACCTCATGGCTGGCACCAAATCTCGAAAAGACATAAGCGACTACGCTGCTGAGTGCAGGCTGTGGCATAATCAACTCACCTTGGCTTGGGAAGACAGGGGGTCGAGATTGCTACCAACAAGCCTGTTCATGGACTACAAGACCGAGGCTAACGCAAGGCAGTTGAAATTCAACAAGATGGTGGATCAGTTCTTGGTTAACTACGATGCCCATGTGCAAACGTCAGCAAACTACTTGGGTGGGCTGTTCAATAGTAACGACTACCCAACAGCGGCTGAGGTTAGAACCAAGTTTGGCTTCAATCTGGTATTCAACCCAGTGCCAGAAGCAGGTCACTTTGTTTTGGACATACCAGCGCAGGAGCTTGAAGAAACTAAGCAGTCATGTGAACAAGAGATTGAGAGCAAACTTAACGATGCAATGCGTGGCGCATGGGATCGGCTACACAAGCAGTTGACCACCATGAGTGACAAGTTGGGAAACACGGACGAGGGTACCAAGAAGAGATGGCATGACAGCTTTGTTGTTAACGCGGTTGACCTATGCGAAATCCTCACCCACTTGAACGTCACGCGTGATCCGAAACTTGAACAGGCACGCCGCGCATTACAATCCGCAATGAACGGTCTCAGTGTTGAAGCACTCAAGACATCCGACACGGTAAGGGAATCCACAAAAGACAAGCTGGACGCTATCCTTGAAACGTTTGAATGGTAAAGGTGACATCTATGAGTAAAGCTAAGAAGTATTTCAAAGAAGACCCGATGATTGAGAAAGTGGCAAAGTCTCGGGCAATGGTGTTCAATCATATAAGCACGATAGATAATAAAACGAGAATGCTGGAGATGCACTACGGCAAACTCACCAAGAGCATGATGACGCATATCCTTGAGGACATGGAAACTTACGGTCCAATTGCGTTAGCAGGGGGAGCGCCGCAAGCAACGGTTGACTTGCTACCGGAGTTGTACGAAGACACATCACTGCTTCGCGAAATACAAACAGCGTTTGATAACCATACCGGGTTCTTCATTGCGCAGGTGGGTAGCGATTACTTCGTCGACGATCTTGCTTACAACAAGGCACCCTGCACCATGACACACGACGAAATGCCAGACGCAATACGCGAGAGGTTAGGTATGCTCAAGCTCATGCACAATGAGACGTTCGTTAGAGGCATCGGTCTTAAATTCAACGAGACCAGCTTTTATGTAATGCCAATTGTTGACAAAGTAAACTGAAGAGGTAATATATATGTCGGTGACACCTGAGAAGAAAGTAAAAGACAAAGTGGTCAAACTGCTTAAAGAGCATAACGTTTATTATTTTTTCCCAGCTACACATGGGTTTGGAAGATCAGGTGTCCCCGATATAATTGCTTGCGTGTTTGGAAGATTTTTGGCAATTGAATGCAAGGCTGGAAAGAATTCAACAACCTTGCTGCAAGACCGCGAGATAGGAAAAATAAGAGACAGCGGGGGCGTGGCCCTTGTGATTAACGAAACTAACATTAACGAACTAACTGCAGCACTGACAGGTCTATCCTCATGAGAATTGCCGAATTTGAAAAAGCCGAAATTTTGTTCAAGAAAATAAGCGATTTATGTATTAGCGAGAAAGCTGAAGTGGGCGAGGTGAGTTTTGCTGCAGCGGAGCTATTGATCGGAACAATGATCCTAACTAACGTTAACAAAAAAGATTTCTTAGAAGCCCTAGCTGCACACTGGGACTCATACGTCCCGGTTGCCGGTCAACTTGAGTTTGATTTTGAAGTGGAACCGAAAGAAGACGAAGAAACCGAGATACTCGTCGATGGTGTTGTACATTAATTATTTTTGTGGTGCTCCTCGGCTTGTTTAACAAGCTGAGGCTTGGTCCAGCGGTGGGTGACCAGTGTCATGCGAATAACCCGCCGCAGTACACAACACTGGGTAATGCTTCGTTGCATCTCGGCTCGGAGTGTGTGTACCGAGGAAGCCGCGCTAAGGCTAGTCCTCCTGCCTAACAGGAGGCACTCTAATTAATTTGAAAGTAAAACGAGGGGGTGGTTATGCGGGAGTTGACGGTAGACGACATTATGAAGTGCATATCTAATAATTTAACAATAACTAACGACTCGTTGCGAGATGGTGTTATAAACGCTTGTTTAGATAGTGTTTCAGCATTTTGTAAAGTTAACAATCTCGCAGGAACACACGAGCACACCGCCGACTGCTACGCTCACGGTTGTATTTTTCAGTCCGATGACGGATCGTTACCTGAGTCAGTTTGCGAAGCTTACGGTTGGTTATGGCATGACACTAGCGGTAACATTAACAATCAGAAAGCTCGCAGAAAAATACTGTTCGCAATGACACCTTCTCAGGCCAAGTTTGGAATTCGCATGGCAAAAGAAAATGGGGCGTTTGTCAAAACGAAGTCGTTTTAGGAAGCGATCATGCAACTCAAAAAAGTAAGAGATGATTGGTGGATACTACACAGCTGCGGCGAGCAAGCCTCTGACGGGCTGATGTGGTTTGGTTATAGCGAAGGCGAAGTACTAGGTAAATTCAAAGCGCACTTGCGCAAACTTGATTTGAAGAAATGGCGGAGGTGGGATGAAGACGTGCCAGTGCGATCCGGACAGTTGGATGGATTTGGTAAAACCGCAAATATGCGAAAGTTACGAAGAGAGTGGTAATGGTTACTGTAGTAGCTGTGTGCATGACAAACCATGTCACACTACAAACGATGATGACGTAAATCAGACAGAGGTGAATTATGACAACCAGCAGAAGTAAGCGTTACTTCTCAGCAAGCCCAACCCTGCAAGCGAATGAGCATGGTGAGGTGGAGCGTGCTGCGGCAGTTAAGTTGTTCTTGAAGACGGGTGGCGTTATACGCCAGTGCGCTGAGGGTGAAACTGGCTATGTAAACAACATGTCAGCAAAAAGAAACTTGGTTCTCGCTAAAAGACCGAAGGGTGGTAAAAATGAAGAAGGCGTATGAAATTCAGGTAGATGGTTCTCACTACAAGAGCAAACAAATACAACCAATGCAATACAGCATGGCTAATAATTTGGATGCCTGCCAACACACCGCCATAAAATATATCTCGCGGCATGAGGACAAGGCTGGTAAAAAGGATTTACTTAAAGCTTTGCACGTCGTGATGCTGTTGATTGAAGAACGATACACTTGGACCAGCCACGACACCGAGATCGTTCAGGCCATTGAAAACGCTATGAACAGTTATTCCACAGCGCCACCCACCCATGACGTTATTCAAGGAGACGGACGATGAGCGAAATAATGCTTGATTTGGAAACCATGGGCACTGCGAGTGACGCTGCCATTATTGCAATAGGTGCAGTGGCGTTTAGTGATGAAGGTATACTTAGCGAGTTTTACGCAACTGTGGACTTGCAAGACAGCGTTAATAACGGACTGAAGATGGACCCCGCCACGGTGATGTGGTGGTTGCAACAAAGCAGCTCAGCTCGCGAGCAGTTCGCTAAGCCGGGCAATCCGTTGGTTCATACGCTGGAAGACTTCAGCGAGTGGGTGCGGTCAGCTGGGGGTATCCCTGTGGTGTGGGGCAACGGAGCTGACTTTGATAACGTGATACTGGGTAACGCGTACTTGGCGGTGAATAAACCACGGCCTTGGTCCTTTTGGAACAACCGCTGCTACCGCACTTTGAAATCCTTGGCACCTAACATACCTTACGTTAGACCCGTCATTGCTCACCATGCCCTGCATGACGCTAGAGCGCAAGCTCTTCACCTGATCGAAATCAATCGTCAGTTGACGCTTACCGTATGAAAACAACACAGCTGTTCTTAGATTGCGAAGTGTATCGTAATTATTTTTTGGCGATGTTTATGAACGAAGCAGGGAACACTCGTTCGTTTGAATGTTTCGGTGACGACCCGATGCCTGTTAAGCAGATCGAGGAAATCTTGTATGCTGAAGGGATTGAGTTTGTAACTTTCAACGGCATCGGCTACGACTTGCCAATACTACAACTGGTGCAACTTGGGAACCGACCTGCGAAGTTGAAGCAAGCAAGCGACGACATCATTCACAATCAACTGTTCAGCTGGGAGTTTTATAAGAAGTACAGTGTCACTGAGCCAACCGTTAACCATCTTGACTTGATGGGGCTACCTATTGGGCAAGTAGGTCTAAAGTTGTACGGTGGGCGGTTGCACTCCAAGAAACTACAGGACCTACCGTTTGATCCGCACCTGATGTTGACTCGCGAACAAGCTAACATTGTGAAACGCTATTGTCGCAATGACTTGTTGTTGACCAGAGACTTGCGTGACAACCTGAGCAAGCAGATCGAGCTTCGTCGTGTGATGGGTGAGGAGTACAACATTGACCTGAGATCGAAGTCAGACGCTCAGATTGCTGAGGCAGTGTTGAAGGCGGAGTACTTCCGGTTGTCGGGGGTTACTCCCAAGAAGGTGCCGTACCGTCAAGCAAGCTTTAAGTTTGTTCCACCTGACTATGTAAAATTTACAACCCCAGAGCTGCAGCGCGCACTTGATGTGATCGTTGCTGCTGAGTTTATTGTCAAAGAGACAGGTCACGTTGAGATGCCAGAAGCCATCAGCGGTCTGGTATTGACTATAAACGGACGGACTTATCAAATGGGGATCGGTGGATTGCACAGTCAGGAGTCAGAGGTAAGCCACTATGCGGATAGCAGCACGCAGTTATTCGATATTGATGTGGCGTCGTACTACCCTAGCTTGATGTTGAACATGGGCATGGAACCGTTGGCGTTGCAAGGCTACTTCCGAGAAATATACAAAGGTATCCTGAACAAACGTTTGACCGCAAAACGCAACGGGGATAAGGTTACCGATGCCTGTCTCAAGATTGTACTGAACGGCACCTTCGGTAAGACTTCCAGCATGTACAGTATTCTTTACAACCCTGAATTTATGGTTCGCACGACACTCTCAGGACAGCTGTCACTGTTGATGTTGATTGAAAAACTAGAGCAACTCAACATTCCAGTAGTATCGGCCAACACCGACGGCGTGGTGGTCAAGTGTGATGTCAATAAGAAGCGTTGGTTAGAGGAAGCAGTTATCTCTTGGCAGGACATCACTAACCTGCAGACGGAATGGAATGAGTACGCGTCCCTCCACTCACGAGACGTTAACAACTATATTGCAGTGAAGACGGATCGTTCGGTCAAAGTCAAAGGCACTTACCGGGTGGGAGATATTGGCAAGAACCCACAAAACGAAATCAGCAGCTTGGCAGTAATAACCTACCTGCAGACAGGGGTACCTTGCGCTACCACCATTCGAGAGTGCTCCGACATTCGCAAGTTCCTTACATTACGGACAGTGACCGGTGGTGCGGAGAAAGATGGAGCCTACCTTGGCAAAGCAATAAGATGGTATTACTCTATTACAACCAGCGGTACAATAAAGTATTTCAAAAACGGTAACGACGTGCCAAGGTCAGAAGGCGGACGCCCAGTGATGGAACTCCCTGAGACACTACCGGACGATATAAATTATGCGTGGTATGAGGAGGAGAGTCGGCACCTGTTGTTTGATCTAGGAGTAGTTGCGCGGCCACAAGCTGAACCGATGCCACGAAAGAACAGCAAAGCGTGGAAAGCGTTATTGGAAGAAAGCAAGGTCAAACTAGGGCATAAAGGGGATTGGGAATGGGTACTGTAACGTGGTCGTATAGCAGCATAAAATTGTTTGACCAATGCCCGAAGAAGTATTACCACTTGCGGGTGGCCAAGGACATTAAAGATTCTGAAAGCGACGCGATGCACTACGGAAACGAAATGCACAAGGCAGCGGAATTGTACATTAAATCAGGAACCCCGCTGCCCGGTAAATTTTCTTACCTACAGGGAACCTTGGACGCACTTAACGCCATCCCCGGAAAGAAGCACTGCGAAATAAAGATGGGGATAACCTACGATGGTTCAGACTATGGGGCTTGCGGGTTCTTTGACAAGAAAGTGTGGATGCGGACAATCGCCGACTTGATAATCATACAAGATGACAGCGCCTACGTTGTTGACTATAAGACCGGTAAAAATTCAAAGTACGCTGATACAAAACAACTCGATCTCGTAGCCGGAGCAGTGTTCACGCATTACCCTGAGGTTACTAAAGTCAAGTCTGCGCTGGCGTTTGTTGTAAGCAAAGAGTTAATAAAGAAAAAGCAGGACGCTTCATTGCGAAAGTCGTATCTTTCAACCTTTGATCCTCAGTTGGAACGCTTAAAAGCAGCGCATGACACTGGCGTGTGGAACGCCAACAGTACCCCACTATGTGCATGGTGCCCGGTGGTAAGTTGCCCTCACAACAGGAGTAAATGAAATGCCTTACATGAAGAACGGGAAACGTGATTTCAAAAGAGAGTACGAAGAATATCACTCAACTGAAAAACAAAAAAAGAACCGGGCGAAACGCAACGCTGCACGCAGTCAAATGGAAGCAGAGGGTAGAGTGAGCAAGGGTGACGGTAAGGACGTGGATCACATTAAGCCTCTGTCCAAGGGTGGCAGCACTGCCAAGTCCAACCTCAAGGTAAAATCCAAGAGTGCTAACCGCTCCTTCGCTAGGAATAAGGACAGTTCGATTAAATGAAAATTTATGACAACAAAGCCATCATCATACAAACTCGCAACCCGCATTTGATTACTGAGAAAATCAAAAAATCAAAAGTAGTTTGTGAGAAAGCGGGAATGTTTGATGTGGCCGTCCACTGGGGACTGCGTGAGATTCAGTGCTTGGCAGAACTCAACGCCAAGATGGTGCCGTCTCCGATACTGAGGGACTACGCTTGGACTGGCAAGTTCACTCCGTTTGAGCACCAGAAGACAACGGCGTCTTTCCTTACCGCCAACAAGAAGTCGTTTTGTTTCTCTGAGCAAGGTACAGGTAAGACCGCCAGCGTTATCTGGGCGGCAGACTACTTGCTGAAAGTGGGAGCCATTCGCAGAGTGCTGGTTCTTTGCCCGTTATCAATCATGAAGTCGGCGTGGCAGAAAGACTTGTTTACGTTTGCAATGCACCGAGGTTGTTCAGTTGCATACGGTACCGCTGAACAGCGCAAGAAAATAATAAACCAAGGCTGTGAGTTCGTTATCATCAACTTCGATGGGGCGGCTATCGTCAAAGATGAAATACTCAACGGTGGTTTTGACCTCATCGTTAGCGACGAATGCACCGCCTACAAGAACAACAAGACTGCAAGGTGGAAGGTGTTCAAAGAGATCACTGACAACTGCGAGTGGTTGTGGATGTTGACTGGAACGCCAGCCGCGCAGTCGCCGTTGGACGCGTATGGTTTGGCCAAGCTGGTAAACCCGAAAGGCTCACCCAAGTACTTCGGCCAGTTCCGTGACATGGTGATGATGAAGGTCAGCAACTTTGTGTGGAAACCCAAAAGCGCCGCCGACAAAATTGTACACGCCATGTTGCAGCCTGCCATTCGGTTTGAGAAAGCACAGTGCCTTGATCTACCCAAGGTTACCTATGTTGAACGCGAAGCACCCTTGACGCCTCAGCAATTGAAATACTACGCGATCTTGAAAAAGCAAATGATACTTGAAACAGGCGATGGGGATTCGGTTAGCTCAGTGAACGCAGCGACCAACATAAACAAGCTGCTCCAATTATCAGGCGGATGTGCCTACTCAGATAGCGGGGAAGTAATAGAGTTTGACGTAAGTAATCGCCTCAACGTGGTGCTTGAAGTCATTCAGGAATCGTCGCACAAGGTTCTGATCTTCGTGCAGTTCACACATACGATTGACTTGCTCAAGACCTTCTTGGATAAACACAAGGTAACGAATGAAATTATTTCCGGTAAGGTTTCAGTAAACAAACGCGCCGAAGTGATTGCGAATTTTCAAGAGAAGAAGGACCCGCATGTATTGATTATTCAACCGCAAGCGGCGGCACATGGGTTAACGTTAACCGCTGCCAATACAATCATTTGGTATTCCCCAATCCCAAGTGTTGAAACATACCTGCAAGCCAATGCTCGAATAGACCGACCGGGACAACACAACCCGATGACCATCGTTAACATAAAAGGTAGCCCGGTGGAAGAAAAGCTATACGGACTTCTTCAAAACAACATCGCGGGTCATAGGAAAATAATTGATTTGTACCGAGACGTTATTGTTACTAAGTAGTTGACACAATCAAAACTGTAGTTATACTTTATTCCCCGAACCGAGGAGAGATTATGAGTGAAGTCACAGCAGAAAAATTAGTAGAAGCTTACGTCAATATGCGAGAGTCCATCGCAGACAAGACCCAAGAAATTGAAACGCTGAAGACCCTGCAAAAGACAATTGCAGATAAGATACTGGAGTTATGCAACGGACAAAACATGAACGGCTTTCAAACCCCATACGGTACTGTCAGCAGGGGCTTGCGTTCCCATTATTGGACTAGCGATTGGGAGTCCATGTACAACTTTATAAAAAAGAACGATGCGTTTCATTTACTGGAGAAACGAATTCATAATACAAACTTGAAAGAGTTTCTCACTGAAAACCCCGATATGTGCCCTGAAGGACTGCAGTCGAAAAACGAATACACCATTTCTGTAAGAAAACCCACCAAAAAATAAGGAAACATTTATGTCCAATGATTTGATTTTCAAAGATACCCAAGCGCCAACTCTCATTCAAGGCGAGAGACGACTAACCAAACTTGGTCAGGCACTTGCTGCCAACTCAATGACTCGTCGTATCCAAACCAACACCAACGGCACGTTCAAGAAGATCGTTAACGGTGAACAGATCGGCAGCGCCGTTCGTGGTGAGATGAACGTCATTATTGTAGGTGCCTTGTCCAAGGTATCCCGCGTCTATTACCGTGACAAGTTTGATCCTAACAAAGAAGCTACAATGCCGAACTGCTGGTCAAACTTGGGCGATACTCCTGAAGAAGATGCTACTGACAAACAGCATAGCAACTGCGCCGACTGCCCTATGAACATTAAGGGTTCTGGTGATACTGGTGGCAAAGCTTGTCGCTATCAGCGTCGCATCTCGGTGTTGATGGAGCATGACAATACTGGTGACGTGTATCAGTTTAACATTCCGTCTAAGTCGCTGTTTGGCAAGGGCACCGGTAACGTGCATCCTTTTGAGAGCTATGTTAAGTATCTCATCGCGAACGGATACTCCCCTGACACCGTGGTAACTAACATTCAGTACGACCTCGACGCTGACTCCATGGAGCTTCAGTTCTCACCGGTTCGTGGTATCAATGACGAAGAGTATGCGCAAGTAATTAAAGCGCAGGCTAACCCGGAAACCGAACGCTACACGAAGATCACGGTAGCTCAAGCTGACAATGTTACTCGTCCGCCTGCTACTAAAACCGAAGCAAGCAAACCAGCACCAACCCCAGCGCCAGCTCCAGCGCCTGCTCCGAAACCCAAAGTTGCTCGAAGTGAAGAGCCTGACGATGAGCCTGAAATCGCCACACCAACCAAGCGTGCCAGCAGCAAGAAGCCAGAAGAAGCTCCCCGCTCAGTGGATGACCTCGCTAACGTGGTTGCTGATTGGACCAAAGAGGAAGATGACGAATGAGCATTGGATATACTACCCGATTGCTAAAGATTAATTCCGCTGCAGATCAGACCTTACTGGGTGTTAAGTTTGGTAGGTTCTGCATTCGGAATGACATCTCCGTAACAGAGGTTGCTATCATCTTTGGTGTTAGCAGGCAGGCAGTGTATAACTGGTTCAGTGGGGAGAACTACCCTATTGAAAGCACCGCCGAAAAGATAGAAAACTTCATTTCCAAAAATAAGTAATTTGCATATTGGCAACTTAACCGAGGGAACTTGGGGGGCTTCGTGCCCCCCAAAAAAGACATGACCGACTTCGACTTATTGAGTGCAGTTCAACCCGACGCCGGATGGTTTGCGATTCTCGGCATCAAGGGCACGGACGACGTAAAACAAAAAATGGTTAACAGCAGGGAAGCCGCTGACAAAATCATTGCTTCTTTTGTAAAAGACGACCGCAACGTCTTCTTTAGTCTGGCTAAGTTTCACACCGGTGAGAACAGAACTCACGCCAACGTGCGAGCGTTGAAAGCGTTTTGGCTGGACATTGACTGCGGTGATGGCAAAGAAGAAGTGAACGAGAAGACAGGACGCCCAAGCGGGTATGTTGACCAAACCGCAGGACTGATGGCACTGCGTGCTTTCTGCAAGGCGACTGGGTTTCCCAGACCCACCGTAGTTAACTCAGGACGCGGGATTCACGCATACTGGGCACTGGACCACGAGATCACGTTTACTGAATGGTCACCTGTCGCCAAGCGCCTACGAGTGTTGTGCCAAGAGCACAAGTTTCACATAGACACTTCGGTTTTTGAAATATCACGGGTGCTTCGAGTGCCCGGTACCTACAACTTCAAAGGGGATGCGCCTAAGCAAGTACAGGTAATCTCACATTCTGAGCCAGTGAGCTACGAGTCTTTCAAGAAACAAGCAGGGGTATCTGAAACGTTTCTGACGGAAACCCGTCCTCGCAGAGAACTCACTGCCCTTGGGAAAGCGATGGCCAACACCATTGAATCCAAGTTTGCCACTATCATGATTAAGAGCA
>Ga0224507_10001043_pt1 | contig 11070 bp, 3 predicted proteins | sample SF_Jan12_sed_USG_3_FD_170159 | JGI IMG/M metagenome (GOLD analysis project Ga0224507, IMG submission 170159) | Sediment microbial communities from San Francisco Bay, California, United States - SF_Jan12_sed_USGS_13 | ecosystem: Environmental > Aquatic > Marine > Sediment | place: USA: California...
GAGGAGGGATATCCATACAACCAGGGGGAAGCCCGAGGCGCGGCCGTGGATAAGGATTCCAATCCGGTATATTACCGAACCCCAAAAAGCTTTGAAGCGGCAACAAACGATGGCGAACGTTGGCGCTGGTGCTTGAAAACGGCTCTTGAGCTCAACCCGAAACTCCACCGTTCAGTGGATTGGATCCTGGCGGAATTTTCCAGGCTCCAGTTCGGGGTGCAAACTATGGCCTCTCGCGGCAGATGGGGTTTTCAGCCCCAGAAAGAAGATGATGACGATAAGAGCGGTACTTACGCGGTTCATACCTTGACCGATCAGGAGACAATCGCCAAAACAGCAGTTGGTATCAAACGATTCAAACTGTCGGATGAGTACAATTATATCACACTCTATCGTAAACTGGCCGACAAGGTGGGATCGTATCAAATCGAGGCGCTTCGAGCGCTCGCCAAGATTTATGAAAACCGCCGCCTTTATGAGCAAGCGGCTGATCATTGGCAACAAATAATTGACCTGCCCAATCAATCTGATCATACCTACAAGCAAGCGAATAATAAGCTAGCCCAAATCACCGGCGATTGGGGACGATTTGAACCCATATCCACCCAAGCACGAGGCAAAGGGGCCACAGTGGAGTTTCGATTCCGCAACGCCAAAGAGGTACATTTCGAAGCCCATGTTATTAAGGTAGCTCAATTGCTTGATGATACGAAATCATACATTAAGCTTCGTCCCACTCGGTTGGATTATCAAAAGGTCAATCTCCGGAATATTGGTTGGAGATTGGTGGAAAATAATGAACAAAAATATATTGGCAAAAAGGCAGCAGAGTGGACCTTGGCCTTGTCGCCCCGAAAAAACCACTGGGATCGCCGAGTAACCGTGCAAACACCCCTGTCACAAGCCGGTGCCTATCTTTTAGTCGCCAAACTTCCCGGCGGCCATACCAGCCGCATAATCATCTGGCTCAACGATACCGTCATCGTCCATAAACCCCTTGATCAGGCGAATATGTATTATGTTGCCGATGCGCTAACTGGGAAGCCGCTTTCGGGGATCAATCTCGAGTTTTTTGGTTATCGCCAAGAACACCTAAAATGGAAATTCTATAAAACCCAAACCAATCATTTCGCCGAATATACCGATAAAAACGGGATGGTTATTCCAGATGCCAAAGATCAGGATCAAAACCTCCAGTGGTTGATCACTGCCACCGATAAGGAGGGGCGATTTGCCTATCTTGGCTTTGACTCCGTATGGCTGAGCAACCGCTATGATCATGAGTACAATCAAACCAAGGTGTTCACCATAAGCGACCGGCCGGTGTACCGACCTGGTCAGACCCTGAAATTCAAGCAATGGCTCCGGCAAGCAAAGTATGACCTGGAAGACAAATCGCTTTTAGCAAACAGGTCAACGTCCATTGAGATTCTCAATCCCAAAGGCGACCGAATTTTTCAAAAATCTTACACCACCGATGAATTCGGCGGCCTACATGATGAATTCACCATCCCCGCCGATGGCGTGTTGGGCCTATATCAAATCGTTAATAAGGCGTATGGACATAGCCAATCATTTCGGGTTGAGGAATATAAAAAACCGGAATTTGAGGTTACCGTGGAGGCCCCGAAAGAACCAGTGGTGCTTGGGGAAACGATCACTGCGGAAATCAAGGCCCAATATTATTTTGGCGAGCCGGTAAAAGAAGGAAAAGTTAAATACAAAATCCTCCGTTACGAGCATTCAAGTCGGTGGTTCCCCCACGGTACTTGGGACTGGCTTTATGAGCCGGGCTATTGGTGGTTTGCCTATGATTATGTCTGGTATCCGGGCTGGGATGATTGGGGATGTTTCGGGCCGTGGCCGTGGTGGATACATCGAGCCTCCCTGCCTCCGGAAGTGGTAAGCGAACGGGAAATCGAAATACCCGATAACGGGATTATCAAGGTTGATATCGACACCTCTCTGGCTAAGGAAATTCACGGTGACAAGGATCATCGCTATGAAATAACAGCCGAAGTCACAGACCTATCTCGTCGAACAATTGTGGGGCAAGGGCGGGTCCTGGTTGCGCGCAAGCCTTTTAAGGTCTATTCCTGGGTGGATCGGGGTCATTACCGGACCGGTGATACGATTCGGGCTAGTTTTTCGGCCCAAACATTGGACAATAAGCCGGTCAAGGGGAAAGGCAAATTGGTGCTGCAGGCAATAAGCTATGATCAAGAAATGCAGCCCATTGAAACAAAAGTCAATGAATGGGACCTGGACACTGATTCGCAAGGACAGGCTATTCAGCAAATGGTCGCGGCCAAGCCCGGTCAGTACCGGTTATCATATACGGTGATTGATGAAAAAGATCACGAAATAGAAGGGGCTTATATCTTTACCGTCATGGGCGAGAAGGCCGAGGCTGATGATTTTCGGTTCAATGAAATCGAACTGGTAACTGATAAGCGGGAGTACCGGCCAGGGGAGAAGGTTAAGCTCCGGATAAACACAAGGCAGCCTGGCTCTGTGGTACTCTTGTTTACTAGACCGTCCAATGGCATATACTCTGCGCCAAAAGTCATTAGGTTAACCGGGAAAAGCGCTGAGGAGCAAATCAGCATCAGTAAAAAGGATATGCCCAATTTTTTCATTGAGGCACTGGTTATTTCTGAGGGAAAACTCCACTCTATCACCCGCGAGGTGATCGTACCCCCGGAAAAAAGGATCCTCTCCGTTGAGGTGGAACCTTCGGCCGAAGAATTTAAACCCGGAGAACAAGCACGCATCAAGCTCAAATTAAGGGATGCGGACGGGCAACCCTTTCGAGGCTCGGCGGTGGTCACTGTCTACGATAAGGCGCTTGAATATATCTCGGGTGGTTCCAATGTCTCAGATATTAAAACCTTTTTTTGGAAATGGCGGCGCAGTCATAATGAAAGAACCGTTTCCAATCTATCGCGTCGTTTTCAAAATCGACTTAAACGTGGTGAGCGACCCATGGCTGATCTTGGTGTTTTTGGACATATGGTTGCGGACTTACAGCTCGGAAAAGGGATGGTGAGTGACGGTGTAGAGAAGTTTTCAGATAGTAAATCCTTTGCAGTTCGACAAAAATCATCCTTCCGTTCCGGTGGACCTCCCATGCCTGCCGCTCGCATGGAATCAAATATAGCAAGCTCTGCTCTGGGAGAAATGGAAGCCGATTTTGTAGATGAAATTGGGACCGATAAAGTCGGCGAAGAACAATTGGTTCAGCCCGCCATCCGCACAAAACTAGCCGATTCTGCCTTCTGGGTTGCCGATGTGACCACCGATGATGACGGCCTGGCTGAAATAAACATGACCATGCCAGATAATCTGACCGGCTGGATGGTTAAAACCTGGGCTATGGGTCATGGTACCAAGGTAGGGGAAGCAGAGACCGTTATCTTCACTAAAAAGAACTTGATGGTTCGCCTCCAGGCTCCACGGTTCTTTGTGGAAAAGGATGAAGTGGTGCTGTCGGCAAATGTTCATAATTATCTTAAGAACCCAAAAGCTGTGCAGGTGGTTCTCGAATTTGAGGGGGATTGTCTGGAATTGATGCCGGAGGTGCAGGCGGAGATACCAACGGAGATCGCGGCAGGTGACGAAAAACGGTTGGACTGGCGGGTAAAGGTGGTGCGTGAAGGAACAGCGACCATCCGGATTAAAGTCCTCACCGATGAAGAATCCGATGCTATGGAAACTACCTTTCCGGTTTATGTCCACGGCGCGGACAAGATGGTGGCCCATTCTGGATACCTCAGTCCCACCGTCTCTTCCCAATCTTTTACCATCACGGTTCCCAGCGAGCGGCGCATGGATACTTCGCGGTTGGAGATTCGTTATTCACCATCTCCGGCCGGGGCCATGGTTGACGCGTTGCCCTATTTGGTTGATTATCCCTACGGCTGTACGGAACAAACCCTGAGCCGTTTTCTGCCCACGGTGATCACCCGTAAGGTGTTGTTGTCCATGGGGCTTGACTTAAAGGAAATCGAGCAAAAAAGAACCAACCTCAATGCCCAAGAAATCGGTGATGACTTAGAGCGTGCCAAACAATGGCGCAAAGTTGACAAAACCTATGATGAAGCTGGTAATCTTATCGAAAAGAACCCGGTCTTCAATAATAAGGAAGTCGAGCGGATGGTCAAGGTCGGGGTTCGCGCACTCACCGATATGCAGCTCTCTGACGGGGGATGGGGTTGGTTTTCCGGATACGGGGAGCGATCTTTTCCCCATACCACCGCTTATGTGGTGCACGGCTTGCAAATCGCCAGGGACAACGATGTCGCACTGGTACCGGGTGTGCTAAAGGGGGGAATCAAATGGCTCCGGAATTATGAAAAAGAGCAGTTAAGAGAGCTTAAAAAGTGGGATGATACCAAGAAAAAAGGTAAGAGCCGGGCCGATAATCTCGACGCCTTCGTTTACATGGTACTCTCCGATGCTGGGGTATCGAACAAAGATATGGGGCAATACCTGTACCGGGATCGAAACCATCTGTCGGTTTACGCCAAATCAATGATCGGTATCGGTTATCATGTAACTAAACAGTATGATAAACGCGATATGGTGCTCCAGAACATTGAGCAGCATCTGGTAAAAGACGATGAAAATCAAACAGCGTATCTGAATCTGGAAAATCCAGGTTACTGGTGGTATTGGTATGGGAGTGAATATGAAGCCCAGGCCTATTATCTGAAGTTGCTGGCCAAAACGGGCAGGGTCACTGATTGGAAAGCACCCTATTTGGTAAAGTACCTGATAAATAACCGCAAGCACGCTAATTACTGGAATTCGACTCGCGACACCGCAATTGTGATTGAAGCCCTTGCCGATTATCTGCAGGCGACCGATGAGCTCCAGCCGGATCTCCAGTTGGAAATCCTAGTGGATGGCAAAATCAGGCAAGAAGTCGCAATTAATCGTGCCAACCTTTTTGTCTATGACAATAAGTTTCTCCTCACGGGCGATGAATTAACCAGCGGCGAGCATACCATCACCCTGCGAAAAAAAGGAAAGGGACCGCTATATTTCAACGCCTACCTGAGTTACTTCAGCTTGGAGGATTTTATCACTCGAGCCGGGCTGGAGGTAAAGGTTCAACGACGACTCTTTCGCTTAAAGCCCGTGGATAAAACCATCGCCACCGCTGGTGCCCGCGGGCAGGTGGTCGATCAAAAGGTTGAGAAATTCGAACGGGAACTCCTAGCAAACGATGCCATGCTACAAAGCGGCGATCTGGTGGAAGTGGAGCTGGTGATCGAGAGCAAAAACGATTATGAATATTTGGTATTTGAAGACTTCAAACCTGCCGGTTTCGAGGCCGTGAAGGTTCGAAGCGGATATACCGGCAATGAAATGGGCGCTTATGTGGAGTTCCGGGACAACCGAACCGCTTTTTTCGTTCCCCGCCTGGCCCGAGGCAAACACTCCGTTTCCTATCGACTGCGAGCGGAAATCCCCGGCCGCTTCTCAGCTCTGCCCGCTCAAGGCTACGCCATGTATGCTCCAGAGTTAAGAGGTAATTCCGATGAGATTAAAGTAAATATAAAGGATTAGGGTGGGTGGAAATAATTTTTGATTTTTGGGAGTGGAACAAGCCGAAAAGGCAGGAATTAGTATTTGTAAATCAGCTTGAATGTCTGAAGTGGCTCGTGCATGGAGTTGATGCCGGTTTTACGACGATACCCACGTTTGAATCTATCAACTTGGAGATAGGCTGTTTTTCGTAGGCTCGTCGTTAGGACTGGAGTTTCGGGTTTCACCGTATTTGACTAGCATCCAAATAGGGATGCATATTTTGTTACTAATGAGATTTTCGGCTATATCCTGGTTTCCCAAACGGCATTTTCTTCAAACCTAACAGTATGACAGAGTATAGAAGAGAAAAATCCTGTGCAAGAAATCACGAGGTTCTATGCTTCAAAAACTATAGTGTTTTTCGATTGTAGATTCCTTCAACCTTAAGCTCAAAAGCAACATGGGCTTTAGACCCATATTTTTAGTGCAATACACCATTTGGGAAACCCGGATAGACCCATATTTTTGTCAGGTATGTGGCTTGAGATATATTTAGAATTCCAATTTTGGATTATCGGTTAGAGTCCAGTTTGATTCCTGCGATAAGGTATCCTGCAGTAGAAAGATAGGATCAAAAGAAAAAGACATGACACTATTGCTCCTATAATTATCGAAGAAGGGCGGTATTTTTTTTCAATCACATGCTCACCAGGTTTCAAAGCAATAGCTGAGAATACATAATTTGCCCTAAAGATAGGGGTTTGTTTTCCGTCTACCAGTACTCGCCAACCGGGATAAAAAGGTTCAGAAAAGTATAGGTAACCAGAGCAGTCGGAGGAAACGGTGAGTCGTCTCGATGAAGCATGCTTAATTTTATTAATATCATTATCGAATATTTGCACAGAACACTTTTTTTCTTCAAGGGAACCGTCGTTTGTAGAGTTAGTTAAATTAGTTAATGATTGATCTTTTTCGAGTACAATGACCTTCCGTGGGTCAAAATTTTTGTCTAATACTGCTTGTAAAGCTTCTTCTCCTGTATTCGCCAGTAATCCATTTCTGACAAAGGTTGTTCCTGTTAGCGCATTAATATTCTTATACATAAAAAATTGTGAAAAACTCATATTTTTAATCTCACCGACAAACTGAAGGTCCGAAGAATCAAGCTTGTTGTTGGTTACAATTGCCTCGACACTAGCCATAGATAATAGGGGGATTCTTTCTTGCCATGGAAGTTGTTCGACTTTTTGTGTTAGAGTAACCATACGCTGTTGTGATAACCGTGTAGGGTCTTTATGGTAAATAATCGGAATATTATAAAGGGATCCGAGATAAAAATTAAGAACCTCCATATTGAAACGAAATGGCCACATAATTTTATTGTTGGGACATTTTAAAGTTAAGTTATTGCTATCTTTAATGGACTCTGTATCGCTGTGATAGAGGCGTCCGTTAGTAATTTGTTTGCGGGCCATATTGACCACCGGCGGATCATGGGTAAAAAACTCATCAGGTGCTGTAGGATTAATATGTAGCCCGGCTATTAACAAGTCTAGGCTGAGAATAATAGTAAAAATCCAATATATAAATGGTCGAGGAGACACATCGAAGGAACGATAAAAACAAAGAAAGGAGATGGCTAAAGCAAACAGCGAGGCATGAAAAAAAGATTTGGTAAGGCCGGATTGCATGATCTGGGAAAGTGGTCCATTGAAGAAAGTCGTTGCCATTTTTAATGGTAACGTATCGGAATACAAAAATGACAGTGACAGTAAACCAGAAAGAATGGCTATAGTAAAAAATAGAATCGCGGTGTAACGGGTTTGGCCAGTTGCCCTTTTTTGTCCGGAAAAAAAGTACTCAGCAGTCGCTCCAGTTAATATGGCAGACAGTGGAATGGTTATGAGCATAAATTTAATAGGAGATCTGAATGACTGAATTCCTGGAACTATTTTGAAAATATATGAAAAAAATGGTAGGAATTTTCCCATAGCCAAAATGATCGAACAACAGAAGGTTGCCAGAAGAAATAATCGTGTTCGACGGGGAATGGTGGATAATCCACCTTGTCTAGTGCCGCTGAGCAAGGTGAAAATCAGTACGATCGATCCAAAATAAATGCTGACGATATAGGATGTTGTTTGATCAATTAGTTGGGAGCCCCAGTACGATTGCTCGGAAGAGAATATATCTATATATCCGAAAAAGTAAGGAAAAAGTAATTCTCCTAAGCGTTGGGGGTAGAGTGACCAAGCTGTTGCTTCCCCATAAGCAATGCCTACATTGCGGCTGGATAGACTTATTAATTCGATGGTAGGGATGATCTGGATGGCTGAAATGCTCACCGTGAATATTCCTAATATAATCCAGTTTATAAAGCGACGGAAAGAGGTCGTGGATTCATAAGGGAAAAATAGGCTCCAACCTAGGAGTAATAGCATAGTCAATATATTTAATTCAGACGCGCCGGCAAATACTTGACATATTCCAAATAGTACAGTGGCGGCAAACCATCGTTTTTTAAGTTCTAGATGGTAAAGGTGCCAAGAAAGGAGCATGAACCCTACATAAGGCATTGTGGTTAAATAGCAGGATAAATTTACCAGTGACAAAGTGTAACCACAAAAAGAAGCCGTAATGGCAGTTACTAGGCATGTTAGAGGTTTGGCCCCTAAAACACGATGAAAGGCATAAAGTGATATTCCAACAGCGATAATATGAAAAATAAAAAAGATATTAAATGCTCTTATAAAAGGGAAAATACAAAAAATAACGTTGAAGGGATAAAAAGCACCATTGGAAACTTCAGCCAAATAAGTATGTCCTCCATGAAGAAAAGGGTCCCAAAGAGGAAATTGACCTTGTTTCAAGAATTCTAATAGTAGCAATTTGCGAGAGAAGAATAATAAATATAAATCACGATAGAAAAAAGTTTGGTGAGAAAAAAGAACTGGAATGAAATATAATGTACACATTAAAATAAATACCAACAGCTCTTTTTCACGTATCAGTTTAACAAATTCAACTCTGTTTTTTTTCATTATGGTGCCTTTTGTTTTTTGCTATCTTTACAGTAAGCTGAGGCTGAGCTCTGATTGTGAAACTTCCTTCCCTTGGAGAGCACTTCCATCGTAATTCCCTGCATGAAAACACAAAATACACCCTACTGTCCCAAATGTCACTCCATGGAAATAGTTACGTTTAAGAAATGGGGCTTGGTTCTAACCTTGGCCATTATGTCTAAGCAGCCATGGGCAAATGTTTCCTAGGGCGCGCCGGAGAACCCATAGTGGTCAGGCGGTGATCAAAAAGATTTCTATGCTCGGCCTCGAAAAACCTCATCGCGGGTGTGGCACCTGTGATCATTTACTTTTGGGTTTAATGCCGTAATTATCGCTGCTATCTCTCTCATCGTAGAAAACGATTCGCTATGGTTTACGATACTGAAAATTTTTTGTGTTGTACTGGTAAGGTACATGGTAATTGTTTTGTCTTTTAAGCTAATAGAATGTCGTATATTCAATCCTTGTTATTCATTATTAAGTATTTTAATATGGTGAATAATAATTGTTTTTCTAAAATTTCGTAGAGTTGTACCCTGAAAATTAATGGTGGTTAATCTGCACTGTAATTAAACTTTATGATGAGATTAAAATATGTCCAATCTGCTGAGAATATTATTACTATCAGTTAGCTGTGTTTCTGTTACACTGTTTCTTCCGTTTTTGTCAAAAAGTGATGATATCTCTGTGGTTAAGGAGGTAACTTCTTTAGAGAGCCCGATATTAATAAGGTTTTGGGGGACTAGGGGAAGCATCCCCACGCCAGGGAAAGAAACCACTAAATATGGTGGCAATACCCTTTGTGTTGAAATACGTCTCAAAGAAAATAATCGGCTGATAATTATTGATGCTGGCAGTGGTATCAGAGAGCTTGGTAAGAAGGTTGTGAGTGAGGATATTCCCATAGGTAACAACACATTTGATCTCTTTCTTACCCACACGCACTGGGATCATATACAGGGCTTTCCATTCTTTTCTCCTCTCTATCTCTCGCAGGTCAAGTTAAGAGTGTTCGGTCCGGTTCAATATGAAAATGATCTTCTTGAAAATATTGTTGGTAGCCAAATGACCTATCGTTATTTTCCGGTCAGCGCCAGCGAACTGGCTGCCGATATAAAATATTATAATCTTAAGCAAGGCACTTATGATCTTGGCGATAATATAGTCCTTAGGACCATATATCTGAATCATACTATTTCATGTTTGGGGTATCGGTTTGAATACAATGGAAAAGTTATATGTACGGTTTTTGATCATCAACCATTTTCAAATCTTTTTACAACGGATCCAAACGACCCGATGTATGATGAACAGATGGTCAGGGATGGAGAACAGGTAAAAAAAGAACAGAATAAGGCAGTTGAAGATTTTATAGCGGATGCTGATTTAGTTATCTTTGATGCTCCATATACCCAGAAACAATATGAAGAAGATTCTAAAAGCCATGATCATTCTCCCATCGAATATGCAATAGCCGTTGCCAGGAAACAAAGGGTAAAAAAACTGGCAATGCTCCATCATAGCCCAGATAGCAAAGATCATCTCCTTGACAGTTATGCCAGGAAATTAAGCAAACAAGACTCGGATTCGAAGCTTGATGCCTTCTTTGCCGAGGAAGGAATGGAAATAGAATTATAGGTGAGGTTGTTGATATTAAATTTTTGATTCCTTTTTGGGATTAAAAGTTAGAAGTCAGGCTTGATTTAAGGATATTTAAATGGCGTGTTTGCACATGGAGCTGCGACCTGTGGTAAAGATGGTGGTCGTGGTCCCCTGCTGATATGTTGGCTAGTGTTGCAGAGGTTTCCTTTTTGTAACAAGGGGGTTGATTATTCCCGATGTAAAAATGATGAAAGCGGGGAAGGGGTCGGTGAGCATGGTTATAAAGAATCCCTGTCTGAAAACGAGATATTTACCACTGTCGAATTCCCTGAAGGAGACGTTGACTGGGGAACGGTGTAACTGATAGATGGAATTATTGGGTCCCATGGCCTGGATCAATCTCTGTTGCTGGAGTGGTCCCGAGGGTGGGGTGGTAATTGAAATGGCGTCATACCTCGGGATTCAACGTAGATAATTCAGTTTGTATTGGCAGGGACGACGAAGTAGGGATAACCAATTTGGTACAGTATATTATCCGCAGTCCTTTTTTCACCAGCAAGATTAGTTATTATGACGCCAATGGTATGGTAGTCTATTATATCACCTATCACCATCCCCTAACGCCCATTGAGAATAGTAGGCAGGATCAAGTTCCAAAAAGCGGATCGGTCCTTGACGTTAGAAGTCCATTTCGCGTAAAGGGTGACCGCCGCATCCGAACTGTAAGTTCCGCCTTCGGCATAATCGGTCCCGTTTCCATCTGCCTCCGTGTTCCAACCGGAAAACGTATACTCAGTCAGCTCTAAGCTACCACTATTAGTGGCGAGAATCAGATCGCTACCTTCTGTTTTTATCTGCGAAAAGGGAACAG
>Ga0224507_10001045_pt1 | contig 11059 bp, 6 predicted proteins | sample SF_Jan12_sed_USG_3_FD_170159 | JGI IMG/M metagenome (GOLD analysis project Ga0224507, IMG submission 170159) | Sediment microbial communities from San Francisco Bay, California, United States - SF_Jan12_sed_USGS_13 | ecosystem: Environmental > Aquatic > Marine > Sediment | place: USA: California...
TGCTGGTGATTAAACGCACCGGCGGCGACATCAACTGGGTAGAGGGTCGCGATCACTGGTATCACGAGGCGTCCGCCGACCAGGGAGGAGACTGTCCTCCGGAGCCCATGAATGCCGAAGATCCGCTGTTCATTCTCTATACCTCGGGATCCACCGGACAACCCAAGGGTGTCATGCACACCACCGGCGGCTACCTGGTTTACACATCAATGACCCACGAACTGGTGTTCGATTACAAACCTGGTGACGTTTACTGGTGCACCGCCGACGTGGGCTGGGTAACCGGGCACAGTTATATCGTTTACGGACCACTGGCCAATGGCGCGACCACACTGATGTTCGAAGGGGTTCCAAACTACCCCTCCTTCTCCCGTTTCTGGGAAGTGGTGGACAAGCACCAGGTCAATATCTTCTATACCGCCCCCACCGCGATACGCGCACTTATGCGCGAGGGCGCCGATCCGGTGAAGAGCACTTCGCGCAAGAGCCTGCGCCTACTGGGAACCGTGGGCGAACCCATTAACCCCGAAGCCTGGGAATGGTATTTCAATGTGGTGGGCGATGCTCGCTGCCCGGTGGTGGACACCTGGTGGCAAACCGAGACCGGTGGCATCTTGATCAGCCCGCTGCCCGGCGCCACTGCACTCAAGCCTGGTTCGGCCACCCGTCCGTTGTTCGGTATCAAGCCCCAACTGGTGGATAACGAGGGTTTGCCCCTTGAGGGCGTGAACGAGGGCAACCTGGTCATTACCGATTCCTGGCCGGGCCAGATGCGGACCGTGTACGGCGATCACCAACGCTTCATTGACACCTACTTCTCAACCTTCCCGGGGAAATACTTCACCGGCGATGGCGCCAAGCGCGATGAGGACGGCTACTACTGGATAACCGGCAGGGTGGATGACGTGCTGAACGTCTCCGGTCACCGTATGGGCACCGCCGAGGTGGAAAGCGCCCTGGTGTCACACCCCAAAGTTGCCGAGGCCGCTGTGGTAGGCTACCCACACGATATCAAGGGACAAGGCATCTATGTCTACGTCACCCTGATAGCCGATGCCGAACCCACAGACGAACTGAAGAAGGAATTACGCGACTGGGTGCGCAAGGAAATTGGCCCGATTGCCTCACCGGACCTGATCCAGTGGGCTCCGGGACTTCCGAAGACACGCTCGGGTAAGATTATGCGCAGGATTCTTCGAAAGATTGCCGCAAACGAGTTCGAAAACCTGGGGGACACTTCTACCCTGGCTGAACCCGAAGTTGTAAAGCAATTGATTGAAAATCGCGCCAACCGGTAACCACACGAGACACAATGCGCCTGGCTGAAAAAATCATCATCGCTGACGATCACCCGTTGTTCAGGGGGGCGTTACGAGAAGCGGTATTGAAGGCCTGCCCCGATGCGACCATCATCGAGGCAGAAACCTTCGCAGAACTGCAGGAAGCCACGGACCAGCACTCGGACGCTGATCTGTTGCTTCTTGATTTGAATATGCCAGGCGCAACGGGTTTCTCCAGCCTGATTTTCGTGCGCTCCAAGCATGAGAGCCTGCCCACCGTGGTAATTTCTGCGTTAGAAGAACCGTGGGTAATTCGACGCGCTATCGCCCATGGCGCGGCAGGCTTCGTTCCCAAGTCATCCCCGGTGAAGGTTATCTCGGAAGCACTTACAACTGTGCTCGAAGGAGATTGCTGGCTACCGCCCGGAATGGAGCACGGCGATGCGACGCTGGAGCCTGGGGAGCAGACAGTTGCCGACCGACTTGCACAACTGACGCCGCAACAGTTCCGTGTGTTCAGCATGCTTTCCGAAGGCCTGCTGAACAAGCAAATAGCGTATGAGTTGAGCGTCTCTGAGGCCACAATCAAGGCCCACGTGACAGCTATCATGAAGAAGCTTGGCGTCACCAACAGAACCCAGGCCGTACTGGAAGCCAGTCACCTGGCTCTTGAGAGAAAAATACCCTCCAGCGTCGCATGACGCTCTAGCCGGTCTCTCGTCCCCGCAACAAACTGGTCAGCGTCGCCCGCAGCGACGCGGGCCTGACCGGTTTGCCCAGAACCAGGTATCCCGCCTCCCGAATCAAGTGCTTGACCTCGTCCGAATTGTCTGCGGTGATAAATGCGCCCGGCACTGAGACCCCAAGGTGCTCGTTCAACTTCCGCACCACGTCCAGGCCATTCTCATTATCCAGTCGATAGTCGACAAGCATGACATCGGGAATCATCCCCTCGGGCAGAATTTTCAACAAATGTTCGCTGGAACGGGCGATGGTCACCACGCAACCCCAGCGTTCCAGCAAGGCCTGCATACCGTCGAGAATTTCCTGCTCGTTGTCTACACAGATTACCCGCGCGCCGCCCAGTTTGCCGCTAGGCACAAATACTGGCGCTGCTGGTTTGCCCACTACGACCTGATTTTCCGCCAGTGGCACACTCACCGAGAACATGCTGCCGCGGCTTAATTCCGAGCGCACCAGTATTGAATGACCCAGCATATTGGATACCCGATCGACGATTGCCAACCCCAACCCCAGGCCTTTCTCTTTGCCCCCCGGACCCGTTTGAAGCCGGCGGAATTCGACAAAAATATCCTCAAGATTTTCCTCGGGAATGCCCTGTCCCTGGTCCCATACCTGGACTTCTACCTCTTTCCCCCTGCGACGGGCCGCCACCAGGACCCGCCCATCTTCGCTGTAGCGAAAGGCATTGCTTATCAGGTTCTGGAAAATGCGACGCAACAGTTGCCGATCGGACTTCACCACGCAATCGATACCGGAACCCCGAACTTTCAATTCCAGACCCCGGGCCCGGGCTAGAGGTTCAAACTGCTTGTGCAACACATCCAGCAGATCTCTCAACCGGAACTGGCTGATCTCCGGCACCAGGGCGCCGCTATCCAGCTTGGAGATATCCAGCAAGGCTCCCAGCAGGTCCTCCGCCGCCGCCAGGGAGTTGTCCACCCTGTCCACCAGTTTTGACTGTTCCGGAGGCAGACTTTCCGACTGTTCCGACAACACGGAAGCGAACAACCTTGCCGCGTTCAGCGGCTGGAGAAGATCATGGGTGGCTGCGGCAAGAAAGCGCGTCTTGCTGCGATTGGCCTGCTCCGCCTCGCCCTTCGCCACCTGCAGGTCGCTCATCGCTTTCTGCAATTCGTCCGTGCGCTCCTCTACCCGGAGCTCGAGATTCGCTTTCGCCTCCTCGAGCGCCAGTTCGGCACGCCGGCGACTGGTGATGTCCTGGAACATCGCATACAAACCGCTGACCTCTCCGCTTTCATCGAACTCGGGTATGTAGGTTCCCAGGCAATACATCTCCTCCCCGGTCACAGACTTCAATGTCACCTCGAACTCCTGTCGCTTGCCCGTCAGCGCCCTTTCCAGGTATTCCGACCGTTCGACCAACTGAGCTGGCGAAAGCACATCCTTGACCAGCTTGCCAACGACCTGGTCGGCGGGAAGATTCACGTAATCCAGGTAACTCTTGTTGGCAAAACCAAAGCGCTGATCCTTGTCCAGGTAACTGAGCATAAGCGGCGCGTTGTCCGTGTACAGACGGATATTGTGTTCACTCTCACGCAGGGCGAGTTCCACTCGCTTGTGCTCGGTAATATCTGTATAGGTGGAAACGTACCCACCCCCAGGCATCCTGTTTCCCCGGATTTCAATCACCTGCCCATCCGGGCGTTGCCGCTCATAACGGTAGGCCTGGCCATCACGCATACGCTGCAGCCGTCGCGAAACATGCTCTATCACTTCACCAGGACCGCACAGACCGCGCTCCGCGTTGAACCTGATCAGGTCGGCCACCGGGCGCCCCACGTAGACCATGCCCTCGGGGTAATTCAGCAACTCCAGGTAACGACGATTCCAGCCAACGATTCGCAGGTCCTTGTCGGCTACCGCCACACCCTGGGTAATGCTGTGCAGCGTTGCGTCGAGCAATCGCCGGTTAAAGGTCACTGCATCGGCGGTCTGGTCCAGCAAAGCCAGCATATCGCCGATAGCCATACCGGTCTTTTTCAGGGCTGCGGTAAGTACCGCCCGGGCCGAGGCAGAGCCAATTGCTCCGGCCAGCAATCTCTCTGTGTAGCGAACAATCTCGCCATCCGCCAGGACACCCGGGGCCAGCACAATCCCCTTGTCATTCTCATATTTCTCAAAAGCCCGGACACTGTGACGGCGACCGACAAATCGCGCCGCCAGGGCTTGCAGATCGCCCACGGTGGCATGCTGCTGCCAACGGGCGGGCAATGCGGGAGTGGTTCGACGCGGATCCTCAATGAACACGACCGCCTGTAATTGCTCCCTCAGCGATGGGGGCCACAGGATCGAACCGATCACCAGTCCAAGCATATTCATCGACAGGGACAACAACACGCCGTGTGTAATAGGGGTCATGCCTTCCAGGCCGAAAAGCGCCTCCGGGCGCAGCCAGTCAATTCCCCAGATTCCGTTAAGCACCCAACCCAGGTCACCACCGCTGGAACGGGCCACGCCCGGAAACAAGAGTGTATATGCCCAGATGGAGAAGCCCAGGGTTAGTCCAGACAGCGCGCCGCGCCGGCTGGCATTGCGCCAGAACAGGCCGGCGATAATTGGCGGCGCGAACTGCGCGGCGGCAGCAAACGACAGCAAACCAATGGAAGCCAGTCCAGAGGATTCGCCTGTCAGTCTGTAATACACGTAAGCGGCCAGGGTAAGTGCGATAATGGTTGCCCTGCGAACATAGAGCAGGATGCGGCTCAAATCCTCTTTCAGGTGGATACCCAGCGACTTGGCGCCCAGCAACAGCGGCAGGACTATGTCATTACTGACCATTGTTGCCAGTGCCACAGTAGCGACGATCACCATACTGGTGGCCGCGGAGAACCCGCCCAGGAAAGCGAAAAGGCTCAGCAAATGGCGGTCATATGCCATGGGCAGGGCCAATACGAAGGTGTCCGCATCAACCTGGCCAATACCAAACTCTTTCAGGCCTGCCATTGCAATGGGAAAGACCGCGAGCATGATGATTACCAGGTAAGTCGGGAACAACCACCTGGCCATGCGCAGGTCTTTCTCGCCACCGCACTCCACTACCGCAACATGGTATTGCCGGGGCAAACAGAAAATTGCCGCCATGGCCAGCAAGGTCTGGGCCATGAAGCCACCCGGCAATTCCGACGGCAAAAAAACCGAACTCAGCCGTTCATCAATGACCACGCTTTCCAGGATCTCCCTGGGGCCACCCATCACGCTGTACATGGCGAAGGCACCCACGGCGACCAGGGCAATCAACTTGACTACTGACTCGGCGGCAATGGCCAGCATCATTCCCCGGTGGTGTTCAGAGGCATCGATGTGCCTGGTACCGAACAAAATTGCGAAGACCGCCAGGACAAGGGCAAGGTAAAACGCGGTAGTAGAAGCGCCTCCGCCGGCCACAGCCTGTCCACCGGTAACCACATCAAAGGAAGTGGCGACGGCTTTTAACTGCAGGGATATGTAAGGCACCATTCCGACGACGGCGCTCACGGTGACCAACATCGACACGCCCCGGGACATGCCGTAGCGGGCTGCAATGAAGTCGGCGATGGTCGTGAGATTTTGCTTCTTGCTGACCTCGACTATGCGACGCAAAATCTCCCAGCCGAACACCACCATGATGATAGGGCCCAGGTAGATAGGCACATAACCCCAACCGGTGGACACCGCTGTACCCACGGCACCATAGAACGTCCAGGAGGTGCAATACACTGCCAGGGACAGGCTGTAGACCAGGGGGCCGTTTAACGGTTGCTTGCCCGCCGCCTCACGAGAGTCGCCCCAATAAGCTATGGCAAACAGCAAACCGACATAGACCAGTGATAGGACAATCAGGATGCCTGTCTGCAAGTGGAAACGCTCCCTCTACTGTTGAATTTCTCGGGCAAAGCTAGTCCCTAATACCATGGTCTAACACCCCCCGCAAGCAAGGCTCGGCAACAGGACAGTTGCACTAAGCCCGTGATAAACGTCAGAAAAATTGATCTTCGTTGTCCTTCTTCGAATAGCCTCGGGGATATCACCCTGACATCTAAGACTAAAGTAGGACTGCGCCCCACGCAGCGCCTCAGCTAGATTGATCCTCGTTAATAAGGGTCAAAGCCACCAAAAGAGGGGGAGCGTCCCATGAGTGGAAATAGCAAAGGGGCTGAATACTGGAAAAGAAACCTTCGTCTGGTATTTATATGCCTGACGATCTGGTTCATCTGTTCCTATCTATTCGGCATAGTTCTGGTAGAGCCATTAAATGCCATCAAATTGGGCGGATACAAGCTTGGTTTCTGGTTTGCACAACAGGGTTCTATGTACATTTTCGTAGCGTTGATTTTCTTTTACGCATCCAGCATGAACAAGTTGGATCGTGAATTTGACGTTCACGAAGATTGAGGGGGCAGTAATGGATCTCAAGACATTAACTTTTATTGTCGTGGGCGCTACCTTCGCCCTGTACATCGGTATTGCCATTTGGTCACGTGCAAAGAGCACTGGTGATTTTTATGTAGCAGGCAAGGGCGTACACCCGGTAGCAAACGGCATGGCAACGGCGGCTGACTGGATGTCGGCAGCATCATTCATCTCTATGGCAGGCCTGATAGCCTTCCTGGGGTACGGCGGTTCGGTGTTCCTTATGGGCTGGACAGGCGGCTATGTGCTGCTTGCAATGCTACTCGCACCTTACCTGCGCAAATTCGGCAAATTCACAGTGCCGGAGTTTATCGGTGAACGTTATTACTCCCAGGGAGCGCGTATTGTTGCGGTCATCTGCCTGATCACTGCCTCGATTACCTATGTAATCGGTCAGATGAAGGGCATCGGCGTGGCATTCTCGCGTTTCATGGAAGTGGACTTCTCCACCGGCTTGTTTGTTGGTATGAGCATCGTGTTTATCTACGCTGTACTTGGCGGTATGAAAGGTATCACCTATACCCAGATCGCCCAGTACTGTGTGCTGATTTTCGCGTACACCATTCCTGCAGTATTCATCTCCCTGCAATTGACCGGCAACCCCATCCCGCAGTTGGGACTGGGTAGCACCATGGCCGATGGCAGCGGCGTGTATCTGCTGGATAAGCTGGACATGATCGTTACAGACCTTGGATTCAGGGAATACACGACGGCGTCAAACGGAAACATGCTCAATATGTTCCTGTACACGCTATCCCTGATGATTGGTACTGCCGGTCTTCCACACGTCATCATCCGGTTCTTCACCGTACCCAAAGTGCGTGATGCTCGTGCATCTGCCGGTTGGGCATTGGTGTTTATCGCGATCCTGTACACCACGGCCCCGGCCGTTGGCGCCATGGCTCGCCTGAACCTGATCAATACCATTCAAATCGGTGCCGTGGGCTCCCCGACTGGTAATGTCGACGAAGAAAATCTTCCCGTCTGGATGGGTCGCTGGAAAGAAACCGGCCTGCTCGACTGGGAAGACAAGAATGGCGACGGCCGCATTCAGTTCTACGACGAGAAGGGACTGGGTGACAAGGCTGCTGCCTATGGTTGGACCGGAAACGAGATGACCAAGGTTGACCGCGACATCATGGTGTTGGCTAACCCCGAAATCGCCAATCTGCCGAACTGGGTTATCGCCCTGGTCGCAGCCGGTGGTATCGCCGCAGCACTGTCAACGGCGGCTGGTCTGCTGCTCGCTATTGCATCGGCAATCTCTCATGACCTGCTCAAGGGTGTGTTCATGAAGGATATTTCCGAGAAGAACGAGTTGATGGCCGGACGTGTCGCGATGGCAGGCGCCATCGTGGTGGCCGGTTATCTCGGACTCAATCCTCCGGGCTTCGCAGCCCAGGTGGTCGCACTGGCATTCGGTCTTGCGGCGTCGTCGATCTTCCCCGCCCTGATGATGGGCATCTTCGACAAGCGCGCTAATAGTTCCGGCGCTGTTGCCGGCATGTTGGCAGGCCTGGTTTCCACTTTGCTGTACATCTTCTGGTTCAAGGGATGGTTCTTCTTCCCCGGCACCGCGATGGCAGCAAATATTCCCGAAAACTGGATTATGGGAATATCTCCGGAAGCCTTCGGTGCGGTGGGTGCGATGATCAACTTCATCGTGGCGTATGCGGTATCTCACAATACTGCACCGCCTCCCGAGCATATCCAGCACCTGGTGGAAGACATTCGTGTTCCCCGTGGTTCTGGTGGGGCCTCAGCCCACTAAAAACATCTTTTCGATGTAGCATGCGGGGGGCATCCTGAACGTGGATGCCCCCCGTTTCTTTTCAGGTTTAGGGACAAACGCATTTTTATGATCGAACTATCTGAAATTCTGGATTTCTTTCTCTCTCATCCGCCGTTTGATCAACTGGAACGCGAGCAACTCAAGGACGGGCTTCGCGGACTACAGGCTGAATATTTCCCAAAGGGAGGTGAAATACTCAAGATCGGGCAGGAGAATCACCTCCTGCATGTTGTTCGCAGTGGCGCAATAGAATTGCATAACAGCGACGATGACCTGGTTGCCCAACTCGGCGAAGGCGAGTGTTTTGGCTACATCTCACTGCTAAGCGGACGACCGGTAAGGTACCGGGCCGTGGCCAGCGAGGATGCGCTCGTCTACCACTTGCCCGCGGATTCGTTTCGTCACCTGAGAAGTACCGCCGCGTCCTTCGATCACTATTTCACGGAAGCCTTCGCAGAGCGCCTTAATATGGCGATTCGCGACAAGGGACGCAGCGAACTGGCCGCAACCCGACTGGGAGACCTTAGTGGCCGCGCGGTTGTTCAAGTGGAAAGCTCGGCAAGCGTCGCGGAAGCTGCCGCCGTCATGACAGAAAAAAGCGTATCGTCCCTGCTTGTAAGCCGCGATACCCGGGTGGTAGGCATACTGACCGACAAAGATCTGCGACGCAGGGTCGTCGCCCCTCGCCTGTCCTACGACACACCGGTTACCGAGGTGATGACCGCAAATCCGACCGTGGCGGATCACGATTCAAATGTGGCAGAAGCGCTGCTGATCATGATGCAGATGAATATCCACCACCTGCCCGTGATCAGGGATGACCTGCCCGTTGGCATACTCACTCTTGCAGACTTGCTGCGGGTCGAGGCCGAGCATCCGATTTACATGGTCGGCGATATCCTCAAGCAATCCAATGCCGAAAACATTGCGAGAGTCAGCAAACGGCTGCCTGAGTTGATCCAGAGAATGATTAGCGCCGATGCCACCTCGGACCAGATTGGCAAAGTGGTCACCACGGTCACCGACGCAATTACCCGGCGCCTAATACAATTGGCAATACAGCGCCTGGGTCCGCCGCCGGTCAAATTTGCCTGGCTCGCCCTGGGATCCCAGGGACGCCAGGAGCAATCGGCCAAGTCTGACCAGGACAATGCCCTGTTACTGGAGGACAGTTTTCTCCCGGAACACGACAAATATTTCGAAGAATTAGCCAGGTACGTGAATGACGGACTGGATGCCTGCGGCTATGTCTATTGCCCGGGTGACGTCATGGCATCAAACACTCGCTGGCGCCAGCCTCTCAAGGTATGGAAAAGCTATTTTGGACGCTGGATAGCCGAGCCCGAACCGAAAGCACTGATGTATGCGAATATTTTCTTTGATCTTCGTTTGGTCGAAGGTCACGGATTACTGGTGACCGAACTGAAGGATCATATCGCCCAGTTGGCTCGCAAGAACCACTTTTTCCTGGCAATGATGGCCAAAAATGCCATGGCGTTTCAGCCACCCCTGGGTTTCTTCCGCCAATTCGTGCTGGACAAGAGTGGTGAGCACGGAGACTCCCTGGATATGAAGCACCGCGGAGTTATTCCGATCGTGGAACTGGCCCGTATCTATTCCCTGGCCGGCGGGGAGGTACGAGTAAACAGCCGGCGTCGACTGAAATCTGCAGTCAAGACCGGACAAATCACTGACGGGACGGGGCGCAGTCTTGAGGATGCCCTGGAACTCATCGACTTCATCCGAATGAGCCACCAGTGGGAAGAGATGAAAAACGGGTTACCCCCGAGCAATTTTGTACCGCCCAAGTTCCTGTCGCCTTTGCAGCGCCAGCACCTAAAGGCCGCGTTTAACGTGGTACGCACCGCCCAGGCTGCCCTGCTGAACAGGTTCGGACTAAGCTGACCGGGTGAGGATAATTGCTATTGTTTAAGACCCTCCGCAGAAAGTGGCTTCGTGAACGCATGTCCAGGCAATGCAACTGGGAACCCATGCGCGAGTTGCTGCTGTCCACTCCACCGGATACCAGGCTGTCCTGGAAAGACACGGAACTTTTGGCGCTGGATCTTGAGACTACCGGCCTGGATTCAAGACAGCACAATATCGTCAGCATGGGCTGGGTAATAATTCGCGACGGCGTGATACAGATGGATGAGGCGGGGCACCTGGTAATCCAGTCCGGCCTGCCAATGAACCAAAGCGCGACCATCCACGGTATTTTCGACAGTGAAATTGCCCAGGGCATTTCACTGGAAGCAGCCCTGGAGGAACTGCTGGGAAAACTTCGGGGGCGGGTACTGGTGTTACATCACGCGCCTTTGGACATTGCCTTCCTTAATGAGGCCTGCAAGCAGGCCTGCGGCCAGAAACTTCTGGTGCCCACCATCGACACCATGGCCCTGGAGAAAAGCCGACTGGACAGGCGCGACCAGCCGATCAAGCCGGGTATGTTGCGATTGGGAGCAGTGAGGGAACGCTACGGACTCGGCCAGGTCCGGGCACACAATGCCTTGACTGATGCCCTGGCAACAGCAGAGTTATTGCTTGCCATCATCGCTCACTCGGAAAGTGGTGGAGCCAGCCTCCCGTTAAAACGCTTGCTGGCACGTCACTAGGACGCGCCAGCAGTTACCCCTAGCGTTTTTTGCTGCCCTTCTTCTTGGCAGCCTTTTTAGCCACGGCCTTCTTGGCGACCTTCTTCTTGGCAGCCTTTTTAGCCACGGCCTTCTTGGCGACCTTCTTCTTGGCAGCCTTTTTAGCCACGGCCTTCTTGGCAACCTTCTTCTTGGTGGCCTTTTTAGCTACGGCCTTCTTGGCAACCTTCTTCTTGGCA
>Ga0224507_10001046_pt1 | contig 11049 bp, 11 predicted proteins | sample SF_Jan12_sed_USG_3_FD_170159 | JGI IMG/M metagenome (GOLD analysis project Ga0224507, IMG submission 170159) | Sediment microbial communities from San Francisco Bay, California, United States - SF_Jan12_sed_USGS_13 | ecosystem: Environmental > Aquatic > Marine > Sediment | place: USA...
CTCAGGGACTTCGTGGCGCCACCCAAGGGGAGATGGGTCCTGTGCGGTTTCGGGCGCTTCGGCAAGGCGGTGCAGAAGAGCCTGTCCTTCGAGGGCATCCGCACCATCACCATCGAGTCCGACATCTCCGGTACGCAGGCGCCCGAAGGTACCATCGAGGGACGCGGCACCGAGGCGATTACCCTGTACGAGGCGGACATCGACAATGCCGTCGGCATCATTGCCGGGACCGATGATGACGCCAATAACCTCTCGATCATCATCACCGCACTGGGCCTTAACAAGAACCTGTTCACCGTCGCCCGCCAGAATCGTAGCCGCAACGATGCCATCTTCATTGCCGCTGACATCGACCTGACGATGCAGCCGGGCACCATCACCGGACGCCGTATCGTCAACCTGATCACCACGCCCCTGCTGAACGATTTCCTGCGGCTGGCACGGCAGCAGAAGGAGGAATGGGCAAACATCCTGGTCAGCCGGGTAGTCGGGGTACTGACCGACCGGCCGCCGGAATCCTGGACCCTGGTGGTCGGGCACAGTCAGACCCCGGCGATTATCGAGGCCATCAGCAAGGGCCACCCGATCAGCCTCGGGATGCTGTGCACCGATCCGCGCGACCTGGGCGACCACCTTCCCTGCGTGCCCCTGCTGCTCAAGCGCCAGTATGATGATTTCCTGGTGCCCGAAAATGACAGCGTCCTGCAACCCGGCGACCAGTTGTTGTTTTGCGGCCTCAAGGGAGCGGAAACCCACATGCGCTGGACAGCCTATGACTTCAATGCCCTTAATTTCATCTGCACCGGAGTCGACCGACCAAGTGGCCTGCTGTGGCGCCACCTGTCCGAACACAGGGCCAGCGAATAAATGGCATAACAAATGCATGGGTTTTTATGTGCCCCAAAGAAAACCCCGCTGCCTTGGCGGGGCACCGGGAAAGACGGAGGTCTTGACATGAAAACCCTTCAACTACAGATGGTTACAGTTGGGTTGGAGAACGGCGAGCAGGGTGTCTTTGTCGGCTGGCCACTGGTTTCCGAAACCAGCGATGTGGAAGACGGCCAGGTAGAAACCATCTGGTTTTCCAGTGTCCAGGAGGTCCCAGACGACCTGACCCTGAAGCAATTGATGGAACTGGTGCGGAAAGAACTCTGCGCCTGCATGTCGACGGTCCAGTAAGCCAAAAATGTCAATTTAATGGCGAATCGACCCTGGCCACCGCGTTCGGGCAGGCCTGCGGGGGCACGCCTTGGCCCTGGGGCTCTCGATCGCAGCCCACGGCAGTCCGGATTAAATCCAATCCGCGCAGGCAATGTCATAATGATACGGTAAACAAGCAGGAACACGGATGGGAAAGAATATGGTGGATACACTCAAGAAAAACACCAGCGCCAGCACGTCGGCCGGCCAGGCCCGGGGCTCCAGCAGCCCCGCCAGCAAACGACCGGACAGCGCAACCGGGCCAGACGCACGGCCACTAAGCGATGCTGCACTGAGGCAACCGGAACTCTATATTAACCGCTACACCAGCCTGCTCGAGTTCAACCGCCGGGTGCTCGAATACGCCAAGGACGCCTCGGTCCCACTGCTCGAACGCCTCAAGTATCTGTGCATATCGAGCAGCAACCTGGATGAGTTCTTCGAGATCCGTATCGCGCTGCTGAAACAGAGCCTGGAGACCGGCTCGATCCAGTCCGGCCCTGACAACAAGACACCCGGTGAAATCCTGGAGATCCTGTCTGGCAGGGTGGAGGAATTTGTCGACGAGCAATACCGCATCCTCAACGAAGAACTCATCCCGGAACTCGCCGACAACGACATCCATTTCCTGAAGCGCACAGAATGGAGCAAGTCCCAGGAAAAATGGCTGCGCAGTTTCTTCAAGAAACAGCTGACCCCGATACTCAGCCCGATCGGACTGGACCCGGCCCACCCCTTTCCGCGGGTACTGAACAAAAGCCTCAATTTCATCGTTTCCCTCAAGGGCAAGGACGCATTCGGGCGTGATTCCGTACTTGCAGTGGTCCAGGCACCGCGGGTGCTGCCGCGGGTCATCCAGTTGCCTCAAGAGGTATCCGACGGTCATCGACATGTCTTCGTGTTCCTGTCATCGATCATCCATGCCTATGTAGACGACCTGTTTCCCGGCATGAAAAGCACGGGATGCTATCAGTTCCGCGTCACCCGTAACAGCGACCTGTTTGTCGATGAGGAGGAGATCGACAATCTGGCCCGGGCACTGGAGGGCGAACTCAGCGCACGCCGCTATGGCGCTGCCGTACGCCTCGAGGTAGCGGACAACTGCCCCGAGAAACTGAGAAAATATCTGCTGCAACAGTTCGAACTCGGCCTCGAGGATGTCTACCAGGCCAATGGTCCGGTGAACCTGAACCGGCTGCTGGCCATTTACGACCTGGTCGACAAGCCGGGCATGAAATACCCGGGATTCATTTCAGGGCTGCCGCCCAGGGTGGCAGGCAACAAGGACATCTTCGACGCCATTAACCAGGGCGACATCCTGCTGCACCATCCGTATGAAGCGTTCCTGCCGGTGCTCGACCTGGTCAAACAGTCCGCCAGCGACCCGGACGTGCTGGCGATCAAGCAGACCCTGTACCGCACCGGCCCGGACTCCGCTGTGGTCGATGCCCTGGTTGAAGCCGCACGGGCCGGCAAGGAAGTCACCGTCATAATCGAACTGCGGGCACGTTTCGACGAGGCCGAGAACATCGAACTGGCGAACCGGCTGGACCAGGCGGGCGCCCACGTGGTGTACGGGGTCGTTGGTTACAAGACCCACGCGAAGATGCTGCTGGTCATTCGCAGAGGCCCGAAGAAATCCCTGCAGCGCTTTGTGCACCTGGGAACCGGCAACTATCACCCGAGGACCGCACGACTGTACACTGACTACGGCCTGCTGACCTGCGACCCGCTCATCGGGGAAGACGTGCACAACGTATTCATGCAGCTCACCAGCCTCGGCAAGGTCCCCACCCTCAACAAGCTGCTGCAGTCGCCCTTTACCCTGCACCCAAAACTCATCGAGTGGATCAACCGGGAGGCACAGTACGCGGCCGAGGGGAAGCCGGCGCGTATCATCATCAAGGTCAACTCGCTCACCGAGCCCAAGGCCATCAAGGCGATGTACCGTGCATCCCGTGCCGGTGTCAGTATCGACCTGATAGTACGCGGCATGTGCTGCCTGCGGCCCGGCATTCCCGGCGTGTCAGACAATATCCGGGTACGCTCAATCATCGGGCGTTTCCTTGAACACACCCGCGTCTACTATTTCCACAACGACGGCAAGGAAGCGCTTTACTGTGCCAGTGCCGACCTGATGGAGCGCAACATGTTCCGGCGCGTGGAAGTGGCCTTTCCAATCGAGAACGAGGAATCGAGAAAGCAAATCATGGAAGAGCTCGACACCTGCCTGAAGGACAACACCCAGGCCTGGATACTGGACTCGGAAGGAAACTATGTCCGTGCAAGTGCCGGGGGCAGTAAACCGGTCACTGCACAGATGGTGTTACTGGACAGGCTGGCGGAATCCAGCTAGCCGTCCGGCCAACAGCCAGAATCCGTGTCCCTACTTCAGGATCAGCTTGTAACCGATAGCGGACAGGTAGTCCGCCTCTGAAAGCAGATCGGCCTTTGTCAACGGGTGCAGGTCAAGCCACTCATCGGGTACGCCCAGGGTAATGCTGTTTTTGCCGCCCTTGACCTTCATCGCGGGAAGCTGCATATCCACACGCCCGCGATTCAGGGCGAACGCTATGCGCAGCAGGATCGCAAGCCGCACCGCCTGTGTCTCCCAGCGTTCCGGGAGGGCATTGAAAATTGTGAGCGGGAATTTGCGCCGGTGCGCCCGCACCAGTACGGCCAGCAACTGCTTTTCCTGCTGAGTGAAGCCGGGCAGGTTGGCGTTCATGATGATGTACTCGCCGTGCCTGTGATACTGGTTATACGCCACCATCATGCCGGACTCGTGCAGGCGGGCTGCCCATCCCAGCATCTGCTCCAGTTCCTCATCCTGGAACTTCCATGCCCCGGCGACCATCCCCAGCAACTTAACGGCGGTTTCCTCCACACGGGCGGCCTGCTGATCATCGACGCCACAGCGGGAGGCGAGCGCCTGCACACTACGGCCGCGCACGTCTTCATGCAGTATCCGGCCCACCAGGTCATGCAGGAGACCTTCTCGCAAGGCGCTGGTTGCAATGCGCATGGTATCGATGTTGAGCACGCTGAAAACCGCGCGCAGTATGGCAATACCGCCCGGCAAAACCGGCCTGCGGCTGTCACTCAGGCCCTTGAGCTCCAGCTCGTCGATGTGTCCGGCGTCCGTAAGCGCCTTCCTGATCCGCTTCAGGGCATCCGCGGTGATTACCCCTTCCTCTTCGCACCAGCCGCATTCCCGGGCAATCCGGGCCGCGGCCTTGATGGTGCCTGACGCACCCAGGGCCACGTCCCACTCGCCGGAGCGGTAGCGCTTCTGCAGCGGCTCCAGCTCCTGCTTGGCAATCGTCTCGGCATTTGACAGCGCCTTGACCGTGATCTTGCCATCGGCAAAGAAGCGCTTGCTCATGCTGACACAACCGATAAAGAAACTGTTCACCTGCAGGGCTTCCATCTGCTGCCCGATAATCAACTCCGTGCTGCCTCCGCCGATGTCGACCACCAGGCGACGCTGGTCATCGTGAGCCAGCGAATGCGCCACACCGAGATAAATGAGGCGTGCCTCTTCATCTCCGGAAATGATATCGATCGGGTGTCCCAGGGCGTTTTCACCCTGGGCGAGAAAATCAGCGGCATTGTCTGCCGCCCGCAAGGTGTTAGTACCTACTGCTAGCACATTCTCGGAGTCCAGGTCTCGCAGACGCTGGCCAAAACGGCGCAGACAAGCCAGCGCCCGCCACTGGGCATCGATGGACAGGCGTTTCTTTTTGTCCAGCCCATCCGCAAGCCGGACAGGTTCGCGAATATCATCGATGATACGCAACACCCCGTTCTCGAGGCGGGCAACGACCATGTGAAAGCTGTTGGAGCCCAGATCAACGCCGGCAACAACCCTTGCAGCCTTTATGCCGACACCTGTCTTGTTTGCGGAGCTGAACAGAACTACATTCCTTTTAGCGGGCAGAACACAGCGATCGGGTTGAAGCAGGTGAGATCGGTTATCCTGCAGCAGGACCTCACGGCTATTGATACCACGGAGTTTTACTGTACCTATACATTCCATTGATGACAATACAAAGGACATTACTGCTGCTGCGTCACGCCAAGTCCGACTGGTCATCCAGCGCTACAGACGACTTCAGCCGACCATTATCCAGGCGCGGCAAACATGACAGCCCGCGCATGGGACAGTGGCTGCAATCACACGGGTTGCTGCCCGATTATGTGGTCAGCTCGCCTGCCAAACGGGCACACCAGACCATCAAACGGGTAGCCAGGGAACTCGGTATTGATTCTGCCGACATCCACTGGGATGAACGCCTCTACCTTGCCAGCCTGTCAGATCTGCTCGCGGTGATCGCCGACTGCCCGCTCAGCACCAGGTCCATCCTGCTGGTGGGCCACAATCCTGGCCTGGAATCACTGCTACGCCACCTCGCCGCAGCATCGGTGTCTGAGCCTGCTGACGGCAAGCTCATGCCAACAGCAGCACTGGCAGTACTGGAAACCCGGGCAGACTGGCAACACCTGCAACGGGGCTCCGCACAGCTTAGGGAGCTCGTGCGACCCCGCCACCTGAGCCTATGACTGTCTCTGTCATCATCCCGACCTGGAACCGTGCCGGACCCCTGGCCAGGGCACTGGAGTCGGTCCTGGACCAGGCACAGCCGCCTGACGAGATTATCGTGGTGGACGACGGCTCAACCGATGACACGCGGGCAATGATCGAACGGCACTTCGCCGGCGTACGCTATCATTACCAGCCCAACCGCGGAGTGAGCAGCGCGCGTAACACCGGCATTGGGATGGCACGCAGTGACTGGATCGCCCTGCTGGATTCGGATGACCAGTGGCGGCCACAGAAACTGCGGCTTCAGACGCAGGCATTGGTGTCCCACCCCGAGTACCGGGTCTGCCATACCGACGAGATCTGGATCCGCAATGGTCGGCGCGTGAACCCGATGAAGAAGCATACAAAAAGAGGTGGTTACATCTTCCAGCACTGCCTGCCACGCTGCGTCATCTCACCCTCGTCCATACTGATCCACAGGGAGGTATTGTCATGTATCGGGATGTTTGATGAGTCCCTGCCCGCGTGCGAGGATTACGACCTCTGGCTGCGCCTGTGCGCCCGCTACCCGGTCCTCTACCTGGACGAGCCGCAGGTCATCAAGCATGGCGGGCATCGTGACCAGCTCTCGCGGCACCACTGGGGCATGGATCGTTTTCGCATCCAGGCACTGGAGAAACTTCTCCAGCACACCGATCTGACGCCGGCCGACCGGCGTGCCAGCGCGCAGATGCTGCTCGAGAAGGCCAGCATCGTGGTGCAGGGCGCGGAAAAGCGCGGCAACAGGCAACTCGTCCGGGAATACCGCAGCAAAATGGAATACTATGCGGCGATGAATATGCCCGCGCACAAAGACGCATCCACCATGTCACGGCGACCATCCCGGGGGAGCACCTGATGCTCTGCCTGATCGTCGCCCTGCCGGCCGAGGCGCGCCCGCTGGCCGGGCATTACAAGCTCAGGGACAAGTCCGCCAGCGGTCCGTTCAGCGTCTTCCGCAATGACACCATGGCCCTGGCGGTCAGCGGCATCGGCAAACTGGCAGCGGCAGCGGCAACGGCCTACCTGCATGGCAGACTGCACCGGGATGGACCTGCGGCCTGGCTCAACATCGGCATCGCCGGTCATGCCAGCCGCACGCTTGGCGACGGCGTCATCGCGCACCGCATTACCGACCACGCCAGTGGTCAGAACTGGTATCCGCCGCAAGTACTGGGACTGGATCTCGCGACAGACAACCTGCTGACCGTGGATTCACCCCAACTCGACTACCGCGATGACCTGATGTATGACATGGAAGCCTCCGGCTTCTACCAGACGGCATGCCGATGCACGACTGCGGAACTGGTACAGTGCTTCAAGGTCATCTCGGACAACCGCGACCAGCCCGCAACCGCAGTGACCGCCAATGACTGCGCCGACCTGATCAGCAGCTGTCTCGACAGGATCGACAGGGTGGTGGACACGCTGCAGAGCTGCGCACAACAACTGGCAGCGGCGCATGCGCCCTCTCCGGAGCTCGAACAGCTCACCCGTCACTGGCACTTCACTGCCAGCCAGACACACAGACTGACAGAACTGGTCAGACGCTGGAAAACCCTCGCACCTGACCAGCCCGTCTGGTGTAGCGAGCTAAAGTCGCAACAGCGGGCCGGCGAGGTACTGCTGTGGATGGAACAGCGTCTCCATACACTGCCCGTCAAACTCTGCTGAGACATGTTCAGCCACATCTATATCGAAGAACAGGTCCGCGAACATCCGCGTACGCGCGCGATCTGCGCGCGCTTCCCGAAGGCGGCGCACATCACCTGCCGGCATTACGGAGAAGTATTCAATCCGAGGTCACAAAACTTCCGCCTGCAGAAACCACGGCCGGCACTGATCCTCGCAAGGAAACACAAGCGCAGGGTACTGCCGACCCCTGATGGATATGGCATCGGCGGCAGCCGGAATTACTATTTCTCGCATATGCTGAACTGCCTGTATGACTGCCGCTACTGTTTCCTCCAGGGCATGTACCGGTCGGCCCATTACGTCCTGTTCGTGAACTACGAGGACTTTGAGTCCGACATGGACTGCATCCTCGCAGAAAACAGCAACGCGCCTGCCTGGTTCTTCTCAGGTTACGACTGCGACAGTCTTGCGCTCGAACCGGTTTCGGGTTTCGCCGCACACTTTCTGCCGTTTTTCGAAAAGCGTCCGGATGCCTGTATCGAATTACGCAGCAAGAGCACCCAGGTTCGTGGTCTGCTCAAGCGCGAACCGCTCGCCAATGCGGTCATCGCCTTCAGCTTTACGCCTGAGGAGATCTACCAGGCACTGGAACACAAGGTCCCCGCCATTGACCGCCGACTGGATGCCATGGCGCAGCTGCAGGAGGCCGGTTGGTCCCTGGGTTTGCGCTTCGACCCGCTCATTTACGTGGAGGGCTACCGGGAGCAGTACCGCCGGCTTTTCCAGCAGACCTTTTCCCGGCTCGATGCAGCGCGGCTGCATTCGGTCAGCCTGGGACCGTTCCGCCTGCCGCGCACGTTCTACAAGACCATTGTGCAACTCTATCCCGATGAACCCCTGTATGCAGGACCGCTGGCGGACACCCAGGGCATGGTCTCCTACCGTGCCGGGCTGGAGAACGAGCTCACCGGCTTCTGCACCGAAGAGCTGTTGAAGCATGTCCCCGAAGCACTGCTGTTCCCCTGCCAGGTAGCCGCATGAATCGTGAATAACCGGCGCACAATCATGGTGACCGGGGCAAGCTCCGGGATCGGGCGCGCCACGGCCCTGCTGCTGCTGGAACACGAATACCGGGTAATCGGCCTGGCCCGGGACTTCAGCAAGTTCGAGTGTGATGCTGGCGGCTTCACAGCGGTTTCAGTCGACCTGTCGGAACTCGACAAACTCCCCGCCCGGCTGGAACAGATCAGCGCCGATCACGGCCCTGTCGACGCTGTGGTGTGTTGTGCTGGTAGCGGGCACTTCGGCTCCCTGGAGGAATTCTCCTACCGGCAAATCGGCAGGCTGATCGATTTGAACCTCACCGGACAAATCTACGTGGTACGCGCTGTACTGCCCGCCATGAAACGGCGCGGCTCGGGGGATATCGTCCTGATGGGTTCGGAGGCCGCCCGCAGTGGCGGCAAGCGCGGGGCGGTCTACTCGGCCGCGAAATTCGGTCTGCGTGGCCTGGCGCAGTCGCTGCGGCAGGAATGCGCCAGTAGCGGCGTGCGTATCGGCATCATCAACCCCGGCATGGTCAAGACTGAATTCTTCGATGCACTGGACTTCGCACCGGGCGAAGAGGAGTACAATTACATTCTGCCTGGCGATGTAGCCCGGGCCGTGCGCGAGATGCTGGAGTCACGACCCGGCACGGTAATCGATGAAATTAATCTGTCGCCACAAAAAAAAGTCATCCGCTTCACCCCGGCAAAGGATGATTAGCCCGTCAGGGCCGGCGCACTGCGCTGCATAGTCCCGTTCCAGTTTGCCGCTCGAACAGCTGGATACCGGTAAACTGTGGCATATTCTTCTGTTTTTTATGTCGATATAATAGCTGGCATCAACAGCACAGAAAATTCAGAGAACCACAAATGGCTAGAGTGAAAATGTACAGCACGCCCACATGTCCGTTTTGCGTAAAGGCCAAGCGATTGCTCAGCCGCCTGAACATCCCCTATGAGGAGGTGCGTATAGACCGGGAGCCAAATGCGCTCAAGGAGTTCGCCAGGGCGACTCGCGGGGCCCGCACCGTGCCGCAGATCATCATTGACGGACAATGCATCGGCGGCTTCGTCGAACTCACTGAACTGCACATGGATGGCAAATTGGACCAGCTGGTGGAAACCTAGCCCTGTCGACAGCGGCTCTACTGCCGCTGCGATCCCGCACCCCTCAGCGTGACAGCGACCCCCCCACCAGCCATGAAAGAAGACAAGATCTACAGAATTGCATTCCACAACCGGGGTGATATCTACGAGCTCCATGCCCGCGAGGTTCACCAGAGCAATATGTACGCCTTTGTCGAAGTCGAGGGCATCATTTTCGGCGAACGCTCCTCGGTACTGGTTGACCCCTCGGAAGAGCGCCTGAAATCGGAGTTCGCCGGAGTGAAACGGACCTACATACCCCTGCAAGCCGTCATCCGTATCGACGAGGTTGAACGCGAAGGCGCCAACAAGATCACCGCCGTCGGTGGTGACGGCGGCAAGATCACGCCCTTCCCGTTGCCCACCCCCCCGGGCGACACCCAGCCCGACTCAAATTAACCTGTAAACCAGTTACATGCGCAGCCTGCCACTCCTGTTTGCCGGCACCGGAAGCGTCGTGCCTGCTTGCCATCGGGCCCCAATTAGCGTCCAATATGGAATGGAAAAAGTCACAATACCAGGGGCGGTATCAGCAGTCAGCTCAAGAATCGAGAACTAAAAAATCTTGGAGAAACCTTATGCCTTATTCGAATGTCATCGAACCCAGACGCCTGACAGACATGCAGGACATGGAGGTCTGCGTCAATGGACCCGACGGCGCCAACCGGCTGTTTATCTACTCCGGCATGGCGGAAGTCGAACTCTGCGGGGGCATGCCGCACCCGCGCTGGTCTCTGGAGGTTATCTGTTTTGATATCGGCAGGACCTACGACATTGCAGATGAATCAATAGTCAAGATCACCGCGACCGCCGCACTGGCCGGCAACCGCACGGACGGTGTCGCCAGCTTTGCGGGCTGGCAGATCTTCGGTGCCGCGGCCGAGCTGGACGATGAGACCAACCGGGTGCGCATGAACATCGCGGCAGGCGCACGTGACACCCAGGCGTTCCTGGAACAGATCTCCTTTCAGGTACATGTCCTGGCCAGGATCAAGGAATAAGACTGCCAGGGCTAGCCCGCATTTCTCACCGGGATCCCGGATGCTGGCGCAGGACTCGTGTGTCCGGACGCCGTGCTGGAGCGAAAGTGGTAGCCGTAGCTACCGCTTGAGTGAAGCGCAAGACCGGGCGCGCGAGAACCAGCCAGGGACGGGATAGGCAATACAGGAGACACACCCTCTTATTCCTGATCTTCACTATGTACTTTACGTCAGTGCTTTATATGACTTAACCGCCGCCCGGTGAGAAATGCGGGCTTGCCAGGTCGATACCCCACACCCGCGGCAGCACGAAGTAGACAAACAGCGTAATCACCAGCGCACCCAGCAGATTCAGCCACAAGCCCGCCTTCACCATCTGCGGAATAGTGACATAGCGGCTGCTGAACACGATCGCATTCGGCGGCGTGGCCACCGGCAGCATGAAGGCGAATGACGC
>Ga0224507_10001048_pt1 | contig 11027 bp, 9 predicted proteins | sample SF_Jan12_sed_USG_3_FD_170159 | JGI IMG/M metagenome (GOLD analysis project Ga0224507, IMG submission 170159) | Sediment microbial communities from San Francisco Bay, California, United States - SF_Jan12_sed_USGS_13 | ecosystem: Environmental > Aquatic > Marine > Sediment | place: USA: California...
ATCACAACCTGCCTCGGTATGGCCAGCACGACTCAATACACCACCAGGTTGCGCCATCAAGGGGAAGATGTGACCGGGCTGTTCAATATCTTCCGGTTTTGCATCAGGGTTAACCGCCGCCAAAACGGTCACCGCACGATCAGCTGCTGAAATACCGGTAGTCACACCTTCAGCCGCTTCGATAGAAACCGTAAAGTTAGTGCTTTGCATGACGTCCGTACCACCAACCATGAGTGGCAGGCGTAACTGTTTACAACGTTGCTCGGTTAAAGTCAGGCAGATCAAACCACGACCATAACGCGCCATATAATTAATCGCATCGGGTGTTACCGCACTCGCGGCCATCAATAAATCACCTTCATTTTCTCTATCTTCATCATCCATGATAATCACCATCTTACCCTGGCGAATATCTTCTATAATTTCTTCTGTCGTATTTAATTTCATAGTAACTAACCAGTGAACCCTGCTTTTGAGAGCATATCCAGACTCAGACCTTCCCTGCTCTCGTCTGATGAATGTAATAATAAACTTTCCAGATAACGAGCAACCAGATCAACCTCCAGATTGACTTCGCTACCGGCCTTATAACTTTGAATAATAGTTCTTTCCTGCGTGTGCGGCACGATATTAATATCAAAACAGTCATCATTAACCGCATTAACAGTCAGGCTGGTGCCATCAATACAGATGGAGCCTTTGACCGCGATATATCGCTTTAACTCAGCAGGCACTTTAATGGTGTACCTGATCGAGCGACCATCATCTCGAATATTAACCACCTGCCCCAGACCATCAACGTGACCACTGACCAGATGACCACCCAAACGCGTTGTCGGCAATAAAGCCTTTTCAAGATTCACCGGACTACCCGATTTCAGGTTTTTTAGTGTGGTCAATGAAATCGATTCATTTGAAACGTCGGCGACGAAAGAACTTTTATCAAATTTGACTGCGGTCAGGCAAACACCATTGACCGCAATGCTATCGCCAAGATTAACATCAGCCATATCAAGTGAAGCAACATCAATAGTAAGACGCATATCACCACCTACAGGCTCTACGTGTTTTACTTTTCCAATAGCTTCAATAATTCCAGTAAACATTATATTTAAATAACCTTTTCTATTTATCTAATGCAATAACATAACTGCTCAGAGGCATAGAAGACGCAGTATTAAATTCTGCACCGGCTTTAACTCCTGCTGCGGCAATTTCTTCTGCTGTTTCAAAAACATCATAAACAGCGAACATCGCACCCAGAGCATATTCTGATCCTGAGCCTATCGACCAGAAACGTGTGTACTCAGAAACCTCACGCAATGAATGCACACCAAAAATACCGTGTTTTGAAGCAATCAGGGCATCGATCTGGGTTGACTCATAAGGATCGTCATCTTCATCCTTCGAGTTTAAAAAATATTTCTCTTTCAAAATCGGATGCAGGCTTCTAAAGGTTTCAAAAATTGCCAGTTTGGATGAAAAATCAGTTTTCACTTTTTTATCCGCCAGAATACTTTCCATTACCAGCTGATGCGCCGCACTACCGACAATACCAATGTGCACATTTTTACTTTTTATAATTTTGTCGTGATCAGCATCATACTCTGAACCCAGACGCAGATCACCAAAACTGGTCAGGCTGTCCGCCGCGATACAAACTTGATCGCCTTTTTTTACAACAACAATGGTGGACATCTAATATTTTCCTCTACTTAATCTTTATAAATATTTTGGCTTTGCGGTAATTCGTATATCTTTAGCCAGCATACGCACATCCTGAATTTCCAGAGAAATTCTGTCCTTCATTTCGGACAGCCCTGGTAACGCAAATAAACCTCTGGCTTCATCACCCATAATATGAGGCGCCATATAAACCACGATTTCATCAACCAGTCTCTGCTGTAAAAATGCACCACCGAGAACTGCACCAGCTTCAATATGAACTTCGTTAATTTCCTGTTTTGCCAGATATTTCAAAGCAGCCAGCAAATCAACCTGCCCGTTTTTTTCTACCATACTGATAACGCGATATGCAGAATTATCAGCTACATTTTTCGATGTTGTGATGACCAACAGCTCACCATCAACTTTAGTCATCTTTGCTGCAGCAGGAAAACGTAGCGCACTATCCAGCACAACTCGAAGTGGTTGTCTGACATGCTCAACATTTAACTCTTCAGCCGTCAGTCGCACGTTCATCGAAGGATCATCTGACAAAACTGTACCGATACCCGTTATCACCGCAGAACTTCTGGCTCTTAATAACTGCACATCACGTCTGGCGGCATCACCGGTAATCCACTGGCTCTCGCCCGAGGCCATCGCTGTGCGACCATCCAGACTCATCGCCAGTTTCAGCCGCACAAAAGGCAGACCCGTTTCCATGCGCTTAATAAATCCGGGATTCAAGGCGCGTGCCTGCGCTTCCATCAAACCGCATTCAACTGCGATACCGTTATCCTGCAATCGCTTTAAACCCTGACCAGCTACCAGAGGATTTGGATCCTGCATCGCAACAACAACACGAGCCACTTTCGCCTGTACCAGTGCATCGGCACACGGCGGTGTTTTACCCGTGTGACTACAGGGTTCCAACGTTACATAAGCGGTTGCATCTTTCGCATTATCACCCGCCTGTTTCAGCGCCAGCACTTCAGCATGAGGCTCACCGGCTTTCTGGTGCCAGCCTTCACCAGCAATATTGCCATCTTTAACTAGAACACAACCCACGCGTGGATTGGGATCGGTGCTATACAAACCTCTGTGCGCCAGACGAATCGCGCGTTGCATAAATACGTGATCCTGATCACTCATATCAACGGCTAATCAGCTACGTTGTTTGCGCGGCTTTTTTTGTTGATCCAGTCGCTCTATGGCTTCGCGGAAAGCATTGATGTCACTAAAATCCAGATACACCGAAGCAAATCGAATATAGGCGACATGATCCATCGCCAGTAACTCTTCCATTAACCAGTTGCCCAGCTTGCTGCTGGCGACTTCCCGTTCTCCGGATGACATCAGCTTATGCTTGATACGATTAAGTGCGGCTTCAACCTGTTCGGTATCAACCGGACGTTTTTCCAGTGCACGCATAACACCAGCACGCATTTTTTCATCGACGTACGGCACACGACTACCATCGCTCTTCACAATACGCGGCATATTTAGTTCAGCACTTTCGTAAGTAGTGAATCGTTCAGAACAGGCAACGCACTCACGTCGTCGACGCACCTGATCGCCATCGTGTGACAAACGTGAGTCAATCACGCGGGTATCAGGTTCTGAACAGAATGGACAATGCATGTTATTGCTCGCTTAGGTTTAAAAACTTACGCGTAGACAGGTAAGCGCTGGCAAATATCGCGTACTTTTTCAACAACATCGTTGATGACATTTTCATCAGCATTACCATCTTTAATGCTGTCGATAATGTCACACATCCAGCCTGCCAGGTTTTTAGAATCTTCTTCATTGAAACCACGGGTTGTCATCGCCGGCGTACCAACACGAATACCACTGGTAACAAAAGGTGATTGCGGATCATTCGGTACGGCATTTTTATTTACCGTGATATGTGCGCGACCCAAAGCAGCCTCAACATCTTTACCGGTTAAACCCTGGTCAACCAGATCCCACAGGAACAGGTGATTGTCGGTACCACCAGAAACTACTTTAAAGCCACGCTCAATGACAACTTCAGCCATGGCTTTGGCATTAGCAATAACCTGCTTTTGATAAGTCACAAACTCGGGTTCCAGCGCTTCTTTGAAAGCAACGGCCTTGGCTGCAATCACGTGCATCAAAGGACCACCCTGCGACCCGGGAAAAATAGCGGAGTTTAATTTCTTGGCAATATCTTCGTTCTTCATCACCGAATTAGCACCGGCCAGAATAATACCGCCACGAGGTCCGCGCAAAGTTTTGTGCGTAGTTGAAGTAACCACATCGGCAACATCAATTGGATTTGGGTAAACACCCGCGGCAACTAAACCAGCCACGTGTGCCATATCAACAAACAGATATGCACCCACGGAGTCAGCGATTTCGCGGAAACGATTCCAGTCCATGATTCGTGAATAAGCAGAGAAACCGGCAACAATCATTTTTGGTTTATGTTCATCAGCCAGGCGCTGAACTTCATCGTAATCAACTTCACCGGTCGCGTCATTCAAACCGTACTGAACCGCATGGTAAATTTTTCCAGAGAAGCTAACTTTAGACCCATGCGTGAGATGCCCACCATGAGCTAATGACATACCCAGAACAGTATCACCCGGCTGGCACAAAGCCATGTAAACCGCCGCATTAGCCTGTGAACCAGAGTGAGGCTGTACGTTTGCGTATTCAGCGCCAAAAACCTGTTTAATGCGATCAATCGCCAGTTGTTCGGCAACGTCAACATTTTCACAACCACCGTAATAACGTCTTGCGGGATAGCCTTCGGCGTACTTATTGGTCAACACCGAACCCTGTGCCTGCATTACTCGGGGGCTGGCATAATTCTCTGATGCGATTAGCTCAATATGCTCTTCCTGACGACGAACCTCGTGCTCCATAGCGGCCCACAATGCTTCGTCATAGCTCTCAATGTTCATTTCTTTGGAAAACATCTGTACTCCCGATTAATCTATATTCTGTATAAGCGACTTAAAAGCCACCGTTGAAAGGCCGGCAATATTAACAAAAAGCGGCTCAAACTGCATGTATTTTGATGGAAAAGCACCCATAAACCAGTGATTTACCTTGGTTTAGCTATTATCCCTCATCTCCACCATATTAGATAATGCTTATTTTTCTTTCACAAGACAAATTCGCACTTCAATCTCGCTCTTTTCCCGATATAATTCGGTGATTATTAATAAAACAACAAACTGAAATATGGCTCAATACATCTACACCATGAGTGGTGTCGGCAAGGTCGTACCGCCGAAAAATCAGATTCTCAAAGACATCAGCCTGAACTTCTTCCCGGGCGCAAAAATCGGCGTCCTGGGTTACAACGGCGCGGGTAAATCCACCCTGCTGCGCATTATGGCGGGCATTGATACGGATTATATCGGTGAAGCCAGACCGGCCAGCAATATTCGCATCGGCTATTTGCCGCAGGAACCCCAGCTGGATGAGAGCAAGGACGTGCGCGGCAATGTCGAAGCGGGTTTGAGCGAAATCAAGAATGCTCACGAACAGCTGGAAGCGGTTTATGCTGCTTATGCTGAACCAGATGCAGATTTTGATGCCCTTGCCACCGAACAGGCACGACTGGAAAATATTCTGCAGGCGTCGGATGCGCACAATATTGACCGCATTATGGAAGTTGCCGCTGATGCGCTGCGCCTGCCGCCCTGGGACGCCGATGTCAGCAAGCTATCCGGTGGTGAACGCCGCCGCGTTGCGCTTTGCCAGCTATTGCTGTCTTCGCCCGACATGCTGATTCTGGACGAGCCAACCAACCATCTGGACGCCGAATCGGTAGCCTGGCTGGAACGCTTCCTCAAGGACTACAAAGGCACCGTAGTTGCCGTCACCCATGACCGTTACTTCCTCGACAACGTCGCCGGCTGGATTCTGGAACTGGATCGTGGTCACGGCATCCCCTGGGAAGGCAACTACTCCTCCTGGCTGGAACAGAAAGATCAACGACTATCCATGGAAGAAAGCAAGGAAGCCGGACGTCAGAAAGCCATCAAGGCTGAGCTGGAATGGGTACGTTCCAACGCCAAGGGCCGCCATGCAAAGAGCAAGGCGCGTATGCAACGTTTTGAAGAACTGTCTTCCAGTGATTACCAGAAGCGTAGCGAAACCAAATCTTTGTATATTCCACCCGGTGACCGTCTTGGTGAAAAAGTTATCGAAGCCGATCACATCAGTAAAAAATACGGCGATAAGCTGCTGTACGAAGACCTCAGTTTCAGACTGCCTCGCGGCGGCATCGTCGGTATTATCGGTGCTAACGGCGCGGGTAAAACCACCCTGTTCCGCATGTTGACCGGAGAAGAAACACCCGACAGCGGCACATTTGAAGTCGGTGAAACCGTGAAGATCGGCTATGTCGACCAGTCACGCGATAGTCTGGATGATAACAATACCGTCTGGCAGGAAATCTCCGATGGACTCGATAATATCACCATCGGCAACTACACCGTGCCTTCGCGTGGTTACGTCAGCCGTTTCAACTTCAAGGGTGAGTCCCAGCAAAAATTCATCAAGGATTTATCCGGTGGTGAACGCAATCGTGTTCATCTGGCAAAACTTCTTAAGAGTGGCGGTAATCTTTTACTACTAGATGAACCCACCAATGACCTTGATGTTGAAACCCTGCGCGCACTGGAAGAAGCTATTCTCGATTTCCCCGGCTGTGTGGTTGTTATCTCGCATGATCGCTGGTTCCTCGATCGCATTGCCACACATATCCTGGCCTTTGAGGGTGACAGTAAAGCAGTCTGGTTTGAAGGTAACTACGCTGATTACGAAGAGGACAGAAAATTAAGGCTGGGTGATGAAGCGATAAACCCTCATCGTATAAAATTTAAAAAATTAGCGTAAAAAAATAATGGCAGGTAAAAAGTAGAAGCCTGGATATTTACTCAGGTTCTACTTCCTGTTTTTTTCTACATAGTCGATATAATTTTGCATGCTGGCAACTAGAGCGGCAACATGTTTGTCATCAACCAGATGATAATCACCATCAACCACATGCGTTAAATCAGGCCAAAGATCGGCTGCTTCATTTTCAACCGGCCTGGCCTCAGCACGACCAGGCTCACTATAGCCGGCAACCTGATTACCAAGTCTTATTTCCTTGGCCTGTTTCAAAGCCTGATCAGCCTGCTTACACAGATCGACAAAAGTTAATTTTTTATCATAGCAATCTGCGGAAGAATAACCATAAACCAAATCTTTTTTCAGAACCTTGCCATTGAGCTCAAAGACCAGCTTCTTAAGGCATTCGCATAGGCGCTCAACGGCAAGTTTGGTGTTATAGCTATCTGCATATAATAAAATCGCAAATTTATTTTCACCAATTCGCGTTGCAACATCACCTTCACGCAAAACGCTACTAATACGCTTTACTAATGAAACGATAATTTGACGTACCGATTTACTATCAATCTCTTTTTTAATTTGTTCAATGTTGGCAATTTCGATTTGCACTACAGAAAACTCTTGTTTAGTTTCCTGCGAAGTCACCAGTGCCTCACGTCCAATATTCTGGAAGCCACTAGGCGTTACAAAAACTTGCTGAGACCGATCAGGAGCATCATCTGCCCTTCTATTTGGGTGAGAATTTGAACGAGCACGACTCAACAGGTCCATCGCATCAAAAGGCTTGCCGATAAAATCGGTGGCACCAATATCAAAAACCGCTCGTTTACCTGCTGGCGAATCGGATTGCCCTGTCACCATAATCACAGGTAAGGTTGAAATTCGTTTTTCGTCTGACTCTCTTATCTTTAACAGTAGCTGCATACCATTCATCACTGGCATCTGCAAATCTGAAAAGACGACTTTTATATTTTCATTTTCACTGATGACATCCCATGCATGACCACCATCTTTTGCAGTATGAACAGTAAACTCTTCCTGCAACATTTTCTTCGCGGTCGCCAGAATAGTTGCTGAGTCATCAACAACTAGAATTTCGATTTTTGCTTCTCCCTGACCGCTCATAAACTACTCATAAAACTATTTTTCCAGAATATAAAGTCAATGATTTTCACAGACTATATAGCTTGTCGATCTTACAGATCGTATATTACGACTGAATTTCCTCAAGCACCCCAACATTAATTAATTCATCAACGTCCAGCAAAATGATCATTTCATTATTGATAGTAGCCAGACCTTTTATAAATTCCATACTCACACTACCACCCACATCGGGTGCAGAATTAATATTCTCAGCAGTTATATTATAAACATCTGATACAGCATCTACTACCATGCCAATAGTACGATCACCTTTCTCATGCTGAATTTTAACCACAACAGTCACCGTTTCAGAATTAAAGTCGGCATTTTCCAGGTTAAAACGCTTTCTCAAATCAAAAATAGGTACAACTACGCCACGCAGATTAACCACACCAAGTACGTAGTCTGGTGCATTAGGAATAGCGGTTGCACTATCCCAGCCACGAATTTCCTGTACGCGCAGAATATCAACACCATATTCTTCATCAGCCAGCATAAATGTTAAATACTGATCTGTACCTGCTTCCATCTCCATGGAAGTCCCGTTCACATCAATTGCTGCACTCATAATTCTCTCCTCTACACTCTCATAATTTTTACAAATCTGATCATATCAGACATAAATGGTTTATTAATTAAAAATCCTGCCACTCACCATCATCTTTCTTATGAGTCAGGCTAGCGGATTTCTTAGCTGGCTCATTCTTCTCGCTCAGTTTTGCAAGCTTGGGTGCGGCTGTCTGTGTTGAGCGAGTCGCAACATGAGAAACGCTCTTATGCTGTATATAATCTCTCTCATTCAATTTGAAGAATGAAACCAGCGCATCCAGCTCCTGAGCCTGTGCACCCATGGCCTCACTCGCTGCCGCTGCTTCCTCAACCAATGAAGCATTTTGTTGCGTCATTTCATCCATCTGCAACAGTGCAGTATTAACCTGGCCAATACCGTCAGACTGCTCCTTACTGGCTGCTGCGATTTCGGCGACGATATCACTCACTTTCTTCACAGAATCCACAATTTCTGACAGCGCCCCACCAGACTCAGTAACCAGTTTCGAGCCATTTTCAACTTTAACCACACTATTCTGAATCAGCTCTTTAATCTCTTTCGCCGCAGTCGCACTACGCCCAGCCAGATTACGCACTTCACTGGCTACTACAGCGAAACCTCGACCCTGCTCACCTGCTCGCGCCGCTTCAACCGCCGCATTCAGCGCCAGCAAGTTTGTCTGGAAGGCTATCTCATCAATAACGCCAATAATGTCAGCAATCTGTTTACTGGCTGCATTAATTTCGCCCATCGCAGTAATCGCTTCATTCACGACCTTACCACCTGTGTCCGCCTGCTCACGTGCAGCAGTAGCTAACTGATTCGCGTGCTGAGCATTTTCGGAGTTCTGATTCACCGTACCCGTCATTTCTTCCATACTGGAAGCAATTTCTTCAAGACTGGAAGCCTGTTCCTGAGTACGCTGACTCAAGTTAGCATTACCCTGTGATACCTGCTCTGAAGCCACACTGACTTCACTGGCACCAGATTTAATACCACTGATAATTTCCAGCAATTTCTGGATCGTCTGCCCGATAGAGCCATAAACACCAACGGCATTTTTATCGATTTTAATATCCAGATCACCATTAGCCATTGATTCGGAAATCGTCATCAACTCAGCTGGATCACGACCCAGTTGCGCGTTCACACTACGCAGAATCACTACACCCATAAAGATTGAAATAATCACGGCAATAATACTGACAAAAATGATCATGCTATTGGAGAAATCGATAACTGGCTGAACCGTTTCTTTTTCAGTTTCGACTATGGCGTCACCTTTTGTTTCGGTATCTACTAGCGTTTCCAGCATAGTCACCGTGGTTTTTTCATAGTCATCACGAGCGACAGAGTAAGTTTTAAATAACGCGACAGCTTCAGTGAAATCCGCCTCCTGTTTAGCAACCGCCTGGCTCAGGGCGCTGCTATAAATCTGGCCTTTATAGGTACCATCAGGTACGCGTTTTTTCTTAAAATCTACGTATTCAATCATGCCCTGACTGGCGTCTGCCAGCATATCATTGCCTTCTTTGATACCCGCTATTGATTCCTGCGGATCTTTATGAGCCAACAGACGGCGGTAGTAATACATCGCCTTCAGCATACCAATCTGAGATTCCATGGCACCATCGGCAGCAGACCATTTTTCCTCCAGCCCTGTATTCCAGCTGATCATCTTGGATGGGTTTTTCTCCAGCATATCAACAGCACCATCACCAATGACTTCAGCGTGTGTCATCAAAATCTGAAAATCATAGAAATTCCTGGCCAGACGTTGATCAACCGCTGTAAATTTCTCAAATTCTGTAACAACATGTTCAGTTGCTGCGCCATAATCATGCTCAGCATCAATAACTTTACTTATCTCTGCATCTGATAACAGACCTGCCGCTTTAATTTGGCCAAATGCTTCAGCAGTCTCATCTGAAAACCTTTTCATCTCTTTACGGGCGGTTTCTATATCACTCAGCCCGGCAAACATCTCTTCAATTACGAGCATTTCAGACTGCGTTTTGATTGAACCATTCATGGCTCCATCAGCAGTATCCCAGGCGGGTCCGGTTAAATACTCCAGCGACTCACTCAGACGATTAACACCGTAGAAACCTGTTATACCACAGGCAAGCACCAGCGCTGTCAGTAGCAAAAAGGCCGCACCTATTTTAGATGACATCTTCATATTCATATTCATTGTTATTCACTCTCCGTAAAAAAACACTCTAAATTCTTAGAAAAAGGGTTTATGTAGAAAAAAGTTATTTTAAGTATTTAAGAATTTTTGGCCCCGATAAGAACTTCATACTATTTTAATACACCTTCTCTTATCTGTTATTCAAGCTACCAACTATCATAGAACCGATAATCATTTTCAATTATAATCCATCAAACAGTTTACACACTGTTTCATGGGTAAATAAATTTCTTTTTATCAAAAAAGCTCAATACCACCCTCACCCATCGAGGTTTGCTTTACCGGGTTTTCTTTTTTAAGCGTTTCGCTAACCGTGGCAATATCTGCTTTCATTACTGCCAATATCTTTTCAGAATCATGTTGAGGCGAACTTATTAGTTCATCAACATTGTTATTTATGCGGTCAAATAACCGTTCAAGATTATCTGAGCGTGTACCGCAATGAGCGACCAGTTGCTGAACGATGTCTTCAAACTGAAATGAGCGAACCACGGTCGTAATATCATGACTCACTGCCTTGCTCAGAGTATGATATGCCTGTTGGTATTTTTCACTTTCAACATCATCAACAGCGGCAGCAATATTTTGCAC
>Ga0224507_10001049_pt1 | contig 11023 bp, 8 predicted proteins | sample SF_Jan12_sed_USG_3_FD_170159 | JGI IMG/M metagenome (GOLD analysis project Ga0224507, IMG submission 170159) | Sediment microbial communities from San Francisco Bay, California, United States - SF_Jan12_sed_USGS_13 | ecosystem: Environmental > Aquatic > Marine > Sediment | place: USA: California...
ATAGCCAGGAGCATTTGTGCGGAAATGCATTCTGGCCTGATGGCCATGCGGGATGAGTTTCCGATGAATTGCCGGGGGCGGAATCGCAAGGTCCAGGGCTCACCCCAGGCCATGCGGGACCTGGCCCGGGTCGAGCAGTGGTTGGAGACTTGCCGGGGACTGAAACCTGGCAGCGGGGCCTTGTTTGGTCACTTTACGATTATAGATTCCATGCTGATCCCGGTATTATTGCGTTTCAATACCTATGGACTGGCCACGAGCGACCTGGCTAAAGAGTACCTGGACTGGGTGTTGGCTGACGCAGATGTGCGTGAGTGGATGGAACTTGCGGAGAAGGAAACTGAAGTCATTGAGCATGAAGAACGTTAAAACACAATTCAGAACAGGCCGGGCGCTGTTAATTATTGCCGCGACACTGGCGTCTCCTGTGGCCCTGTCTGCTACCTACGTGCTTCCGCCGGCAGATGTAGACCTGATCGGTGCCATCACAACGGTGGAGGCCACTCACGAGGAAACCCTGCTGGATATCGCCCGTGCGCATGGTGTGGGGTTTGAGGATATCGTAAGTGCGAATCCGGACCTGGATCCGTGGATTCCTGGCGAGGGTGCTACCGTGGTGCTGCCTACTCGTTTCATATTGCCTCGTGCGCCTCGTGAGGGCGTGGTACTGAATCTGCCTGAATTACGGATGTACTACTATCCGAAGCCGGTTAATGGGGAGGCGCCGGTGGTGGTGACGTACCCCATCAGTATCGGCCGCATGGATTGGCAGACGCCCCTGGGCCAAACCCGGGTGACGAAGAAGGTCAGAAATCCGTCCTGGTACCCTCCCGAGTCCATTCGCAGGGAACATGCAGAGGATGGCGATCCTTTGCCGAAGATTGTTCCGGCCGGCCCGGATAATCCTCTGGGTGCCTTCGCCATGCGGCTAGGCATCCCCGGTTACTTGATACACAGCACGAACAAGCCCGCCGGCGTGGGGATGCGCGTAACCCACGGTTGCATCCGAATGTATCCCGAGAATATCGAGGCCTTGTTCGAGATGGTTCCGGTGGGTGAGAAAGTGCTGATCATCAACCAGCCTTACAAGGTGGGTTGGTCCCTGGATGGCTTGTACCTGGAAGCTCATCAGCCACTGGAGGAAGATGCCGAGACCCTGGGCAAGGATTTGACCTCGGTGACTGAAATGCTGGTGGCTGCCACGGCCCGAAGAAATGGTCCGGTGGACTGGGATCTGGTGAGGGAAATTTTCGATCGTGCCGATGGTCTTCCCGGACGGATGTCGGATTCATCACCCGGGCTTCAGGATGCGGGTGAGATAGCCGTGAATGCGTTATAAATAAAAGCTATTGTTCCAGGACATGAAAATCAGGGATAAAAAAACGCCGCGGTGTTAAAGCCGCGGCGTTTTTTTTTACTCAAGCAACCAGATTACTTGCGCATGGCCTTTTCGAACATGCGGTCAATCTTTTCAGCGTTGCGATCGCAGCAAGCCTGGGCTTCGGCAGCAGCACGAGCAGCCTGGTCAGCAGTGCTCTGGGCGCTGGAGGCCATCTGCTTGGCATCACTGGCAGCGCGGCTGGCGGCATCAGCTGAAGACTTGGCTGAGTTAGCGGCAGCTGTTGCTGAATCAGCAGCGGCCTGTGCGGCAGCTACGGCGTCTTTCAGTTCCTGGTTTGCACAACCAGAAGCCAGTGCCAAGGCCAGGGCCAAGGTTCCGACTTTCATTGCATTCTGCAATTTCTTGTTCATCTATAGATCCCCTAAATTCATATATTCAGTAAGAAAGCTTTCTTGCGCTCTAGTGGACAAGACAATGCTGCCTCGCACCAAACGCTAGGAAACGATAACGAATTGACCCTAAGTAAGCAAGGGGAATATACCTACTCGGGTGCTGGAAAGCTTTTCTTTTTCATAGACTAATAGCAAATGAGGTGAAAATTTCTGTGGTGGGTGGGGAGTTTTTCCCCGACATTGAGGGATGGGTGTGGGCAGGGGCTTGCCAGGTACTCGAGTTAGCTGTATATATTCACATGTACTGTTTATGCATACAGGGAGCAAGTATGAACGAATTAACCCCCCGCCAGCAGAGAGTTCTGAATTTCATCCGGGATTTTATCGAAGAGACGGGCATGCCTCCCACGCGGGCGGAGATTGCCCGGGACCTGGGTTTCAAATCGGCCAATGCAGCGGAAGAACACCTCAGGGCATTGGAGCGCAAAGGTGCTATCGCACTGATGGCAGGTACTTCAAGGGGCATCCGCCTGTGTGACTCCCTGCGCGATCAGATGGGCTTGCCACTGGTTGGGCGGGTGGCGGCAGGCCATCCGATTCTTGCCGAGCAACATATCGAAGCCCGCTACCAGATCGATCCAGGGATGTTTAATCCCAAGCCTCATTACCTGTTGCAGGTACACGGTATGAGTATGCGGGATGCCGGTATTCTGGACGGGGACCTGGTGGCGGTTCACCGCACACCGGAAATTCGTAACGGCCAGATTGTTGTTGCGCGACTGGAGGACGAGGTTACCGTCAAGCGTTATCGCCAGGAAGGCAAACTGGTCTGGTTGCTGCCGGAAAATGCGGATTTTGCGCCAATGCGACTGGACTTGAGGGAGCAGCCGCTGGTGATTGAAGGCGTGGTCGTTGGCGTTATGCGCAGGGATATCAGCAAGTCGTGAAAGAAGCCCTGGAAGCGCTCTTGCATAACCCGGGCGTATGGCGGGGCCGCAGTGGTCGTGCCGTGCCCGCCCAGCCCAGCGGCTTCGCCTGGCTGGATGCATCGTTGCCCGGTGGGGGCTGGCCCCTGGGCGCCCTGAGCGAAATCGTTCTCGATCACTATGGCCTGGGAGAACTGCGCTTGCTATTACCCGCCTTGCGGCAACGAGTGCAGGAAGGTGGCGAGCAGGGCTGGCTGGTTTGGATAGCACCGCCGTTTACACCTTACGCCCCCGCCCTGGCGGATGCTGAGATAGACCTGTCACGCATCCTGGTTGTGCATGCCACCAGTGCCAGTGATGGCCTGTGGGCTGCGGAACAAGCCTTGCGCAGTGGCCAGTGTGCCGCCGTCTTGCTGTGGGCGGATCGCGTGCCTGTTCCTTCCCAGAGGCGGTTGCAACTGGCGGCCGAATCCAGCACCTGCATGGCGGTACTGTTTCGTCCGGCTCGCGCCCTGGGAGAACACTCGGTAGCGGCACTGCGCCTGCACTTGAGTGCTTCGGGGAAAGGGTTACGAATACATATACTGAAGAACCGGGGAGGCCAGCCGATGGTGTTGGACAAGCCGGATTTTCTCTTGCCTTGATTCGGCCAAGTCGCTGTTATCCGCATGGCAAAATTACAGGAGAAATCCCTCTCACTTTTTCCGAATGAACTCCCGGTTCCTGTCCCGCAGCCTGTAAATCGATCTCCCACTCATATTCCATCAAGTGCAAACGAACAGTTGTGGCTGGCCCTGCAACTGCCCTGCCTGGCGCTGGATATTTTTGCTCCCAGCGATGAGGCGGTGGCCGTGGTGGAAGGAGAGGGCAGCCATCGCTGTCTGGTGGCCTGTAATGCCCCGGGTCTTGCCGCAGGGCTGCATGCTGGCATAGGGCTTAACGCGGCCTTCGCCCTGGCTCCCGAGCTACGGGTTCTGGAGCGTGATCCTGGTCGTGAGCAGGCGAGCCTGGAGCGCCTGGCGGCCTGGGCCGGGCAGTTCACCTCCTGGGTTAGCCTGGTGCTGCCGAATGCATTGTTACTTGAACTTAAAGGCAGTTTGCGCCTGTTTGGGGGATTACCGGCCCTGCAAGCGCGGATTGTTGGAGAGTTGGAGGCACTGGGTTACCAGGTCATGCCGGGCCTGGCTCCCACACCCATGGGTGCGTTGTGGTTGTCCCGGTCGCCCCGACATCGAGGGGCACTGACAGATACGTCCGCACTTGCCAGTCGCCTGGGGTGTTTGCCGCTGGAGTGCCTGGGCTGGGATACCCGGCAAAGGGAACAGCTTTACCGAATGGGTGTGCGTTCTATCGCTGACTGCCTGCGTCTGCCCCGGGACGGTTTTGCCCGGAGGTTTGGTCCGACGCGCTTGGGAGAGCTGGATAAGGCCCTGGGCCGCATACCCGACCCTCGAACCGGTTTTGTCGCGCCCCAGCGCTTTCGTGGTGAAATTGAATTGCCTGCAGAGACCGAGTTCAGCACGCGTTTACTGCCGCCCCTGGAGCGGCTGGTAGAGGAACTGGTGGGTTTGCTGCGTTCCCGTGAAGGGGGGGTGGACCGCCTGCGCCTGAGCTTGCTGCATACCGATGGGCCGCCCACCCACATCACCCTGCAACGCCTGTCCCTGACCCGGGACCGGCGGCATTTGCTGGGACTGCTTGCCGGACGCCTGGAGCAACAAGTACTGCCTGCACCGGTGCTTGCCCTGACCCTGGAGTCCGGAGTCATAAGGGAACTGTCCGGACCCGACAGGGGCTTGCTGGGGGATGCCCAGGCTGAGGACAAGCGGGCTATCCCCATGTTGGTTGAGCGGCTTCGCGTACGACTGGGCGATGATGCGGTCCATGGTTTATGCCTGGTGCCCGAGTATCGCCCGGAGGCTGCCTGGCGACGCAGCGGGCGTGGCAGCAGCCTGGCCAGTAAACCCGGGCAGGGTGTGGCCAGGCCCTTGTGGATGCTGGATACGCCCCAGGCCCTGGAACAACGCAATGGGCAGCCCCGTCATGGTGGACGGTTGTGCCTGCTCTCCGGGCCCGAACGCATCGAGACCGGGTGGTGGGATGGCGGTGACGTGACCCGGGATTACTATCGGGCCCGGACAGCGCAGGGCGAATTGCTGTGGATTTTCCAGGACAGGCGCAATCGTTGTGGTTGGTACTTGCATGGAATATTCGGGTGAACGCCTGTCAGTATGCGGAACTTCATTGTCTGAGTAATTTCACCTTCCTGCGCGGGGCCTCCCATGCGGAAGAGTTGGTGAACCAGGCGGTAAAGCTGGGTTACCAGGCCCTGGCCATTACCGATGAGTGCACGGTTGCCGGGGTGGTGCGTGCTTACGTGGCCGCTCGCGATACGTCCCTGAAACTGATTATTGGCAGTGAGTTTCGGCTCAATGATGGTTTGCGCCTGGTGGTGTTGGCCTGTAGTCGATCCGGCTATGCACAGCTATGCCAACTCATCAGTCGTGGCCGAAGGGCTGCCGAGAAAGGCAGCTACAGCCTGGACAGGGCGGACCTGGACCTGCTGGGTGATGCCTGCCTGCTCTTGTGGTTGCCGGGTGCTCAGCCGGACCCTGGTGAAGGTCACTGGCTTAAACAGCACTTCCGGGGACGCTTGTGGGTGGCCGTTGAGTTGTTGGCAGACGGTAATGAACGCCAGCGTCTACACGCTCTACAGGAACTGGGTAGTGAACTGGGCTTGCCCCTGGTCGCCGCGGGAGACGTGCATATGCATGTGCGTGGCCGTCGGGCCCTGCAGGACACGCTGACAGCCATCCGGCATGTCACAACTGTACAAGATGCCGGTTGGCGGCTGCACCCCAATGGAGAGCGTCACCTGCGCTCCTGGAGCAGCCTGCAGGCCACCTATCCCCGGGAGCTACTGGAGCAGACCTTGCGTGTGGCCGAGCGCTGTACATTCTCCCTGGACGAGTTGCGTTACGAGTATCCCGGCGAGTTGGTACCCGATGGCTATACACCTGCGTCCTACTTGCGTGAACTTACCGAGAACGGCATTCGCCAGCGCTGGCCCGGTGGGCTGTCCACAGCACTGCGGCAGCAAATCGAGCATGAACTTTGCCTGATAGAGGAGCTCCACTACGAACCCTATTTCCTGACCGTGCACGACATTGTCCAGTTTGCCCGTGCTCGCGGAATTCTCTGCCAGGGCAGGGGGTCTGCTGCCAATTCGGCGGTGTGTTATTGCCTGGGCATTACCGAGGTGGATCCTGCCCGCATGGCAATGTTGTTTGAGCGGTTTATTTCCAAGGAGCGCGACGAGCCGCCGGATATTGATGTGGATTTCGAGCATGAACGTCGGGAAGAGGTTATCCAGTACCTGTACAGAAAATACAGTCGTGAACGTGCCGCCCTGACCGCTACCGTGATCAGTTACCGGGGAAAGAGCGCGGTGCGCGATGTGGGCAAGGCCCTGGGTCTTGACGGGCTGCAAGTGGAACGCCTGGCCCGCAGCATGCGCTGGACACGTAATGGCGTCATTGACGAGGAACGGGTGAGGGAAGCGGGCTTTGATCCACACTCCCCGACCCTGCGACGTTTAATGGTGCTGGTGGGTGAAATTATCGGATTTCCCAGGCACCTGTCCCAGCATGTGGGGGGTTTCGTGATATCCCGGGGCCCCTTGTGCGAACTGGTCCCCATCGAGAATGCATCCATGCCGGAGCGTACCGTCATCCAGTGGGACAAGGATGACCTGGACGACCTGGGCCTGCTCAAGGTGGATGTGCTGGGTCTTGGCATGCTCTCTGCCATTCGTCGTTGTTTTGACCTGGTCAGGGAAGTGCGCGGCCTGGATCTGAGCCTGGCCACCGTACCCGCTGAAGATGCCGTGGTGTACGACATGATTTGCAAGGCAGATACCGTGGGGGTGTTTCAAATTGAATCCCGGGCCCAGATGGCCATGTTGCCTCGCTTGAGACCACGCTGTTATTACGACCTGGTGATCGAGGTGGCGATTATTCGCCCGGGTCCCATCCAGGGAGACATGGTGCATCCCTACCTGCGGCGGCGTTGTGGTGAAGAGGCTGTGAGTTACCCGAGTCCGGAAGTGGAGAGCGTGCTGGAGCGTACCCTGGGTGTGCCTATTTTCCAGGAGCAGGTGATGCAGCTGGCGATGGTGGCAGCGGGTTTTTCTGCCGGGCGGGCAGACAGCCTGCGCCGGGCCATGGCTGCCTGGAAACGCCGTGGTGGTCTTGGGGCATTCGAGCAGGAACTGATCCAGGGAATGCGGGATCGGGGCTATGACGAGAATTTTGCCCAACAGGTATTCAAGCAGATAGAAGGCTTTGGGGAATACGGTTTTCCCGAATCCCACTCGGCCAGTTTCGCACTCCTGGTGTATGTCTCGGCCTGGTTGAAATGCCATGAACCATCGGCTTTTGCCTGCGCGCTGATCAACAGCCAGCCCATGGGGTTTTATTCGCCCTCCCAGTTAATACAGGATGCCCGACGCCATGGAGTAACTGTGCGCCCGGTGGATGCGATGCTCAGCCAGTGGGAGTGCAGCCTGGAACCCTGTGAAGGCTCCCAGCCTGCCTTGCGTCTTGGCTTAAGACTGGTGCGTGGCCTGTCCAGGGAGGCTGCTCGTCGCCTGGTGGATGCCAGGCAGCAAGGCACCTTTTTACATGCCCAGGACCTGGCCGAGCGTGCAGAGCTGGATCGAGGGGAGTTGGGTATGCTGGCGGCAGCCGATGCCCTGAGAAATCTTAGCGGTAACCGCCATCACAGTTACTGGCAGGTGGCCGGTGTTGAGAAGCCCAGCGAGCTGTTTCCCCAGTGGCGCGTGGCAGAGGGCGAACCCTTGCTCAATCGTCCCACCGAGGGTGAGGAAGTCGTTGCGGATTACAACCACCTGGGATTAACGCTGCGTCGCCATCCTCTTGCGCTATTAAGAGATAAGCTCGATCGGGCCCGCATGGTTACCGCAGAACAACTGTGGGACATGCCTGACGGGCAGTGGATGCGTACAGCCGGATTGGTGGTGACCCGGCAGCGACCTGGCAGTGCCTCCGGAGTGACCTTTGTCACCCTGGAGGATGAAACCGGAAATGTAAACCTGGTTATCTGGAAGGATTTGGCAGAGAAACAGAGAAAGGTTTTATTGGGCTCACGTCTGATGGGCGTGCGGGGGCGGGTGCAGCGAGAGGGAGATGTGTTGCATGTGATTGCTCACAGGCTGGAAGATTACACCTCGCTGCTGGGTAGTCTGATGACGCGATCCCGGGACTTCCATTAAGTCTCGCCCCAGGCGAGATTGTTTCCTTTCGTTTCCAGGTCTCTGCGAAAAGTGCTTCTGTCACTGGCCAGGGCCTGCGCCTAACCAACCTGGGATACATACGCAGCTGCGCCCGCAAGCGGGACAGGCAGTGGGTCTAGCCGATCAACTGGTTGAACTGGAACAGCGGCATGAGCATTGCCATGACGATAAACAGCACGACTACACCCATGAGAATGGTGAGCAAAGGTTGCAGGGTATTCAACAGCGCACCAATGATGCTGTCCATTTCCCGTTCCTGATTGATGGCCGCGCGCTCGAGCATGACCTCAAGTTTACCACTGGCCTCACCGCTTGATATCAGGTGCAGAGTCATGGGAGGGAACAGTTTGCTGACCGCCAGGGAGCGACCGATTGCTGCGCCTTCACGAACCCTTGCCGCCGCCGCTTCCACAGCTTCCTTCATGGGAATATTATTGACAACTTCACCGGCGATTCTGAAAGAATCCAACACCGGCACACCGCTGGCGGCAAGGATGCTCAAGGTACGAGTAAGCCGAGCCGTGTTCAGGCCCTGCACAAGTTTGCCGATCAGAGGCAGTCGCAACTGTAGTAGATGAAAGCTGCGTTTCGGTCCTGGCTGGTTCAGGTAGGCTCGAAGGCCAAAAAACGCCCCCAGGATCCCCAACAGTAACAGCGGCCACCATGCTACGACGAAATCACTGCTACTAATCAAGATCCTGGTCATAAGCGGCAGAATCTGGCCACTGCTGGCGTACACATCCACAACCTTCGGGACTACGAAGGCCAGCAGGAATGAGACAATCAGGATGGAGAATACGGTAAGGATAATTGGGTAAACCAGGGCGCCCCTGACTTTCTGGCGAGTAACCTGTCTGTTCTCCGTGTAGTCAGCAAGTCTTTCCAGAATCTCGTCCAGGTGCCCTGACTGCTCTCCTGCGGCCACCGTCGCGCGGTAAATCTCAGGAAACGCATGAGGGAAGTCCGCGAAACCACTGGCCAGGGTGTGGCCTTCCATGACTTTCGAGCGAACACCCATCAAGATACTTTGCACCTTCGGTCGGTCGTTTTGTTCACTTACGGCCTTCAGAGATTCCTCTAGTGGAAGTCCGGAACGCACCAGGGTGGCAAGCTGTCGCGTCACCAGTGCCAAATCGTTGGCAGTGATGCTCTTGCTAACGCCTATACGTCGGACTCGCCTGGGACCTTCCTGGGTAATTTCGGAGACATCAACCGGCAGCAAGCCGCGCTCGCGGAGTAACTGTCGTACTTGACGAGCAGTATCGCCCTCGATCAGGCCACGCGTCTCGCGACCATTTTTATCGATGGCCTTGTAGTCAAATGCGCCCATTAGTCGCTGCGGGTGACCCGAAGTAGTTCTTCAATAGACGTCTGGCCCGATAGTACTTTTTCAACGCCGTCATCGCGCAGCCCTGGGGAGAGGGTCCTGGCATAGCGCTCAAGTTCTTGCTCACTGGCCCCATCATGAATCAAGGTGCGCATGTGATCATCCAGGGAGACGAGTTCATAGATTCCTGAGCGACCCCGGTAGCCATTTCCGTCCACACCATCTCCGGCACCGGGCTTGTACAGGGTAGGAGGATGGTTGATATCAGCACCGAGTAACTGGCACTCATATTCGCCCGCGACATACGGTATTTTGCTTGAATCCAGGCGACGTACCAGGCGCTGTGACAGCACGCCCAGGAGACTGGAGGAAAGCAGGAAGGGTTCTACACCCATGTCCCGCAGGCGGGTGATTGCACCCACCGCTGTGTTTGTATGCAGTGTGGACAGCACAAGGTGACCGGTGAGACTGGCGCGAATCGCAATTTCTGCTGTCTCAAGGTCACGAATTTCGCCCACCATCACCACATCCGGATCCTGGCGGAGAATGGCTCGCAATCCTCGCGCGAAGGTCATGTCCACCTTTGTGTTGACCTGGGTCTGGCCGATGCCGTCAATGTAATACTCAATGGGATCTTCGACCGTCATGATATTGCGGCTGTTGTCATTGATTCGCGACAGGGCAGCGTACAGTGTCGTGGTCTTTCCCGAGCCGGTAGGACCGGTTACCAGGATGATGCCGTGGGGCTTGTGGATCAGCTTGTCGATGGTCCGCATGTCGTCGGTGCGCATGCCAAGTTGTTCAAGGTCCAATCGTCCCGCCTGCTTGTCCAGCAGTCTCAGCACGACGCGCTCTCCGTGTCCCGAGGGCAGGGTGGAGACACGGACATCGACTGCACGTCCGGCGATCCTCAATGAGATGCGTCCATCCTGTGGCAGGCGCTTCTCGGCAATATCAAGCTTTGACATGACCTTGATTCGGGAAACCACCAGGGGCGCCACGGCGCGACGGGACTGCAGTACTTCGCGCAGTACGCCATCTACCCTGAACCTGACGACCAGGCGGTTTTCAAAAGGCTCAATGTGAATATCTGACGCGTCTTCTTTCACCGCCTGGGTAAGGATTGCGTTAATCAAACGAATGATAGGCGCGTCGTCGTCGCTTTCCAGTAGATCCGACGGCTCGGGTAGCGCCTGGGCTACGCTGAACAGGTCGGTATCCGCATCCAGTCCCTCCATCATTTCCATGGCCTGGCTGGAACCGGCCTCGTAGGCCTCTTGCAACAGGGTGTCGAAATGTTCGGCAGTGACGGCCTTGAGTTCAAACGGGCGCTTGAAATAGCGTCTTAGTTCGGCCAGCGCTCGCGGTGCAATGCCCGGACGATGCAATGCCAGTAGTTGCCCTTCCGGGTTTTCCTGGACCAGTACCCCATGGCGCTTCGCAAAGGTGAAAGGCAGGCGTCGGCTAACGCTTTCGGTCGCGACCTTGTCGATAGCGTCAATGACCTGTTCCTGGTTGCTGGATTCCATCGTCTTACTGGTCTCCGGCAGACTCGCCCGACGACTCCACGCTGCCAAGGATGTCCAGATCAGGCAAGGTCGGGCGCTGCTGATTTGGCATCAGGCTTATATCTTTAGGCTGTTCCGCCTGCAGGCTACGAATCATTCGGTACTTGGCGTCGGTTTCTGTTGCGTACTGGCGCGCATCACGCAGGATCGTTGG
>Ga0224507_10001050_pt1 | contig 11020 bp, 6 predicted proteins | sample SF_Jan12_sed_USG_3_FD_170159 | JGI IMG/M metagenome (GOLD analysis project Ga0224507, IMG submission 170159) | Sediment microbial communities from San Francisco Bay, California, United States - SF_Jan12_sed_USGS_13 | ecosystem: Environmental > Aquatic > Marine > Sediment | place: USA: California...
ATATCTTAACAGGTATGGCCTCCGGCTTATTAAACGGTCCCACAGCTAACACTACCTCATTACTGGTTGATGTAGACGTGGATATCCCCCAGGGTACCGAGTCCAATATACATGCGGTGGGGATACTTATTGCCAATCAGCATTATAACCGTAAAAACTCTGCTATAAACGATGTATTATATGCTGAAAATGACGCGATAATTATGATGAAATACCTCACACAGGTTATGGAATACAGTAAACACAACATCATCATGGAGATCGACGCTACTTTAGGGGACTTACGCAATATCTTCGGCACAATACAACAAAAAGGCAAAATGCATTCCTACCTCCGCGGCAAGGGTCGTTCCGACCTGTTCATTTATTATGTCGGCCACGGTGCACCCGGCCCCAATGGCAATTCCGCCTATCTGGTACCGGTGGACGCCGATATCGATTACATCGCTAATAACGGCTACGATCTAAACGAACTCTACAAAATCATCAACCACCTCCCTGCCCGCAACGTCACCATCGTATTAGACACCTGTTTTTCCGGTAATTCCGCAGGAGGTCCGCTGTTTAAAAATATTAGCCCAGCCATGGTAAAAACCGCCAATCCTCTTCTCGGCCCAGGCAATACGCTTATATTTGCCGGTGCCGACAAGGGCCAGGTAAGCACCTGGTATCCTGAAAAACAACACAGTCTATTTAGCTATTACTTCTTTAAAGGGTTACGCGGCATGGCAGATAACAACCAAGACAACATAATAACCGCCGGTGAAATGCAAGACTATCTTTACGATGAAGTCCCCCATTGGGCTCAACGTAAAAGTAATCGAAAGCAAACCCCTATAATGCGAGGGCCAAGGGATTTCATCCTAGCTAAACTAAAAAAATGAACACTAGATCAAGCAAACATATATGCATCATTGCATGGTGTACTTTTCTATTTTATTTTACTGCCCCATTGTTTCTTAGCATGTATGTCATGGCTGCGCCCTGGATCGAAGGGGATTTCATCAAACTTTGGGAAAAAGAGAAATCAGAAAGGCAAAATCCATTTAGTCCTCCTAGTCCCCCATATCAAGATATGGTAGGAAAAACTTTGGTCGAACGCGTTACCGGCATGAAATTTATTTGGGTTAAGGGTGGCTGTTACGAGATGGGCTGTGGTTATTGGACCTCTGATTGTTTTAGCAATGAAAAACCAGTTCATGAGGTATGTGTAGATAGCTTTTGGATAGGTAAATATGAAGTAACGCAGAGGCAGTGGAAAACAATTATGGGCAACAACCCCTCTTCTTATAAAATAGGTGACGATTATCCTGTGGAACAGGTTTCTTGGGATGATATTGGATTCTTCATTAAAAGATTATACAAACAAAGCGATAAAAGTTACCGCTTACCCACTGAGGCCGAGTGGGAATTCGCCGCTCGCAGCAGAGGCAAAAAAGAAAAATATGCAGGTGGAATTACACCCGACTCACTTGCTTGGTACGGAAAAAACTCTGGAATGACAACTCATCCAGTCGGCACCAAACAACCAAACGGTCTAAATATCCACGACATGAGTGGCAACGTTATGGAATGGTGCTTTGATCGCCATGATTACGAATATTACAGAAACAGTCCACGCAATAACCCAGCCGGTCCACCATCTGGAGCCTACCGAGTGATTCGCGGTGGAAGTTGGATGGCATTCCCTTCATATTTACGAACAACGGCACGAGAGGTAGGTTCTCCAGAATTCCGTAACGGCAATCTGGGTTTTCGTCTCGTCATTCCACATCAGTAAATTCCATTACGCTAAGATTAAAATGAATGTATCTAATGTGCCCCAAGCGCTGAACACTAAGCCATCTATCTTGTGGAGAGAATAACTGTTAGAGCATTATGTCTTACACTTCCACTTTTTAACTCTATACCTACCTGAGTGACAAACAAAATCCATTCCAGAACCAGTTTAAGCCTAATGAGTTGGGTCAGAGTAAAATGCAAGCAAGAGGACACCGATGACTGCGGTCTTGGATAAATATAATTTATCAGAGGCGGGGCCAAGGAAAAATAACCGGCGGCATAACACAAAAGAAACAACACTGAACGAAAAGCTTGCTCGAGTGATATCAACCTTAAAAAACAGAGAAAGTTCTAGACAAAATCAATTGCGTCATAAACGCTGTGGAAACAGCCAACAGACAAATTAATTCAGAGAAAGGCATGTGGAAAACCCCAAATGGTTACAATCCTCCAAAACTAACGTAATTTTCATTACTAAACCTAGAACTAAATAACTAACAAGGAACACCCAAGACTTTTTTACATCAATACCCATCTGAGATGATTCAGATAAACCCAAATATTATCGTTATTAAAAGAAATATACACCATGAATAAAATAGCTCAAGTCTCATTTTACCCCTACTTGTCTCAAGCAATTCAAAAGAAGAGTCAAGATGAGATTTGACCCCTTTTCTTTTCGAAATAGAGGGAAATGATCACGAAACAGTCAAAGAGTGTCCCCTCGCTGTTTTGTGTGAATAATGCCGCAAAGCCCTTTACTGCGAAGATATAATTGAGAAGCCCTTGAGGTGGAGCCCCTCCGGAGGCTTCAGCCCTCTCGCTTACCACCTATAGGCCAAAAGCATTGAAAGGGAAAGGGTGCAAATCTGCGAGTTAGCGAGCACCCCACAGGGTACGGTTTTGCGCACTTTTCCTTTCAATGCTATTCGTGACACGCTTCAAATAGGAGCTAACTAGTTCTAGTTACACGCCAGCGATTTAAAGGTGGTTACCCACTCGAAACAGCGAGGAGCCCAAAGAGTTTGTGGAAAACCTGAAGGCTCATAACGATTCATTCGTGCACCATCGCACACCTTACCAAGTAAATTTAAATTGAAATAAATTTATTTTTCAACGTAGAGATCCCACTTATTATCTTTCAACAAATTTACGTAATCAAGCATTAAACGCGCTGAACTCCCATGGGTTTTTTCTACACACGACAGGTGAAAAACAAGTTTATCATGTTCCTTTTTTATCAATGTCACCACAGGGGAAGACAAGTAATTCTCATTAACTGAAGGATAATATTTTTTAAAAATAGAGATATAATTATCCTTCAGCCAAGCTATTTTCTCATTTATCATCAATTGATCTTCAATAGCAACAATCTGTGATTGAGCATTATCGACAACATCCTGAAACTCTACTCCTCCCCCTAAAGGATCTCCATTTAACATCCTAATTACAGCCCGATAGAAACCAACAGCGCCAGAAGGATCATTCTTTTTTTCACTTGCAGAAGCTAACGATAGGCCCTTAGCCACTTTTGTCATGAGAAGCGTTTTTGATATTGTTTTTTCAGCTCCCTTAAATTCATTACTAATATATCGTTTCTTGGATTTAAATAACAAAAGTGCTTTATTATATTTCTTTATCGCTAAATCCCATGCCCCGTTTTCATACGCCTGTTTTGCTTCATAAAGAAGCATATCTAGTTGCGATTTAACAAACAATAACTCAAACTCCTGCTTTTCTTTCTCAGAAATAATCGTCAGATTTCCTAAAATCACCTTCTGCGTATTAGAGAGGATCTCCACTGCCTGTCGCCAATAATCATCATTAACTGTCTGTTTCAACATTTTAAGTTGTCGCTTAACAGCTCCCAGATATAAATTCAAAACCTGTCGTTTCTCCGGGCTCCCCTTCTCGGAACCAGAAGATACTATATCCAAAGCACTTTTATATATCTCAGCTGCCTCACTAAACTTATTATTCTTTTCAAAGATTTCCCCTTCAAGTATCGCTTGTTTAAGTCGCAACGATATTACCTCCTGTTGCAACTCTCCTGCACGCAAATCTAACCCCTTGCTAGCAGCTGCTAAATGCTGTGCTTTTTCATAGTTTTTTATGGCATCGACAAGGTTACCTTCTTCTCTTAAAGAACGTGCTTTTATAACCATGGCTTCAATCTCTTGAAGCAGCTGAGTATTGTCCGATTCTTCTTGTGTTCCTTTATCATTAGCCTTTCCATGCAATCCCTCAACAAATGCGCTGGATACTAATACACTATCTATCTCTATAACCAGCTTTTCACGATCTCCCGTCATAATGTATACATCAGATAATTTGGCCTTTACCCTCTCAGCTGTTTCCAAAGCTTGCTTAAAATTTTTATTATTTATTAAACTTTGTGCCAATTGCCAATTATCACTAGATTCTTTTAAAATATTTTGGTCATGGAAATAGATAACTAATAATAACGAAACGATCGCTAGACAGAAAAAACCGACGAGAGCTTTAGTATGAAGCAAATTCGACAGAGAAAAAGTTTTTGGTTTAGGAGAGATTAGCTCCCGCTCCTCATGCAATGAGTTTATTTTTTCCTGCTCATCAATAGAAGCTTCCTCTGTTACCTCAGCGGAATATTCCGCTTCTTCCTTACGATCAACGAACAAATCGCCTGAAGACTCAGTCTCTTGTTCATCTGATTCATTATCAAGAACAGTCTCCCCTGATACTTGTTCTCCTGCAGCCTCAACCTCATCTACCATCGCTTCGTTATTATTAATTTCAGAGACAGCTGGAGGATCTGGAACTATTTCATCTAATATCGCTAATACTTCGCTACTTACTTCATGACGAGGTTCAAAAACACCCAATTTTATTTTTTGAGGGTTATCTTTATACCAATCAGCTGCCTCTTGATTAATTGACAGTTCGTCATTGTACACCTCGCCACAAATCATTTTACCTATAAAAACGACAAGTTCGGACAATGAGCCAATCTTTGTCCAACTCGTAACTACCCCATAACTATCTCCGTTGACATTCGGATGAAACAGGGGCGTTAAAGGTTTAACTAACGGACAAGTAACGGGGTAACCTAAAGGAATATTAATAGAAATACGATGCGACTTAGAGACAATCGGTTGCCCATCAGGACCTGGAGCATAACCGGGAACTCGAAAGCTTAATTCATAATAATCAGGAGGATTACTTTCATCTTTATCAACACTGACCAGTGCACCATACTCACTAAGTGTTTCCTCGAATTTTTGAAGCTCAACAGATTTTTGTTTTTCTTTTTCAGGCATAACTAGCACACTACCATCTTATATATATATCAATTAAACAATATAACAATTTAAGATATAAAAATTTTAACCCAACAAGACACTCACTTTTACTCGAAATAAGTTTAGGTGACTTATCAAACTATTGCAAAGTAATTCCATAGTAAATTTATAATTTACAAGTTAACTTATCCTTCCAAATTATAAATTATTTAACCTCTAATTTATTCTTATCGTATCAATATAACACTAGCTCCTCACACAATAAAATGAAATGAAAGTGTGACAAGATTACAAATTCAACATAAACCAAATCAATTTTATCTTATCTTTAATTTTCAATTTCATATAATTCTAGCTCCCCCAAGCTAAAATCCGTACCACATCTTCATTTATGATCTTATGTCATAAACTATAATTCTTCATAAGAAATTGGAAGGAAATTCTGAACAAAAATATACTGGAATATGGATTCATCTCCTCTACAATATCACATTACCAGCGGAGAAGAAAATGACTGTGAGCAGTACAAATAACAAAAAGCATGATAATGCACCGAGGAACAAGAAATCCGTACCAGGAAGATGAAAGCGTTACTCAGTCGTACAAAGATAGAAGATTTTAAGCTGGGCCACGGAGTATACGATTGTAAGTACGGCTAAAAAGTTTCAGATCTTAATGACCACCATTTACGAATAGCGTAGGCCTGCTAAACGTCGAGGTGATGACATAGATGGCCGCAATAACAAATCGATAGTCGAGATTGATGACCCGAAGAAGGATAGAGACGTTCGCATATTGACCATATGGCGGCAACATCCATGTTACGGGTCGAGTCAGATCCGTAACATGCTCAAGCGTAACGGCTTCAAAGTGTCGGTCGGCACCGTCCGGCACGTGATTACACCCACTGCGGAGCGGAAGTCTTTGAAATAATCTTCTCAAGTGACGGCGATGACGCCGGTACTTTCCAGGGTACAGGATGGTTCCTCTCGCAACAGGTAGCTCAGCGTGAGTTCCGTGGATAAAGCCCCATCAGCCAACCAGGGAGAGGTAAAAGAAAGCTCGGCCGAACGGCCCATCATTGAAGCAAGCCCCTTGATTCCTGCTTTCGCACCGGAATACATCAGGTAACGTACTGCGGCATAGCAGAATACATCACACGCTTCAACTGATTGCTTATTCCTACGCCTTTCTTTAAGCTGACCTGACGGGAGGCCATAGTAACGCTCCAACCTATGCATCAGCTCCGGTAATTGCATCCCGCAGATTCTCTTCTCAGCGAAGCTCTTCTACAAATACCCAGCTCCCAAATATTCGTTCATCGTATGATTCCGGCTCAGAGTCTTTGGCATCTGCACCGCCCCGGCTCCTTCTCATTCCTCCTCAAACAAGCTCAGGTCTTCTTCCTTGATTCATCCCTTATGTGATGAACCGAAGATAGGGTTGCAGAGCGGAACTTGGCCGCCAGCCGAAACGAGCGAAAACTTCTTCTTTCACCTGCCCATTTAGCATATGCTTGCCCATAAGAACTGAATGTCCAAACCACTTATACCGATTCAATGCTTCAAAATCGGAGACAACACCGTCCCGTAAAGGATTGAGGTAGAAAGTTTTCTTCCTCACAGACAATAGATTTATAAAGATTCTGAAAAAAATGACCACTTCGATGATGCCGTTTATTGAAGTTGACGACATAACCGCTCAATAAACGGCGCATGAATTGTTTCAATTCACAGCTTTTTAGTCAAACCAAGAGGTGAGCATGTTATAATGGTACTTTGTGACTCAGACAAAATGGTACTCAATCTTAAGTTTCGTATGGCTGCCATGTCGATATTCCTTACCGAGGAATTATAATACAGCCGCTAGCAGAATGCTACACGCCTAAAAGCGGGGGTTTTAACCTTCTTCAGGAAAAAGAAATGTTCGGGGATCATCGGCATGATAAATAAACTGGACACCTTTATTTGCATGCAATGCACAAAACAGATCCTTCTCTAATATAAAAATATCCCCTACGAATTAAACCCTTAGTCTTTAAAAAAAACAAACGTCCCTTGACCCATTTTCAAAATCAACGGCCGTTTCCTGTCTCCATCCCTTATTTTGCGAACGAACGGGAAAAGTTTTCGTTTTATTTTTTGGGAAGTGCAAAGATTGCTGCGGGAGTGCCATCCGGTTTATAAAGGAAATAAAATACCGATCCGCTTACCTCACAGGACAGGACCGTCCCGGAAACAACATTATAGTTTCCTCCTGGCTCCACAAACATCTCGGCCTTATCCAAAATACCCCCTGACAGGAGTTCTAATGTACCCCCGCTTTTTATGAGAATGTCCTGACAATTCACATCAAGCGTGCCACCATTGATGGTGAACTTCGTTCCATCGTTTATGGTCAAAACTTGGGCTTGTACCGTATAGGACAATGAGGCGATGAAAATCGCGAGCAGATATATCCAAAAGAGTTTTCTTCTCATGGTGAGCCCCACTCCTCAATAAGGGTCGCGAAAAAAATACAAATTAAATTGGATATTTTTTCCAAGACCCTAAACATTACGTTGTTTGACTGGTTAAATACCTTTAGCGAACAGTTGTAACTAGACGCTCAGCCGTGACACCGTCAACCTTCGCATTGAGCTCTGCAATGGTTTTATTGAGTTTATCAATGGCTTTTTGCTGCTCTTGAACCACCTTGGTGAGCACAGCTACCACATCCATGGTGCTGATACTTTCCCGGCTATTGGTGGCCACCAGATCGGGGACCTCCTCCGCGATGAAACCTATTGTTTCTTCATCCGGGGAAGCCTTGTACCGAAACTTCACGGGACGAAGCACAGCAATCGCCCGCAAGGCTTCATCGGGTTCAAGCGTTACAATATTATTTTTTAATTTTCGGCTGCTGGCAAGCTCCATATTGCCGTAGACCGTTACTTTATGATTATTTGCGACAGTAAACACATAAGATTTATTTTCCGGTAAGGTATCCAGCTCCTTCCCTTCAACAAGCATCAACAGAGTCGCATCATTCGTATCTGTTTCTCGTACATGCAGGCTTGCCGAAGGGCTGTCCGTTCCAATACCGACATTACCGCTTGCGGCAATGTCAAGAGAACTCGTCGGTGCTCCCGTTCGAATTCTAAACGGTAATTTGGACCCATTGGTCGCATCTCTTATAAAAAAATTGGTTTCATTACCGGCAACATCCCAGGTTTGCGGAGTCCAACCGCCGAAGCTGTTTTGCTCCAGCCTCACCGTAGGGGTGTCGTTATCGTTCAAGTGTAACTTAACTGCGGGCAGAGAGGTTCCCAATCCGATATCACCGGTGTCTTCAACAAAAAGACTGTTTGTTGGGGCATTCGCTTCAATGGTGAAAGGGGTTCGCCCACCGTCGATATCATCAATGGAAAATTTATTCGCCCCTCCATTTGCAGAGTCATTTACCGTTATCTGCCAATCATTTGAGGGAAAGGAAGATGTTGAGGAGGTATCCTGAAACTTAATACGCAGATTGTTTTCCTTGAGCCGTATCGTATCGAAGCCGAAGCTTTCTCCGTTAATACAGTCCATTCCCACACAACTGCTTCCATCAACAATAAGATCATCTAAAATTACCTGGTCCGCCATTACGGGAGCAACCAGGAAATCCATTACGGCATTAACGACATACTTGCCGGTCGAAAAAATATTATTAAGCAGACTTGTTTCATCAGCCGTGGGTAACACCACAGAACCATTTTGGATCAGGATACTGCCGGATTCCACCATGGGGCGACTCTTCGGACCTAATCCCTGATTGTTTTCATTGTTGCGCTTGTCTTTTTTAGGTTCCTTGCCAAACCGTAGCTCATAGGAATAAAAACCATCCGGGGCTCCGGCGGGAACGGTCCAACCAATGGGACCGCCGTCTGTGGATGAATCAAATATGACCTGTCCGGCGGGATCGGATACTCGAAGTTGCATATAGGTCATCTGAGGTGCACTTACAGCATGAATTCCGCTCATACCGATATTGATATCTCCATTTTTCCCTTTGGCAACCGAGGAAGCCGGTGGCAAACATGTGACGACCACAAGAAAGGACAAGATTTTTGTCAAATTCATCATCCGAACCTGAGCACTTTTGAGCCCCATATTGCTTCCTCCTGAAAAGACAACCTATAATTATTCCAAAACAGCCGTACTGACGATAACAATTCCTATATGAATAAATTTACCACAAATTTTATTTATTTAGTATATAATTCTTATTGATAAGATGACCAGTTAAACAAACATACCGCCTATCCGAATTAGCAACGATTAGTTTTGTTATAAAGCAGTTGTGATACCACCAGGGAAACAGCATGAGAAAGACGGGAAACCTTCCCCAACAACAATATTTCACTCTGCCCTATAAAAACATCCAGTTAAGGACAACACCATGAAACATGATGCTTTCCGCCGCATTATGGGAAATCCGGAAACAAGCTTTCATCTCTTTTTCCCGGATAAACTCCGCCGAAGCATCCCAATATCCTTCCTTTGGTTACTCCTTATCATTCTTTTACCAATCGTTTCCATTCAAGATGTCATGGCCCAGGCACCCACCGCCACCACGGACGCGGCAACAGGAATAGGCTCGACCAGCGTCACGGTTAACGGCACGGTGAACCCGAGCGGCGACCAGACCATCGTCTTTTTCGAGTATGGCCTTACCGTGGAATACGGCTCCACCATAGCCGCCCAGCAAAGCCCGATCACCGGTTCCACCGACACCCCGGTTTCGGCCGACTTGAGCCTCCTCGATCCGCTCGCCACTTTCCATTACAGGGTCGGAGCCACCAACGCATCCGGCACTACTTACGGCGCGGACATGACCTTTACCACCTTGGCGTCCTCCGGCGGCAATCCACCGACGGTGATTACGGATCCGGCAAGCGGCACAGGTGTGAATTTTACCACTCTGAACGGCCAGATTTACACCTATAACATTAATACAACGGTTATTTTTCAATGGGGAACCGACACCGGCTACGGCAATACGATCACTGCGGAACAAAGTCCGGTGAACTCCGCAAGCCTGATACCGGTAACCGCCACCCTAAGCGGCCTTAACGATAATACCACCTACCATTACCGAATAACCGCATCAAATGATAATGGGACCGTTTACGGCCAAGACATGACTTTTTCCATCGGCACCGGTGGCACGGCACCAACCACCACCAGCAATGCGGCCACCGGAATCACCACCCAAGCAGCCACTTTAAACGGCACGGTCAATGCCAATGGAGATACCACTGTAATATCCTTTGAGTACGGAATCGATACCAACTACGGCAATACCGTCCCCGCCGACCAGAACCCAGTATCCGGCAGCACGGATACACCCGTCAGCGTGAACATCAGCAATTTTTCACCCAACACCACCTATCATTACCGAGTGGTGGCCACCAACAGTTATGGCTCCACCAATGGAGCCGACCTCTCCTTTACCACCCTGCCCTCTCCTCCCACGACAACCACCGAGGCGGCCTCATCCGTCACAAGCTCAAGCGGTGTGCTCAACGGCACGGTCAATGCCAATGGAGCAAGCACCATCGTAACCTTCGAGTACGGGATTGACACCGGCTACGGCCTAACCGTCACAGCCGATCAGAGCCAGGTAACCGGCAGCGTAGATACGGCGGTCAACAAAATAATCAGCGGATTGACCGACGACGTTACCTATCATTATCGGGTGGTAGGCGTAAATTCCGGGGGAACCACCTATGGCGAAGACATGACATTTACCGCCGGAGCAGCGGCCGCAACAGTCGTTACCGATGCGGCCTCGGCGATAACCAGCACGAGCGCGATCTTCAACGGTTCGGTCAATGCCAAGGGCAATAGCGCAACGGTACTCTTTGAGTACGGGACGACCATCGACTACGACCGGTCGACAATTGCCACCCAAAGTCCGGTAACCGGTACCTT
>Ga0224507_10001053_pt1 | contig 11008 bp, 5 predicted proteins | sample SF_Jan12_sed_USG_3_FD_170159 | JGI IMG/M metagenome (GOLD analysis project Ga0224507, IMG submission 170159) | Sediment microbial communities from San Francisco Bay, California, United States - SF_Jan12_sed_USGS_13 | ecosystem: Environmental > Aquatic > Marine > Sediment | place: USA: California...
AGTTTATCATCGATGGTATCTTGTGGGATTTCAATTTTATCCTGTTCAATATCATCTTCCCTGAAGCCAATTTCCTCATCTGAATCAGCCAGTGCAGCAACAACTGGTTTTTCCTCTGAAGTTGATTCTATTTCCTTACTTACCTGAGTTGCACTTTTATCTTCATCAAAGAATGAGGCAAGTTTAGCATCAATATCTTTTTGTGGAATTTCAGCTTGTTCTTCTGAAAGTGATTTGTCATCAAAGCCTCCTTCTTCTGAGGAATCAGCTAAGGCAGGAATTATATCAAGTTTTTCTTCTTTGAGCTCAACTGGAGGAGTTGGAGTTTGAGCTGATAACGGTTTTTCTTGGACTTCCTTTCCAAAGAATGAATCAAGTTTATCGTCAATATGTTGCTTTGGTATTTCTATTTGTTCATCACCAGCTGCATCTTCGTTAAATCCTCCGATTTCATCAGAATCTGAAAGTGCAGGGATTATTACATCATCTGAACTTAACTCCTTGCCTTTATCCTCCTCATTATTTTGTGGAGGTATTACATCTGATGAACTACTTTGCTGTTCTAACTGCGATAATGCTGGTGCAAGTTGGTTCTCTTTAGTTTCACTATCACTAAATTGTTCATCTATTGCCTCAATGGCATCATCGTCTAAGAACTCCAGTTGTTCGGCAAGAGGATCAAAACTCAAAGCAGAGGAAATCGGAGAGTCTGTAATGATTTTTGTTTTCTTTTTCGTAGTGGGGTCAGCAGGTGCAGTTATTTCATCTTGATCAAGTATAATTGATTCATCATCACCTATATCATCGAAAAAACTAGATATATGCGTGTCGATTTCATCTGAGAGATCAAAAGTTATTTCGCCCTTATCCTGTTTAGTTTCTGGAACAACAGATTCTGGTTCAGGTTGAATTTCTGTAATAACAGATTCTGGTTCAGGTTGAATTTCATCTTCTTGAAGTGTCGGTGCAGCTATTTCTAGCTCAGGGGCTTCTTCAACCACAGGTTCTTCTTCAACCATAGGTTTTTCTTCAAAGAGAATGTCTTCTGTTTTTTCTTGGGGAGCTATTTGTTGAATATAGGCCTGTTCAGTGGAATCTAAGAAGGGTTCTTCTTCCATTTCGACGGGCTCTATTTTTTCCTCAACGATATCCTCTTCAAGATCCTCAGTGGTATCTGACTCCCCTGAGACTAATGATTTTAAATTATTTAGTCTCTGTACTCGATCAATAATAATTTCTTTTTGTTCTTTTTCAGATATATCATCATTGAGTAGAAACGATTCGAGGCTTTCGAAAAATGCATATAGAAGGGAAAATGCTTCCGGATGGGCTTTGATACGTTGTTCGGAGATATATGCTCCGATGGTTAATAAACCATTTATTAATACTAAAGTATATGCTTCTGTTTGATAAATATTTTTTAATTCTATCAGTTCAGTATGGAATTCTTCAAGGTCACGATCAGTTATTTCCCAATCAAGTCCCAGAACTACTGCTTTAAGGCTTCGGAGATGCTCATAATAGGAGGATGCTTTAACTTCTTCCGTGACTTTCTTATCGTGATGATCAGCTGCAGCATCTTTACGAGTAAGAGAAATTTGATACTGAAGAATTTTAAATTTTCTTAGATCCCCTTTTAGCAATAAAACTACATCGTCATCTGCTAAGTCGGGATTAGAGAGAATTTGTTCAAGATTGTAAAAATAAGAGTTGAGTAATTTGATGGAGTTCGGATGAGCATACGCTTGTTCCGATCTAATATATCTACCTATCTTGTCGATACCTTGCAGATAGAGAAGAACTATTTTATCGCCTGCCCATTCTTCGCGAAGATGTCTTACTTCTTCACCGAGCTGCTCAAGTATATCATCGTTTATTTCCCACTCTAGAGATAGAATTATAGATTTTAGAGTGGCGAGAGGATGATCGTCAACAGTCGTGAATTCAAAAAGATCGACATCTTCATTATCAAATTCTTCATCGGCGTAAAGTGTCAGATCTTCCGCAGCATCCAATGCAATGGTTTCATGTTCCTGGGGAGTATTCATGAAGATTCTGCTTTATCTCTCTCTGATGAGTTTTTATAAAAGTTTTTTCTGTATGGATACCACTGTAGACGAGATGATCTTTTTCAAAGTTTCCGGAACACCGTAACCTGATAAAGCACTCGCTTCAAAGGAAGGCACCTTTAATTTACTATTTAGGTCTTGTTCCAGTACATCAATGGGTAGGATATCAACACCCTGATCACGTAAGTCTACTTTATTATACTGTAGAACCAGCGGAATGCGAAATATTGATTCGTTATAGCTTTGTAAATTTTCATGGAGCTGGTTAAGCGAGCGAATATTTTTTTCACGCATTTCTTTTTGAGCATCAGCCACGAATACCAGGCCGTCAACACCGCGTAGTACTAATTTTCTTGTCGCGTTATATTTGACTTGTCCGGGCACGGTGTACAGTTGTATTTTTAAATCGTATCCTCTTATTTTCCCCATGTCAAAGGGAAGAAAGTCAAAAAATAGTGTTCGATCGCCATGGGTTTTGAGACTCACCATGTCCGACTGTATTTGTTTTTTATATTTTTTGTTTATAGTTTCAAGGTTTGTGGTCTTCCCACCACGGCCGGGACCGTAGTAAACGATTTTGACCTGCACAACCTTATCTTTTAAGTTAATAAAACTCAATGTACTCTCCTAATTTCATTACTGTCATAACTTGCTAGTTCAGTAGTGATCTTTTTCAATCTTAAAAAGTAGAGGTTACTATTATAATTATTTTCTCTTCCATGATACAGCTATTTGTTCTATGGCTTCAACAACATTTAGTCGTAAAAAACCAAGAGAGATATCTTTACCAAACATTGAAATTAAGAGTAATTCATCATCTATTTTACTAAAATGAATATTACAATCTGTCCCTTTGTGAAATAAAAGGGAGAATTCCTCTTCTCCAACCAGTTTTGCCATAGCGTCTACTGTAGCGAAGTTACCAGCTGCTAAGGCAGCAAAAGAGTAAACGTCGTACTTAGACTTCCCGTTGTCTCTAGCGGTTATTATGTTTCCCGCCATGTCAATTATGATGACGCAATCAACCCCGATTTTAATTAATTTTTCAGTCAATATTTCATCTATTTTTTCTAGTTGTTCTTGACTGACGACGCCATAGTTCATATTAAGTACCCCTTCAACGTATCCAAGAGAATAGTTTTGAGTCAGTAAAATTACAGGTTATCTCTGGCCTCTGAGTATACGCCAGAATGTAAAATATATGAAGTTGTTTTTGTTAATTACGTAATTTTTTATAAAAACGGGTTTGACAAAACAGCCAATTCAGTTTTTCACTTAACGAGTAGTACCTTGATACTTCGTTATTTATCGATATCGGATATGACTCTGTTTGATGCCAGTTCTGGCAAGAAATATTAATTTGCCTATAAACAATATTCAGCTTGAATAATATGCCCTATGAGCCGAGTAAACTCATCTTTGCTATTTTTAAGTGGCTGCCTCTTTATTTCTTGAAAAAAATAAAGGTGTTGTAAGTTAGTCAGAGATAAATATTTTAATTTGCATTTTATCCCACTAAAGAATAACCACGCTCTATGTCCCTCGTTTTACTAATAAAGCCTTTGTCTTCCAAGTGTTCAGATAGTCACCATGTTATTGTGGCAGATTTTTTGTACCTGCCCACAGGGCTCGTAACTAGCTGATTTGATACAATGCGAACCTATAAGTGATCACAGGTGCCTCGGATTTATGCAGTTGCCGCTGCTCGCTATAGCCCTTCTATGAGGGCAGGGGGGGCAACCGCATGAAGATGAGACACCTGTGACCACTTACGATTTTTTAATATAATTTTTTATATTATTTGCCAAGTTAAATTGTTAGATGCAACACTTATTTTGTATTGCGAGAATGTTTTTGATATTTTTACTAGAAGGTATATCCTTTTATTTTTAGGTATTATTTTGCCGGTGATGTTGGTGTGGCATTGTAATCAAATATAATTTTTCCTTAGGCGTAATCAATGAGGATGTTTTGTGCCGGAAAATAGCAGTTATCACGAACGCCATTTTACGAAAAATATATTGGATGAGTGTTATTGATAGTTAATATTTTTTTGGCCCAGTGTATTTAAATAATTGTGATGTGATGAGTTCACTCCGAAAAACTAATTTTAATATAACCGCTCACGGGGTTGTGAAAAAAGAGTTCCATAACATCGTACCGTTAAGCATTTACCAGTGCTGCGTATGTGTACTGATGAACGCTTACATTTTAATGCCTAAGCTTGGTGGCCAGTTTAGGAGATAACTTTTTTATTATTATAGTGCATGCTCTCTATAATGAAATTGATAACTATATTAATAATTCTTATATGAACTGGTCAAGGTTAAAGTTGTGGTTTCCTTTTATTGGACGAATTTTGCAGCTATTTATTTACAATATCAATTGGGTGTGTCACGTAAATTATACTATTTTTTTAAGACGTTAAAGGGCTTCTGGTGTCATTTTTAATGAATCATGGAATATACTGTAAATTTTTTCTCATCCATAATACAGCGTATAGTCCCGGATTCCGAGGTAACTAACCATTTTATTCCCATGGAACTCCATTTGAGCATATGCTCAGTGGCGGGATATTGACCTTGTTTATTTTTTCCCGATGAAACCACTATTATTTCTGGATTTACTCGACGGATGAAATTTGGCAGGCATGAATATTTACTTCCATGATGGGAGGCTAGTAATATATTAGCTTGTTTTACTTCGTTTTGATTCACAAGACGTTGTTCAACTACCGATCCGATATCACCTGGGAATAAAAGGCTATTTTTTCCGTATCGTACAGAAACTATTAGTCCTCGTTCATTTATTTTATCGTTGTGGGTAACAGTTCCGTAGTTGATATGTTGACATTTGATTTCCAAATTAGGTTCCCGATCAATTATTCTTTCGTGTTGAGGGGCAATTACTGAAATTCCTAGTTTTTCAGCATCATGGAGTATTTTTTGATAATCCAGGATATTGAATTTTTTACCCGCGATCCATAATCGTTTTGGCTTGAAATGGTGCATGATAAATGGAATGCCGTTGTAATGATCTGCGTGGGGATGGGTGATGACAATATCATCTATCCGCCAAATTCTATTTGCATAGAGAAAGGGGGCTATAATTCTTTCTCCGGGATCAAAGTTTCTTGAAGCATATCCGCCTCCATCAATCAGAATAGTGTGCCCTTTTGGGGTGAGGATAAAGGTAGAACTTCCTTGGCCGATGTCAAGAAAATCAATTTCAAGTTCGTTCGGTGTAATGACCCGGAAAAGTCCGAGGGTGTGAGACGTAACTAGAGAAAATGTGAGGATGGCAAACACTGATTTTCGTATTGTTATCCTTCCATGGATGATAATGAAGGTAAGGAGAATAATATATATAACCCATTCGGTAATCGAGGGAGTTATTGTACGGACTGACGAAAAGGGTAGTTTAGCTATTAAATTTAGAAAAATGGTAGTTAGAGTTATTCCAACTGTTCCGAGCTTTAGGAATAATAGGGAACTAGTTGGTGAGACAGGAAGAAGTATAGAAGATATCAGACCACAGGGTAAGGACCAAAGACAGAGCAACGGTTCAAGTATAAGATTTGCTAATGGACCTATGAGTGATACTCTATTGAAATGATGTAGTATAAAAGGTAGGGTCGATAAAGTAGCAACCATGGAAATTAATATACTTGCTTTAGCTACGGTGAAAATACGATAAATAATGGTTTGGTCTGGAGATGTGAAAGTATCTTTAAATTGACCTGTTATGTAGGGGGTAAAAAGGGCGATTCCCGATACTGCAGCTACAGAGAGTTGGAAAGAGACCGTATAGACAATTAAGGGGTTAAGTATGGTTAAAAAGAGTATGGCAGCGGAGATTATATGAAATAATGCACGTTGTTGGCGAGATACTAAAGCGAAAATAGTTAGAGCCGCCATGAGAAATGCCCGAAGAGCCGGGGTATTCATACCTGCAATTAAACAGTATATTAGTAATGGTGGAATGGATAAAAGAAATGCAATCGTCGGGACATGGCATGAGTTAATGATATGAACGGAACGTTTGAGCAACCATTGCGTTACCGTAAATATTATTAGAGCTAGGAGTGACATATGGAGTCCAGAAATAGCAAGTATATGCATACAACCTGCTTTGATAAAGTGCTCCGTTAATTTGGGAGAAACCATGCTGCGATCTCCGATAAGAAGGGCTTGGTAGACTCCGGCCGTGTCGTTATCTAAATTGCTATTTAGGAACTTGGCAATATTGTATCTAAGTTGCTCTGGTAGATACCGAAAAGATTGAGTGAAACTTTTGTCAGTACGGAGAGCGGAGTAAATGTTAGTAGGGGAATTAACGAAACCACTTACGTAAATTCCCTTGGAAGCCATATGAAGTTGGTAGTCAAAAACGCCGGGTGTTTTATAAGTCGTAATTCGATCAATACTAGCTCGCACTAAAAGATGATCTCCCACCGATATTTCAGGCCTTATTTGGCCAGCTAAGGTAAGACGTACCAAACCGTGTGCTGGTACTATTTCTTTTTTTTTATTTGGAATTTCAGAGAAAAGTATCCCGTCGGTCATGATAATAAATTTTGTAGACTCTCCCCCATTTGAAGGCATACTGTTCAGGGTGCCGGAAAGAGTGATGGTGGTGCGGTGAGGTATGAGGTTATATATATGGGTCGGAGATCCTGGAGGTTGCAGGTGAAGACTGCCATGAGCTAGTCCAATGAGGATGATAAAAAGCCATAGGAATGCGGAGTTGTGTCTGTAGATTAAAAGTATGGCTACCGGAATAGCAAAGATAAGGGGGGTAAAGGTAAATAGTTGGCTAAAAGATATTGACTTGCACCAGTATGCTGCGGTTACTCCCGATAAATAACAAATAGTCGCCGTCGGCAGTGGGGCGTTAATAGTCGAAGTATGAAGGAGCTGTCGGATTTTGTAATAATAATTCATAGCCTCCCGGATTTATGAGCCCGTTGAGTTATAGGAACGGGTCATTCTTTCAATCATATGCAGGTGCGCTACTGCAACTCCGGCATTATCCTTTATAAGTTGAGCAGCAGCGGAAGATGCGTGGTTATGAAATTCCTTATCTTGTAAGAATCTGGTGACTATTGCTGCTAGCTCATCTACTCCTTGAACGGTTATTGCTCCACCATGGTGTTTTAATTCATTGCTGATTTCACGAAAATCTTCCATGTGAGGTCCGAAAACAACGGGAACTTTATAAGCTGCCGGCTCAAGGGGATTATGTCCACCCTGAGGTACCAGGGAGCCGCCAACAAAAGCGATGTCGGCAAATTTATAAAGGTGAACCAGTTCTCCTATGGTGTCGACTAAAAGAAGGTTGTTGGTGAGCAAAGTGTCATTTTTGGAACGAAAGGCTGTGGACAGTCCATATGATTGTGCCATGTTGGAAATATCGAAACTCCTTTCGATATTTCGGGGAGCGAGAATTAATAATAAGTTAGGAAGTTGAGTGCGTATTTTATTAAAAGCGTCAAAGATGATACTCTCTTCTCCTTCATGGGTTGAGCCGCAAATCCAAATTTGATTATCTTTTCTTATCCCTAACTCATTTCGGGTTATCGTTATCTTCTCTGGGATCGATTGTAGGTAAAGGGCAGTGTCGTATTTGAGATTGCCCAGTATTGCAATTCGGTTGGGCTCTACCCCTAACTTTATCATTTTGTTACTGTCTTCTTTGGTTTGCATGGAGATAAGGGTAAAAGTTCGAAACATAGATTTAAAGAATAAGCGTAATCTGGTATATGCTTTCCATGATTTTTCCGATATTCTCCCATTAACCAGCATTGTTGGAATACCATGTAAATGTAAGATATTTAGCCAGTTGGGCCAAAAATCCGTTTCTACCAGCACGAAAAGTGAGGGACGTATTGCGTGAATATATCTTTTAATGGTGAAGAGAAAGTCCAAGGGACCATCAATGACTTCTGTAACGTAGGGGGCAATGCATTTATTTGCTATTCGGCGACCAGCACTGGTTGTGGCTGAAAAGATAACGGTGATATCAGGGCGTGATTCGTAAATGCATCGTACTAGTGGGACAGCCGAGGTAACCTCTCCAACTGACAGGGCATGAATCCATATTACGAGATCATCATCGTTGTTTGGTGAAAGAATAATATTTTTGCTTAACCCCAGGCGAGAGAGGATACGTCCTTGATACTTGTGGTGCAGGGAAGATGAAATAAATGCAAATAATATAGCCGGAATAAAAGCTAGGAACTGCAAAAAGTTATAGACGAAAAGGAGGGTAAAGGTATACATTGTATAAAGAGTAAGAGTAAAAAGTTTTTAATATAATTTTGTTAAGAATAACTATAAATCCTGTGACCAGGTATTAATGTTGTAAGTAGTAATCGTTGCCCCCCCCCCTAGGAGTATTATTTTTTAGTAGAGTACATGTTAGTCGAATAATATATGATGTTCCAGGGTAATATATTTTTTATTGAGGTTATTGGGAAATTATGAACGTGTTGCTTTTTGATGAAAATGAACTTTTGGGAAGCACTCTGCACTTGAAGGATCGTCGTGCAACTCATATTACGGGTATTTTACACTCTAAACCTGGTGATACATTACGAGTGGGCATGATAAACGGGCTTGGTGGCACCGGACGGGTTCTTAAAGTAGAAGATTCCGAGGTGATACTGGATGTACAACTTACTTCTTCTCCAGCACCCAAAATGACCCTTGATTTGATTTTGGCTTTACCCAGGCCGATTATGCTCAAAAGAATCTTAAAACAAGCCACTGTTCTCGGGGTCCGCTCTATTCATCTAATTCGTTCACAACGGGTGGAAAAATCATTTTTCCATTCTCCTGTTCTTCAGCCTGAAAATATGAGAAACTTGTTAATTGAAGGTTTAGAACAGGCAATGGATACCAAATTGCCGACTATTACCATACATCACCGCTTTAAGCCCTTTATTGAGGATGTTGTTCCCGCGATGAATAGCGCTGCAAAGTTACTGGCCCATCCAGGTGAGGAAGGGACTTTGACTGATCTCTACGGAGCTGATGTATCATTGGACAATAACGTTCTTGCTGTAGGGCCTGAAGGAGGATGGAATGACTATGAAGTAGATTGTTTTTACGACGCAGGCTTTCATGGTTTCTCCATGGGACCGAGAATCCTTCATGTGGATACAGCAGTGGTTGCTTTACTCTCACAATTACAAGTGCTTCATGATTTGCGCAACTTTTGAACTACCTTTGCTATAATGTTATCAAATTCCTTAACTTTTAAGAAATAAAGCGTTATTGCATAAAATCCTCCTCCCGCACCAATTAAAAAGAATACCCCGCACATCCTTGCAAAAATATTGCCCACTATTAATTCTGCGCAGAGTTCTGTCAAGGGAATGAGTACCATGGTCATCATCATGGTTGCCGCCAGAATTTTAATGATTCCTATAAATAATGGCAGAATCCTGAATCCTGGAAGTTTCCGATATAAAATAAATGTTAAGAAAAAGAAGTTAATGGTCATGACTGCAGATGTTGAAAGGGGAATGACCCGATAACTTAATGTGTCAATCAGTTGAGATATAATTACGATATTTAGTGTTACCGCCATAAAACTAGCAATAACCGGATACTTGGTTCTTCCAAGAGCGTAAAAGGCGGGAACCGTAACCTTGATGGCGGAGTAAGCAAAAAGACCGTAGGCATAACAGCGTAGTGCTTCGGCAGTCCGTGCGGTGTCAAATGGAGTAAAAGCGCCATGCTCAAAGATCAGTCCTATAATAGGTTGGGCCAAGAGTATGAGCCCCGCAGTGGCGGGAATAGTGAGGCAGAACACCATAATAAGAGAGGTTGAAAAAGTTTTTTGTAATCCGTTGAAATCTTTAAGAGCAGCGAATCTGGCCAGTACCGGCATGGCTGCTATGGAAAGGGCTACGCCGAAGACGCCTATGGGTAATTGGACCAAGCGGAATGAATAATTAAGCCAGGATACCGACCCCTGTTCACAGGAAGAAGCGAAATAGGTATTTACGAAGATGTTTATTTGAGTGGCTGAGAGACCTATAATTGCTGGAACCATGAGCAGCGCTATTTTTTTTAGTCCTGGATCACGCAACTTGAAGTTGGGAAGAAAGCGAAATCCGGTAGCGCGGAGAGTGGGGAGTTGCATGAGAAGTTGCAGCATACCACCAATTAAAGTACCCCAGGCCATTCCGGCAATGGCGGGTTTTCCTAATTTTTGAAATAATAAGGCAAGGGATGTACCGCCGATAATTGAGCCTAAATTGAAAAAGCTGGAGGAAAGGGCAGGGATGAAAAATTTGCCTTTGGTGTTGAGAATGCCCATGACAACGGCAGAAATGGATACGAAAATAAGAAACGGGAACATGATCATGGTCATGTAAACCGTTAACTGTTGTTTGCCTTCAACTAATCCAAAATCAGGAGCAAGTAAAGAAACGATAGGTTCGGTGAAGTAAATGCCCGCCAAGGTGATGCAGCTCAGTAGCAGTGTCATTGAGACCAGTACATTGCCGGCAAGTTCCAAGGTCGCTTGCTTACCTTTATTGGTATCATAATCAGTGAACACGGTGACAAAGGCAGCTGAGAGTGCGCCTTCCCCGAAAAGATCCCTCAGAAGATTAGGAATGCGAAAGGCCACTACAAAGGCATCATAGGCGTAACCAGCCCCAAACAGGTTGGCGAAAATCTGTTCCCGAACCAGTCCGAGAACCCTGCTACACATGACCGCAATGCTGACCGATCCGGCTGATTTTGCAATCTTGCTGGTAGATCCGCTTGGTTTATCACTCATTTTTTGTAAACCGATGAATGGATATTCAGCCTGTTCTTGCTTGACTAAATAATGATAATAAGAATATAAGTAAACTTTAGAGCGGTTGATGGTTACCATCCTTAAGGGAAAAGGAAAAGTATTTTCCCAAGGATGATTAGTTG
>Ga0224507_10001061_pt1 | contig 10976 bp, 7 predicted proteins | sample SF_Jan12_sed_USG_3_FD_170159 | JGI IMG/M metagenome (GOLD analysis project Ga0224507, IMG submission 170159) | Sediment microbial communities from San Francisco Bay, California, United States - SF_Jan12_sed_USGS_13 | ecosystem: Environmental > Aquatic > Marine > Sediment | place: USA: California...
CTTTTTGCCGTCTTCTTTGTCGAGGTAACAGTTGCATAACGCTGCTATGCGCTTGTTACCTCATCTTGAAGATGACTAAAAATTCTGCACCGTTTTGGGATGTTAATTATTTTCCGCGATCCTAATGTATAATAGGTTTTGTTTATCATATTTGTTGTTGCCTGTAAAGGTTTGAAATCACATGTCTAAAGTGATAATAACACTTCTTACTATTAATATTTTGAAATTAATGAGAACATTTTTTAAATATCAGCAAGATATTTGCTGTATTGTATTGCACTACAGGTTACTTGGTAAAATTGTTTTGGTCGAGTTGCCCAATTGCTAATTAAATATAAAATATTATTCTTTTGAGATAAATAGTGGTTTGAAATATATTAAAACAGTAGGGGTAGTTTTTGAAAGAATTTAATATATATATGGTTGTATCTGCAATTCCCTGATTTAATAGGTGTATAAAAGTTTCAAAGTCGAATTCTGCGCAAGTAAGTGGATGGTTCCGAGATGGGATAATTATAATTTTCCGAGTTCTTAATGTCCTACGGTTGGAAGACTATTTTACGATTAATGAATTTCTGGTTTAACCAAGATGATTTGATAGCATAGTGTAATAATTTTGAAATTGTTTAGCAAAATATCATTAACCTGGAAAGTACTTTGGCTCAGTTTGTTTATTGGCCTGATTGTATGGTTTGTGCTTGATAATTATCAGGGCAGAAAGTTGCGTGCAATTTTTAATGGGCAATTAGACGCTTCTCTACAGGCACAGGCGAGGGAGGATCGAGCGTTTTTTGATGTATATATTCGTTCTTATAGTAAAGCTATTCGTTTGCTTACCTCCCAAAATAATTTGTTGGATTATATCGCTGTTCAGGATTGGGACTCTCCTGTAAGCAAAACGCTTGTTCATATAAATTTACCTCCTTGGCTACCGGGTAAGGCTGTTCTACGGGCCATGCCTTTTGTCCGATATTGTATGTTATTGGATGTACAAGGAAACGTACGTGAAATTTATTCTTCACTTCCTAGTAGCTCCATCCCTATTTCCCTTAAGCAACCATCGGAAATTTTGCGACATTTAAGTCATAATCAGACTTATTTAACGGAAATTGATGGCTATCCTTTTATTATCACATCCCATAAGATAAACGAGTCTAAATCAAAAGATTTAGGCTTTATGATGTTGGCCTCACCTTTGGATAGTGAATTTATGTTTGAATCTCAGGTGATAATGCGGAATGATAATTTAATCGCCTTAGTTGAGAATAAGATGGGAAGGGTTATAGCCAGTAATAGATCTGAGGAAATCAAAATCGGCATGCGAGAGGAGGAATTAAAAAATAAGTATCTTATTATCGGAAAATCATATTTTGACTATGGGGCATCTGATCTCAACGTTCATTTTATTTCATTACTTTCCCATTCCAAATATGATGCCTTGTCAGAAGAAGTGATTGGAGCTGATAGAGTTAATCGCGCCATTTCCGCAATCTGTTTCGTGCTATCTGCTACTTTTTTGATATTGTATATTATTTGGCGGATCAATAAGCTAGCTGCTGTTATAAATATTTATTCTATCAAAGAATTGGGTAAGGAGGGAGTATTGCCTGAAAAGGTTCGAGGTGACCAGCTTTTCTTTCTGGAGAGAAGTTTTCGGCAATTCGGTGAAAAAATTCATCAGGCAAAAATAAATTTGGAGCATAAGGTAAAGATACGAACCCAAGAGCTTGAGCTTGCCAATGGCAAATTGCATCAGGAGGTTTCCGAAAGGGAAAAAAGTGAACAACAGTTGCGTCGAACCATGGGGCTGCAGCGAGCTATTTTCGATAGCGCCAATTACTCTATAATTTCCACCAAGGTTGATGGGACGATTATTTTGTTTAATGTTGCAGCACAAAGGTTGCTAGGTTATTCGGCTGAGGAGGTGGTTGGAAAATGTACTCCGGAAATATTTCATGATTTTGATGAGGTGTCTCTCAGGGCAAAGCTTTATGGTGCAGTCTTGGGGCGAAAGATTAAACCTGGGTTCGAGGTACTTATTGCTAAAACAATTGCTGATAATATGCCTGATGAAAATGAGTGGACATATATTCGTAAGGATGGTTCTAGTTTTCCGGTTCGTTTATCGGTAACAGCAATAAAAAACGACAGGGGAGAAATCACCGGTTTTCTCGGAGTTGGTTTTGACCTAACGGAGCTGAAAAAATCGGAAACTGCTTTGATGGCAAGTCAAAATAGTCTTAAAAAAGCCCAGCAAATTGCTAAGTTGGGTAATTGGGATAGAAGTCTTGAAACGGGTATCATAACTTGGTCGGATGAATTATATCGTATCTTTGGGTTAGTTCCTGGAAGTATAGAAGCTTCGGATGCTGCATTAATAGATTTAGTACACTTGGATGATCGTAATAAACGTATCGAATCTTTAAATGATTTTTATCAGACTCCCGGAAAAATACATGATGTTGAATATCGAATTTTAAGAAAAGATAACACCGAAATTATTGTTCATGAAATTGGTGATATAGAGTATGACTCCAATGCAACCCCCTTACGTATTACTGCAACTGTTCAGGATGTGACTGAAAATAGAAAGGTACAAGAAACATTGACGCTGGCCCGAAAGGTAATAGAGAATACCGGTGAGGCCATAGTCATTACCGATGGAGAAGCTAATATTATAGAAGTTAATCCTTCTCACGAACGGCTCACCGGCTATAGCGCTGAGGAGGTCATCGGTCACAATCCCTCAATTATGAAATCTGGTCGGCATGATCAGCTTTTTTATTCGGCTATGTGGCAGGATTTGAAAGAAACTGGCAGCTGGAAAGGGGAAATTTGGGATCGGCGAAAAAATGGAGAAGTATTTCCTAAATGGTTGACTATTAATACAATTGGTGAGCCGCAAAAAGGTAATGGCTATTATGTTGGTATTTTTAATGACATTTCTTATCATATAGAAACTGAAAAACAACTTAAACAGTTAGCTTTTTATGATTCGCTGACCGCATTGCCCAATCGTGCTTTATTTCGTGATCGTTTAGCCCAGAAAATGACAGAAGCCAGTCGATTAGGATCGAAACTTGCGTTATTTTTTCTTGATCTCGATCATTTTAAGTATGTAAATGATTCTATGGGCCATGATGTAGGTGATGAATTGTTGATTGAGGTGGCTAAACGAATCAAAGGATGTGTGCGGGCCAGCGATACGGTTTCGCGGTTGGGTGGTGATGAATTTACCGTAATTTTATCTATAAAAGAAACTATTATGGTCGGTGGTGTTGCTGATAAGATTATATCTCAACTTGAAAAGCCTTTTTGGCTTAAAGGCAATGAGGTATTTATTAGTGGAAGTATTGGTATCGCCCTTTATCCTGATGACGGTAATAGTTACGAATCATTAACTAAAAATGCCGATGTTGCCATGTATCATGCCAAGGATGCAGGGCGGGGGATGTATAAATTTTTCACTAAATCTATGAATGAAAAGAATTATGAACGGTTATGGATGGAAAGTGAACTGCGTCAGGCTTTGGAAAAAGAGCAATTAGTTCTTTATTATCAACCTAAGGTTTCCTTGCTAACCGACCGTATTACTGGTTTTGAAGCCCTGATTCGTTGGAAACATCCAGAGAGGGGGATGATTTCGCCACTCTCGTTTATATCACTGGCTGAAGAAACCGGTTTGATTGTTCCCATTGGCGAATGGGTTATGCATCAAGCATGTATACAATTAAAAAAGTGGCGTTGCGGAAAACATAAGGATCTTAAAGGGGCGGTGAATTTATCGGCTAAACAGTTTGTGGATTTTGATTTGGCCTTTAAAATTCAGGGAATTTTGGCTCGAGTTGATTTGCCTTCTGAGTGTTTGGAGCTTGAAATAACAGAAAGTGTGGCTATGCAGGACGTAGATCAAGCCATTGGGGTAAGCTCTAAATTACGTGATATGGGTTTGTCTATTTCCATAGATGATTTCGGAACTGGCTATTCTTCTTTGAGCTATTTGAAAAAAATTCCTCTATATTCCATAAAAATTGATCGGGCCTTTATCAAGGGACTAACCATAAATAAAGATGATGACGCCATTGTAACAGCAATCACCTCCATGGCTAAAAGCCTCAATCTTAACGTGGTAGCGGAGGGCGTTGAAACCGAAGCGCAACTTAATTTTCTAAAAAAACTCCATTGCCAGGAAGTACAAGGCTACTACTATTCTGAACCACTTCCGGCTGAGGAGTTTGCTGCTTTTCTTGTCTAATTTATTTATAATAATCTTCTATCACAATTGGGTATTAGTAGGTTTTAAGTCTTGCAATAAACAGTAGGGGCATCCCCATAGCCGTCAGGCTTAGGCTAGAAAGAGGAAAAAATATTATATTAGATTAGGGTGATACCAGTGGCGGTTATAAGTAGTGCCATTGTGGTGCAACACCGTTGAGATACGGCAATGTGATTATAGTTGGTGCGTTAATCATTAAATTTTATATACCCGAATGCTGGGACGTGCGTAGGGGCGATCCTTGTGATCGCCCCTTTTATATTCTGCAATATGATTCAATTGTCTGTGTTAATATGATATTGTCCTTAGCCTGACGGCTATGGTGGCATTCCTTGTGGATGTCCAGCAATACCAGGAACAGCCATTATATGAATAAGACCCCAATATTTCCAGCTTCCTCTAAGTGTCTTAACGTCATTTCTATTTTTTATATAATTTGACACAATTCATTCGAATTGATTATATATTTTTCATCGACTATATTTAACCGTTTACCGGGTTAAAAAGAAAAGTTCCACAACATCGGTCTAATAAGCGTTTACCATTGCTGCGGATGTGTGCAAGCAGGCCGGTAAGCGTGTCTTTTTTTTTAATTTTTTTAGTGACCATTAACAACTATGGCAAATAATACATTGTATTTATGGATAAAAAAAGTGATCTATTTGCTGTTTATTTTTTTGATTTTTCCTCTTTGTATACTTTATGTGGCAGTGAGCAGGCCCACCTCCGTTCATAGCCAAGCATCAAATGCCAAGGTGGACGCCCAAAGAATGCGGAAAAATGTATCCAACATTTCCCGTAAACATTATCCGCGTAATTACCGTTTTCCAGGAAATCTGAAAGATATTGCGGATTACATCGCCGATCATTTTGCCAAGGCAGGCGGGCAGGTCTATATACAGGAGTTTGAGACAAGGGGGGAAACTTATCGCAATGTAATCGCAGTATTTGGTATTCAGAAGGATGAAAAAGTATCCGTTAATAAAGAAGATTATGAAGAAAATTTGGCTGCCGGTCATCTAAAACCCCATATCGTGGTCGGAGCTCATTACGACGCCAGTGGTGATAGTCCAGGAGCAGACGATAATGCCAGTGGAGTGGCTGGTCTCATAGAGCTTGGTTATCTTTTAGGGCAGGAAGAGTTGTCCGGCCAAGTGGAATTGGTTGCATATTGCCTGGAAGAGCCGCCTTTTTTTCGGACTCCAGATATGGGCAGTTACCATCATGCCGCTCTACTCAAGGAGCACGGGGTGGATTTGGAAATCATGATTTGCCTTGAGATGATCGGTTATTTCACTGATGAGGAGAACTCCCAAAGTTATCCTGCCCCCTTTATGAAACTCTATTATCCAAGCAAGGGTAACTTTATTGCTTTGGTGGGTAAATTGTCCCAAGGGGGGATTACAAAAAAAATTAAAGGGTTGATGACGGGCAGTACTGAATTGCCGGTATATTCCCTGAATGCGCCTTCTTTTATGCAAGGGGTGGATTATTCCGATCATAGTAATTATTGGCATTTCGGTTATCAAGCAGTCATGGTGACAGATACGGCTTTTTATCGAAATCTCCAATATCACACCTACAAAGATCGAGCTGATAGGCTTGATTATCAAAGAGCGTCCATGGTGGTCGTCCAGGTTTATGAAGCAGTAAAGGGTTTGTTGTAAGGTTTGGATCTTAACACCTTAGATGTAATATATATTGAGCATTTAGTAGTATATGAAAGATATAAATGATTTAGGCCTACTGGTTGATTCTAATGTCCCCTTAATTATCATTGAAAGTCATGAGGAAAAGCGGGTATTAGCTACGGTTAGTCGCTTGGCTTCAAAGCGTAATATTCCCTGTTATAGCTGGACGGTGACTGAGGGGTTGAAACAGATACGAATCGGTTTTAATTTTGATAAGACTCCAGTTGATAAAGAACCGGATGAGGTGCTAGCCAGTATAAAATCAAATAATCAGACCGCTCTTTACGTACTCAATGATTTTCATCCATATCTGGAAAATGAACCACGAAGAATCCGGATGCTTAAAGATATTGCCCTGGATTATAAAGAAATTCGTCAGACGGTTATATTTTTAAGTTATCGTTTTTCGATGCCGCCCGATATTAAACCGTTTAGCGCCTTTTTCGAAATGTCACTGCCTTCCAGAGAGCAGATTGTAAGATTGATTAAAGATGAAGTTGCACATTGGAGTACCAAAAATAGCGGTCTTAAGGTGCAAAGTGATAAACTAACCATTGGTAAATTAATCGATAGTTTGCAAGGTGTATCTCTGCCGGAAGCTAAACGTTTGATCAGGTCTGCAATCATCGATGACGGGGCCATTACCAAGTCAGATTTGCCGGAACTCAACAAAACCAAGTTTAAGCTTATGGACATGGATGGCGTGCTAACTTATGAGTATGAGATGGCAAATATGAACGAGGTCGGAGGGTTACGTACTCTAAAGGGCTGGCTTTATAAGAGGCGTGAAGTGCTCCATGGAAATAACCCTTCTGGGCTGGATAACCCCAAGGGGATTCTTTTGCTCGGGGTTCAGGGAGGTGGTAAAAGTATGGCGGCCAAGGCGGTAGCTTCCCATTGGCATTTGCCATTACTGCGTCTTGATTTTGGTTCGTTGTATAATAAATATTACGGTGAAACGGAAAGAAATCTACGGGAATCGTTGAAGATTGCAGATACGATGGCACCGTGTGTTCTATGGATGGATGAAATCGAAAAGGGGATCAGTGCTGGCCTTGATGATCAGGGAGTGTCCAAGAGGCTGCTCAGCACTTTGCTTACCTGGATGGCCGAACGGGAGAAAATGGTATTCGTCGCTGCCACTGCCAACGATGTTCGTAAATTGCCACCCGAACTCATCCGCAAGGGTAGGTTGGATGAAATCTTCTTTGTTGATCTGCCTGATCAAGAAGTGCGTAAAGAAATATTCACCATTCATTTGCAAAAGCGAGGTTTGGGTCACAAATTATATGACGTAGAAAACCTAGCCGAGGTAAGTGAAGGATTTTCCGGGGCTGAAATTGAACAAGCAATCGTTGCTGCCCTTTACAGTATCGCCGGTAATGGTACGGAACTAACCAGCGCCAATATCATGGAGGAGATAAACAATACCTCTCCGCTCTCCGTGGTGATGGCAGAAGATATAGCTGGTCTCCGCGTCTGGGCAAGCGGAAGGGCTGTGGCGGCAAATTAAAGTGAGAACGGCAAGTTGAGAAGGGAAATATTCACTATATCGTGAATATGCCCTTCAAGGATTGCTAATAAGTTTACTTTAGACCTTTTTTTGCAATTTTAACCCACTCTCGTTGCAGCTTATATTGTGTGGGATATAGCTTTGCTTTTCGAACTATTTCCTCAAATAGTTCCTGTGCCTTTCTTGTCTGGCCACGTTTCTTCAACAACAGGGCATAGCGACACCTCGCTTCTTCACCAGAAAAAATATTTACAATAGATTCGTATTCCTCTAAGGCTCTATTGTCATCCCCTATTTTTTCATAAACAGTTGCTCTCATGAGTCGTAACTTAGCGGAAAGTTTTCCTTCATTTGCTTCTTCCAGGTCAGACAAATATTCCAAGGTCTTTTCAAAATTGCCCAGATTATAAAAGCAAAATGATAATCCCTCCAGGATATGCAAATCCTTGCTGTAGGCTCCAACAAGACATCCTTCCAGTAAATCAATGGATTGTCGATATTGCCCATTTTGGGAATATGCTTCAGCTAGATTAATTTTGTTTTGTATACTCTCGGATATTTCCAATTCCCTTAGCAGTAGTTTTATCCTCTTGGCAGGACTAAGCCGTCTTACCCTTGTGTGCTTAGTTTGGAGTTGTGTTTCAGGAAGATACTCAGCAAAAAAATAAATAATTGATCCGGCCACTGGAAAACCCAGAATTAAAAAAATCCACCAATACCTTCCTGTTCTACCGGCATGAACGGCAAAAAATAATTGAACGGCTAACTCCAGTAGTCCAAGTATATGCATAATATTCCTTTGGTTTATCGTGATCAATGGTTCTAGGTAACTCATAAAATCAGTGAATGATATTTATTTGTTACTTTTAAGATTAAGGCCAGGCACACTCAAGCCGAGGTAATAGAACTTTTCTTTTCAAATCCGGTTATCGGTTACGCCCAAGTTAAACCGCAGTCTGAATTACTATCGGATATGTAATTTTTTTACCTATTGAGTAAATGGTTTGCAAGGAAAAAATGTTATATATTATCTGGTTGTTAATTAGAGATACTATCAAATTGCTAACTATATGTGCTAGCAATGGGGCCTACACAAGATTTTGATAGTGATAATTAAGTTTTTCAATCATTGCCTAGGTACAAGTAGCTACCCTATCACAATAAATAGAATAATTATCATTTTTAATATAATTCTTTACAAGAATGTAAGATGATAAATATTTAGCTACCTCAGCTAGAAAATAGTGAAATACCTATTTATTCAAAATATTAAGTATTGTTTCTTGCCGAGTAAAATATCCATATGCAAAATCCAATGATGTAATTTTGTCCGAATAATTAATTAGTAATATCCTTTATGATAGTACTTTGTTATAGTGGAAAATGAAGATCATCCACCTGTGATAACAAATAATATTGAGTTAGAATCTGGGAAGAAAAAATATACATAATCTCACTTATCATTTTTTCCAAGTTCTTTATCTGGAAAGAGCTATCTTTTCTCTTTCTAAGGGTAATGAAAAAACATCTAAGTTGCTAGGTGGTCAGGGATACCACCAGCATACGTAGGGGCGATCCTTGTGATCGCCCTTTCCTGGAGTGACCACCCAAGTCGCCCCTGAATATGATGAAATATATTTCTAATTCCCTTAAAAATTAGTAATTAATTCGTACCTGGTTACTGGGTTTATAACTAACTGATTCAATACAGCGCTATAAAATAAAGTGCGTTTTAAATTAATGAGTTATAAAACCTGTGACTAGGTACTATTAAACAGTAAGGAGAAGAGAGTGGGGCCTGAGTTGTTAACCTTTGTCAAAGCCGAATGGGCGCGAGTTTTATGGAAAAAACTTCAAAGAATTATCGGTGCTCGGGCCGAGGAACTTAACCGTCTTCGCGACGAGTTTGTCGATCCCGAGGAGCTGGCTCGTTTCTCTGTTGAACCCCATTGGCAGATAAGATAAGAAAAAGTATCTATCCCCTGTTTTTTTTAATATGAAATAAGAATATTATGAAAGAAATAAATCTTACCATTAGCGGCTTGGAGCTCGATTTTGATACGGCTCGGGCCATGGCCACAACCTTGGCTGAACAAGACGACCAGGAGACAATGCTGGTTGCCTGGTACGATGAATCAACCAATAATCACTCTCCCTGCTGCGTAAAATGTCAAATTGGCGATACCCCCGGTTGGGAGGTCTATGGTCGAAACCACGGGGGCCGGTTGCGTATCGATATCAATGACGGTGCCTATATTTTCATTCAAACCTGAGCAGCAAGAGGGTAAGTGGTTATGGTAACAGTTCATTTTTAGGAGGTTGCCCGCTGCCCATACAAAAGAAATATAGCGAGCAGTGGCAACTGCATAAATCTGCACCACCTGTGGCTACTTACAAACTCGCACTGTATTAAATCAACCAGTTACGAACATTCTAACCAGGTACATAATATCCTTACCGGTGATAGTATCTATCCAGCCAACATATTCACAACCAAGCGGATAATAGTTTCCTTTGCCTTGGGGTCGGATTCGGCGATAAGCAGGGTGAGGGCAGCTAGACCAATATCGTTTAGTATTGGCTGACCGTTCGAGTGATATAATCGTTGATTACGTTGCAGGAAGTTAACAAAGAGAAAGGCCCCGGTTCGTTTATTTCCGTCTGAAAAAGGGTGGTTTTTTATCACAAAATATAGAAGGTGGGCTGCCTTGGCTTCCAGGGTTGGGTAGGCTGGTTCACCCAGTACTGTTTGTTCCAGATTTCCCAAAATGGCTGCCAGCCCTTCTTCTTGCTCTCGCCCGAAAAGGTCGCTGGCCTCTTTTTGTTGTATTAAATATGTTTTGAGAGTAGCGATACTGTTTCTGGCCTCGTTGATAGCAGGTAACACACCCCCTTGTTCACCTTTGGGGTCGGTCAACACCCCCTCATCATACTGCTGAAGAAGGTGAAAAGTTCGAGTGTAGCGGGAAATCACCCTCATAACCCCCTTTTTCTCATCTTGAGAAAGTCCCGGTTCGGGGTCGGTTTGTTGTTCTGGTTGCAGGGCGGTTTCTAGTTTGTGAACCATGGTCGCTAATCGTTGCCGATTCTTGGCCCAGTCGCGGGTGAGATGTTCCCGTAGGATTTTGGTAGCCCAGATGCGGAACTGGGTGGCTTGACCGGAGTTGATCCGGTAACCTACTGAAAGAATAACATCTAGGTTATAATAATCGATGGTACGCCGAACGTTACGTGCTCCCTCCTGTTGAACTGTTTCCTTTTTGGAAACAGTTGCCTCTTTTGCTAGTTCTTCGCTATCGTAAATCCTCTTTAAGTGCTTTGAAATAGCTGACTTGTTTACCCCGAACAGGTTGGCTATCTGGTTAAGGCTCAGCCATAAGGTTTCCCCTTCTAGGCAAATTTCCAGATCACCGGGGTGTTCTTGGTAGATAATCAACTCTGTCATAAATATATTCCGCCAAAATTGTTTTGGAGTTCAATTTGTTCAACGCGTAAA
>Ga0224507_10001062_pt1 | contig 10974 bp, 11 predicted proteins | sample SF_Jan12_sed_USG_3_FD_170159 | JGI IMG/M metagenome (GOLD analysis project Ga0224507, IMG submission 170159) | Sediment microbial communities from San Francisco Bay, California, United States - SF_Jan12_sed_USGS_13 | ecosystem: Environmental > Aquatic > Marine > Sediment | place: USA...
CAAACTCATGTTTATGGGCGGTGAATTTGGTCAGAGCGATGAATGGAATTTTGATCAAAGTCTGGATTGGCATTTGTTGGCATACAAGCCTCACAAAGGCATGCAGACATTTTTTAAAGATCTGAATAACTTGTATAAAAATTCACCGGCTCTCTATGAAAAAGCGTTTAGTACTGAAGGTTTTGAATGGATCAACTATTCGGATGAAGAAAATTCTGTGATCGCCTTTATCAGAAAGGGGCACGACAGTGTTAATGATACCATAGCAGTTTGTAATTTTACCTCGGTTATAAGAAAGGGTTATGAGATAGGCCTGCCTAGATCAGGAAGTTTAAAACAAATTTTTAACAGCGATTTTAAAAAATATTATGGAAGTGGCATAAGTAATTCAAAAGCAATAGAAATCAAAAAGATACCAAGAGACCACAAGCCATTTTCGGCAAAAATTACCTTGGCTCCATTGGCAGTGGTTGTGTTTAAAATAGTTTAATGAAAAAGAAGAATAAAAAGCCTCGGATCTTACCGAGTATCTGTTGAAATGCCATAGATGCTTACCAACAATTAATCAGGCTCCTTTGAGGGCTAAACAGAAAATTTAAATTTTTGGCCTAATTGCCAAAGTGTACGCTCAGCTTTATTGAGTGAGAAATCAGCCTTTGATCATATGGTGATGTATATGATGTGGTTAGGTTTCAAAGTAAAATATTTTAACTAAAGAAATCAAAATTATGATTATAAATACCGAAATGGAAAGAAAAGGAAATCAGTTTCCAAACAAGATTGTTTCCTTTGAGAAAGATGTTGACACCATCTATTTTACTACCGAAAATAACGTTTTATTGCAGCTTACAGTGATAAGAGACAGTGTGCTGCGTTTTAGGTATGCAACGAATTCAAATCTGGAGAATGATTTTTCGTATGCCATAGCAGAAGATTATACCCGGGGATATAATTTTTTAGAAATTAATGAAGATGAAACATGCTATACCATTACTACTTCTAAATTGATTTGTCAAATTAGAAAAGAAGATGCACACGTCAAGATATTTGATGCAAAGGATCAGACTTTGATAAGCGAAGATGATTGGGGTTTTCATTGGGAAGAGCATTGTGACTATGGTGGTAATATTGTGAAAATGAGTAAAATGACTCAGGATGGTGAAAGTTTTTATGGATTAGGAGATAAGCCGGTTCATGTTAATTTAAGAGGTAAGCGCTTTGAAAATTGGGTGACAGATTCTTATGCCTTTGGAAAAGATACAGATCCTATCTATAAAACGATTCCGTTCTTTATGGGCTTACACCACAAAAAGGCTTATGGTATTTTCTTTGATAATACGTTTCGCTCCTTTTTTGATTTTGCCCATGAGCGCAGGCATGTAACAAGTTTTTGGGCTCAGGGAGGAGAGATGAATTATTATTTTATTTACGGACCCGAAATGAGTGATGTGGTTTCTGGCTATTCAAATTTAACCGGTACTCCCGAATTGCCACCGCTTTGGGCTTTGGGTTATCACCAGTGTAAATGGAGTTATTACCCTGAGTCAAAGGTGCGTGATGTGGCCAGTAAATTCAGGTCACTTCAAATACCTTGTGATGCCATTTATCTGGATATTGATTATATGGAGGAGTTCAGATGTTTTACATGGAGTAAGGCGTATTTTCCGGAGCCGAAAAAGATGGTAGCCGATCTGGCTGATGACGGCTTTAAGACCATTGTGATTATTGACCCGGGAATTAAAGTAGATAAAGATTATAAGATCTATCAGGAAGGTATCGCAAACGATTATTTCTGTAAGCGTGCAGATGGCCCGTATATGAGAGGCCGGGTATGGCCGGGCGAATGTTTTTTTCCTGATTTCACCAAACCTGAAGTTAGGAAATGGTGGTCGGGATTGTTTAAAGAACTCATCAGTGAAATAGGCGTAAAAGGTGTTTGGAATGATATGAATGAGCCTGCGGTTATGGAAGTACCAAATAAAACATTTCCAAATGATGTTAGGCACGATTATGATGGCAATCCGTGTAGCCATAGAAAGGCGCATAATATTTATGGTATGCAAATGTCTAAGGCCACTTATGAAGGTCTGGTAAAGTATTCGTATCCTAAAAGACCCTTTGTAATCACCCGTGCTTCATATTCGGGGGGACAAAGGTATTCGTCAACCTGGACAGGTGATAATGTGGCTACCTGGGAGCATTTATGGATTGCAAATGTTCAGGCGCAAAGAATGGCCCTTTCGGGATTCTCTTTTGCAGGATCTGATATTGGTGGTTTTGCCGAACAGCCAACCGGTGAATTGTATACCAGGTGGATGCAATTGGGCGCTTTTCATCCTTTTTTTAGAACGCATTCTTCGGGTGATCACGGCGATCAGGAGCCATGGAGCTTTGATGATGAAGTGTTGAGCATTGTGAAGAAATTCATTGAATTGCGCTATAAATTATTACCGTATTTATATACCGCCTTTTGGAAATATATCAATGAGGGGAGTCCTATTTTAAAATCGCTGGTCTTATTTGATCAGGATGATAACCAGACCCATAATCGTACTGATGAATTTATTTTTGGAGATAAAATACTGGCTTGTCCGGTTATTGAACCAAATGCAAAGGGAAGAAGAATGTATATCCCGAAAGGGAAATGGTATAATTTATGGACCAATGCAGTTATCGAAGGCGGCAAAGAAACCTGGGTAGATGCAGATATAGACAGTATGCCGATCTTTATAAAGGAAGGGGCTGTCATACCTGTTTATCCGGTGCAGCAGTATGTAGGTGAAAAGGAAATAACTGAGCTTACTCTAGAGGTATATTTTAAGAAAGGAAAAGAAAAAAGCCAGCTGTATGAAGACTCACAAGATGGTTATGATTATAAAAAAGGCCGATATAGCTTAAGAAATTTTAGAGTGGTTGGTAAGAAAAATGAATTGATCATTCAGCAGCATCAGTCGGGGAAATTTATCACCTCGTATGAAACATTTAAAATAAATTTTCACGGGCTCCCTTTTGATGTGTCAAAAGTCAAGATCGATAAGGAAGAAATCGCTTTTGCAGATGTAAAGGTCAACGGCGGAAATTCTATCATTGTTTCAAAAGAATTTACAGAATTGCATATCATTGGAAAATAAACCGGATCATAAAAAAAAAGCACAAAAACCCGAAGGTTCTTGTGCTTTTTTAAGACAATAAATGCCTATTGCATATCTGTTCTTTCCTTTTTTTCTATCAATGAGTTACCTACTAAAAAGATACCACCAAATAAAAATATCATTGAAGGAAATGCAACTTCTTCATTTAGAGTGGTGTAATTAGCCAGTAATGAGCCCATCAATATACCGGTGCCTATGCCAACAGCGAGCATACCGATTTTTAAGGTAAGGTTGCCAAAGCTTTTCTTTTTGGATGCGAAAAGCGAAGCATCTGCACCTTTGTCTATTAATGCCATACGCTCTTTGTTTCTTGTACTGATGAATACGTAGAAAATTCCAAACAAACTTGAGAAAATGATTAACACGATAAGTATTTCCATGATTTTAATTTTTTATGATTTATGATGTTTGGTAATTATGACGAAGGCTTATTAATTACGGTTACATTTATTTGCATAAAATTTAAAATTGAAAAATTATTGTGGTAAATTGTAACCAGGTGTTCATTCATGACGTCTGATTGAAATAATGGAAACAACTACTGATCAAATCTATATAGATAGAGTTTTACAGGGAGATACAAATGCCTTTGCTTATTTGATTGATAAATATAGGAATATGGCTTATACCCTGGCAATAAAAATTGTGAAGAATGCCGAGGACGCAGAAGAAGTAGCTCAAGACAGTTTTATAAAGGCTTTTCAAAAATTAGAATCGTTTAAGGGAGCATCTAAATTTTCAACATGGCTTTATACCATTGTTTATAGAAATGCTATTTCATCGATCCGTAAAAAAAAGATCGTCACTACCGATATTGACAGTTTTGTTATTGAAAATCACACAGACGATTTTGATTTTCCACAAATTGAGGCCATTAAAAACGGAGAGCAAAAAAAATATGTCAACGAAGCTATTGATCAGTTGCCGGAAACCGATGCTCTATTGATCACTTTATTTTATTTGAATGACAGCTCTGTTGAAGAGATAGAAGCAATTACCGGTTTAACCAAAGCGAATGTTAAAGTAAAATTATTCAGAGCGAGAAAAAAGCTTTATAAATCATTGTCTTTACTTTTAAAAGATGAGTTAAAAGCAATTATATGATGGAAGATAATAAGAAAAGGCTAGATAAATTTATCAAAGACGGTATGGCCGTTGAAAACACCTCATTTGATTTTTCAAATAAGATCATGCAAAATATCAATGCTACTGAAAAAGCAAAGGATAGGGCCTTAGGGTCCTTATTGCAAAAGCACACGCTGGAGCAGCCATCAATGGGTTTTAGCTCAGCAGTTTTAGATGAAATTCATGCTTTGTCAACAGCCAAAGCCTATCAGCCCGTTATCAGTAAAAAGGTTTGGTATATTATTTTCTCTCTGGTATTTTTGATCATTTGCTATATCCTCTTTTATATGGATGATTTGCAAACTTCAACTTTTATTGTAGATGCGTATCTGATAAAATTAGAAAGATTATTTACATTTGAACTGCCAGATATCTTGTCTTCGCCAATTTTTGCTTTAAGTATGTTTGCACTAAGCACTTTATTATTTTTAGACTACTTTCTTAAAAACAGAAAAACAATTGTATAAATAGCTTGATTTTTATGTACTTAAATAAGTAATGGTCAATACATGTTTCAAAGAGAATTTAAAGGGTAAAAAAAAACAGAAAAAATTTTTAAAAAACGTTTGTGGGATTAGTAAAAACAATTATATTTGCACACCGAAAACGGAAATAAAATTCCTCCTTAGCTCAGTTGGTTAGAGCATCTGACTGTTAATCAGAGGGTCCTTGGTTCGAGCCCAAGAGGAGGAGCAAAAAACAGGAGTTGCACGAAAGTGTGACTCTTTTTTTTTGGCCATTGAACGAGAAGTCTATCCCGATGTAGCGTGGCGAATATCGGGAAGCCCAAGAGCCTGCCTGCCGGCAGGCAGGGAGGAGCAAAAAACAGGAGTTGCACGAAAGTGTGACTCTTTTTTTTTGGCCATTGGACGAGAAGTCTATCCCTATGTAGCATGGCGAATATCGGGAAGCCCAAGAGCCTGCCTACCGGCAGGCAGGGAGGAGCAGAAAGCACTTACGAAAGTAGGTGCTTTTTTTGTGCTTTAATAATGCGTTTTGAAGTCTTAGGATCAAGATTAGTTGTTCATCAACACAGTGCCTTGAAAGCCTTTTTAGTAGTATTATTTAGATTCATTTTAAGTTCAATGTTTGAATAAATTATCATATGCCAGCGGTATAATATTTTATATATTTACTCCGCTTAAAATGGCATTTCCCCCCGATTCAACTATAGAAAGATAAGTTGTTTGCATTTCACGTGTAGGTGACCATACGTAAATAGTGGGTTGAACAAAATAGAAAAACAAGAGCTATGAAACTAAATAAGTATCTGATAATATATATGTTATTCTCCATTTCCATTTTTGGTCAAACATCACTCATTGGGAAAATAACAAATGACAAAGGTGCGCCTATTGTTAGTGCTTCTGTTTACCTGGACACAGTTAAGACAAAAGCTATTAGTAATGCTGTGGGTTATTTTAAGGTTGATGTTCCTGAAGGCATTAAAAAAATAACTTTATACGCTGCTAAATATGGTTATTTGACTACTGATTATAATAATGAAGAGCGGTTAAGTTTTGTATTTATTGAACCTAAAGGGAAGGAAAAAGTTACTGCTGACAAAGATGATATAGATGAAACTATTAATTCATTAAATGTAAGGAATGATAATAATGTTTCGTCTTACCGAAATATTTATGAATACATAGATGGAAAAGTTGCTGGTGTCACAGTGTCAAATTCTAATGAAATAGTTATTAGAGGTGGAAGCTCATGGGAAATGTCTAATGAACCACTTTTTGTAGTTGATGGTGTTATAGTAAATAGTATAGATCAGATCTCACCAATGGATATAGATAGAATAAATGTTCTTAAAGGAGTAGATGCTTCAATCTATGGCTCACGTGGTTCAAGTGGTGTTCTGGAAATAACAACAAAAGAATAAAAGAGATCATTAAGCTATTTATTGTTTTACTTAAAGCTTAATATATTTTCAATAATAATAGCCAACTCGTTGGCAATAATTTAAATACAAGCTCATGACACATAAAAACATGATTTATTTAGTACTGTTAGTATTATTGTTCTCCTGTAAATCCCTAACAACCAAAAATGAAGTGGTGCCAAAGGCAAAAAATGTCATTCTTTTAATTGGAGATGGCACAGGTTTATCACAAATATCATCAGCATTTTATTTTAAAGAAACAAAACCGAACTATGCACGATTTAAGTCTATAGGGCTTACTAAGACGTCTTCATCGAAGGAAGATATTACCGACTCAGCTGCAGGAGGTACAGCTCTTGCTACAGGAGAAAAGACATATAATGGTGCAATTGGTGTTGCGAGTGATTCTACGAAACTTGAAAATTTGGTTGAAATTGTCTCGCATCAAGATGTTAAAACTGGAGTAATCTCAACCTCATCCATACAACATGCTACTCCGGCAAGTTTCTATGCTCATGTTATAAACAGAGGCTCCTATGAAGATATTGCCGCAGATATGGTCGTTTCTGAAATAGATTTTTTTGCAGGTGGTGGTCTAAAATTTTTTAATAAAAGAAAAGATGGAGTAAATTTATTAGAGGCATTGAAAGCGAAAGGTTTTGGGATAGATACTGCGGCCTTAGGTAACTTTGCAGGAATTAAGCAGCATTCGAAAATGGCTTATTTACTGGCCGAAAACCATATGGACCCTGTGGCCAAAGGCCGTGGTGATTTTTTACCCAGAGCCACCGAATTAGGTATACAATTTCTTAATAAGGATGCAAATAATTCTAATTTTTTCATCATGATAGAGGGTTCACAAATAGATTGGGGTGGTCATGATAATGATGCAGATTATCTTATCTCAGAGCTCATTGATTTTGATGATGCTATTGGTAAGGCTCTTGATTTTGCAGAGAAAGATGGTAATACATTGGTAATTGTAACTGCCGATCATGAAACGGGAGGATTTACCTTGTCGTCAACTCCTAAGAAAACAGCAGATGGCAAATCTTATAGTGATTATAATGAAATTACCGGAACTTTTTCTACCAATGGGCATTCAGCAGCATTAATCCCTGTGTTTGCTTATGGTCCGGGATCTGAAGCATTTTCTGGTGTTTATGAAAATACTGAAATCTTTCATAAGATATTGCAAGCTATGCATTGGAATAATTAGAATGAAACGCTCATTTACATAAATCAAACAGAGCAGCGGAATTAGAATCTTATTTTGACTTTAAAAAGTAAAAACTATTGCCAGCAATATGTATAAGCCATTAAAAAGTCTCATGCACAAATCGTTGTAGCACATTCCCCAAAAAAAAGAGTTTAAAATAAGTAAAGGACATTAAGAAATATTACTTTTTCAAAAAATTTGTAACTTTCTGATTATTAACTAATCAATTAAATATAAAATTATGAGAATAAAATGGGCATTTATAATGATTATGATTTTCGGAATTATAATTTCAAGTTGTAAACAAAAGGAAGAAAAAGTGGAAGTTGAAGAAGTGAAAATAGATTTAATTAATGATGAATTTCCTGAAGCAAAACAAGAATTATTAGCAACCTGGGATGCCATTGTGCAAAGTCTTAAAGATGGAGATATGTATAAACTAATTTCTTTTCATGCTTATGGTCCAAAGTTCACTGAATTTAAAAATGGAGCACCGCGCAATGGTAGTGAAGCAAATGAAGAATTTGAACGCAATACTTTTGGGGCTGTCACCGAAGTTGTGAAATTTGACACTAAAGATATGTTGGTTGCAGTTTATGGTGATGTGGCTAATATAACCTTTCATTCTGATTTTCATCTCAAATTTGGTGAAGACCTTGTTGTTGTAAACGACCAAATTTCGTTGTTGTTCGTGAAGACCGATAATGGATGGAAAATCGTGAGCGAACATCATTCCCCTCTTAAAAAAGAAGATAGTTAAAAACCTGCCACAACACCGTGTATAATTCATCGCTGCGGAATTCCTCAAATGGAATTCACGAAAATTAACTCACTTTCCGCAACGGTGGAAAGTGAATTGCACTTTTAACCACAAAAATCATACACTCTACCTTGTGTTTTATTATCCAAAACTCGAGCTAATACATTAGTTTTTAATGACAATACGCTTAAAAACATCATGCAAAGTGGTCCATCAGATCTTTTAAAGAATGATGATATTAATGTATTACTTTATAAATGGCATACATTATCAGAAATCAGAAAAATTATGAATAAGTAGGTTTGACTGATACAAAATTCTCATCATATTTTAATCCCGATTTAGCAATAGAAAAAGCTTGTTTAATGAGTTTATTTTCAACCGCTATCAAAGCTAATTTTTTTGATTTACCTTTTGCCACTAAGCGATCATATAATGCTTTGCATGATTTGTTTACCTTACAAGCATTGAAGCTACACATAAACAGCAGGTTTCTGAGTTTGGAATTCCCTTGTTTGCTAATTCTAGATTTACCCCTTATACTAGATCCGGATATCCTTTGTGTTGGTGCTAAACCGGCATAGCTGCATAATTGTTTTGGCGATTCAAATTTCTCAAAGCCATCTGTTATTAAGATCATATATAAAACAGTTTTAGAGCCTAAACCAGGAATGCTCTTCAAATTTGCATACATTTTTTGATGGTATGTTTTGATAATTATCTCTAATTCGGTTTCGATCTTTTTAATTGCTCTATCTAATTGTCGAATTGATTTATTAAGCTCCGTTTTGATTAGCTTTTGGGTGCTTTTTCTTCCAAAGGAATGTAATCTGTTTTTTAGCATAGTACGTTGTTTTATATAAAGGGAGGCTAGTTCAAATAGGTCTTTACTTTCAGAGATATACGATTCAGATGGTTTCCAAAGGGGTAATTTATTTTGCATACCATATAATGAAATTTGTTTTGCATCTGCCTTATCCGTTTTTATTGTTTTTAAATGCATCTGTATAAAACGCTTTATTACTAATGGGTTAACAACAGAAACAGCTATTTTATTTTGATATAGATACATGGCTAAAGAATAATGATAGACTCCAGTAGCCTCCATGATACAACAAGGTTTGTCATCAAGTAGTTTGATGAATTTTTTAAAACCAATAGTGTTATTAGAGAATTGGTAATGGTTTTCACCATTTTTTACAACATCAAATACATCTTTTGAAATGTCAATACCAAAAAAGTTATTATTTCTAACCATAATTAAGAATTTTTATAGAACAGATATCGCCTTAATTTAGCATCGTAAAAACAGGCTCTAAGCCCTATGAACTGTGCAAATTTTCGTAGAAGAAGAGAGGGGGTTATCGTTGTTGACGGAATCTATAGTTCCAACGGCTATTTTAACCTTAATCCTCTCTTCTGTTTTTTTGATTATTTTATAAATATATTGAAATGTAAACTTAGGATAAGTCTAGAACAATTAACGGGTTTAACATCTAATAAATAATGGAGTAAAAAGCACTTATAAAAATAGGTGCTTTTTTTGTGCCGATAATTTGGTGAGAAGTAGAACCGCCATAGAAGGAAGCCCGAATTTATGATAAGATGAGGTAGGAGGGAGCGCTTAGGCAAGTTTAGCTCTTTTTTTGTTACCTTGGCCGCCAAGTTTATCTCGTAAAATCTAAGGGAGCTCAAGCACATAAGTAAAATAAGAAAGCCTTATAAACACGTTGAGCAACATTTTAAATAGCGATTGACATGAATAACAAATTAATTCTAATAACCGGAGGTTCAAGTGGTATTGGTAAGGCGGCAGCTATTGAACTCCATAAGCAGGGAGCAAACATCATTCTGCAAGCCCGGGATATTGAAAAGCTAAAATCAGCTGCCATGGAAATTGATCCATCGGGAAATAGAATAAGCTACTATGCTACAGATCTGTCTGATCAAGACGCTGTACAATCCTCTGCCAAAAAGATACTTAAAAATGAAGGACTTCCCGATGTTGTCATAAACAGTGCGGGATCTGGTGAGTGGTTATCATTTAAAGAGGCTGATGTATCTCACTATAAAAACACGATGGACTCACCATATATAGCTACCGCCCTCACATGTAAAGTGTTTTTTGATGAAATGCAGGCACGTGGCAATGGGCATTTCATCATTATCAACTCAGCTGCTGCTTACTTTGCATTTCCGGGAGCAACAGGCTACACTCCTGCGAGATGGGCCATGTTAGGTTTTTCAAGATCATTGCAGGCCGATCTTTTCAATACCGATTTTAAAGTTTCTATGGTAGCCTTGGGGAAAGTTGATTCGCCATATTTTAAAAACAACCCGATCAGTGAAGAACGGATTCCGAAAATTGCCAATTGGTTAACGCCAACGATGTCACAAGAAGCTGCTGGCGAGGTTGTTGCGAAAACTGTGAAAACAAAAAGATCCATTGTGGTCAAACCGTTTACCATGTCTTTATTTGTTTTTTTAAATCGACTTTTTCCGGGAATTTTTAGTTGGCTTATGAGAATTACCAGTTATAAATAGAATGACAACGATTGTCCAACAATATCCAGAACCAATGAAAACGCGTATTAGGTAAAACCTTAGTCAGCAATTCACTGAGTTATCGTCCAATAAAAAAGAAGCAAAAAGCACTTACGAAAGTAGGTGCTTTTTTGGTGCCTTAATAATTCGTTGAAAACTTCAACGGCTCTCAGGATCAAGATTAGGAATCATCAAATTAAGGTCTTGACTTTTTTCAGTAGTGCTATTTAGATTCGTTATAAGTTTCATGTTTGATTGAAATATCTGATGCTAGTAGATAATAATT
>Ga0224507_10001065_pt1 | contig 10965 bp, 9 predicted proteins | sample SF_Jan12_sed_USG_3_FD_170159 | JGI IMG/M metagenome (GOLD analysis project Ga0224507, IMG submission 170159) | Sediment microbial communities from San Francisco Bay, California, United States - SF_Jan12_sed_USGS_13 | ecosystem: Environmental > Aquatic > Marine > Sediment | place: USA: California...
ACTCAATTGTAATTTTATTTTTGGTCGGCTACAAAACCGACTCGTATATAGGCCCGCTCTTATTACTTGCTATTCAGTTTTCAAAGATCAATGTGCCATCAGTTCAGCAAGTTGTTTGCTTTGCTGCGGCGAAGGCCATCTTAACCGGCTTTGTTTTGCCCGTCAACCTTTTTTTTCGTTGCCGCGTTGGGCTTCGCTTTTGTTTCGCAAAGTTTCGTGCAGCAACGAGGCGGGAAAGTACGTGAAGAACGGCAGCCTGTAAACAAAAAAAAGCGATCCCGTTAACTTTTTATTCTCAACATTTCCCTATCATCCTATTCTTCCGTTAAAAAAGAAGAAAAAATAATTTTGTACATTGGCCGACAAATGTACAAAAAGGAAACCAATAGGGGTTATTCAATCAGTTTCCCTTTTCCCAAAGCAAGACTCTGCTTAATTTAAATCAAAACAACTTCCGGAATTCCCCCTCAAACTGCTTTTTCAATCTAGCACCTTGATATTATAAGGTTAACTAGTCCTCGCTAATCCATTTATTGAGGGTTGCGATTATTTTTTCGGCTTGAGCTTTACTTGAAATGTTAAATTTCGACTTAGGCATATATTGGCCGGAACGTTTTTGATAACGTCGAATAGTATATTGGACCTGACCAAACTCCTTCTTTGTTTTATTGAACTGTTGATACTTATAAAGAATCGTAGTCCACGCCCCTTTTGACAAAACCTCCTTATCCAGCTCTTTTACAAGTAAAACATCATCATCTTCATAGTTTACGGTTAGCTCATCAATTTCAGTACTCATAATCAACTCCGAATCATTTTAGTTATAAGGAAGGCAAAAAAGCAGGGATGATAAACACCACGCCAGCAATTTAGTAGTTAAACGTTAGTTATTGACATCCTAATAATTCAATAGTTACTTTCATATCCCTAAATTACCCCCTTAACCAAAGGTGGGTATCAAGGATCAATGTATACCCCCATTTTCTGGCAAGAGCAAGCAAATGCCCCCTATTGGATCATCTTGGGTAAAATCTCCTGTAAGTCAACAAACAATCGCCCAATAGTTTATTTAGTAAAACTTAAACCGTCCCCATCGGATGTATTTACATGTATAATTTCGTTTTCACTAAATTTTCCCCCTAGAATATCCATTGCCAAAGGATTTTCAATGTAATGCTGAATAGCCCTTTTTAATGGGCGGGCCCCGTAGGCAGAATTATATCCGCTTTCCACCAGAAATTGTTTAGCCTCATTATTTACATCAATTCTAATTTTTTGTTCCGCCAATCTGGCTGTCATTTTAGCCAGCTGTATATCTAATATTTTTAACAGCTCTTCGCGCCCAAGACTGTGAAATGTTATAATCTCATCCACTCGATTGAGAAATTCCGGTTTAAATTGTTGATGAAGGAGGTCATCAAGTCGACGATTTAATTCCTGGGGATCTTTGCCGCCCAATTTCATAATTAATTGGCTGCCGAGATTCGAGGTCATAATCAAAATAACATTTTTAAAATCTACCGTTCTTCCTTTGCCATCAGTCATCCTTCCTTCATCAAGCACCTGAAGTAAAACATTAAAAACATCAGGATGAGCCTTTTCTATCTCATCAAGCAACACCAATGCATAAGGTCTTCGCCTGACAGCCTCGGTCAAATACCCTCCTTCATCATAACCAACATAACCAGGAGGAGCCCCGATCAGACGCGCTACAGAGTGTTTTTCCATATACTCGGACATATCAACCCGAATTATTGCATTTTCACTATCAAAAAGAAAATCAGCCAAACTTCTTGCCAACTCAGTCTTCCCCACTCCGGTAGGCCCCAGAAAAATAAAAGAGCCCACGGGACGATCCGGGTCCTGCAAACCTGCTCTAGCACGTCGCACCGCATTGGCAACAGCCTTAATAGCCTCCTGCTGGCCAATAACCCTTTTAGATAAAACTTGTTCAGCACGAACCAATTTATCCTTTTGACCCTCCAACAGTTTATCCACCGGTATGCTTGTCCACTTGGCTACAACAGTAGCGACATCCTCATCCGAGACTTCTTCCTTGAGCATCCGCGTATTTTTTTGAATTTTTGTTAACTTATCATTTTGAGATAATAATTCTTTTTCCAGTTCCACCACTTGTCCATAACGTATTTTAGCCACCTTACTTAAATCTCCAGTCCGTTCAGCCTGTTGCTCTTCAATATGGGCCTGGTCAATGGAACTTTTTATATCACGAATTTTCTGGATAACATCACGTTCGATCTCCCACTGCGCCTTTTTGGCATTAAGCTGTTCACCCAGTTCAGCTTGTTCTTTTGTCAGTTTTGCTAAACGGTCCATAGAAGCCTGGTCTTTTTCTTTCTTGAGAGCCTCTTTTTCTATCTCCAATTTGATATTTACCCGTTCCAATTCATCTATTTCAGTGGGCATGGAATCTATTTCTATCCGCAACCAGGAAGCAGCCTCATCTATTAAATCAATAGCTTTGTCTGGAAGAAATCGATCTGTAATATATCTATTAGAGAGAGTAACTGCGGCCACTGCGGCGCTATCTTTAATCCGCACGCCATGATGAACTTCATATTTTTCCTTAATTCCCCTTAAAATAGCGATTGAATCTTCGAGAGTTGGCTCTCTAACCAACACCGGTTGAAAACGACGCTCCAACGCCGCATCTTTCTCAATATATTTTCTAAACTCATTAATAGTAGTTGCTCCAACACAGTGAAGTTCACCTCTTGCCAAAGCGGGTTTCAACATATTGGATGCATCCATACTGCCCTCTGCAGCACCAGCCCCCACCAGAGTATGAATTTCATCTATAAACAAAATTAGCTCATCACTTTTTTTCTCTACCTCCTTAAGCACAGCTTTAAGTCTATCCTCAAACTCACCTCGATATTTTGCCCCAGCTATTAAAGATCCCAAGTCAAGACAAATAACTTCCTTATTTTTAAGACCTGCCGGAACATCACTATTGATTATCCTCTGAGCCAGTCCTTCCACAATAGCTGTTTTCCCAACACCAGGTTCCCCGATCAGTATTGGATTGTTCTTAGTCCTTCGCGACAAAACCTGAACAACCCTCCTTATCTCTTCATCACGCCCAATTACCGGATCAAGTTTACCCTTCCTGGCTATATCTGTAAGATTGCGAGCGTATTTCTTAAGAGCTTGATATTTTTGTTCAGGATAAGGATCAGTGACTCGCTGACTTCCACGAATAGTAGTGAGTGCCTGTAAAAAATTTTCTTTCTTAACTCCTAAAGAAACTAATTTAACAGCCAAGGCTGAAGAGGAATCATGGAAAAATGCCAAAAAAATATGCTCCTGGCTCACATACTCATCGCCCATTGAAGTTGCCTCTGTAAAAGCCAAGTCTAATACCTTTTGCAGTTGAGTCGAAGCGTAAACCTGTGTAACCCCAGAACCTGTTACTTTTGGGATATTATCTAATAATTGATTAACTTCGTTTAAAACTACAGATGGATCACAACCCATCTTTTGAAGTACTGGTACAACAACCCCCTCAGGTTGCTCCAAAAGAACTTTCGCTACATGTTCAAGACAAATTTCTTGATGTTGATTTTCTCGTGCCATCGTGTGAGCATTCTGAATCACTTCTTGGGATTTCAGTGTAAATTTATCGAGTTGCATTATACTTCCTCCATAAAATCAATAAAATACAAAGAGCTTATTATTATTTCCTGCAGATTTATTATTTTAGTAACAAATGGATTAAATTGAATTTTCAATAGGAAAAAATAAGATGTTTTGAATCAGTGTCAAGAAGGGGAAACTTGACTCTATATAATAATGCTAACGAAATACAATCATACAAACTAAAAAGCAAAAAAAAGCCCGTAAGATACGTTAACGTATCTTACGGGCTTTAAAAAACTAGATCTATAAAATGAAGCTTATATTTTACCGCAACACTTTTTGTATTTTTTTCCACTGCCACAAGGACAAGGTTGATTTCTTCCTATTTTAACCTCTTGGCGCTTCAATGGCTGCCTGCTTTCCAGTTCGGCGGCATTAGCCCTTCGGCTCATCTCCAACTCTTTTTCCTTTTGTCGGCGACGTTCTTCTTCCATTTGAGCGATCTCGTCGTCACCCATGACCTGAACATGCATTAAGGTACGCACGGTCTGCTCTTTAACAGAATCAATCATGGACATGAAAAGTTCAAATCCTTCTTTTTTATATTCATTTAGAGGATTCTTCTGACCATACCCACGTAAGCCAATACCTTCTTTCAAATGATCCATATTGAGCAAATGCTCTTTCCACAAATTGTCGACAAGTTGTAAAAGTATTAACCGCTCAAGATGCCGCATCTGCCCAGATTCAATTTTTGCCTCACGCTTCTGATACTCTAGTTCGACAGCTTCATTAATTTTTTTACTTAAAAGCTCAGCATCCAGATCTTTTCTGTCTTCCTCGACGGGAAAATAATCAACATTAAAGAGCTCACGGCAACGCTCTCTGAGACTTTCCCATTCCCAGTCTTCGGACGGTATTTTTTGTATGGCAAATTCATTAACAAGTAACTCAACTAATTCAGTGATCATATCTTCAATAATTGATTTGATATTATCACTTTCCAATACTTCGCAGCGCTGCTTATAAATAATTTCACGCTGTTTGTTCATAACATCATCATATTCAAGCAAGTGCTTACGAATATCAAAGTTATGCCCCTCAACCTTCCGTTGAGCATTTTCAATCGCCTTGGATATCATAGAATGCTCTATAGGCTCATCCTCTTCCATCCCAAGTTTATCCATCACCCCAGCAATACGGCCAGATCCGAAAATACGCAATAAATCGTCTTCTAATGAAAGATAAAAGCGTGAAGAACCGGGATCTCCCTGTCGACCGGATCTTCCGCGCAACTGATTGTCTATACGACGACTTTCATGACGTCCGGTACCGAGGATATGAAGTCCTCCCAATTCACGAACCCCAGGTCCCAATTTAACATCGGTACCGCGTCCGGCCATATTAGTGGCAATAGTAACACGCCCTATCTGCCCGGCTTCGGCAACAATATCCGCCTCACGATCATGTTGTTTAGCATTCAACACATCATGAGCAATTTTTTCTTTTTGCAACATCTTGGATATTTTTTCCGAGACGTCTATGGAAATAGTACCCACCAAAATAGGTTGCTTGTTAGCATGAAGTTCTTTTATTTCCTGTACAATAGCGCGGTATTTGGCTACCTGATTTTTATAGATAACATCGGCATAATCATTCCTGATCATCGTATTATGGGTGGGCATAACCACCACGTCCAGATCATATATTTTCTTAAATTCTGGAGCTTCGGTATCAGCTGTTCCGGTCATGCCGCCAAGCTTACCATACATGCGAAAATAATTTTGGAAAGTAATGGAGGCTAATGTTTGATTTTCTTTCTTAATCTTTACATGCTCTTTAGCCTCCAAGGCCTGATGAAGTCCATCGCTGTAACGTCTCCCCTCCATGGTACGCCCGGTGAATTCATCCAATAACCACTTCATCATCCTTGACTATATAGTCAACATCACGTTGGAAAAGTGCATGGGCCTTGAGGGCCTGATTTATATGATGAAGTTTATCTATATTTCTCGGGTCATAAAGATTATCAACGTTAAGAAGTTTCTCACCCAAGCCCACACCATCATCAGTAAGTAATACATGACGAGCTTTCTCATCGACGGTAAAATGCGCGTCTTTTTTGAAATCTCGCATGATCGAATCTACTTTATCATATAGTTCGGTAGACGTATCAGTGGGACCAGAGATGATAAGGGGAGTACGCGCTTCATCAATGAGAATGGAGTCCACCTCATCGACAATTGCATAATTATGCCCCCGTTGACAGAAATCGGCCATCTCAAATTTCATATTATCGCGCAGATAATCAAAACCGAATTCGTTATTAGTGCCATAGGTAACATCTGCCTCGTAAGCTTCCTTACGCTGAGCATCATCCATATCATGTACTATTTTACCGGTGGTCAATCCAAGAAATCGATAGATTTTCCCCATCCATTCCATATCACGACTGGCTAGGTAATCATTAACGGTCACAACGTGAACCCCTTTACCAGTCAATGCATTAAGATATATAGGCAATGTAGAGGTTAAAGTTTTACCTTCACCCGTCTTCATCTCAGCAATTTTGCCCTGATGTAAAACAATTCCACCTATCATCTGAACATCATAATGCCGCTCGCCAAGTATCCGTTTCCCTGCCTCCCGTACAACCGCAAAAGCTTCCGGAAGAAGATCATCCAATGATTCGCCCTTAGCAATACGCTCACGAAAAACAACTGTTTTACCAGCCAACTCCTGATCATCCAGCTTTTGAATTTCCGGCTCAAAGTCATTAATTTCTTGAACCAAATATCGCAGCTGTTTCAATATTCGTTCATTTTTACTGCCGAAAATTTTAGTAAGCGCCTTTCCTATCATTAATAATATCTCCGGTGACCGGACAAAATTTATCCAGTCGGGTTTCATTATCTCTTAAATACCAAGAACTATATACAAACTAAGGAACAGAAATAACTTATAGATTGCCTATTTAATAACGTAAATTGATTTAATTATTCTCGACAAAGGCATTAAAAAAGGCGACCTTGATTGTTATTTAAGTACAGTCTCAGAGCTCCAAATCAATGCTTCTTCGTCACAATCAGGAAATTGGGGACAATGGAGGCAATCGCTCCAAATTTTATGGGGTAAATCCTTTTTATCAATATCTCGAAAGCCCATTTTTCTAAAAAATCCTGGTTGATAAGTTAAAGTAAAAACATTGTTTATTTCCAAACTTACCGCTTCATCCAAACAGGATTGCACCAAAGCCCTACCGATTCCTTGCCCCTGTTTTTCCAGTGGGACGGCCAAGGAACGAATCTCTGCCAAATCATCCCAACAAATATGTAAGGCACAAACCCCCGCAACTCCACCTTGATCGTATACCACAAAGTCTCGAAGTTGGTCATAGAGTGAACTAATAGAACGACCCAGCAGAACTCCTTCTCCTGCGAAATGCTTCAGTAGCCCGTGAATCTCTTTTACATCGCTCATGCGAACAGGACGAATCATTCCCATGCAATCACCACCATTGCCTATATAAAAAAAAGTAACATGTTACACAGTTAGAGACTCTCGGTCAAGAGATCTCAACGATAAATCGTATACCTCTTCCTGTTATTCATTTGTCATTGCGTTACAGGAAGCTTACTACCAGCGGGTTGAATGATCCGCAACGGTGCTTGGCCAGATTTATTTTCCGAGTCATTTAAACTGGCCGAAGTAGATTGACTACCCGGTGATAACGGTAGAATAATTGTCTGGCCAGCCCAGATTCCTAAGAGAAACATCCAGAAAAAAATACATAACAGCACCACACCGATACCGGCAATACCGGGAAGTCCTAAACGAAATTGAAAAATTCTTCCCTTGAACAATCAAGCCACCCCTTTTTAAAAAAGTCCTTAGGAACATAATAAAATCGAAATTAGGTAGGACATTACCGCTACATTCTCTCAGGAGCATTTACCCCCAACAGCTGCAAGCCATTGGCCAGAACCCTTTTCAAAGCACCACACAATGTAAGCCTAGCCCCACTTAACTCGACATCATCCGTCAATACCTTATGCTTATTATAAAAACCATGAAACTGACCAGCTAAATCCATTAAATAGAAAATAACCCTGTGCGGCATGAGATCCTGGGCTGCACCAGCTACTAAAGCCGGAAATTCTGCCATCCCTTTGAGCAAAGCAAGCTCTTCAGCCTCACAGAGACGTTCAAGATATTTCTCATCAGGACTTGCCGGTATAATATTATTTTCCTCGGCCTGACGTTCAATACTACACAATCGAGCATGGGCGTATTGCACATAATAAACGGGGTTTTCCTGACTTTGCTTAGTAGCTAAATCAAGGTCAAATTCCAATTGACTATCAGCCTTACGCATTAAGAAGAAAAAACGCAAAGCATCTTCTCCAACCTCTTCGAGTAACTCATCAACCGTTATAAAGGTAGCCTTACGGGTAGACATTTTCACTTGCTTGCCATCCCGAAGCAAGGTAACGAATTGATGCAAAACAACTGTCACTTTAGAATCATCAAGATCTAGGGCCCTTACCCCCGCCAACACATCAGGAACCGTGGCTATATGATCAGCGCCGAACACATTAATCATCCAATCAAATCCGCGACGAAACTTCTCTCGATGATAGGCGATATCAGGTAAACGATAGGTGGGTTCACCGGTATTTTTAATTATTACCCTGTCCTGCTCCTGTTCAAACTCAGTGGTTTTAAACCAGGTTGCCCCATCTTTCTCGTAAACCAAATCTTTAGATTTCAGTTCAGCAACAACATCATCAATCAACCCTTTTTCATAAAGAGTATGCTCATTATAATAACTATCGAATTTAATGCCAATACCTTGGAGCGTATTATCAATATCTGCAAAAATAGCTTCCTGAGCCTTATCTTTAAAAAATACCACATCGCCATCACTTTGAGCTTCACCATTCTCAACCTTAATGGATTCTGCGATATCATAAATATAGCTTCCCTGATATCCATCCTCAGGGAACTCATTATCCAACCCCAACAACTCGCGATAGCGTGCCTTAACCGACTCACCAAGAACCCGCATTTGCCTACCGGCATTATTAAAATAATATTCCCGAGTAACATCGCTGCCCACAGCTTCGAGCAATTTAGCAATGGCATCTCCAAGGATTGCGTTTCTGCCATGTCCAATGCTAAGAGGACCAGTGGGATTGGCACTGACGAACTCCACCAAAATTTTCTTACCGGCCCCTGAATTTGAACGGCCAAATGAATTCCCTTGCTCATAAATAGGAGGCAGAACAGATAACCACACTTGGCTCCGAAGAAAAAAATTGATAAATCCGGGACCTGCAATTTCTATCTTCTCTATTATTTCGTTATTCTCCAGGAGCTGAGAGAATTGTTGCGCCACTTCACGAGGTTTCTTTTTTTCCTTACCAGCAATAATTAATGCCACATTAGTGGAAAAATCTCCCTGCCCTTTATGCTTTGGAACTTCAACTGCATAACTATCTCTAGCAGTATCACTCCAAAGACCATTTGTTATTCCGGTATTAAAACAAGCATCTATAATGTTTTTAAGTTGTTTCTTAATCATTTGTCTCTACGCTGCAACTATAATATATTTTTCGTTAATCAATATAACGGCGATTATTTAAATTTCCCAGTAAACAAAGTACTTCATAATTAATAGTACCCATATGGACCGCAATCTCATCTGCGGTAATTTCCTCGTTTCCCTGTTGTCCAAGAAGCACAACCTCATCATCTTTGGAAACACTTCCAATATCAGTGACATCAACCATGGTAATATTCATAGAAACTCGGCCTACCACCGGAGCCCTCTTTCCCCTGATGAGCACCTCTCCTTTATTGGACATGGAGCGTAAATACCCATCGGCATATCCAACAGGTAACAAGGCTAGCTTAGTTTTCCTGCTAGTTACCGCAGTGTGCCCATATCCCAAACCAACACCGGTCTCCAAGTCCCGAAGCTGAATAATTCTGCTGGTAAATCGCATGACCGGTTTCAGGGAAGGATATAAAGATCTATTTCTTCCAGCCTCACCATCTGGATAATAACCGTACAGCATAAGGCCAGGACGAACCATATCCAAGCGAGTCTCAGGGAAATATAATATTGCTCCAGAGTTTGCGACATGAGAATAGTAGTCCCCACCCCCATCCTCTTCGCAACGGTTAACTATCTCGCGAAAAAACTTTTTTGTTATTTCGCCAGTACTTTTATTACCACAATCATCGGACATGGGAAAATGGGCCAGGACCCCGGCCAACTTCAGATTAGGTAGGCTGTTCACCATAGCAAACAGATGAGAAAAATCGCAAACAGAGCAACCCTGCCTGCCCATCCCGACATCAACTTTGATATGGACAGCTATCTCACGTTGTAAAGCTAACGCTTTAGAAGAAAGCATGGATAAGCAATCATCATCCACCACAACAGGACTTAAAGCATATTTAACTATTAAGTCGAGCATTTCAGGAAGCACACCGGTAAAAATCAGAATCGGCTTAGTAATACCTGCTTGCCTAAGTTCAACTCCCTCAGCAGTTTCAGCCACACCAAAAGCTGCCGCCCCCATAGCTTCGAATAAACTAGCACACTCCACCATACCGTGACCATAGCCGTTAGCTTTGACCATGGCTAAAATGGCATTGTCTCGTACAATATTATGGCAAACCTCAAAGTTATGGCGCAATGCGGTTCTGTTTATTTCAACACAATTGCAGGATCCCATCACCACAACTGATCACCGAAGGGGATAATATGATTAAAAAACCAGCCGTATCCAAGAGTTCCAACCGATACGACTAGAAATGATTAAAGCGGAGCCAACTGCAGCATAAATAAACCCCACAAAACTGCCGGGCTGCATAACATGGCGTAAAACTATACCCAACAACATCATCAAGGCAATAAAAATCCACATTTTCCAAGAATATACCGCTCCGACACAGGAGCCATCCCGTAAATTCTCAATTCGATGAATACTACGAAGAATAGATTTATCGAGTACTAAGTATGACTTTATGGCCCCTACTACAACAAAAAGTATAATTACATAAAAGTCTGGACCACTATCAAACCAAACAAGTCCTCTAACCATAAGAATCACACCTGCAACACTCCAAAAAAATGAAGCAAGGAACAGATGAATAGAACGATTAACGCCTGGTTTAAATCTTGCCAACCTTTTCATTTGATTCACAGAGATATTTTTCCGGCCCTCAAATGAATAAGCCCATCCCCTGCCGGGGATGGGCTTACGAGAGTCAAGTTGAAGCTAATTAGATTAGACTTCGGTGACGGTGAGGGCACCCTCGGGACAAACCTCAACACAGGTCTCACACCCCAGG
>Ga0224507_10001066_pt1 | contig 10959 bp, 6 predicted proteins | sample SF_Jan12_sed_USG_3_FD_170159 | JGI IMG/M metagenome (GOLD analysis project Ga0224507, IMG submission 170159) | Sediment microbial communities from San Francisco Bay, California, United States - SF_Jan12_sed_USGS_13 | ecosystem: Environmental > Aquatic > Marine > Sediment | place: USA: California...
AGGACCATTCTCATCAAAAAATGCATTGGTTCCGTCGAGATTAAAAAGTGACTGATTGGTATGCATTCCGGAACCGTTGATACCGAAAACCGGTTTGGGCATAAAAGTAGCATGAAATCCATGTTTGGAAGCGATGGAGCGGACTACCCACTTGAATGTCAGGGTATTGTCGGCAGCGGTTAAGGCATCGGCATACTTGAAGTTAATCTCATGCTGGCCTTCGGCAACCTCATGGTGGGAGGCCTCTATCTCAAACCCCATGGCTTCAAGGGTTTCAATGATTTCACGCCGGCAATTGATACCGGTGTCGTCCGGATCAACATCGAAGTACCCGGCAACATCATTTGTTTCTGTTATCAATTTTCCTTTTTCATCTTTCTGAAAAAGGAAAAATTCGCATTCGGTCCCCACGTTCATGGTGTAGCCGAGTTCTTTGGCATCCGCCATGACTCTTTTCAGGTTGACGCGCGGACATCCCACAAACGGTGTTCCATCTGATTTGTACACATCACAGATAATCCGGGCGGCGTTAACACCATCCCTGTTCCTCCAGGGAAGGACAACAAAAGTATCATAGTCGGGCTTCAGGTACATGTCCGACTCGTTGATGCGGACAAAACCGTCGATGGATGAACCATCGAACATCATCTGGCCGTCCAGGGCCTTTTCAATCTGGCTGCGCGGAATGGCGATATTTTTCATAAAACCGAAAATGTCGACAAACTGCAGCCGGAAAAAGTTAACATTTTTTTCTTTAATAATTTTCATTATTTCATCGCGTGTCATGACAATCTCCTTTTAATTATACGATTGTGAAAAAAATTGACCCGGTCAGAACCGGAATTCAACAACTATCCTCATTGCTGCTCACTATTAAGCAGCAAATATATCCTCTCCATAAATTATATGCTGCAGGGCTTCCCGGACCTTTTCAATCTGGGCGGGCTCCTCCAGTTTTTTCCCGTCTTCAAACGATACATAAAAAATGTCAATAAGCTGTTCAACCTCTGTTGCAATTCTTGCCCGGTGAATCTCGAGCCCGAAATCTGCAAGAGTTTGCGTCAGGTTGTACAAGGTTTCCAGCTGGTCAGCAGCGTACACTTCAATAATCGTAAAACGCTGCGAGGCTGTATTGTCTATCACCACCTCCAGTTTCAGTTGCTGGACCTTTTTTTTGGGCCGGAAACCGGGCGATACCATTTTCTGATACAATTGTCCGCCAACATCAAGACGGTAATTAACGGCCAGATTAATATCCTGCTCCAGAGCTTGCCAGTCCTGATCAGAAAACTCAGCAGTGGATAGAGGCGTTACATGTAATACATCGACCACGGTATCGTCTGGCCAGGTAAAAATATGAGCGCCAAGTACAGCGAGATTATGCAGAGCAAGAATCCCGCACAGTTTGGCAAGCAGTCCATGGCGGTTTTTTGACATGACCAGAAGTGACCAATAGCCCTGGCGGACTTCCGGAAAAAGAAGCACCCTCTGCTGCAGCCTGAATGACTCATCATGATGAAGCCGCAGATGATGAACAACCGTTTCCGGCGTAAAACTCATCAGGTAATCATCCGGCAGGAGGTCGACATTAATCCGTGTTTCAGTCTTCTGTAGAAGATTTACAATTTGTGATTTCAACCATAAAACACCCTGCTCCTCTTCGGCCTCCGAAACATCCGGAATGGATTCCAAAGTGTAACCTGCTTCCAGACAGGATTTAATCCTGAGAAAAAACTCCGTGATGAGTGAAGCTTTCCAGTTGCTCCAGGCCGAAGGACCGGTTGCCTTTGAATCTGCAATCGTCAAAAGATACAGCATGGTCAGCCGATCAATATCTTCTATCAGATCAGCGCTCTGACGGATAAATTCGAGGTCTTCCAAATCGCGACGCATTGCATTTTCCGGCAGGAAAAGATGGTACTTGACGAGAAAGGAAAGGCATTGCAATTCCTCATACGTGAGACCAAACCTTCTCCCGATGTTCTGCACGATCTCCGCACCCAGCTCCGAATGGTCTTTTCTGCGCCCCTTGCCGATATCGTGAAAGAGTGCCGCTAAAAAGAGCAGATGAGGGGACTGCAGCCCCATAAACAGGGTTGACTCTATCGTCCGTAATTTTGCCAATTCAGCAACAGCCTGCAGCTGGTGCCTATCCACCGTATATATATGGTATAGATCATGCTGCGCCAGGGACTCTATTCCGGCGAATTCGGGCAGATATGTTGTAAGAAGGCCTGTTTCAAGCATTGTTTCGAGAACCGTCATGGGCTCCCTGCTCTCCATGAGAATGTCCAGAAACAGCCGGGCATTTTTTTTTGAGGCTCTGAATTTGTTATCGACAAGGTGAAGATTATTGCTCACTGCCTGCCTGGCGCGATGGTGAACGGGCAGACCGGTTTTTCCCGCCTGCAAAAAGAGCCGCATCAAGAGCTGTGATTTTTCCTGTAATGCATCAATGCGTAACGCTAACCTGATAGAACCATTTCTGGCAACAATGCCCTTCTCAAGCTGTTTTTCCTGCTGCCGTTTACCTTCAAAACCCAGGACTTCCTGAACGTGTTCAAAGAACAGATCCGTCACGACGGCTACTGTCTGAAGATGGCTGTACACTTCCCGCATAAAATGTTCTACAGCTAATACCCCTCCGGTATCCTTGTACCCGAATGCTTGTGCCATCTCTTCCTGGTATTCAAAAAACAGCTGGTCGTTCTTCCGCTGACTTATGTAATGCAGACGATTCCTGATCCGGGCCAGCATATTCCAGGATTTTTCAAACTCCACTCTTTCCTGTTGTTCCAGCAGGCCTGCCTCTTCCATTGCCCCTACACCGACAAGACCGAAAACTGCCTTTCCCACCCAGAGCATAGCCTGAATATCACGGAAACCACCTTTTCCTTCTTTAATATGAGGCTCAAGAAGATAACTGTGGCTGCCATATTTTTCACGGCGCTCAGCACGAAACCCTTCCATAACCTCAACAAACTTCCGGCGGCCGCCATCAAGAATCTTTTTCTGAAAACGTTTTTTAAGTTTGGCAAACAGTTCATCAGACCCTGTCAGTAATCTTGCATCAAGAAGGGCAACCTGAAAGAAAAAATCTTCCCTGGCAAAACTGACCGCGCCCGAAGTGGTTCTAACTGAATGGCCAACTTCATATCCGCTGTCCCACAGTGGGTATAATATTGATTCGGCAACATTCTGCATTGACTTTGCCGCCCATCTGTCGTGCAAAAGCAGGAGATCAATATCAGAAAAAGGATAGAGCTCCGTACGTCCGTATCCGCCAAGTGCAATCAAAGCTATCTTGCCTTTTGAGGTACGGACTGCATCGGACTCCTTAAAATGGCTGATTACAAAATCGTCGGCCATCTGTGTTTGCCGCTTGAGAAGTTCATGTCCTGATACCCCCTGTTTCCAGAGATTTTCCAGGGCTTCACGCTGGGCATGAAGGGTGGTGCTCATTAAATGGCCTCTTTGTCCTTCTCGCCAGTACGCACACGGACTACACTTTCAACGGGCAGGACAAAAATCTTGCCGTCCCCGATTTTGCCTGTTTTAGCGGATTCAACCAACGTATCAACAACTGTATCCACCTGATCTGCTTGAACAATGATCTCGATTTTCAGCTTGGGCTGGAAATCAATAACGTATTCCGCGCCGCGGTAAATTTCTGTATGACCTTTCTGTCGGCCATATCCCTTCACCTCTGAAATTGTCATGCCTTTAATGCCTATGCCGTTCAAAGCCTCTTTCACGTCATCAAGCTTGAAAGGTTTAATAATGGCCTCTATCTTTTTCATGGCATTTCCTCACTACTTTAAAATTACAAATTATTAACTGTATGCAGCCTCTGAATGCTCTGTAAAATCGAGTCCGCGTATCTCGTTTTCCTCAGTCAGCCGCAGCCCCATTGTCAGATGGATAACCTTGAGAATAATCCAGCTGACAACAAATGCGTACACTGTGACCACCAGTAATCCTATCGCCTGGGAGCCCAGTTGGGAGGCACTCCCGGCAAGCAGCCCGTCAACGCCATTCGGATTGACGGCCTTGGAGGCAAAAACCCCCAGCAACAGGGTTCCCATTGCTCCGCCTATTCCATGTATTCCAACAACGTCAAGACTGTCATCGTAGCCCAGCCGCGATTTGGCATTGACCGCCAGGTAACAGATAACTCCGGCGATCAGGCCGATCATTATGGCAGAATTGGGTCCGACAAAGCCGGCAGCCGGGGTAATTGTTGCCAGCCCGGCAATTGCGCCTGATGCGGCTCCCAAAGTAGTCGGTTTGCCGATTTTCAACCATTCCATTATCGTCCACATTGCCATCCCGGACATCCCGGCGAGATGCGTGGCGACGAATGCCGTTGCGGCAACATTATCTGCAGCCAGGGCACTGCCGCCGTTAAATCCGAACCAGCCGAACCAGAGCAGGCCGGTTCCGATCATGGTCATCGGCAGGCTGTGCGGCAGAAAATTCTCCCGGCCAAATCCTTTGCGGGGACCTATAACCAGGACTGCTGCCAAAGCTGCAGCACCACAGGTCACATGAACAACCAGGCCGCCGGCAAAATCAAGCACTCCCATTGATCCCAACCATCCACCGCTGCCCCATATCCAGTGGCAAACCGGATTGTAAACCAGAATTGCCCATACCACGCTGAAAACGACAAACGGTGCAAAACGAATGCGTTCAGCAAATGCTCCGGTTATCAGGGCCGGGGTGATTATCGCAAACATACACTGGTAAATCATGAATACGGTTTGCGGTATTGTCGTTGCATATTCCGAACTTGGCTCATAGGTGACCCCTTTTAAGGCAAACCATGAAAGATCGCCTATTATTCCGCCGATATCCGGACCGAATGACATCGAATACCCGATATATACCCATTCGATCGATATAATCGATATCATGATCAGGCTTTGCATAATAGTGCCGAGAACATTTTTGCTCCGTACCATACCTGCGTAAAACAGAGCCAGACCAGGGGTCATCAAAAGAACCAGGCCGGCAGCCGCCAGTATAAAAGCAGTATCTGCTGCTGAAACCATCCTTTACTCCTTTTTTTAGAAATGTTACATTTTTGTAAAAAAGTAAACAAAAGTGTAACCAAAAACGAGAAATTCTTCAAGTCATAAAAATGCATTCCGCCTGGTTCCCGTGAACTTCAACCCCTGTGAACAAGCGAGATTTTTTCATTAAAACAGGACGTATTAAAACGTATAGCCAGGCTCTTTATAATCGGTTACGCCAAGGCCCTGCACTGAATCATCAAGTTCTGCCCGTAGACTGTTAACTGCATCGATACCTTTAAGAATAATGCAGGTCAGAATCAACGAATAAACGATCACCGCACCGGTGTTCCTTGCCTGAACAGCAAACTGACAGGCATTGCCGTGCCAACAGGCATAAAGCCGTATCTCCTGAATTCATTTACCCCTCTTCCCGTTATCGCTGATTACCAATCTCCACTGAAGGCGGGCCCTCTTTCTTTTAACAGCGACAGAAAGGTAAATAGTATATATACAAACCTTGTGCCACTTCAAAAAAAAACGCTTAATGCAATGATTTTAAAGAATTAATCTGCATAGCCAGCCCCTGTTCCGTAAACGCAAAGCTTACAATTTTGTTAATTTATGAAAAAAAATACCAGGAATGTAAACTTCGTTGCGTAGTGATGGGTTTTACACATGGGAAGGCGGCAAAAATAAGAATGCGGGAGGGGAATAATGATTACAGAACGCGAGATGTTTTTGACTGCTTATTTATCCCCAGGTGAGGCGGCAGCTTCTTCGACATCTGCCTGTTCGCTGATCTCGGCCAGTGGTTTTATCGGCAGAGTTATGGTAAACGTCACCCCCATCCCGTAGGGGTTGTTTGCAACCGTAATACTGCCGCCATGCTGTTCGACCAATCTTTTACTGACGGCCAATCCCAGTCCTGTTCCATTCGATTTGGTGGTAAAAAAAGGATTAAATATTTTATCAAGTATCTTGGTATCGAGACCTTTGCCGTTGTCACAAATTGAGATTTCCACGGTTTCGTTGGGAAACTTCCTGGTCTGGACGGTAATTATCCCCTGCTCTGAAATCGCGTCGATGGCGTTGAGTATCAGGTTCAGAAAAACCTGTTTCAACTGAGCCGGATCGGCGACGATATTCGACACACCAGGATCGAAGTCTTTGATAAAATTAATTTCTTTTCTTTTCTGTTCAATATCGTAGCTGCTGGTTTTCAGAGAATACTTGGCTGACTTAATCGTTGCTTCCAAGACCTGGTGGACATCAAAGGAAACAGAGGCGGGTTTCGGGGGGCGCGCATAGCTGAGCAGGCTGTTGAGCAGAGCATTTATCCTGTCAACTTCATTTATCACGCCGAGAAAAATCTCCTTATCTTCCTGCTCAAGAACCAGGTCCTGGCTTAATACTTCAATGGAAACCTTGATACCGGCCAATGGATTTTTTATTTCATGTGCCATTCCGGCAGCCAGCTCACCGACCACTGCCAGACGTTCAGTCTGCTGTAATTTATGATATTGATCCTGCAGAGAAACTGCCATCTCGTTAAACGAGATGGCCAGTTCCCGAAACTCATCCTGCAACTGTTTTGTTATCCTGAATTGCAGGTTACCTGTCTTGATTGTTCTCGTCGCGTTCAAGAGTTCGGCGACGGGCTTGGTAATGCTGTTAATGAGATACAGGGAAATGAGGATGACTACCAGCAATGCACAGACCAAAGTAAGTCCCAGAATTTTCTTGGATTTTGACACCTTCTCCATCGCTGATGTTGTCTTCTGACGTAAAGCTTCATTGGCAGTTTTGGCCATCCATTGTGACTTGGTGATTATTGTATCCCCGATATCTGCAGCAAAAGCCTGCAGCCGCTGAATCCTCTGAACATCGGCGGTAGAAGTAATGAAATAGCTGAGCGCTTCCTTGTACTGTTCGGTCAACTTCTGCAAGAGCAGTATTTCACTTTCTATTGCTGGTTCGTGATGACAGTCAGTACATGTTTGCGCTCTTTCCCGGAGTTTGAGTACATTGTCAACGATTATATCCAATTCCTTGCCGAACAGCGTCCCGGAAGTGTAGAGGTTTGACTGCACCGTCTGTACGCTTATAACCAGATCCTGCCTGATAATCTCCACCTTGTGCAGGGTGAGCAGAGCGTTCAGGTTGGCAGTCGTCATATTGATAATGTAGAGGGTGATGACGATACCTGCGAAAAACAGCAGAAACAGGGAAAGAAATGAGATGATTATTTTCTTCTTCATCAGTTGTTTCCGTGTTCATGAATACTTGACCGGGCTTCCTGCGCCATCTTTTCCACCTGGTCAAAATTCGACTTATCAGACTGAATGAACCGTAGGGCCTCAAATTGCCTGAGCGCCTTTTTGCCCTCTTTGGTTTTGTCCATCTGCAACAGAACAGCTCCCAGTCTTTCCTTCAGATCCTTATGAAATTGATTACTTACACACAGGGTAAATTCAGGCGCTTTTTGCGATTTCGCTATGACACTCAACTCCCGGCTTATTGAAGGATCATTGCGGACCAGTTTCTCGAAAACCGTATCTTTTACCGATCCGATATCCGCCCTGCCATCAAGAACGGCAAATACAGCAGAAGCATGGCTGCCGGAAAAATAAAACCGGTTGTTGAAAAAAGAATTTATATCGGTGACGCCGTGCACATGCAGATATGCCAGGGGAAACAGATATCCTTCCATTGTTGCCGGATCTACAAAGACGATGCGCCTCCCATTCATATCGTTTACGCTATTGATCCCGCTGTCTTTTCGCACAAAAATATAGCCCTGAGAGGCTGACTCGCCTCCGAAGTTGACGGGACTGGCAACAGGCTCCAGGTTCAATTCTTTGATACCCATGGCAGCTGTATAGGAGCTGAGAAAGGCCCCATCAAGCCTTTTAGATTTAAACCTCTTTATAACCTCACCATAACGACTCATTATCGTCAGATTAACCTTGATCCCAAGCTGGTCGGAAAGATAGGCTGCCAGGTAACGATATCGCTCCACCTGGTCGAAAATGTTGTGCTCAGGTTCTATTCCCAATAAAATTTCATCAGTCTGCCCGAATACCAACCCCTGCCAGGGTGCATAGGCAGAGATAAAAAAAAGAAGACCGAGAAAAAGACGGCATGAGCGCTTACGCATTGTCATTATAGCCGGCCTCATTTAATGACCCTGGTTGCTTCTATGACCAGCTGAATGGGAAAGGTGATGCCGATTTCCTGGGCTTCAATAAGATTAAAAACCAGCTCTGTATCGCGAAAAATTTCAGGTTGAATATTTTTTGACTGATCGCCTTTAAGAATCTGCAGGACCATCTCCGCGGCCTTTTTCCCCTGGTCACGGGGCGGTTGATATAGGGTCATAAGCACACCCTCCTCGGAACTATCGGGAAAAATATCTGCAGTCGGCACCTTTTTCTGACGGATGACCGGCATGATTTCTTTGAGCCACAAATGCGCCAGGGAACTGCCGGTAAAAAAAACAGCATCGTCCTGCTTGATAGTGTTCAACTGAACCAGGTCTGCGCGCGATTTGATATCAATCTTTTTCACTGGCATACCATGCTGCTCTGCCAGAACCTGCACTTCCGTTGACTGTCTGACAGAATCGTCCTCAACCCCACTAAAAATAATGGTGAGAGTATTGATCGCTTTAAGACGTTTCAGATACCTCAACAGACTAGACAGGGGCACCTTAAAACCGCATCCGGTGATATTCTTCCCTTCCAATGAAAGGCTGTCGGGAGCGTATACTCCTGCGTAAACTATAGGTATGCGGCTTTTTTCATTGATTACAGCCAGGGTGGCAGATGAACCGTAGGTCACGATCAGGTTGACATCAAAGGCAATGAGTTTTCGCGCGGCATTGCTCCAGGAAATGGGATCAGGAAAAGGTCTCTGCAGGATTATTTCAACTTTCTCACCAGCAGGAGTTGATTTGTTGAGTCCAGCAACAAAGGCTTCATGCATAGCACTATAGTAAGGGATATCACCGCTCATGATAACACCGATGCGATACTCAGCAAGAGAGATCATCGGAAAGGAGCAGACCAGGAAAACCGGCAGCAGGAATCTGAAAAGGAAATACATTAATGCTTTCAATTTAAAAATACCTTTTTATACTGACGGTACCAATAAACAGTTTGCCGTCCAGCAGGTCTTCCTGCTTGTCATCATAAATATCGGTGTAAAACTTAAAACCGAGTTCCCAATCTTTGGGGAGTTTTTTGCTGATCCCGAAAGATAAAACTGTTTCAGTGGCTTCCAGATCTGAGCGCGCTATCAAGCTGAGCGGCGACTCGGCCAAGGCGTTACCCGGCACGTATTCTCCCTCCGACAGGGTAGAGGTCACATCGGCAGTAACGGTAATATCATCACGTGGGATGTAATGAAGCCCCAGGGAAAAGGAATTTGATTCATCAGTATAGGGAGATCCGACATCGATATACGGCAGGTCCCCGCCTCCTGACATGTTCCATTTCCCGTAAGCCAGATCCTGCTCAACGTCCCACCGGCTATAGGACCAACTGGCAGTTAATGTTGCCTTGGGGGAAAACATAAATGACAGGCTGGCAAGAATCCGGTCACGCCGGCCATCTCTTTCGCCGCCTTCAATCAGAACAAAAGGGTCGTTGTTCAGATATCGCAGGTTATTGCGCTGGGTGACGGTCAAGCGATAATCCAGATAGAGGTTTATCCAGGCAACGGGCAGGTATGTTGCTGTTAACCGCAACTGGTTGAAATTGTCCGGGTCCGTATTATAGGCTGGATCGTCATAGTATTTGTATTCATAAATAGCCTTGAGCTTGAGCTTGTCCAAAGGTTTGGCATGAGCCGTCAGGTTGATTCTGTGAATTGCCGTCCGATCCTCAAGCACTTCCCATTGATCAATATTTTCTCTCTCGATTTGAGCATATTCGTATGTCGAAGCCAGGGAAAGCCTGCTGAGCGGTCTGTATCTTGCTGACAGGGTAAAGACATCTTTATCGTATGATATACCCTGCCTTACCGTGTACCTCAGGGTATTGGTCAACCCTGCAAGGGTGACAAAATCCGGGTTGTCCATATCAACATCCCTGTGCCGGTATTTAAAAAACAGGCCAATGACCGGATCAGGAATCCAACTGACATCAACTCCTCCCTTCCAGGTGGTAGACTCAGTCTGGCTGTAATTATTCTTCTGACTGAGATTGGATAGGGTGGCTGCCGCAACAAGACCACCAGTATAGGAAGAATGGATTTTGAGTGAATTAGCGGATGATTCGGTTTCCGGCACCACATTATGCGGATAGACATCACCCGGTTGTGAAAAAGTCGTAGAAGGAGGGTAATAATCCAAAAGGACGCTACCGGACCTGGGATCAAATTCGGCCCGGTCATAGGCATACTCAATCTCGAGCGGACCGAGATGGCTGTTGGCACCCAGGGTGAAAGCATTTGACCGCCAGTCAATGTTCCTTGACTCCGAAGTCTTAATGAGATTATTAAAATCACCCAGCAGAAACCTCTGCTCGACCTTGCCGTCACGCTCAATATATCGATGCTTAAAAAAAGTATGGAAAGGAAAATCCGGCGTCTTCAACCTGAGTGACAACAAATTGCTGGCATAGTCGATAAAATATTCATCCTTCAGGCTTCTGTCATTATAGAGTATTACGGGCGGCTCTCCCGGGTTAAGAAAATTTAGATGATCGAGATTATGATGAAGCCCGACCAGGATATCCCGGAACAGGAGCACATCTTTATAGGCAAAACCGGCATCCGCATAGAAATCATATTTATTGAGCAGTTCCGCATTCACGTGATACCTGAACGGCAGGGGAGCGGACAGCAGGTTGATACCGAAAGTGACGGATGAATGAGGATACACATATTCCGAAGCCTTCAGAGAATCCTCCTGGGATAAAAATCTGTATCCTAAAAAGTA
>Ga0224507_10001069_pt1 | contig 10941 bp, 12 predicted proteins | sample SF_Jan12_sed_USG_3_FD_170159 | JGI IMG/M metagenome (GOLD analysis project Ga0224507, IMG submission 170159) | Sediment microbial communities from San Francisco Bay, California, United States - SF_Jan12_sed_USGS_13 | ecosystem: Environmental > Aquatic > Marine > Sediment | place: USA...
CAACCAAAGGTGCGCGGTGCTTCAATGTAACTGAAATTTAAACGCATGTCTACGCGATAAAGATTTGAAATACGAGTTTAGTGACCGCATAAAAAAGATGGAATTAATGTATCGTTTATCAGTGGATAGAACCAACGTGAAGTTCTGAGGTAAAAAACGATATAAAATCTGTATTCTTGACAACAAGGGCATTGTCGCTTATCGTAATTTCACGATTAATGGTTGATACTGAAGAGAAATCCGATCGTATCTCATAACATTACTATTTTTAATATCCTTATATCTGGTGCATTTTAGTGTGACAGGAAAATGAAATCTAAAAATAAGTTTTTGGCCGGAATGGCCCATACCCATGATGCCGAACTTTTTGCCGCCATGTGTAAAGCCCTCGGACACCCGGCCAGGGTAATGATTATTCACTATCTGAAAAAAATTGACCGCTGCCTCTGTGGGGATATCGTGGAATTACTGCCTCTGGCCCAATCCACAGTCAGTCAGCACCTTAAATGTCTCAAGGATGCCGGTTTCATAAAAGGAGAGGTCGAAGGGCCCAAGACCTGTTATTGCCTTGACGAATCAATGCTGGAAAAATTTATCCTGATGGTTGATGCCCTTAACAAATCGCCACAGATTTAAATATGGAGAGAACGGGAAATGCAGAAGCTTTTTGTAAACAAACACGATGCCGATACAGGCAACACAGCTTGCTGCGGCAGCAAAGATCAAGGTAAGGATTGTGTCCCGGTATTGCAGAATCTTACCTTGCCCATGGCCGGGCCGGTAGATGATGATGCACCATGCTGCGGCCCAAAGCCGGGGCCTCCAAGCAGTCCATTTGATAAGCCGGGTTACAGGATGTGGCACTTTGTTGCTGATTTTGTGGAAACGTCCGTTGGTGCTATACCAAAGATAGAAACGAGGTTGAAATTTCAGGATCTTGCAGGCACGGTCCGGGCTCGTCTTGGTATTTCACGTGACAGGTACCGGATTGCTCCTGGTCTTTATTCTGTCGGCAAACCAGGAAATGATTCCCCGGTTCTGGTTACAGCAAATTATAAACTCAGCTTTGACAGCCTGCGACGTGAGCTGGACTCGACTGACGCCTGGATTTTGGTTTTAGATACACGTGGCATTAACGTCTGGTGTGCAGCCGGCAAAAAAACGTTTTCCACTGAAGAAGTCATCCGTCAGGTACAACGTGTTGGTTTGGACCGGGTGGTTTCGCATCGGGAATTGATCCTGCCGCAGCTTGGAGCTCCAGGGGTTTCCGCCCAAGCTGTGAAGAAAGACTGCGGCTTTAAAGTTACCTGGGGGCCCATCCGGGCAAGAGATTTGCCGGCATTTTTAAATAACGGCCGTAAGGCAGAAACAGAAATGCGGCAACTTACCTTTTCTATTGCTGAGAGAACAGTTCTCATACCTGTGGAGCTGTCTCTGATCGTAAAACCTTCTCTGATAATTCTGCTTGCCGTATTTATACTCTCCGGGATCAGTCCGAATATTTTTTCTTTTTCAGCAGCATGGTTCCGGGGGTTAAATGGAGCTGTTGCCTACCTGTTCGGAATAGTAGCCGGTGCGGTTTTTGTCCCGATTTTGCTACCATGGCTTCCCATGCGCCAGTTTTATATAAAAGGCATACTTACAGGTCTGGTTGCCGGTATTTTCGTAACTTTTTCCCTGGGTGCTAGTGTTACCCGCCTGGAATCATTCATCCTGCTTCTTTTAACCACGGCGGTGAGTTCCTATGCGGCTATGAATTTTACCGGTGCTACTCCTTTTACTTCGCCTTCAGGGGTGGAAAAAGAAATGCGGCAGGGTATTCCCATCCAGATTATTGCAGTTGTAACTGTGATAATTGCCTGGGTGGCAGCCCCATTTGTAAGCTGAACCGGTACATTCATGACAGAAATTTCGTTTCATTAAATATCCGTGCGGGGAACACTTCAGAAAATATCTGGGGACAACATGTGAATCATGGCTTATGAGGTACTTTAAAATGCAGAATTTCAGATATCTAAATAATGTCACAACCTTGGAGCTTGATGTGGAAAAATGCATCGGCTGCGGTATGTGTGGAATTGTCTGTCCGCACACGGTTTTTAAGGTGGAGAATCCCAAAGCACGCATTGTCGACCAAGATGCCTGTATGGAATGCGGGGCCTGTGCCGCAAACTGTCCGACAGCTGCAATCAGTGTTACTCCTGGGGTCGGCTGTGCCTTCTACATCATCCAGACATGGATCAAGAGAAAGGATGCGGTGATTGAATGCTGTTAATCAGCTCTCGTATTTAACTCATTGACATCATGATACTTTTGATACATTATTAATTTATACCTTTTTGTTACAGCTCCTACCCCTCTTCCCCTGGAAAGGAGGATACATGCCTCGACACAGTTTACGCTGGTTCATTATCCTGCTCCTTATCCTTCTTGCCGGCGTATTTGCCTGGTATAAAATGCGCCCCAAGGAGATTGAGGTGTCAGTGGTGCAGGTAACCCTTGGCACCGTTGAAAAAATTGTTGCCAACACTAGGGCGGGGACGCTCAATGCCTGCCGCAAGGCAAATCTGTCTCCTGCTACCGGCGGTCAGATCAGCGTTCTCACTGTTGATGAAGGTGATGTGGTCAAGGAAGGTCAGCTGCTGCTGGAGCTGTGGAATAATGACCTTAAGGCACAGGCTGCCCTGGCGGGCAAAGAAATAATGGCAAGTGAAGCAATGGCGGCAGTTTCTCGGCTGCAGGCTGAAATAGCGAGCCGGGAAGCTGAGCGTATGCAGAAGCTTATCCAGGACAATGCCATATCCGACCAGGATGCCGATAAGATCATAACCGAAGCCAAGGTAAGGCAGGCAGCTTATGACGCGGCAGTTACCGAAGTCGCAGCCAGCCGGGCCCGGGTGAGCGTTATTAAAGCCAATTTGGAGCGCACCATGCTGGTAGCACCGTTTGACGGGATTATCGCCAAGATCAACGGTGAACTGAACGAATACGTTACACCTTCTCCCCCCGGGATACCTACACCCCCAACGATTGAACTTCTGGATACCTCATGTTTTTATGTTGTTGCCCCGATTGACGAAGTTGATGCTGCGGCGGTCAAGGTTAACATGGAGGCCAGGGTGATCATGGACGCATTCGGCGATAAACATTTTCCGGCCCGGGTGCGCCGCATCGACCCTTATGTGCTCGATCTGGAAAAACAGGCACGGACTGTAGATGTCGAGGTTGAATTTACTAACAGTGAAGATGGGGAAAATTTCCTGGCCGGTTACAGTGCAGACGTGGAGATCATTATTGCAGTTGAGGAGGATGTGCTGCGCATTCCAACCCAAGCCCTGCTTGATAACAGCCTGGTCTATGTATATCAGCCCCATGATCAACGTCTGCACGAAAAATCGGTCCGCACAGGCTTGTCAAACTGGGATTATACCCAGGTGACAGAAGGTCTGCAGGAAGGTGAATCCCTAGTTATATCCACCGATCGGCCCGGCCTGGAAGATGGCGTCCGGGTAAAAATCTCCGAAGAATAATGATAAAGCTCCAGCATATTGAAAGAGTATTTCTGGTGGGTGAGGAAGAAGTCCATGCCCTCCGTGACGTTGATTTCTCTGCTTCTGGGGGAGAATATATAGCGATCATGGGTCCATCAGGTTCCGGTAAATCTACCCTGTTAAATATATTGGGGCTTCTGGACAGGCCGGACGGAGGTACCTACGAGCTTGATAACATTATGACAACCAGTCTGGATGATAAAAAACAGGCAAATGTCAGGCGCCACAAGATCGGTTTTGTTTTTCAGTTTTTCCACCTGGTTCCACGCCTTACTGCCGAACAGAATGTCGAGTTGCCTCTTGTTTTGGCCGGTGTTGACAAAACTGAAAGAAAAAAACGCGTCCTGGAAACACTCGAATCTTTTGGCATAGGGGACAGAGTCCACCACCGCCCTGACCAGCTTTCAGGGGGACAGCGGCAGCGGGTCGCAATTGCCCGTGCTACCATCATGAAACCCACCGTAATCCTGGCCGATGAACCCACCGGTAACCTTGATCGGGCATCGGGAAATGACGTGGTAGATATCCTTGAGGAATTAAACAGTCAGGGCATCACTCTGATTATGGTGACCCATGATCCCGAACTGGGGGAGCGCGCCAAACGCAGGATTAAAATGGTGGACGGACGTATTGAAGGGGATACTGCGACCCAGAGTTAGGGCAATTACAGCTGCATAGAAATTAGATCCTTCAATCATCAGAAGGAGTGAGTAATGCAGGCCAGGGACATTGTATTTTTCAGCATGCAGGCAACAACAGCCAGCCGCGGCCGCACCATCCTGACGCTGCTTGCCATGGCCATCGGCGTCTCCTCCGTTATTCTTCTCATCTCTCTTGGCGACAGTGGCAGGCGATATGTCATTGACCAGTTCGCCTCCCTGGGTACCAATCTCCTCATAGTCATCCCAGGCCGTTCTGAAACCATTGGTGGACCGCCTCCGCTGCTGGGGGAAACGCCCCGCGATCTCACCCTTGATGATGCCATTGCCCTGACACAATCGACAGCTATACGCCGTGTGGCGCCAATAATAGCCGGTTCAGCACCGGTTTCTGTTAAACAGCTTGAAAGGGAGATGGTCGTGCTCGGTTCGAGCTCTGATCTCCTTGAAATACGCCATTTGGAAATGAATCAAGGCAGATTTCTGCCGCCTGGTGACTTGGATCGTGGTGGGAATGTCTGTGTTATCGGATCAAAGGGCAGAAAGGAACTCTTCGGTAACCAGCAGGCCCTCGGAAAATGGCTCAGGATCGGTGACCGCCGTTTTCGGGTAATTGGTGTTCTGGCTGATACCGGGGTGTCACTGGGAGAAGATATGGGCGAAGTGGTCATAATTCCGGTGGCAACCGCACAATCGCTTTTCAATAAAGTTTCTCTGTTTCGTATAGTGGTTGAAGCATCCAATGAAGATGCCATTGGACGCGCCAAAAAGGCAATACTTTCTATTATCCGGGCCCGGCACGAGGGAGAGGATGACATAACAGTTATAACCCAGGATGCGATCCTTGCTACCTTTGACAAAATTTTCAGAGCACTTACCTTGACAGTCGGTGGTATCGCAGCCATAAGCCTGGTAGTGGCCGGCATCATGATCATGAATATAATGTTGGTGGCAGTCTCCAACCGGCACTCGGAGATCGGTCTGCTCAAAGCCCTGGGAGCACCGCGAACACAGATCATGGGACTTTTTTTGACAGAGTCGGCACTCCTGTCAATTACTGGAGCATTTCTTGGATTCCTCCTGGCCTATAGTGCAATGAAATTGTTGGCCGGATTCTTGCCGGAATATAATTTGGCGCTTGCACCCTGGTCACCGGTCATGGCCTCTGGTTTGGCCCTGGGCACAGGAATAATTTTCGGAGTGCTGCCGGCACGGCGTGCTTCATTATTGGAACCGGCTTTAGCATTATCGCGTAGGTAGGATTCCTGAAACCGGGGTTCAAACTGCTCACGGATTCAGAGGTAGTGAAGAGAGGAAATATGCACATACAGGACTTTATCCAACTGACGACCAATGCTGTGCGCTCACAACGTATGCGCAGTTTTCTTACAGCATTGGGTATTGCGGTGGGCATTGGTTCTGTAGTGCTGCTCACCTCGCTTGGTGAAGGGTTACATCGTTTCATGCTGGCTGAATTCACCCAGTTCGGCACCAATCTCATCGGTGTCAACCCCGGCAGGGTAACCACACATGGTGTTTCCGGGGCCTTGATAAGTAATGTCAGGCCTTTAAGTATCGAGGACGGCCAGGCACTCAAAAAAATTCCGCAAGTGGTAGATGTTGTTGCCGTTGTACAGGGTAATGCGGCGGTTAAGGTCGGTAAGAAACAAAGAAGAACAACAGTCTATGGAATTGATCCTGCAGCACCCGAGGTTTTCAAACTTCAAATGGCTACCGGAACTTTTCTGCCGGATGATCCTCCGCGTGCGGCACGATCATTTGCAGTTCTGGGCAGTAAAGTAAAGGATGAGTTGTTCGGCACAGGCCAGGTATTGGGCAAATGGATTCGTATCGGCTCAGAAAGGTTCAGGGTCATAGGTTCCATGGAATCCAAGGGACAGATGCTTGGTTTTGATCTGGATGATGCCGTGTGGATACCTACTGCAAAAGCCCTTGCCATGTTCAACCGGGAAAGCCTCATGGAAATAGATGTACTCTATAAAGAGGGCAGTTCAGCAGAGGATGTTTCCGACCAGATAAAAAAGATTTTAATCGCCCGTCACGGGACTGAGGATTTTACCATTACCACCCAGGAGAAGATGCTGGAAGTATTAGGAAAGATATTGAATATTCTGACCCTGGCGGTCGGTGGCCTAGGAGGGATATCTTTGTTGGTCGGCGGCGTTGGTATCCTTACGATTATGACTATTGCCGTTAATGAAAGAACCAACGAGATAGGCTTGCTGCGGGCACTTGGTTCGGAAAAGAATCAGATCCTGGGGATTTTCCTGGGAGAGGCAGTGATTCTTGCCTCTATGGGCGGGCTTGCTGGCCTGGTGCTGGGGGTTGGCGGCGCCTGGCTGCTTGGCTTTCTGGTACCGGCTCTGCCCACGCATATTTCCTGGACCTATATAATTGCGGCTGAATTGCTTGCTGCCGGTATAGGTTTGCTTGCAGGAGTTTTACCTGCCCGCCGGGCTGCTGCTCTAAAGCCGGTTGATGCACTGCGCAGCGAGTAATTCAGAATTCAGAATTCAAAATGCAGAATGGAAAAGGTTAAAGGCACAGAGGCACAGAGGCACAAAGGCACAAAGAACCGTAAAAGCTATTCGTGACTATCCCGCTTATAAGAGTTCCGTTTTATTTTAACTCCTGACTTCTGACTCCTGACTTCTGTTTCATACATTGAACCTGAATTCTATGATATCACCATCCTGGACTCCATAGGTCTTGCCTTCAAGCCGGACTGTGCCCTTCTGGCGTGCATCCTTGTAAGAACCAGCCTCCATGAGGTCCTTATAGGCAACGACCTCCGCCCGGATAAAACCCTTTTTTATGTCGGAATGGATAACTTCAGCAGCCTCAACAGCCGGTGTGTCTTTTTTGATGGTCCAGGCCCGAACCTCATCAGGGCCTACTGTAAAGAATGAAATTAAACCCAGTAATTCGTATGAGAGAAAAATCATTCTGTCCATGGCCGAGGTGGAGATATTATATGCAGCTAAGTATTCCTTGGCCTCGCCCGCATCCATCTGAACCAGTTCATGTTCCAATCTGCCGCGGATGGCAAAAGATTTCTCATCGGCTAAAGTATTTCCGATCATCGGCATTGCTTTTTCATCATCCTCGTTGTTAAAGAGGATGAGCATGGGTTTGCCGGAGAGAAAGGTGAAACCCCTGAGTTGGGGCGCAGCTGCCAGTTCAGGATTATGGCGCAGAGGTTTTTCCTTTTCCAGTATTTCCCTGCATTGCGCCAACAACCTGAGTTCTTCCGGATCAGGCTTTTTGCCTCTTTTCTGGTCGAGCCCCAAACGCTCGAGACGTTTTTCGACGACCAGCAAGTCAGCAAAGATCATTTCTTCATTTATTTTGGCAAAATCCTGCAGCGGTGTTGCAGCTTCCTCGCCAAATCCCTTGAAGTTACGGACAACGTGGATCAGGGCATCGCAGGTCCTCACGGCGGTCCAGGCTGTTTCGTCGCCTTTCTGTCCAGGTTTTTGCATTGGTATATATGGCAGCAGGTATTCAACCTGGGCATAGATTGTCTTTTGGGGACTGTACATGGTACTTAAACGGTCGACTCTTTCATCAGGGACTTTGATGGTCCCAAGGCGGTCTTCCGGTTTGTGGGCCGTCTCATCCAGTACTATTTTTGTCATGGCCTCAAAGAGGGTTGATTTGCCGGCTCCGGGCAGACCGATTATTCCAAGTTTCATGAGCACGTATCCTTATTATTCTATGCGATTATAAATTATGCGGCACCCCTTATACTGGTTTGACGCTGCGCTGTCAACTGTGGAACCAGTTATAACAGCGCTATTCATTAAGCACATCAACGATTTCAATGAAACCGTCACCCGAATTATGTATATGGGCAGAAAGCATGAAACAGGTCAGTTTTGTTTTTCAAGAGTCCCTAAAAGAACGAGACATGGCAGAATTGCAGATGTGATATAATCCTGAGTATCATGGCAAAATTTTTTTAATCATTAGACATCATGGGTATCCATTTGAAAAGTTTTTTGTTATTGTAGCCTCCAAAGATACAATTTGATCTGAAGCGCGCGCCAATTTGCATTCAATGATATAATAATGGAGTGAACAGTGACTACGAAAATGAAGGTCGTTTGCCCAAAATGCAAGGCAAAGCTTAAATTCGATCCGGATAAGATTACATCTGATGTGGTCAAATTCAAGTGCCCAGGCTGCGCATCAGTTTTGAGCATCAGAAAACCAAGCCCCCAAAAAGAGATATCATCATCTGCCGCCGCGGGCCGGTCGGAAGGAAAAACAGGGAAAAACATGCGGCAATCTGGAACGGAATTTTTGGATATGGCCGGAAGGTATGGAGAGGATGTTGATTCTGCCGGGGATGATGAGGCTGAAGAGCCTGAAGAAATTGGGAGTGAAGCCGGGCCGGCTGCAGGAGAAGGGCCGGAATCTTCTGAAATGAAAAAAAACCATGATGGACCCGTTATGAAGACGGGGGCAAAGAAAGGAATGGGCATTGAGTCCAGAAATTTAAAGCGGGTCACGTTTAAGAAAAAGGTCCTGGTGAATAAGCAGATCATGGTTGAAGCCCTGGACATCAGCGAAGATGGGCTATTTTTGCACACCGGCCGCTCTTTTGAAGATGATGCCATAGTCGAGGTCGGCATCCCAACCATGCCGGGTAATTTTGATCTGACGGTCCAGGCCATGGTTAAGCACAATCATCGCGGCATCGGTATGGGGCTGCAGTTTGTCGATTTGAGTGTCAACCAGAAGGCACAGTTGGAAAAACTCATCAGCGAGTTGGATAAAGCAGTAACAGAAGAGGCGGAGGGCAGGAAGAAAATCCTCCTGGCGGGCGGTACGGACACAGCACGCAATATTAATAAAAGCAAGTTGGTGCTGGACGGTTTTTACGTTATGCAGGCCACGACTGCTGACGAGGTGTTCCGTATTTTAAATAATGAAGCACCTGATGCGATTATCCTTGAATGGCAGGAAGCAATATTCAACTGCAAAGGGGTGCTCGCAAGAATAAAGGCGAACCCTCAGTATGATGCAATCATCAGGGTTGTTCTTTCTGTCTTGACTGACGCCACTATTAAGACAGAAATTATGGAAGCCGGTGCCCATTGCTGCATGGCCAAGATGGACACAAACCCGGCCAAGCTGTCGCTGACCCTCAAGCAGTTGATTGAGGAACGGGACAGTTCCGTTTCAGGGTAGACTCTTTAATAGTGTTTTGATAGTGCCGGCGGCGAAAAATGAAATGGCAGAAGATAAAGTGCGAATCGATAAATGGCTGTGGGCGGCAAGATTTTTCAAGACCCGTTCCATGGCGGCCCAGGCGGTTACAGGGGGCAAGGTCCATATTAACGGGGCCCGAATAAAACCTGCAAGGATGGTGCAACCAGGTGACGAGTTGCGGATCAGGCGCGGCGAGCTTGAGTTCATAGTAATTGTCCAGGGTCTGGCGGCTAAAAGAGGGCCCGCCAAGGAAGCGCAATTGCTTTATGAGGAGACCGAGTCCAGCGTACAGCAGCGCCACGCGACCCGGGAGCAGAAACGGCTGGAGGCTGCCAGCAAGATGTACGGACCGATGAAGCGTCCTGATAAAAGGGCACGCAGGCAGATCAAAAGTTTCACCCGCAAGGATTAAGATGGTTTTTCGCACATATTGTTCAAGTAAAGGTTTGTTTTTTTAATAGAAATTTACAGCAGCACAAAAAAAGAGGAGAATCAATGGCTAAAATGCAGAGAGCGTTAATCAGTCTGACTGACAAATCCGGAATTGAAGATTTTGCCAGGCAGCTCGAGGACCTTGGCATCGAGATTCTGTCAACAGGCGGAACTGCCAAGAAAATGAGGGAAAATGGCATTGCGGTAAAGGATGTCTCGGAATTTACAGGTTTCCCGGAAATGCTGGATGGCCGTGTCAAGACTTTGCATCCCAGGGTGCATGGCGGCATTCTGTATCTTCGGGGCAATGCATCCCACGAAGAGCAGATGGCCTCTCATGGTCTGCAGCAGATAGATCTTGTTGCTGTAAACCTGTATGCCTTTGACAAGGCGACCCAGGACCCGAACTGCACAGTGGCCAATGCCATTGAAAATATAGACATCGGGGGCCCCACGATGCTTCGGGCTGCGGCCAAGAATTTCCAGTATGTCACTGTTATTGTAGACCCTGCCGATTATCCCCAGGTGCTTGCTGAAATAAAAGAACATGGCAATACTACCCTTGTGACCCGCTTCCGCCTGGCGGTCAAAGTATTTCAGCTCACCAGTTCCTATGACACGGCAATTGCTGCCTGGCTGTCCAAGGTTGATACAGCTGCCAATGCACATTTTAAGGGAGGAGCATAATGCAGAAAATGGCAGTGCTGCTGTCGGGCAGCGGCAGGACCCTGGATAACTTTCATGAACGGATCCAGGATGGCAGCTTAAATGCTGAAATCAAGGTTGTCATCTCCAATGTCAAGGATGTTTTGGGTTTGCAGAAGGCGGAAAAGTACGGCTACCCGAATTATCATGCGGTGGGTAACGGGGCAATCAATGAGATTTTAAAGGATTATGATGTCAATCTCATCTGCCTGGCGGGCTATTTGAAGCTGTATGAACCACCGCCTGAGCTCCAGCGGAATGTATTAAATATCCACCCGGCCCTGATTCCGTCCTTCTGCGGTGACGGGTTTTATGGCATGCGTGTCCATCGGGCGGCCAAGGCAAAGGGTGTAACG
>Ga0224507_10001070_pt1 | contig 10940 bp, 7 predicted proteins | sample SF_Jan12_sed_USG_3_FD_170159 | JGI IMG/M metagenome (GOLD analysis project Ga0224507, IMG submission 170159) | Sediment microbial communities from San Francisco Bay, California, United States - SF_Jan12_sed_USGS_13 | ecosystem: Environmental > Aquatic > Marine > Sediment | place: USA: California...
CGAGCCTGGCGTAACCGTGAACTTTAATCTGAAGGAAGGCAGCGAAGACACCGAGGGCCGAATCAAGTACACGACCTCCGACTACGGCTTGCAGCGTCTCGACGGCGTGCTTAGCGGTGAGCTGACGGAAAACCTGTATTACATGGTCGGCGGCTACGTCTCGTCGTCCGATGGTATCCGTGACCCGCAGTTCTCGGCAGAGGAAGGCAGTCAATTCACGATCAACCTAAATCGCGTCTTTGATGACGGCGAGATCAACCTGTTCGCCAGGGTGACAGACGATGTTGGTCAGTGGATATTGCCGTTCGCGCTCGACACGGGCAACGACAAAGGCGAATTCGCACAGCTCGGCAACGCAACCCGCTTTCGTGAGATCCCGATCAACCCGGCCGGCGACACGAAGGTTTTCGACTTCGCCAACGGCCGTGGCTGGGATGGCCTCGTGGCCGGCGGCAGCGCAGAGTTTGAGTTTGGCGATGGCTGGACGTTCCGCGATCAATTTACTTACACGTCCGGCGATGCAAACACGTTCGGTTTTGTGCCGTCTGGCAGCCCAGTTTCGGTATCGGACCTCGAGGCGGTGATTGGTGGACCCGTCACGACGGAAAGCGGTTCGACGCTGTCGGGTTCGGATTGGGCACAGACTTACGGCCACTGGGTCGTGTTGAAAGATCTCGAGGCCAAGATCAACGACATCAGCATCAACAAACAATTCGAGAACCACGACCTGACGTTCGGCTATTACGCGGCGCGCTGGTCGGCGGACGACTGGTGGACGCTCGGCAATCCGATCCCGGTGCAGAATATCAAGAACGGCGAGCCGCTCGATTCCTCGATTACACCGGCTGACATCGCTGCCGCCGGTGGCGACGCCGGCTTCCTGTTCGGGTTGCAATCATCCGGCGACGCAAGCGCCGAGGCGTTCTACATTGCCGATTCCTGGTACATCAACGACCGGTGGCGCATCGATGCAGGAGTGCGCCGCGAGTCGTTCGAGACGGACTACGTGGACGACGAGGGCAGTGGTTTTCCCGACGGCACAAACGACGTCATAACGGACCTCTCCGACAACGAGACCGCGTGGACCGTTGCGGCAAACTTCGACGTCAATGACGATCTCGGCGTTTATGCGCGCTACTCGGACGGCTTCCTGTTCCCGCACTTCGACGACATTCGTGGCGGTTCGGAGACAGTCAACGCGGTCGAGCAGCTCGAAGCCGGTGTCAAGTTCACCAGTGACTGGCTTGAGCTTTATGCGACCGCTTTTCACAACACCAATGACGACTTCAGCTCGACGGTTGGTTCTACCGTTCCTGCCGCAGCCTTTGAGACGGAATCAACCGGCGTCGAGGCCGACGGCACGCTGATTTTCGGCGAGTTCACAATCAACTTCCTGCTGACCGTGCAGAATGCCGAGATCACGAAATCGACCACGGTAGAAGACGAAGGCAATGCGGTGCGCCGCCAGCCGGATTTCCAAGCGCGTATTTCTCCTTCGTATAATTTCACGGTCGGGGAGTTTGACGGTTCCGTGTACGCGGCATATACAACGGTTGACGATCGCTGGGGCGACGACGCCAACACGGTCAAGCTACCGAGCTACAACAAGTTCGACCTCGGCGTGCTGCTCTATCATGACGCGGGCTTTTTCTTCCAGCTGCATGGAGACAACGTGAACGACTCCGACGGTATCACGGAAGGAGATCCTCGTGATCCAACCGCTCCGAACGGTCGGCCGATCTTCGGCACCTCATGGCGACTCAGCGTCGGCTACGATTTCGGCGACTAAGTAGCAGTGGCCGCTGAGACATTGTCTCAGCGGCCATCCTTTGATTGTTGCTAACTCCAATTAGAGTCGTCGACAGCCGCCGCCGGGACCGGATATGAAAAACTGGCCTATCAAGGTCTCGCTGTTCATCAACTATTTCGTGTTCGCGATTCTGTTGAACAGCGTCGGCACCGTGATCCTGCAGGTGCAGAATAGTTACGGCGTGACCGAGTCGTCCGCCGCGGTCCTCGAGGCGTTCAAAGACCTTTCGATCGCTTTAACGTCGTTCCTGATCGCGTCTTTCATTGTCCGGGTCGGCTACAAACGCACAATGCTGGCCTCGCTCGGCTTTATAGGAGTTGTTTGCCTGGCGATGCCGCAGCTGCCCGTGTTTTGGATGACCAAACTGATGTTTGCGGCAACCGGCGTCGGCTTTGCCCTGGTCAAGGTGTCCGTCTACGCGACGCTCGGTCTGGTTACCAAAGACAGCAAAGAACACGTCAGCATCATGAATTTCCTCGAGTCATTTTTCATGGTTGGCGTGCTATCAGGTTATTTCATCTTTGGTGCGTTTGTTGATGATTCGGATCCGGCATCGACAAGCTGGCTGACCGTGTATTACGTGCTTGCCGTGCTGTCGTTTCTTGCGTTTGCGCTACTGCTGTTTGCAAAGCTCGACGAGTCCGCGGCACAAAGCGCCACCCCGAAGTCGCTGGCGCAGGAATTTGTGGACATGATGGCGCTCTGCATCAAGCCACTTGTGCTGATCTTCGTCATCAGTGCATTCCTGTACGTCCTCATCGAACAGAGCATCATGTCGTGGTTGCCCACGTTCAACAGCCGCATTCTCAATCTCTCGACGTCATTGAGTATTCAGATGGCCAGCATTCTGGCAGCGGCAACCGCTTTGGGCCGATTCACAGCCGGAATCGTTTTGAAAAAGTTCGACTGGTACCGGGTGCTGACAATCGGCCTGCTGCTGGCAGCCGCGCTCGTACTCGTCGCGCTGCCAATGGCCCGATCGGTGTCGGTCACGGAGGTGACGACTCTGGCCGCAGCGCCTTTGGCCGCCTTCGTTTTTCCACTGATCGGCTTTTGCATCGCTCCGATTTACCCGGCCATCAACTCCGTCATACTCTCCGCGCTGCCGACGCATCAGCACGGGTCCATGGCCGGGCTGATCGTCGTTTTTTCCGCGCTCGGGGGAACATCCGGGTCGATCATCACGGGTTACCTGTTTGAAATAGTCGGCGGTCAGACCGCTTTCTATTTCTCGCTAATACCGATAGCCGTTATTTTGTTCACTCTCTACCTCTTCAAACGCAAGGCCGAAGAACTGGGGCACGCGTAGAGGTCCGGAGATGCAGAAATTCAAAGGCCCAGACGAGATTTACGGCGAACTGTTCGAGCTGGTGCAGTCGCGTCGCATATTCCCGGACTCGAAGACCTTCGTTGACGCTACACCCAAGTCTGATGTATCGGCAATTCTGGCAGCCTTCACAGGCGTCGATCAGGATAGTCCGGATAAGGTCAGGTCCTTCGTCCGCAAGCATTTTTCACTGCCCGCAGACGGCGACGTCGCGGCCGGGCTGACAAATGTGCCGCCCGTTCGTGATCGTATCGAGCAGCTATGGAGCGTTCTTTCCCGAGCCGCGGATCACGTCGATCCGAATTCGTCACTGATCGAATTGCCCCGACCGTACATTGTGCCCGGCGGGCGGTTTCGGGAAATCTATTACTGGGACAGTTATTTCACGATGCTCGGCCTGGCCGAGGCAGGCCGTTATGACGCTATCGAAGACATGGTCGACAATTTCGCCCACCTGATCGACCAGATCGGCTTCATTCCGAATGGCAACCGCACTTATTTTTGTACCCGATCACAACCACCATTCTTCGTGCTGATGGTCGAACTGTTGACCGAGGTCCGTGACGACGAGTCGGTAGTCCACAACTACGTGCAACAACTGCAAAAAGAATACGATTTTTGGATGCGAGGAGCCGAGTCGTTGCCAGAGAGCGGTGGCGTTATGCGCCGCGTTGTCAGGGTCGGTGACGGCTACCTCAATCGCTATTGGGATGACAGCGACAAACCACGCCAGGAGAGTTATGCCGAAGATGTCGAGCACGCCGCAAGTTCCGCCCGTGACGAAAGGGACTACTGTCGGAACATTCGCGCTGCTTGTGAATCGGGGTGGGACTTCTCTACGCGTTGGCTCGATGATTCGGCTGCCCTTGAGTCGGTTCGAACGACCGAGATTCTCCCTGTCGATCTGAACGCTTTGCTATATCGGCTCGAGTGTCGCCTTGCCAGCTGCTACGAAGGGTCGGATAACGCACTGGCTGAGCGTTTCGCGGGTCGGGCGGCGTACCGCAAAGAGCTTCTGCAAACCCTTTTCTTCGATGACGACGCGGCGTTCTTCGCGGATCTCAATTACCCAAGCCTGAAACCAACCAATGTTCAATCACTCGCCGCAGCGTTCCCCTTGTTCCTCGAGATCGCCACCGCCGCGCAGGCAACCCACGTGATGACGAAAATCCAGAACGAGTTTCTCGCGTCCGGTGGCTGGCTGACGACGCTGCATACGAGCGGACAGCAGTGGGACCGGCCCAACGGCTGGGCGCCGCTGCAGTGGGTCGTTTTCGAGGGATTGCGCAACTATGGTTTCGTCACGGAGGCGGAACTCGGCGGGACGCGGTGGGCCTCGGACAATATCGAAATATACAACCGAACCGGCAGGTTATTCGAGAAATATGACGTCGAACACACTCAGGCGCTGGCAACAGGCGGCGAGTACGATGTGCAGGACGGCTTTGGCTGGACCAACGGCGTTTTGCTCAAGCTGATGAATCAGCTCAACATCAATTAAGAATGAACTATTTGATGTGTTTGAGGATGCCGTCGAGCTCGTCGAGGCTGTTGTAGCTGATCACGATCTTGCCCGAGCCTTTCTTGGTGTGATTGACGTGCACTATTGCGCCGAGCTTTTCCGATACCTCGATTTCCAGCCGTCGAATATCCGCGCTGCCTGTTTCAGGCTGTTTCGCCGCCTTCGGCTCTGTCGCGGTGCCGAGCATACGTTTGACCAGTCGCTCGGTCTCGCGCACCGATAATCCTTTCTTGACGACCTGTCTTGCCGCATCGTGTTGTTGGACCGCATTACTGATTGCCAGCAGCGCACGGGCATGGCCCATTTCGAGCTGCCGGGATTCGAGCATGGTCTTCACTTTCTCCGAGAGCTCCTGCAAGCGAAGCAGGTTGCTGACCGCCGCGCGCGATCGGCCGACCGCTTCTGCCGCTTCGGCGTGGGTCAGGTCGAACTCGCGAATCAGGCGCTCGAGAGCACGCGACTCTTCGAGCGGATTCAGGTTCTCGCGCTGAATATTCTCGATAAGCGCGGTTGCAATGGCTGCCTCGTCTGGAACCTCTCTGACCACGGCCGGGATTTCATCCAGTCCGGCCATTTGCGCCGCTCGCCAGCGGCGCTCGCCCGCGACGATTTCGTAGTGCTGCACGCCGTCGAAGTGGCCGATCGGCCGTGCGACGATGGGCTGTACGACACCCTGAGCACGAATCGAGCTCGCAAGATCCTCGAGTGTGTCCTGGCGAATATCGACGCGGGGCTGATACTGACCGCGCTGCAACAGATCGACCGGAATTTGCCGTAGCTGGTCGGGATGCGGTGCGCCAGGTATGGCGGCGGTCTCGGCGACCGGTTTGCTGAGCAGTGCATCGAGGCCACGGCCCAGTCTTTTCTTTGCTGTCATCTGCATAATTCCTAAACTGCGCGCAGGTGGCCCTCGCGGGCGTCTTCCCTGCGCAAGATTTCCCCTGCTAACGCAAGATATGAGATTGCCCCGCGCGATGCGCGATCGTGCAGTAATACCGGCCGGCCGAAACTTGGCGCCTCGGCGAGTCGGATGTTCCGCGGTATGACTGTACGGAATACTTGTCTGTCGAAGTGCTCGACTAGCTGCATCGACACTTCGTTGGACAGGTTTATACGTGGGTCGAACATTGTTCGCAGTATGCCGAAGACTTCGAGACCCGGGTTCACCGAATCCCGCACCTGCTCGATCGTATTCAAGAGAGAGCTCAGCCCTTCGAGCGCGTAGTACTCGCACTGCATGGGGATCAACACGCCATCTGCCGCGGCCAGCGCGTTGACGGTCAACATGTTAATCGACGGCGGGCAGTCGATCAGGATGAAGTCGTAAAGACCGATTACCGGGGCGAGCGCTTTTTTGAGCTTCATCTCCCGACCGATTTCCTGCAGCAGGTTGACCTCGGCGAGCGTCAGATCCGCATTGGAGGGCAGCACGGCAAACCCACCCTCAGGCGGCGAGATGATAGTATCGGCAGCGGTCGCTTCGCCAAGCAACACATCGCAAGTCGAATTCTCCAGCTCCATCTTGTTGATGCCGCAGCCCATCGTCGCGTTGCCCTGTGGGTCCATGTCGACCAGCAGCAAGCGGCGCTGTGTCGCCGCCAGCGATGCCGCAAGGTTGACGCAGGTCGTCGTTTTGCCGACCCCGCCCTTCTGGTTTGCTACTGCAATGATGCGCGCCATAAGCCTATCTGTGCTCGATCAACACGGCGTGCCGGGAACCCGCCTCGAGTCCCGGTACCTTGAGTTCCGTCACGTCAAATCGCCAATTGTCGGGCAACGATTCTAATTCTTCTGCCGGATCGCGGCCCTTCAGGGCAACAAACACCCCGTCCTCTCCAACGTGGTGCCCGGCAAGCTCCAGGAGCCGCGGCACGGCAGCCACGGCCCGGGCAATCACGGTATCAAAGCGGTAGCCGGGTGCATAGTCCTCAATGCGGGCTTTCGTGGCCCTGACGTTGCTCAGGCCGAGCAGGCCGGCGACGTGTTGGACGAACATCACTTTCTTGTTGTTGCTGTCGACGAGATCGAATTCCCGATCCGATTCGACGATTGCGAGCGGGAGTCCGGGGAACCCGGCACCCGTACCGACATCGAGCACGTGCCGGCCACGCAGCAGTGGCTGCACGGCCAGACTGTCGAGCAAGTGGCCGGTGATCATCTCGTCGCGATCACGTATTGCGGTCAGGTTGACCTTGCTATTCCATCGCTCGAGCTCATCGAGCAGCGTCGAGAATTTTTCGACGCAGTCGTCCGGATATGTTTTCAGGCGATGCAGTGCCTACTCCTCGCCGATCAGGTGCTCGCGAAGAAACAGAACCGTTGCCTGCTGGTAGATGTCGCGGTTCTCTTTCTTGCGATAGCCGTGACCTTCGTTGAACGCATTCATGTACCACACCGCGTTGCCCTGCTTGCGCAGCGCATCGACCATCTGTTCGGACTCGGTAACCGGCACGCGCGGATCATTTTGCCCCTGCACGACAAAGATCGGCACGTTTATCCTGTCGACATTATTGACCGGGCTGATCTTTTCAAGGTGCGCACGCATCTCCGGGTCACGCTCGTCGCCATATTCTGCTCGCCGCAGGTCACGACGATAGTCCTGGGTGTTTTCGAGGAACGTCACGAAGTTGCTTATCCCGACGATGTCCACGACCGCCTTGAGCCGGTCACCAAAGTGCACGGCGCTGGCGAGCACCATGTAGCCTCCGTAGCTGCCCCCGAATACCGCCACCCGATCGGCATCGAGATCCGGCTGCCGCTCTACCCAGTCCAGCAGCGCGCCGATGTCCCGGACCGAGTCTTCGCGTTTGAAGCCGTTATCGAGGCTCAGGTATTCCTTGCCGTAACCGTTCGAGCCGCGCACGTTCGGCACAACAATCGCAACACCGAGTTTTTGCATCCACATCTGGTACGTACTGCTGAAGACCGGGCGCGACTGGCTTTCCGGACCGCCGTGAATCGAGACGACGACCGGGAACGGACCGTCACCGGCCGGCTTGTAAACCCAGGCGGGTATCTGCCGATGCAGGCCATCCACCTTGTCGAATGTCGGGTACGTTACGCGTTGGGGCTCCCGAAACTGCGTCGTGTCCAGACCGCCCACTTCACTGGTCGTCCAGCGCACGAGCTGTCCGAACTGCAGCGGTTCGGGGCCGAGGTCCAGCACGAACGTATCGGACGGGGTCGACGCCGTGTTCAAAGTCATGGCGAGTTTGCGATCATCCGGGCTGAAACCCAGCCCGAACGCGAGGCCGATCGGGATGTTATCCACAGGGCGATACTTCCGCGTGCGCGTGTCCATCAGATACACGCGCGACATGCCGTCCTCGTTGACCGTGAACGCGATGCGTCGTCGGTCGTGGCTGATGATCGCGTTCGTGATATCCCAGTCAATATCGTTTGTGACGATTTCGACGCCTGCTCCGGGTCTGACTGCCTGCCAGGCCAGTCTCTGGAAATTGCTGCCCTGACTCGTAATCAGCCAGAAACCGTCGTTATCGTCATCGAATGCCACTGGGTAATTCGTGGTCTGTGCGCCTGTGCCGCCAGCAAGCAGTGTTGCTTCTCCCGAATCGAGGTCGATCAGGTGTACGCGAGAGTCGGCGATGCTGACGTAGTTAAGCGCAAGCAGGCGGTTGCCGCTCGCCGAAAACTCGGTGGGGCCCCACCAGGTGCCGTCCGGGGACTCGAGAACTATTTCAGCCTTGTCCGGATCCTCGGGATACATGAGCCAGATATCGTTCGATGCACCGTTGCGTCGTGTGCTCGGGTAGGCGATACGCCGCCCGTCGCGGTCCCAGCTTGGTGCACCGTTGCGCGATTCGCCATCGCTCAGCATGACGGCGCTGCCGGTAGCAGGGTCCAGCATGAAGATTTGCGTGAACTCGCTGCCGCCGACATCGCGTGTGAAAATGAGTTTCGACCCTTGCGGCTGACCGGATACAACGCCGACCGGTTCTTTGTAGAAGGTCAGCTGGTGCCGGGCACCGCGCGGCATATCAACCCGGTGCAGCTGTTCTACGTCGGCAAACCGTGTTTTCACAAACAGCCCTGAACCGTCCTTCTGCCACGCTGCAAAACCAGCTGAGCGTACATTTTGAAAACGGTTGAGGCTGTCCACGATTTCTTCGGAGATGGCTGGCACATCTTCCATGAGCAGATTGCCGTTGTTCACCACGGTTCGGGAAACCTCCTGCGCGCCCGCAATACCGCCTGCAGAAAAAGCGCTCAGAACTACGAGGATCGTTGTTCTCATTCCAACCTCCCGATAATCAGACGACGAGTAATGCCATGAAATCATCGACGGCCGTCGCCGCGAGTCTATCTCGATTAACGCACAGTGCGTTCAATGTTTCCCATTGCTTCGCGGCAAGCTTTGGCGACACGCTGTCGATGAACTTTTGCTTCAGCACCGGAATGCCTTCTTCACGCCGTTCGCGATGGCCAATCGGAAAATCGACGGCGATGCGATCCGTGCGGCTGCCATCATTGAAGAACACCTGCACGGCATTACCGATGTAGCGCTTCGCGGGGTCGAAGTAATCATTCGTGAACTGCTCGTTCTCGCGCACTTCCATTTTGTCGCGTAACGCATCGATGCGCGGGTCATTTGCCACGTCGTCTTCGTAATCGGCCGCCGTGAGCCGCCCGAAGATCAGCGGCACTGCCGTCATATACTGAATGCAGTGATCGCGATCGGCCGGGTTGTCGAGGGGCCCGGTCTTGTCGATGATGCGAACGCCGGCTTCCTGTGTCTCGATAACGACCTTGTCGATATTGTCAATTCGATCTCTGACCTCGGGGTGCAGGGTCATCGCCGCTTCAACGGCGGTCTGCGAGTGGAACTCTGCCGGGAACGAGATTTTGAACAACACGTTCTCCATAACGTAGCTGCCGTAACCGCGCTGAAAACCGAATGGCTTGCCCTTGAACAACACATCGTAGTAACCCCAGGTTTTCGCCGACAGCGCGGACGGGTAGCCCATCTCGCCGGTCATTACTATCAATGCCAGGCGCACAGCCCGGCTGGTCGCGTCCCCGGCCGCCCAGCTCTTACGGGACCCCGTGTTGGGCGCATGCCGGTAGGTGCGCAGAGCCCCGCCATCGATCCAGGCATGCGACAGGGCATTCTGCACTTGTTCCTTGCCACCGCCGAGCATGCGTGTGACCACCGCGGCCGAGGCAACGCGCACGAGCAGTACGTGATCGAGGCCAACCCGGTTGTAGCTGTTCTCCAGTGCCAGCACGCCCTGGATCTCATGCGCGCGGATCATCGCATCGAGCACGTCGTGCATCGTGAGCGGTTCCCTGCCTGCCGCCCTGTTTTGCCGGCTCAGATAGTCGGCAACGGCAAGTATACCGCCGAGGTTATCGGACGGATGGCCCCACTCGGCCGCAAGCCAGGTGTCATTGAAGTCGAGCCAGCGATTCATGGCGCCGATATTGAACGCGGCCATGACGGGCTCGAGTTCGTAGGACGTGCCCGGTACCCGGGCGCCTCCGGCCAGCGTGGCGCCGGGCACAACCGGGCCGAGCAGCTTGGTGCACGCCGGATAGTCGAGCGCCTGAAAACCGCAGGCGAGCGTGTCCATCAGGCAGTAGTGTGCTGTCTCGAACGCGAGGTCGCTGTCGATTTTCATGTCGCAAACGAAATCCGCAATGTCGACGAGTTCTTTATCCCAGTCGGCTCGCTGCGCCGACCGAATATCAATGCTGGACATGATGTCTCCGGGTACTGCTGTCTGACGCGCTCAGGCGCGGTCTTCGATAGCTACCCACTCCTGCAGCGGCGGGCCGATGTATTCGGCAGCGGGACGAATCAGCTTGTTGTCTGCGCGTTGCTCCATGATGTGCGCAGCCCAGCCGGTGATTCGCGAACAGACGAATATCGGCGTAAACAAATAGGTCGGAATTCCCATGAAGTGATACACGCTTGCCGCGAAAAAGTCGGCATTCGCAAACAGCTTTTTCTCGTCCCACATGACTTTCTCGATCGCTTCCGAGATTTCATACAGGCGCATGTCGCCGGCCTCTTTAGCGAGCTTCTTCGACATCGCCTTGTTGACCGAGTTACGTGGATCCGACGTCGTGTACACGCGATGACCGAAGCCCATGATCAGCTCCTTGCGCTCCAGCATGCCGAGCACGCCTGCGACTGCTTCTTCTGCGGAAGCGAATTTCTGAATCAGCCCCATCGCCGCTTCGTTGGCGCCTCCGTGCAGCGGACCACGCAGCGCGCCGATCGCGCCGCTGACTGCCGAGTGCATGTCCGACAGCGTGCC
>Ga0224507_10001071_pt1 | contig 10939 bp, 22 predicted proteins | sample SF_Jan12_sed_USG_3_FD_170159 | JGI IMG/M metagenome (GOLD analysis project Ga0224507, IMG submission 170159) | Sediment microbial communities from San Francisco Bay, California, United States - SF_Jan12_sed_USGS_13 | ecosystem: Environmental > Aquatic > Marine > Sediment | place: USA...
TTTAGTTTTTCTGAATTCGTATGCCATTCGGATCAGTAAAACTAAACCACCAAATTTTATTACGTTTGTAAAGATGAATTCCTGCCATTGCTACAATATTCCTACAACCCTAAAATAGGTACTATTATTATTTATTAATTATTATATGGTTAGATTTGTCGGGGCGCCGAGATTTGAACTCGATATATTAAGTATACAGAATTTCTTTTAGCTATGTTTAACTTTTTCAGTATATTGAAATTATTTTAGATTATTTTACTCTTTTATTATTATTACTTTACAGAAATATAAAACAGCTTTTTCAGTTTGATTCTGTAAAGCAATGCGTTTTTGTCTGGTACAATTTTGTTACATTTCTATTTTGCTGGTTAAAAGTTTATAAACCGCTTTTGCGGTATCTAAATCCAATTTAGGAGTCATTAAGCGTACTTCTCTTAAGAGAGTCGTCAGCTCAGTTGGATTTTCATAATGTTGAAGTACCGATTGCAATATAGACGCACTTTCATAATCCTTTCTCAGAGTCATTATAACTTTCTTTTCCAAAGGTGAAAGATATGAGATATTATCTCTATCACAAAGCCAATCTATCGAAATATCATAATAATTTGCAAGTTTTTGAATTATCTCAATACAAGGATTAAGACGTTTCTTGTGTCGTTCTATTAATGATATTTCATCTATACTAATTTTACATAAAAATGCTAACTTTTTTTGCGTTATACATTTTTCTTTTCGTAATCTTATCAGTTTTTCACTGTTAATCATACGCATACCCGTATTATATTACGTAAATAACATTAACTAAATCCCTTACTTTTTAAGCCCCTAAAAATTTACTTCTTGTTTAACCATCGTAAAATTAATACCAAAATACCTGTTTTAATTTTACCGTTCCTTTTTTTTGCCATAATGGGGGGGGGATTCCCAAGCTGCAAGTTCGTGATTCAGTTAATTAATTTTCCATCCCTCAATGGCTTTACTTTATTTTATTCAAAAATGCACTCATAACCACATTCATTGCGTTAATATCATTTTCATCTATTTGATCACCAGATTTTATAAATTTTATTGCTGTTTTAAATGCACTCATATTAGTTGTTTTCATTTTAGTAAGAGCCAAAACAACATCTCTTATTTCTTTATCATCAATAGCTGTTTTTTCTTGGACAACTCTGTCTAATATTACCTTAAAATCAGCAAGTTCAATTTTTTGTTTTTCTCCAAAACATATTTCATCCAGAGAACCCCCCATTGATTCAACTATTAATGCTAAATTGTAAGCACTGACATTGTGAATACCAGACTTTACCGCCGAAACTAATGCTCTGCTAAATTTACCATTTACAAATGCAACAAGTTCCTCTTGCGTCTTAAAATTAGATTTGTCGAATAGTTCGTTTATTCTTTTAGATACAAGAGACGCAAATTCATCAAGATTCATATTGATAACTTTTTTAGCCATAATAGAATATATACTATTTTATATAAATTATCAAGAAAATAATTTCACGTATAGCTAAAGATTTTTACCTTGTGTATACTATTATAAATTAATTATTTAATTAACTGTATAATTTTCTATACACTTTAATAACTATATGTTTTATAATAAATTAGCTTAACTAAAAAAAATAAAAAAAGTGCTTGACAAACTAAAATTATTTTTGTATATTGACATTGCAATATGTCAATTTTAATATTAATTAATTTTACAATTTTGAGGTCAAAATGATTAATGATGATGTAATAGTTGTAGAAGAAGTAGGGGAAAAAAATTCTATTCGTTTTATTGTGAATGCAGATAAAAAAATCAAGTTTTATGTTAAATGTATTCAAAACAAAACCGATATGTCAACAGTATTAAATGAATTAATTGACAAATATTTAAACCATCAAATAGAATTGGAGCAATAATGAAAAACAATGATTACGCCTTATTTGATTTGTTCGCAAGTCAAGCACCAAAGGAAATACCGCACTGGTTTGATCCCGAACCATTACATGAATCGAAGCCACAAGAACCAAGCAGTGATAAATATGCCAAACAACATGATCCTGATGGCAAAAATGGCTTATTAAGATCTCTCAATAGTTGGAAATATGATAGTTATAATTTTGATTCAAAAACAGAATCTATTGGACGTACATTTCAAGATATGATGGAAAATTATTATACCGAAAAAGCAATTTGGGAGAATAAGAATCAAATTGCACGCTATTTTCAATGGCGTTGGTACTACGCCCAACAAATGCTCAAAGAACGCCAAAACTGGATTTGATGCAACATAGGGGGTTGCCATGTCAAATGAAAAACAAAAAAAATTATCGCAAAACAGAAGAGGTCGTATAATTTTACATTTAGCAGTTTTAAAAAATGGCGGTAAATTATCTTTTTGTGCAAAAGGAATAATAAGAGAAGTGAGGAAAAAATGATAATCAACATAGATGAATCAAAAGTAACGGGGGGAATTCTCGAATTAAGAAATCATCCCAATCAGAAAGTCAGAGATATGCTTTCAGAATTACAAAAAGAAATCAAAACTTCAATTCAAATTGAAGCTGACAACGATTTACTGTTTTCAGAATACATCGGAGACGAAGAAACTCTGAAAATGGCTTCCCCATGTCCAGGCGAAGGGGATTTTGATTGAATCTGTCTGGTAGGGCAGTAGGCGAAAAGATCGAGACGCAAGGTGAATGACAGCCTATCTTGTTGATACTGATACATTAGAAACGTAAGCCATGCAGGTCATTTAAACGTGAGACGCAAAGATAGTTCCTGGTATCGAATCCAGGCTGCCCTCTAATTCAGCACTTCAACTAAACAAAGAATAACGGCGCAGTGGGCAGAAATATTGCATGACGCTCTCAAGATGAGAAGTTATCCAGTTTCGGGATACGATTAAATCGTATCATAGCCAACTGGTGCAGGTTTAAATCCTGCCTGCGCCATTAATTAACTAACAAGCACTGCAACAATAACAGAGACAATGATGTATCACATAACAAAAGACAAACAAAAAATACCGATAGAAAAATTAGAAACAAATCATCTAATTAATATCATAAAACTTATCGAAAAAAAAGCAAAAGAAGGAATAAAAATACAAAACGGTGGTGGTACAACAGCAGAAGATATGTGGTACGATGAATATAAAGTTTATGGTCAAAAAGTATATGCATTATTAAATTATAAAAAATATACTGATGAATTAAATAAACGAAAAATATCCAAAATCTAAGCACTGCAACTAAACAACTTGGAGAGACAACAATGAGTGAAAAAACAACAATAGTCAATCAAGTAATAAAAGAAGTCAAAAAGGGTACAAGTGGCAAAGGTGAATGGGGTCATTGGACACTCTACAAAATCAAATTCGCACAGAATGATAAAACATTTAGTTGGTTTGCCTGCGATGCTGATATAATCCCAACACCTGGAATGACGGCACTTATAGTTAAGTATACTGTTGAAACATCAGAACGAAATGACAAACAGTATATTAATTATACTATCAAAAATCTCGAAATGGATGCGTCAAATTCAGTGATCAATAACAATTTCACCCCGAACAAATCTAATGCTGAATTTAACGACATGAAAGATATAAGCATTTATAGTAGCTATGCAAAGGATTTAATTGTCGCAATGCTGCCATACAACAAAAAAATGCAAGAATCAACTCATGCCCAACTTTGCGATGCTGCTATATTGCGTGGCAAACGAATGTTTCAAATTGCAAAAAACAATAACACAAAACCAGCGCAGCCGAAACCTGAACCAGTTAAACAGCCTGAGCCAGAACAACATCCAGAACCAGAGGACAAGGATTTACCTTTTTAAAATAAACACTGAAAATGGTATTTAATTAATCTCAACTTAGCACTGCAAACACAAGGAGCAATACTATGAACTATCTTTATCTTGATATTGAAACAATACCAAGCCAACGATCAGAAATTAAGCAAGAAATCGCTAAAACTATCGAGCCACCAGGTAACATGAAAAAAGCTGACACTATCGCCAAATGGGAAATCGAATCCAAACCAGAACTAATCGAAAAGAAATATCACGATACAGGGCTTGATGGCAATTTCGGGGAAATAATTTCTATCGCCTATACAACAAACAATAATGAATTAATTGACGGAACTTACCGCAAATTAGATGAACCAGAAGTTGCTTTAATCAATTGGTTTAACCAACAACTCGAAAAAATTGCACACGATATTATTTTAGTAGGTCACAATATAATCAATTTTGACTTACGCTTTATTTTTCAACGTTCCCTTATCAATCGAATCAAGCCCAATGTAATCATCAGTACAAATGTCAACAATCGCTATAATGACAATTTTGTTCAAGATATTATGCTAATGTGGGGTGGATACTCAAGAGAAGGCTGGACAAGCCTCGCCAAAATGTGCAAAGCATTCAATATCGAATCCAGCAAAACAGATGAAATAGATGGCTCGAAAGTCTGGGACTTTATTCAAGCTGGTGAATATAGAAAAGTGTTGGACTATAACAAACGAGACGTTGATCGAGTAAGGCAATTGCACAAATTAATGGTTTTCTAACCAATAACGTGGGGAACATGAATTGTGAGACTTTTCAAACAAAAAAGTACCAGAATTTACAATGGTACAAAAGTAAAAAAAGGCGATAGAGTTATGTTTATCAACTCTGATGGTCAAGAATGTATTGATGAAATTAGATTGAATCAACAAACAAAGGAATTGTACTTTTGGAACAATCAATTCAAAATAGAAGATTATCAAAATGCAGTTAAACTATGAAAACACTATTTGAAATTATATGTGCTCTGATAATAGTCGGAGCGGGGATAATACTTGGTTTTAAAGCCTGGGGGCTGCATCATGAACGACATCGGGTTAATAATACAATACATTTGGAAATGCCCCAAATGTTATCGAATGGCATTGCGAAAAGTTACCAAGAATCAGCAAGGACTTTGCTGCAACCACTGTATGACAATAATACATCTAAACGGACAAATATTAGGAAACGCCAATGATGATATTGGCAAAGCTCTTTTAAAATCTTTAACAATATATTAAATTTAGGAGAAACATCATGGAAATTACAGCAAAAACAAAAGAGGGATATTTTATCGAAGCAAGTGAAGCAGAAGTAAAAGAAATTTATCAAGCTGTTTCTCGACCAGTCAATAAAGAATCACCAATAAAAATAGGTGACAAATTGCCAGCATTTGACTATGCAGCCACAATTAACAAAATGAAAGAATTCAAGAAATCCTGGAATTTTTCCAGATGGAAAGAAAACGGACTTGAAATTGCAAAAGAAATGCAAAAATTAACAGAAGCAGTTGAGTCATTAACTTTTGAAACAGATATTAATTAATTGTTGCCCCATAAACCACCAGGCGTGGGAATAAAAAGTAAAATATTGATGGTGAATTAAAACCCAACTTTTTATCTATTTACCTACGCCTGGTGATAATTTGAAAGGTGTAGAATGAAAGAAATCACAAAAGAAGATGTATTGCGATGTTTCAATTGCGAAACATCAAAAGATTTATACATGGTAACTATTAAAAATAAAAGAAATGTCAACAGTGGCTTTCTTTTTGGTTGCAAAAAATGTATTGATCTGTTAAACCTAAAACAAATTTCTATTAAATAAAAAAAGTAATCGGGGGACAAAGTGAAGAATCGAAAACGGAGAAGAAAAAAACGAATACTGGAACATAAATTTAGCCTAATCAAAAATGAAATTACACTGCCAGTCAAAATTATTTTATGAATCAATAGCAGACGGTGAGTCACGAAAGAAATTCTTAAAAAAATACTTCAATGGATTCAAGACATTTGAGAATATGCCACTGATAGCTGTTACTCTTTATGATGCAAAGACACTGCACCAATTGGGTGCAATATGGCGTGACTGGACAATAGTCGGACACTTAATGAATACAGACGCCAATACAGTCTATTACTGGTGTATCAAAGCACCATGTTTGGCAGATTGCTGGGTAGTCGAAAGTAGCTACGGCAAAGACAATGATAAAAAAAGCTGGTCGTTTATTACTTTGTCTGGATTCACAAAAGATCATATTATCGAAACTAATTTCATACCTCGATACCGAGACTTTTTACAACAAAAAGTCAATAATGAATACGGAGAGTATCAATATATCGCTTGGAGCAAAAAAGAAAATATAGATAATTTTGAAAATAGCTAAACTCTCTCCCTGTTTAGCGCAGGGCTGCGTAGCCCTGGTATATTAGCACTGCAACTTGGATAAGCAACATGAAGAAAACGCAAATCAAAATCACAAAAAGAAAGTCATTAAAAAAACGATGCGATAAATTGTGGTTTGCCCTTGTTAAATTAAGGGCAAATCGTAAATCTGAATTATCAGGACGCAATAGCGAACCAATTACAGGACATCATATTGCAGGTAAGTCTAATTACCGTTTAAGATATGAACCTCGAAATGGAATATGTCTACTTAATCAAACTGAACATATTTTTGGCGTTCATAGTAATGATCCAAGCAAATCCAGACAGTACCAAGACCTAATAATAGCTAAAATTGGTCAAGATACTTGGGAATGGTTATTATCACTCAAAAGCTGCAAGGATAAACAAGATTTAACTTTAATAGAATTATATTTAAAACAAGAAATAAACAAACTCAAGAGAAATAACTATGATAGTTTATGATGATGACGGAATAGAATTAATACCATGTAACTGTGAAAATGGTGAATGGTATGCCGAATGTTGCAATGGTGCAGATGGATGCTCATGTTATGGTAAGCCTGTAAATATGGGTAAATGCAATCTATGTAATGGAACTGGATGGCGTAGACCTGATGCAGACATGATGGCAAATTTAGTGGAGATTAGAGGTTATTGTTTTGTTGGGTCGGGACAAAGTGGTTATTGGTCAAACAAACCAGCTATGGGGCGTTAGGGACTAACCGAATCTAAATAACAATAACGTTTTCAAAGTAAAAGGTTAGTCTGAATAGGGGAGAGGCAGTCAGCAAAAAAATCCTGTGGAAGCAGTGCAAAGGCTGGCTGCTGATCCCCGATTAATTCTTTAACTCTAATTTTTTTTAGCTAAACAAAAAAAGACTTGATTATCTAAAATATTTTCAGTATATTGAATGTGTGCTTGAAGGATAAATATAATAAAACGTCACGCTTAAAGCCAGCTTTGGACGGGGCTTGAGGGCGATCATTGTATTGCGAAACAGCAGTGATCGTAAAGGGTTATGTGACGTTTCCCTTTCAAGCACACCCTGCAAGTCTCGTCCAGAGTTGGCTTTTTTTATTTTAACCACTAATTTGAAAACATAAATTACAAAGGAATTCAATATGTTAGTACAATTTGAACACAAAAAAACGAATCTACCAGGATTGTTTATAACAGACAAACCTTTTTTTGTTGGTAGTACATATTCTTTCAAGATTGAAAAAGCAGAGGATATTCCTGATTTTGAATGGGCTGAAAATTTCAACATGCCTTCTGAAATAGAAAAGAAATTAGGTAAAAAAGGAATGGACAGTTATTTTAAAAGCTTTATTGACTACCCCGATATATATTATTTAGAATTTTTAGAAAATGGTTTTCCTAATAATAAAATACCACTTTAAATGCGAAAGATTATGTGTCTTTATTTTATAAGTGATTTACCACGAACTGCAAAGGAGAAGATATGCAACCAAAAAAATATTTAATCCATTTTGATATTAACGGATCGGGAACGATCAATATCGAAGCTGATAGCGCAAAAGAAGTAAAAGAAATATTTGATAATTATTCATTATACGATATTTCTAATAAATGCTATAATTATAGTTATTTAAATATTAATTTAAATAGTATTACTTTAAAAATTTAATTCCACACCATGCACTGCAACTATGAGAGGAAAAAACCATGAAATACACAATTTTAATCAATCAATTAAAATGGCAGGAATATTTTCCAGATGCAGATTTTAGACATGCCATTGTTTTAGAAATAATCAAAAGCCTTTGTAATTCTCAAAGCGATAAAATAATGCGATCCAGTGATGGGTATACTTGGATTTCAAATAATCTTATTATCAAAGAAGCACCAATGTTGCAATATAAATCTAAAGCTGGATTATCACCTATACTCAATAAACTTTGCAAATGGGAATTAATTAAAATCAGAAAGGATAAATCAAATAACAATTATTACAAGATCACTGAAAAAGCAGAGATGCTTGATAGAAAAATAGAAGATAATGAACACCCGTTAGAAATTGCTAACGGGGGTGTAAGCGATTGCAAACGCCCCCGTAAGGAATCGCTAACGTATAATACTACTAATTATAAAACTACTAATATAAATAATAATAATGGAAAATTTATAAAACCAACTATTCAAGAAATTACTACCTACTGTCAAGAAAGAAACAATGCTATTGACGCTAACCAATTCTTTGATTTTTACGAAAGTAAGGGCTGGATGGTTGGTAAAAACAAAATGAAAGATTGGAAGGCAGCAATTAGAACGTGGGAACGGAATAATAAAACGGACGCCTGGGGAAATCCTAAAGAATCAGGTGTTAAATATGACGAAAACGGTATACCAGAATTTTCAGAAGCGGGGTAAATATGGAATGTCCTGAATGTAATATTGAAATGGGTGATCCCATCGATACAACATATTCAAATATCACTACAAAAAGAGCCAGTAAAGGACAACATACCGGGAATATTTATAAATGTGAAAGTTGTCAAATATTCTGGTTAGATGATTTCTTAACAAAAACAGTTCATACTTATCATTACGAATGAAACCAACGATTGATATAAACAAATATACTGATCTGGAAACCGAACAAATATTACTTGGAACGTTAATCAACTTTGAAAATGCAATTATCAAGTGTTATGATAGGCTTGAACCACGAGATTTTCACGACAGTTTTCACCAGAAAGTTTATGAATGTCTCATTGCTATGTTTGCTAAAAACATTAAAATCGAGTTATTGGGTGTTCAGCGTGAATTCAAGAAATTATTTCCAGAGCTAACAAAAGAATTTGAAATACTGAAATTAACTGACAAATCACCAAGTGACGCAAACATCGAATACTATATTCAACTCGTAAAAGATAAAAGCGTCACCAGAAACTTTTTAAGAGTTCAGTACAATTCGCTTAGTATAGATGAAAGTAAGTCAATTCACGATGTTATTTCAGATCAACAGGCGATATTGGTGAGATTAACAAACGTACAATCAGAACGTGACATTGATTTCCACAAAGAAATTAACACAGCGCAGGAACTTTTAGATAAAAGAAAAAGCGGTGAAAAAAAGATAATAGGGTGGAAGTGGTCAAGTGAGAAACTCACTGAAATATCTGGTGGTATCGAAAAACCATTTGTGTATGTGTTCGGTGGATTAAAAAAAACTGGTAAGAGCAAATTTGTTATTGATCAAATACATTCGCTTTACACTCAAAATGTTCCATGTTTGTTTTTATCGCTGGAAATGGGCAAAGCACAGGTGACACGCTGGATATGGTCACGCTTTGCAGAAATCGATTCAATGAAAATACGTTATCCAGTTGATAACAATGGCAGAGAAAACTTAACAGAGGACGAATATTGGAAACTACTGGACGCTAAAAAAGACATCGAAAGTCTTAACGAGCTGATCATGGTAAACACAAAAGCATTTCTTGAATTCAGTCAGATCAAAGCAAAGGTGTACCAGGCTATTCAGCAACTTGATATTCAAATTGTATTCCTGGATCATCTGCAACGTTGTAATATCCAGAATCGGAACAAACAGAATGACGCAAAAGCAATCGAGGAATTTGTATTTCAGCTTGCGGATTTGGCAAAAGAATACGATATTGCATTGATAATGCTATCACAACTGGCGAACGTAGCAGAAAACAAATCTGCTACTATCAAAGACCTTAAACATTCTGGTGGCATTGGAGAGGGTGTTGATTTTATCGGAATAATGAATCGGTTATCCAGAATCGACAAAAAGTATGCCGATTCAAACATAATAAATTTAGACATCTGGCAACGTGACGGACAATCGGGACGTATTTCGATAGAATATGATCTTGCTACTGGACGATTTCAAGATAAGCTATACAAAAATCCGTTTTGACACTAATTAACTGAGAGAAGAAAAAATGAAATGCCCAAATTGTCAAGATAAGATAAGTAATAGGAATTTTTTTGTAACCGTAGAAAATAATATAATAATTGTACATTTTAAATGTGATACTTGTTTAGATCACAAAGTTTTATATACGGATTTATCTTTATCAAAATTTATGCAATTGGTAAAAGTATCATCAATAGAAATTGAAGTCTTGAAATCTTGTCAAGAAGCGTTTCATCTTGGAATTACCCAAACAGAAAAAAAGCGACTGAAACAATATGAACTTTATGAAAAAGTTAATTGGATCAGAGGTTATTATAAAAAAGTGATTTGGGAAGCCTATAAAGCTGGATTATGGGCTAAGACAAATAAAAATGACTGAATTAACAAAAAACAATTTTCTAACTATAATAAAGTGAGGTCAAAATGTCAACATTATACAGAATAGTAGGTGAAAATCTCGAAACAGTTGGTGAATTAATTGAGATTTTAAAAGAATTGGATCCTGATATACCAATTGAAAAAGATTGTAAATCGGAAATCAATTTAACAATTTGGCAATATGATAAAGACGAGAGTGATGAAGGTTTTTATCTGGAGATAGATTAATCCAAATAAGGAGATCGTAATGCGAGAAATTAAATTTAGATATACATTCAAAAGAAAAGAGGATGGACGTATTTATCAGTTGATTGTTCCAATTGGAGTCCTGGAAGATGGTCATGGCGAGATATTTTCAATGTTAAAAAATGATCTTTGGGAGTTAGTCAGCAGAGATCAA
>Ga0224507_10001073_pt1 | contig 10931 bp, 14 predicted proteins | sample SF_Jan12_sed_USG_3_FD_170159 | JGI IMG/M metagenome (GOLD analysis project Ga0224507, IMG submission 170159) | Sediment microbial communities from San Francisco Bay, California, United States - SF_Jan12_sed_USGS_13 | ecosystem: Environmental > Aquatic > Marine > Sediment | place: USA...
TGGCGCGAACAACCTGGCATGTTTTTTGCATAAAATTTACAGTACCTTGAAAAATATCGTACATTGTCTTACATTATCACATATATCTTATTAAGGCCAATACGGACTATAGTTTATATATGTTTGTGTTGTTTCTTCGTCTTCCTCTGTTTCTTTAGTCTCTTCTACAGGTTGATCGTCTTTATATGATGTACACTTATTGTATTTATCCCAAGACCTGTTAGGCTTTCCTCTAGATGAGCACTCTTCATTTAAACACACTTCACAGCACGTTTTATGTATATTTCTTTTCATCGATCCACTTGCACCTTATAGTGCCAGGTAATACCTCTCTTCTCAGATACACCAAATGTTACTTGACACGGTGAATTGCCCATTCCCATTTTCTTAATTGCATATTGATCATCTGATTTCAATGATCCGTTGGTTAGAAACTCAATACCACTAAAATCAAACCGATTCACTGTATGAAAATGTCCTGTACAGAAATAGTTGAATGGTGCACTCATTAACATTCTAAGGGCTTTTTCTTTATCTAGACTGCCTTCAATTAAGCTATTAATTACACTCGGCAATATTTCTCTCTTCATGCTTTCAATAGATCTCATTCTTAGCGCTCTAGTTGTCATACCATAAAAAGGTATAGTCAAGTGGATCGGGATCATGTCACCATGAGTAATCAAAAAATAATGACCTTTTATTTCAACTATCTTATATATGCTTTCAGCTTCAATATCTATATGTACATTCTCTACTTCTAACATACGTATTTTTACAACGGACATGGCAATAGTATCCCAATTAGTTGATACAGCGCTTTCCCTACCAGCAGGCGATCCATGATTTCCCGGTACACAATGAACAAACACTTCAACATAATTATTAGCTAAGTTTGATAAAAACTCAACCATACTGGGAACAAAATGCTCAAAAATCTGATAATAAACAGAACATTCAAATTCATCTGCATTTACATTCTTACCTATTTTTTCACCATTAACTAAATCACCAATAACAAAAAGATGAATTTCTTTTACAGGATATAATTGATGGTGTAAATTACGTATCTTTAATACACCATTTGTAAGGTTTTGAATACGTTGTTTACAAATGTCTGCATTAAACGATTTAGTCTTCACACCAAAATGTACATCACTAAATAAAAGTATTTGTGCTTCTTCTTTTTCTTTTTTTGTTATTCTTTTAAATTTTGGAACTGTAATTAATTTAGGAAGACCAGTAATAGGTTTTTCGCCGTCTATTTTTTGCCAGATAGCTTCTGCAAGTAATTCTTCTTTCGTTTTCTTTTTCTTTTGTACTTTCAGAGGATTATATATTTCTTCTGTTACTGATACTTTTTTCTTCGGTTTCAGTTGTAAATGTCCAATATCAACCAAATTCTTTAAAATACTTACTTTTGTATTACACGTGTTAGCAACTTCTTTTCTTGTTTTGTTACTATTCCACTCTTTAAGTAACTTTTGCCAAACCTTGTGATTTTTACTTTTTTTGTTTTTTGCTTCAATAAAATCGCTTGAATTATATAATGACATCTGTTCTCCTAATTAAAACCAAGGAGGCGGATCTATTTCCCACTTCACATCAACTTTTTTTCTTTTTATTTTCGGTTCAATATACTTAGCTGTTATTAAACTTAAACCAGCTGGCAACTTAATATTTTTTCTCTTTAACACTTTTTTTGTTTCACGAACAAATAATGCATCTTTTGGATACCACTCTTTTTCAGGAAGTTTCTGTAGAAGTGGTGAAAGCTGATAAATAAAACGACGAAAAGTTTCAAACTTACTTACCATATGTTTATTTTTTGCTTGTTTTCTTCTCTGTTGTATTCTCATTTTGATAATCTCCTTGCTCGATCAGACATAAATCGCCGCATAGTTTTTTTCCAGGTTTTTGCTCCAATGCCGTCTCTTAAAATTCTTTCGTTTGTGTGCCTCATCCATGGTCGTTTACGTTGTGTAGGTATTTTACCAATAGCATGGATTAATTGCAACCGACCTGTTTTTGGTCTTTCAAATCTATATATTCCTTGTCTAATATTATGTTCTTTAGGTAAGTAAAATAGACCTTTATATTTTTTAATTCTTAAAATCATTAACATTTGTGATGTTTCTTTTGTGCCTTTTTTAAAAACTTTAGAAACAAAACTTCTCACTTTTCTAGAAATAATATTTCTTCTTTTATAATTTTGTGGAAACAAGACTTTCGTTGATCGTTTCAATCGATACCTAGGACTTATTCTCTTCTTAAGCGATCCCCCTCTAGATCCGGTTACTGTAGGTGCTCTTTTTATCCGTGTACGACCAAACTCTTGTTCCACAAGACCTGTGAATCGTTTATTGCTCCGATCGATCATACCATAGGCCGCTATCAATCGACCTCTAACAGCTTTTCGGTACCGTAAACCAGATGAAACGAACCCACGAGACCGCAAAGTCATATCTCTGGATATTTGGTCCGGTCCAATCTTCTTGCCTTGTACAGCCATCGACGTAAGTGCAATAGGCACAGCTGACCGGACCGAACCCGTGAGCGCTTTTGCGAACGCTTTTGCTGTAGTCTTTATCACTGCCATAGTATTAAACTTTTAGCATAAACCACAAAAAAATGCCAACTACTCGTTCAAGATTTCTTTTACATATAGAGTGATTGCTTTTTTACACTCCATAGCTTTTGCTTTAAGTGTTTCTTTATCTTCTGCTCTTTTCATATCTTTACATAACTCAACCAAAGTTAAAAAAAAGATTCCAAAAGCTTCATCTTGTTTGCTCATCCACTTTGATAAATTTACCTTTGATTTTTGGGTCTGTTGAGTCGGTTGAGTTTGCTTCACATCCTTAACCTCGTTTAATGCCTTGTTCAGGGTTTTTGTACCTTGTTTGACCTCTTCAAACTTCTCTGGGTCTTCTCTCTTGAGTTTGCCGGCGCGCTGAATATTTCGTTCACTCACATCCATTATTGCTGCAGCGTCTTTTTGTGAAATATCTGGAATATTCTGATTTTCTACATCGGATCCGCCAATTGGCGGGTCCTGTGTAGTTTTTCCAGTTTTTCCTGGTCCTGTATTTCTATTTATCCCGTGTTTCAACGTTCGTATTTCTTCGCCTATTGTTGCACGTTGTGACTCGCTTAAATGACGTCTACACAAATTCTGAGACACAACAAACCCTATCGGATCGTCACCGGTGTATTCGTCATAATTAACTACTACCTCAAGATCATCACAGGCTTTTGCTCTATTACGGCCGTCTAGGATCATACCTTCATACAGGATGATCGGATTCACCAGGCCGTTACGTTCAATGTCACAGCGCAATTCTTCATAATCACGCTGTGACATCATTGGAAAAACATTCGCTATTGGATGAGACTTATACATCTGCTAACCTCATCTTTACTTTTCTAGACCTTTTTCCTTTATTAACCACATTTAAAATAGCAAGCGCTTTTAGTTGTTCTTTATTAACATCAGAATACATTTCCCCTAACGTACTCAAACTTTTAATAGATGTTTTTAAAATGTTTTTACCACCTTCTTTTTTTATTTTAGAAATATGTGGAATAATATCTACGCCTTTATTACACAAATAACACAACCCAGCATTTATTAAATAATCTAGGGTTTCTGTTTCGTTTAGTATTGATCTCTGAATTAACAGTGCTTCTTTCTGGCTGGTTGAATCTTTCTTCCACCAAGTAACCAGTTGTTTTACAAAACAAACACTATTGTTTGTGTTTAAAGGACTCTTCACAACACGAAAATTATTGTCTTTTACCCATCTATCTATTTCACAATAAATAGGTGAACCAGCAACAACACTTGCTTTATATTTATCATAATCTTTTAAAGGTTTTCTCTTCTCTTGAAGTTTTATATATAATTCGGCTTCTTCTTTAGAACCAGAAGAAGTAAAAATCTGACATGGAATAGTTTTTGCTTTTTCACCAGTATGTTTTAAAAACAACAAATAAGCAGCCAGTCTGTGTTGACCATCAACACAAAAAAATTGATTTGTTTTAACCCTATATCCAACTATTAAAACCCCAAATTGAACAAAATTAAAACTATTTGCAATTTCTTTTACAAGTTTTTTATCAATTTCTCTCTGATAGGTATCGTCTAACAAAATATTATTATGTTTGACGTTTTTAATTACGGTTTTTCGATTGATTAATTTAGTTGACAAAACATTAGATTTTTTTATTAGCATTATTAATGTTGCTCCTTGTAATATATGATCAAAGTAATCACAATATTTAAGATAATGACACAAAACAAAAATATAAGCAACACGTAATTTTCAATTTAAGACAATTTAAGTGAATTCCTCAATAATTTCATAACGATGACAGATTCATGACACTAAATTTAAAGCTAATTTAAGCGAATTCCTCAATAATTTCTAAGACATTAACCCCATGTAGGCGGCATTGCCGCGCGATCTGCTCAAACTTTTTTCCAGGGACGTTTTGTATTAGGTTACGCCATACATTGTAACTAAATGTAAGTAATTGTATGGTGTGATCCAATACCTGAAAATTAGTTTTAACCCCCTTCTCGCGGCAATGCCGCCTACATGGACATAAACATATGAAATTATTTAAAAATTCGCTTAAATCGTCTTTAAAAAACGTGTCATTTTGCTGTCATAACGTGTCATTTTTAAGGTGTAATTTTATACAAATACTCATAAATTCTATAATTTAAGAATTTCATTCAAAAATGCAATTTCGTGCACAAATGAACGAAATTTAAAAATTCCATTTGTAAAGAAAATTACATCTTTATGGTATAAATAATTTTAGTTGCATAATGCTTAAAATGCTCTTAAAATGCTCTTAAAATGTGACGTATTTTTACACATACATCAACCTACATCGCTATGATTCATAATAAATACATCTACAACAAGTACTCATTTCCTTATCTGCTGACCAGAGCGTTTTCAAAAGAGCAGATCCGACGGATCAATAAGTGGATCACTACAGTCTATCTACAGGAAGACAGTCTTGCTCCGTCTCTTAGACTTCGAGGGGTTACTGGTGCAGAATATGTGTTTTATAGAGAAGAGTTTGAACCGCGATTTCTTGAGGAAAGAGCAGAGAAACTATTGGCACCACCAAAAAGAGTTAGAAGAAGGTCGGATAATAACACCCCTAACACTGTTAATAACGCCCCTAACACTACTAATAACGCATCCAACACAAATGTAATAATCCCAACACAAAAGTTTTTTACAACTTTTTCTCATAACATCGCAAAAAGAAGAAAATTTGGATCAAAACAAATTGCAAGAATATTACGTTTATTACGCGACGGCGAAAAACTTACTTTTGACGATAGATATTGGCTTAAGCCTACGTTGAAGTGTTTGTTCAGAGAATACCCAAATTTAGATCGTGAAAAGTTTTTTGCGCGTATTGCATCATCATTGTAATAAAAAACCCCCGGACTAGGAAAACCCAAAAACCTGGTCCGAGGGTAATGGAGCCAAGGAGCAACATAATTTTCATAGCACATTACCCACTAACATGCTATTAGAAATTGAATGGACTTTTGTGTATTTGCACATACTGAGGACAACAAACCCAAACCTCGATCAAAACCTTGGAAAGACCTTGTTACTGATCTGACCCGTCATCGGGAAACGACGGTAGACAAAAACCATCCAGATCGTGGTCGTATTGATATCCCTTTACTCTCAATGGTGACGTATAAGCCAAACACTTTACGCGCTAAACATAACATTTTAACAGTAAACGCAGCAGTTTTAGATATAGACACAATAAGCCATGAAGAGTGGCACCAAATAGAAGATTCACTCAGATCACAGCGTGTTTCATCTTTTTGGTATACAACATTTAGTCATACACCAGAATACCCCAAGCTACGTCTTGGCCTAGAACTCTCTCGTTCAGTTACAGGTCAAGATTGGACTCGGATCTTTCCAATACTACAGAAGACTTTCAATGCAGATCCGAACGCACGGGATACGAGTAGGATGTTTTTCGGTCCTTATATTCCGCCAGGTGCCCCGTGTTTTTCGGGGTATGTAGAAGGTGAACCACTACAGGTGGAAAGTCTTCTTGTATCCACTGATTCAACCGGTCTAACCGTTACAAATCTACCACCAGATCCGGCAATTATTGTAACAAAAGAATTGCTTACAAAGCTGTCTGGTAAACTGTCTAGGAAGACGCACGCAGAAGCCCAGCTTGCAAGCCGTATGATACGGCATGTGAGGGACGGTGAAGAATTTACAGAAGAAGGTCATAGAGACGAAGCAGTTTTTAGATATATAATAGCGTCAATAGTAAAAGAATGGCCCAACCTTAATACCCAAAAGTTGACCGAGCTTGCAACACCATCATTAACACTTAACGGTGGTGTAACACCAGATCAATTTTTTTATAAAGTTGAAAGAGAGAAACAAAACAGACAGAAGATAAACGAAGAAAACTACCGTAAACAAAAAGAAAAACACAATAATTCACTTGCAAAAGCTAATTTAAATAGGGTACTTGTTGGCGTAGATTCCTACTACGTAGTAGATACATTACCCGAAATAGACGCAGAAGCGCTAGTATCTGGTAAACAATTAAACATACCGATACAACAAGCGAAAATAGTTCAACACCAGTCTGATTTTTATTTTTGGTGTAACGGCACCTATCAAGGGCCAATTCAAAAAGGCGCGTTTATTCAGGCAGCTATAAAATACCTATCACCTTTTGAGGAAATAGAAACAGAACTATTTGATGGTTTTGGAAATTTAAAAGAAATAAACGTTGACAACTTTATGAATCATCACGGTCAATTTGTTAAAGAGGTAATATTTGCATTAGGCAGTAGAGAGACATCACTTACAAAAGATGCTCTGATCTTGCCATATTATCCGCCGTTACCGACACAAGCAACTTACTCCTGGAAAGTGGATTATTGGATCAACTATCTGTTTGGTGGGACAGCCTATCCGACGGGCGTAGCGCTAGATCGGGTTAGGTGGGCTTGGAAGTGGCTTTGTCATTACACGGATCATACCTTGCTTTTACCAGCGTTACTGTTTGTGGGTAAGACAGGTGCCGGAAAGGGATTGTTTGCCGAGTGGTTATCACAAGCGTACAGTGTACCGGCAACAGTAGCACCGATGGATCTGCTCTATGCAACAGGTAATGAAAACGATGTGTACCCAGTTATGGTAGCAGACGAAGAATTCCCGGATACTTCGTCTGCACAAATCCGAGAAGGCATAACGAATAAGGTACATGTTCTTAAAAAGAAGTACCAAAATATACGGAAAGTCACGGGCTATGTGCGGCATATATTTATTTTAAACGACGCAGATCGGATCAAGACATTTGATGTAGGTAATGAGGCACAGCGTGCAACGGCTGAACGGTTTATGTATATTCCAGTAACCGAAGAATGTCGCACCTACCTTGAAGCATTGTGTGATGCCGATCAGCGTTTACAGCCCGGTGAACTACAAGGACATATAGCCTGGTTGAAAGAGCAAGGGCTGTACCAGGAAACGTCTAAAAGTAGATTCGCAGTAGAAGTACCACAAGATAACCGGTCTTTTTATGAGACATTTTACCGACAAATGACAAGATATGCTGTGCTGAATGTAGTGTGTGATTTTATCTGTCAAGGAACCTACCCGATCGGACTAGAAGATCGGTATAGACAATGGCCCATCGAGGTTTTAAAAGACGGCACGGTGAAAATACGACCGGCACCTTTTGCGGAATACTGCGAAGATAAGCTTGAAGATAGGGACCGATCGAAAGCGGCGATTGGTAGAGTGCTCAAATCCATCGCCGAACCTATGCGAACAGCTACAGAGCGGTATTGGATACTACAAACAAGCCACCTGTACCGATGGGCTGAGATTGCCATGGAATATTCAGACGAAGTAATTACGGAAAACTTAAACAAAACAACCGAATCGAAAATAGACTCGGTTGTTGGACTGAGCTCTAATAAAGTGTTTTTAATGAATTAAATTTGAGCGCTTTTTCTCTTCTTCGCGTTTCGCTTTCTCAATTTCACTCTTTTCTGTAAATGTAACGCGCCCGTAACCATGCTTTTCACACCAATTGCGCTGACCTTCAAGCCTTTTTTCTTCGCGTTTCTGGCGCTTGATTTGAGCCTTTACGCGCCTTACACCTTCTTTAGTTTCGGAAACGAGTTTGTTATCGCCGGTTTTGTTTACGCATTCACTTCCAACCTTGAAGCGATTTCCATCGGCGCTTGTGATCCAATGAAAATGCTTAATTCCAGTCCCGCAATAATCACATGAACCACCTACTTGAATGGGGGCGCCTTGGCACGCTTGATACACCTTGTACTCATAGCTAACAAATTTGAACGGTGCTTTTCCGAGCTCTGCTTTTTCAAATACGTGTTGTTTCATCAGTTTTCCCTGGTTGGGTTCCCCCTCGAAATAAAAATCCGGTTCAACCCCCTCATGATCCGGACCGAGATAGATTCCGTCCCTATCAAAATAATCCCAACAGGATCGACCTGCACCGTCGCCTCCAATCCACCCTAAGAACGTTAACGTCTCCATCTCATACTTTTTTCCTTTTTCTATCATCTCATCCTCCATCGTTGTTGTTAACTTTATATTATATTAACTTAAAAATTTACTTTTGCAATATTTAAAAACAAAAAACGGTTAAAATTAAAAATTTTAACCGTTTCTGTATGTCTAATTATTACTTTTGGTTACATTCTGCTACTCTGCAACAGGATTGAAAAACTGATTTACAGCGTTTTCCAATGTTTCTGCAGCTTTAAGTAGTTGCATAACCGAATTCTGATCATTGGAAGATACATCTAACCACACCTTTTTAAGGTTGCGCTGTACTTTTTGTAGGTCGGTTGTAATCATTTCGCTTCGCGTACGTCGTTCTTTTTTACTCTTCTCTGTCATAGGTTTCTCCTGTTTCTGTGGTGTCGCTTTCTTGACAGCGACAGGTTTGATTCTCCGGGGCATCATCGCTCCTTTCTATTATTTTATAAATGTTTTTTAGATCTGATTCAATTATGTCATACAGATATTGTGCACTGCGGTAGTGCTTTGTTTTTCTGTAATCCTTAATTGAATCCAATAATGTTTGTAAAACAGGCACATTATCCATATCAGATATGTAGCACGTAAAAAATTTGTTGCAAATTATTTTTTATCTTGTAAAGTATGAATTGCAATGTGGAGTCAGATAAAACAATTTTTCTTCGAATTCGCCATGAAAGGGGGCGATGCCTTATGTAGTCTCTTGACTAGGGTTAACACTAGTGACAATAATAGAGACTTAATACGTTATACCAATATTTATATTTATACTTTGTGGATCTGGGGGTGTTAGTGTGATATTGGCTAATACCCCTGCTTTTAAAACAAGGAGCAAAATCATGCTAAGCAATATACTACACAAACTCGAATTACCTTTTTACTGTATTTATGTTGCGTATGGATTACAAGACAGTACAACTGTTTATTCAATTTCGCCGTTTAAAGACGCAGCAGAAACAAAACTAAAAGAAGAATACCCACAAGCAACACATTTTAGGACGGTTCAATATGCTCGAACAACCTTTCAACCTAAGTACTAACTGGCACAAGAGATTTTTTGACCTTGCTGTATACATATCGCTGTGGTCGAAATATCCCGGTCGTAAAGTTGGTGCGGTGATCGTCAATGATTATCATGCAATTGTGAGCACCGGTTATAACGGTAATCCACGGGGTTGTAACGATTATGATCTCAGCAAATATGAATCTACAGTAAAATATTTTTTCGCTGAACATGCCGAACGTAATGCTATTTATAACGCCACCTTAAACGGTCGATCATTATTGGGATGCAAGATCTATACTACTTTGTTCCCTTGTGCAGACTGTGCACGTGGTATTATCCAGACAGGTATGGCAGAAGTTTATTCAAAAAGACCTAATCTACAAGATAAAGACTTTGGCATACATTTTGTAAAGGCGTTAAAAATGTTTGACGAGTGTGGTGTTATGGTCTATTATTTGAATGCATCAGGTGAAGTAATAAATAAAGACTAATATGATAGAAACCAATAAAAGATATTATTCAGTACCGCCTAAACTATCCACTATAAACGGCTTAACTGATCCTGGTCGGTATTTTATCATACGGGAAGGTCGGTATACTTATTATATAATGGATAGCATAGATCTCGAACTGCTCGAAGAAAATCCTAAGAAGTTTGTACTTGAACCAGTATTTGAAGTAGAAAAAACCTATGATTATGAGTGGCATTTAGAAATGTTTTTAAAGGAGCAAGGAATAAATGAAAAAGAAATTAATAAGAAAAGATAGAGGATATTGGGGTGACCTGACTAATGTCCGGGGTGATCTGACCGGTGTCTGTGGTGACCTGACCGGTGTCTGTGGTGACCTGACCGGTGTCTGGGGTGATCTGACCAACATCTGTGGTGACCTGACCGGTGTCCGGGGTGATCTGACTAACATCTGGGGTAATCTGACCAACATCTGTGGTGACCTGACCAGTGTCTGGGGTGATCTGACCAACATCTGTGGTGATCTGACCGATGTCCGGGGTGATCTAACCAATGTCCGGGGTGATCTGACCAACATCTGTGGTGACCTGACCAGTGTCTGGGGTGATCTGACCAACATCTGTGGTGACCTGACCGGTGTCTGGGGTGATCTGACCAATGTCTGGGGTAATCTGACCGATGTCCGGGGTGATCTCAGCAACGTCCGGGGTGATCTCAGCAACGTCCGGGGTGACCTGACCGGTGTCTGGGGTGACTTGGACACCTGTGAGATATCTGATAATGATCGCAAACGCGGTATAAATATTGTTGATTTAGTAAAGGAGTAAAGGAGTAAACATAAATGAAAAAGAAATT